>Ga0187776_10001866_pt1 | contig 10665 bp, 10 predicted proteins | sample 0216_BV02_MP12_2_FD_132426 | JGI IMG/M metagenome (GOLD analysis project Ga0187776, IMG submission 132426) | Tropical peat soil microbial communities from peatlands in Department of Meta, Colombia - 0216_BV02_MP12_20_MG | ecosystem: Environmental > Terrestrial > Soil > Wetlands > Peat | place...
AGGGCCAGGCGCTGCGCTGCGGCGGCAACGGATTCTGCGGCTGCTCGCGCGTCACGCTGCTCAAGCTGCTTCAGCAGCGCTGCCGCGAGCTCGGCGTGGCGATGCATTTCCAGAGCGAGGTGTCGGTCGCGGATTTCAAGGACAGCGACCTCGTCGTCGCGGCCGACGGCATCAACTCGCGCACGCGCGAGACCTACCGCGACCACTTCAAGCCCTTGGTCGACCTGCGGCCGAACAAGTTCGTGTGGCTGGGCTCGACCCGGCCGCTCGACGCGTTCAAGTACTTCTTCAAGGAGAGCGAGCACGGCATCCTGCTCGCGCACACCTACCAGTACGAGAAGGGCGCGAGCACCTGGATCATCGAGACCAACGCCGATACCTGGCAGCGCTCGGGCTTCGACAGGATGGACGAGCCCCGGATGCTGCGCGCGCTCGAGGCCCTGTTCGCCGAGGAGCTGGCCGGCCACAAGCTCATCGCCAACCGCTCGGCGTGGCGCAACTTCCCCAACATCCGCAACGCCACCTGGATCATGGACAAGGTGGCGCTGGTGGGCGACGCGAAGGCCACCGCGCATTTCTCGATCGGATCGGGAACGAAGCTCGCGATGGAGGACGCGATCGCGCTGTACGAGGCGCTGCGCGCGGACGGGAGCGTCAAGGGGGCGCTCGCGCGCTACGACTCGCAGCGCCGCGAGAGCGTCGAGCGGACCCAGCACGCCGCGGACGTCTCGCTCGCCTGGTTCGAGAACATGCGCCGCTACTGGAACATGGACCCGCAGCAGTTCGCCTTCGGGCTGATGTCGCGCTCCAAGCAGATCACCTACGAGAACGTGCGCCTGCGCGATCCGAAGTTCCTGGACATGGTCTCGCGCTGGTTCGCCGACAAGTTCATCCCGCCGGGGTTCGAGGTGATCGTGCGCAACCCGCCCCCGCCGATGTTCACGCCGTTTACGCTGCGCGGCATGCGCGTCGAAAACCGCGTCGTGGTCTCGCCGATGGACCAGTACATGGCGGTGGACGGAGTGCCGAACGAGTGGCACCTGGTGCACCTCGGCAGCCGCGCGCTCGGCGGGGCGGGCCTGGTGTTCGTCGAGATGACCTGCACCTCACCCGATGCGCGCATCTCGCCCGGATGCACCGGGCTGTGGAACGAGGAGCAGCGGGACGCTTTTGCGCGCATCGTCGCTTTCTGCCACGCGAACTCCGCCGCGAAGGTCGCGATGCAGCTCGGCCATTCGGGACGCAAGGGCTCGACCCAGCTCGGCTGGGAGCGCCCCGACTATCCGCTCGCCTCGGGCAACTGGGACCTGCTCGCCCCCTCGCCCCTGCCGTACGGCCCGCAGTCGCAGACGCCGCGCGAGATGTCGCGCGCCGACATGGACCGGATCCGCGGCGACTTCGTCCGCTCGGCGAAGTACGCCGACCAGGCGGGGTTCGACCTGCTCGAGCTGCACATGGCGCACGGCTACCTGCTGTCCTCGTTCATCTCGCCGCTCACGAACCTGCGCCGCGACCAGTACGGCGGGACGGTCGCCAACCGCCTGCGCTGGCCGCTCGAGGTGTTCCGCGCCGTGCGCGCGGCCTGGCCCGAGGAGAAGCCCATGTCGGTGCGCATCTCGGCGACCGACTGGGCGCCGGGCGGCCTGTCGGAGGAGGACCTGCTCGCGCTCGCGCGCGCGTTCAAGGACGCGGGTACCGACCTGATCGACGTCTCCACCGGGCAGGTCGTGCGGAACCAGAAGCCGATCTACGGGCGCATGTACCAGACGCCCTACTCCGACAAGATCCGGAACGAGATCGGCATCGCGACCCTGGCGGTGGGCAACATCACCAGCGCCGACCAGGTGAACACCATCGTCGTCTCGGGGCGCGCGGACCTGGTGGCGCTCGCGCGCGTGCATCTCGCCGATCCCTACTTCACCCTGCACGCCGCGGCCTGGTACCAGCACACCGGCCAGTTCTGGCCGAGGCCCTACTGGCCCGGCCGCGACCAGGCGTACCGGCTCGCGGTCGCCGACCGCGCGGAGTGGACGGCGGGCCGAATCGCGACGCGGCCGGCCAGCCACGAGGCGAAGGACGAGCCGGCGAGCTCCGACGGCCCCGGGAAGAAGGCAGCCTAGGCCGACAAGACCCGGAGAATCGGTCGGGAACACGCCTGAAGGGAGAGCCATGAACAGGAACGTAACCGTCCTCCTCCTCCTCGTGCTCGCGGGGGGCTGCAGCAGCCTGCAGCAGCGCGAAGCGCTCGCGCCGACGATGGATCCGTCGCGCCAGGTGAGCGTGCAGGTCTGCACCAGAGTCATCAACAACGACGGCGGCAACCTGCTGTGCCGCGAGGAGACTGACGCCGAGTACCGCGCCAGGATCGCGGAAGAAGAGCGGCAGGCCAGGGCCCGGAAGGAAGCCGAGGAGCGCGCCGAGCGCGAGCGCCTCGAGCGTGAGCGCGCCGAGCAGCTTGCCCGGGAAGAGGCCGCGCGGAAGGCGCAGGCTGCCGAGGAGGAGCGGCTCGCTGCCGAGCGCCTCCGGGTAGAGGCCGAGGCCGCGGCGGCAGCTGCGGCGGCGGCCGCGGCAGAGCGCGAGCGTCAGGAGAGGTTGGAGGCAGAAGCCCGTGCCCGCCAGCTTGCCGAGCAAGAAGCGCGTGAGGCAGCCGCGGCTGAGTGTCGGCGTCTCGAGCAGGAACGGGCCGACGGCCGCGCTTTACTCGCGAACTTCGTCGACAACTACGGCAAGATCGAGGAGAACAAGCGAATAGCCGGACAGATCAGCGCGTTCCTCGCCAAGCCTTCCAAGGCGAAGCCATGCCCGCCGGCATGACGGCCTGCTTTCTAGGCAGCCGTTTCGAGCGCGCTTCGCGCGAGCGGCGAGCCCGGATCGGCGAGCGTCTCGACCATCTCGAAGTGATTGAGGCCCTTGCCGACGAGCAGGGCCACGGACAATCTATCGGCGAGCTCCTTCGACTGGCGGAAGAACTCGGGGCCTTCCTTCTCGCCGCACGCCACCGTCACCGGGCAGCCGATTCGCTCGACGTGCCGGATCGGCGAGTATTCGTCCTCCAGCCGCTCGTCGAGCCTCACGTAGGCGTTCCGCGAGGACAGCCGCACCGGCAGAAGGTCGTACACGCCCGAGACGAGCAAGGCGGCGTCGACGCACGAGACCCTCGTCAGGGCGCACGCGGACAGGTGGGCGCCCGATGAATGTCCGATCAGAGTGAATTTCTTCGGCTCGAATTTCCCGCGAAGGAACTCGAGCGCGCGGCAAACCTGCGACACCATCTCCGGCAGCGTGATCGAGGGCAGCAGCCCAAAGCCGAGCGCGGCGTAGCTGGCGCCCGCGTCGATGAACGTCCGGGCGGCGAAAGCGCTGGGGCGCTTGCTCATGCGCGCCCATGCGCCGCCATGAACGAAGGCGACGACGCGATCACGGCGTCCACCATAGACATCGAGAACCTCCACGGCGCTCGGCCCGTACGCCAGCGTCTCGGGCTCGCCGAACTTCGCCCTGACCGCATCGCTCATCGTCCCGTAGCGCTTGATGACTTCGTCGGCGTTGGGAGCGAAGCTGCGCTGCTCGTACTGCCGGTCGAGCTCGGCTTGCGTGTAGTCGCGGAAGACTTTCAAAAGAGGATCGCCACGCCGTCGATCTCGCCTTCGGAATTGACGAGCTCGACGCGCTTGTGCGCGATGCGGAAGGTTTCGCCGTCGCGCCGGAGGTGATGCTCGACGAGCGCGCCCCAGACACGTTGGCGCTCGGCGCGGAACTCGACGAGCGTCAGCGTCGACGCGACCCTGACCTCTCCGTATTGCTCGGAGAGCACCATGATATTTCCCACCTGGTGCACGGTGCGAGCGAGCGGCAGTCTCGCGTGCGCCCGCGGATGGCGCGCCTGCTTCACGCGCAGCTCGAGCAGCGTGCGGTCGTCGTGGATGATCGAACTCGTCTCGAGCGCGTCCTGCTGCCCCTGCTCCAGCGGCACCCAGTAAGTGGCGTCGTCCGTGTAGAGATCCAGCCACGCCTCGAGCCGATGCGTGTCGAGCAGCCGCGCCTCGTGGTACAGGAACTCCTCGATGTTCATTCGGCCATGTAGTCCAGCCAGGCGCGCATCTGCGCCCGGATGTAGACCTCGCTGGTCCCGGTGGCGCCGCGCAAGCCGTCCGGCTCGGCCGCATCGCGGCCGAACCCGCGGCCGATCTGCGCCCACTCGACCGCGCCGCTCGCAAAGCCGCGCTGGATGCGCTCGTAGACCTCGAGATCGTCGGTCAGGACCCAGGAACCGGTGCCGTTCACCACGTTGGAGAACGCGACGGTGTCGCGGAACATGCTCGGGGGCGCCTGAGGCATGCGGAAGGAATACGTGTGGACTGCGGTGCGGTCCACCGCGAGCGGCTGCAGGATGCGCAGCTGGCGGAACTGGCTCATGAACGAGCAGCTCGGGTAGATCACCGTGTTCCACAGCGTCACGCCCAGGATGCGGTCGGCTTCCTCCCGGCCGACACGGTCCGCGAGCGCCCTCCGGTACTCGTCGAATGCCGGGTTGCCCATGCCGGCGACGAGACGGCTGTCGTCGTGGTAATCGCCCATGATCCCGTGCCCGCGCGGCGTCGCGCGCATGCCCGTGCCTTCCCACACCGAGTCGGGCGCGCCGTTCTGGCGCATCTGCCGCACGGCGATGTCGAAGTAATGCTCCTCGCCCGGCCGGCCCGGCTCGGGCGCCGCGCGCGCGACCGCCACCGAGGAGGCGTGTACCCAGGCCGGGTGCGCGCCGTCGAGGTGGTTCTCGAGCATCAGCTTCCAGTTGCCGTTATAGGCGTGCCTGAAGACGCCGCCGGCGACCTCGAGCTCGCCGCCCGGCGCGCGGTCGACGAAGTCGTCGAACGAAGCCTTCGCCTGCCCGAGAAAGCTCTCGAGGGATTCGCCCGACGGCGAGAGCGAGGCGAAGATGAAGCCGCGGTAAGCGGCGACGCGAGGAACGACCTTGAGGCCGCGGGGAAGCTTCTCCCTGTCGTAGCCGTCCGCGAACGGCACGGCCTGCAACACGCCGGCGCGGTCGTAGCTCCAGCCGTGGTAGGGACAGACGAAGCGCTCGGCGTTGCCGCGCCCCTCGGGGCAGACCGTCGTGCCGCGGTGCACGCAGCGGTTGACGAGCACGGCGATCTCGACCGGGCTCTTCTTCACGACGATGACCGGCTCGCGCCCCATGCGCGCGGTGAAGTAGTCGCCGGGGGCCTTGAGCTGGCTCTCGTGGCCGAGCACGAGCCACGCGCGGCCGAAGAGGCGCTCCATCTCCAGATCGAACAGCGCGGGATCGGCGTACAGCGAGCGGTGCACGCGGTCGGGCTGCACCAGCGCCGCCAGGGTCTGCCGTTCGAAGGCTCCCATGATTTCAAATAATATCTCCCTTATGCGCATCCCGGCACTGATCGTGGGCGGCGGCATCGGCGGGCTCTCGCTCGCGCGCGAGCTGACGCTGCGCGGCCTTCCCGCGACCGTGCTCGAGCGCGCGCCGCGGCTCAACCCGGTGGGCGCCGGGATCATCATGAATCCCAACGCCATGGCGGTGCTCGAGAGAAACGGCCTCGCCGCCGAGGTGCGCCGCGAGTCCTGGCCGTACCTCACGCGCGAGACGCGCGACCGCGACGGCCGCCTGCTCGCGACCCGCGATTACCGGCCGCTGTACGACGCGGGAAAGCTCGCGCCGGGCGCGCTGGTCCACCGCGCTCACCTGCTCGACGTGCTCTACAAGAGCCTCCCCGACGGAACCGTGAAGTTCGGCGTCGACGTGAAGCTCCTCGACGCCGCCACCGGCCTCGTGGTCGGCGCCGACGGCATCCATTCGCAGGTGCGGCGCGAGCTGTTCGGGGAGATCGCGCCCCGCTACATGGGCTACCGTTCCCATCGCCTCGTCGTGGACAACGTCGCCGGCGTGCGCTGCTTCACCGAGTACCTGGGGCGTGGCGCGCGCATCGGCCTGGTGCCCATATCCGCGACGAAGCTCTATGTGTGGACCACGTTCAACTCTCCGCGCGATGCGGCGCCACCCCGTCCCCGCAGCGTGCTCGAGCAGTTCGGGGCGGAGCCTGTGCGTCGCGTTCTCGCGGCGCTGCCTCCGCCGGAGGAGATCATCGTCACCGAGATCGAGGAGCTCGCTCCCGAGCGCTGGACGCGCGGGCGCGCAGTGCTCCTCGGCGACGCCGTCCACGCGATGACGCCCAACATCGGGCAGGGCGCCGGCATGGCGATGGAGGACGCCGCCGTGCTCGCCGAGGAGCTGGCGGGCGCGGCGGAAATCGAGCATGCTCTGGCGAGTTACGTGGAGCGGCGCAGGGCGCGCGTCGAAACAGTGATGCGCGTCTCGCGCGAGTTGGGCGAGGACGGCCAGCGGTCCGGGGCACTCGCCTGCTGGCTCCGCAACCGGCGCGTGCGCCGCGAGGGGCGCAACGTGGAGAAAGCGCAGGCCGACCTCGAGCGGCTGCTGGCTTTTACGGGATGACATCATGAACAGGATCCGGCACATTGCGATCACGGCAGAAGACCCCTTTGCGACCGCGGAGGTCTTCAAGAAGGCGCTCGGGCTCGAGGAGATCGCGCGCGGCGACAGCGAGCTCGCGCGCGAGGTCTATCTCACCGACGGCTACATCAACCTCGCCATCGTCTGCTGGAAGCGCACCCAGGAAACGCCGAACCCGTATCCCGAAGGCTACGGGCTCGACCACTTCGGCGTGCAGGTGGACGATCTCGACCGTGCCGAGGCGCGCGCGCGCGGCGCGGGCGCGACGCCGCAGCCGCCTCCGCCGGTCGATCTCTCCAGGCTCGGCGGGCGCCTCTTCTTCGAGAAGAAGCTCCAGCTCGCCGGGGTGAAATTCGACCTCTCGGGGCACGGATGGCCGGTGACGCCGGAAAAATAGCGCTCGAGGCCTCCGGAGTCCGCAAGGCGTACGCCAAGAACGGAGTGTCGCTGCAGGTGCTCGACATCGAGGGCTTCGCGGCACGCGAAGGCGAGTTCATCACCGTCATCGGCCCGAGCGGCTGCGGCAAGAGCACCCTGCTGCACATCATGGGCGGTTTCATTCCCGCGGACCACGGATCGATCCGCGTCTACGGCAATCCGGTGACCGGCCCCGGCCCCGATCGCGGCATGATGTTCCAGGAGTTTGCGCTCTTCCCGTGGAAGACGGTGGCGGGCAACGTCGCGTGGGGACTGGAGGTGCAGGGCGTGCCGCGGGCGGAGATCGAGGCCGCGGTGACGAGGCAGCTCGCGATCATGGGCCTTTCGGATTTCCGCAACCACTATCCCGCCGAGCTCTCGGGAGGCATGAAGCAGCGCGTCGCGCTCGCGCGCGTACTCGCGTTCGACCCCAAGGTGCTGCTGATGGACGAGCCTTTCGGCGCCCTCGACGCGCAGACGCGCGAGACCATGCAGGAGGAGCTGACGCGGCTGTGGGAGCGGACCGGCAAGACCATCGTGTTCGTCACCCACGACATCGAGGAGGCGGTCTACCTCGGCGACCGCGTGGTCGTGCTGAGCGCGCGTCCCGGGCGCATCCGCGAGGAGGTCAGGATCGACCTGCCGAGGCCGCGCGGGCTCGACGTCAAGAAGTCAATGCGGTGTCACGAGTACCGCAACACCATATGGGACCTGATCAGGGCCGAGGCAGGTAGCTCTGGTCGACCATCGAGTCCACGTTGACGGGCTTCTCCAGCCACTTCAGCTTGTCGAGCATGAATCCCGAGAGCTTCCTCAGGCTCTCGACGTCGACGCGCCCGCCCGGGTCGCGCTTCCAGTCCGCGTTCTTCAGGTAGATCTCGAGCGGAGTGCGGACGAAGCCGGCCTTGTGCAGGTCGCGCTTCGCCTGCTCGGTGTTGGCAAGGTAGAACTTCGTGACCGCGACGTAGTCGGCGAGGAAGGCGCGCACCGCGTCCGGGTGCGCCCTCAGGAATTTCTCACCGAACCAGATGTCGAGCAGCTCGTGGTCGTAGCCCACCGCCTCGGTCGCGGTGAAGAGCTTGCGCAGGCCCCCTTTCGCGACCTCGGCCGAGTAGAACGGCTCGACAAAGGTCCCGGCGCTGACCTTGCCCGTGCGCACCGCCTCGCCGATCGCCGGGAAGCTCATCGGCACGACTTTCGTGTCGCGGTCCGGAACCAGGCCGGCGTTGATCAGCCCGGCGCGCGCCCACAGGTCGGTGGCGGTCTTGATGCCGACGATCGCGATCGTTCCGCCCTTCAGGTCCTTCACCGACTTGATCGGGCCGTCGTCCTTGACCATGTAGGTGGTGCTGAACCACTGCCCGCCGGCGGCCTCCTGCGACACGCTGGCGACGATCTTCATGTCGAGTCCCTGGGCGTGCGCGAAGATCACCGCCAGTCCCGGCGCGGTGCCGGCGTCGATCTCGCCCGCGAGGAAAGCCTGGAAGCGCTCGGGATTGGCCTGGAAGAGGATCTGCTTGAGCTCGTAGCGCTTGCCCTGATTGGGAGCGAGATCGGGGCGGGCGCTCATCAGCCACAGATTTTCCTCGGCGGCGAAGCCGCGCCCCAGGCGGATCAGCGGCGCGCCCTGCGCGACGGCGTGGGCGCTGAAGGCGAAAGCGAGAATCGCGAGAAGGGATTTCACGGGCGTCCTCTCAGACGTAGTAGGTATCGAGCTTTTCCCAGTATATCAACCTGTCGCGCAGCAGCACGACCGCCCGGTCGAGCGCCCAGCCGAGCGCCGCGATCACGACCACGACGGCCAGCATGCGGTCGGTCTTGAGCGAGGAGAGCGAGTAGACCACCCGGTAGCCGAGGCCGTCGGCCGAGCTCACCATCTCGGTGATCACCACGACGATCATCGCAACGGGCACCGCGACGCGGAAGCCGGCGAAGATGAAGGGCGCCGTGGCGGGGACCACGACGCGCCGCAGGACGGCGGCGTGCGAGGCGCCCATGCCCTGCGCCGCCCAGAGGAGCGCGCGGTTCACGTCGCGCGCGCCGTGGTAGGTCATGATGACAACCGGGTAGAGGCACTCGAGGAACACCAGCGCGATCTTCGACAGGCTGCCGATGCCGAACACGAAGACGAAGACCGGGAAGAGCGCGAGCTTGGGCACCGCGTAGGTGCCGGAGAACAGCGGGTCGAGCAGCCCGGCGACGAAGGGCGAGCGGCCCATCAGCACGCCGAGCAGCACGCCGCAGGCCGCCGCCAATGCAAATCCGCCGAGTGCGCGCGCTAGCGTCACCCACGCCTCGAGCAGGAAGTCCCAGCTCGCGAGGAGCCGCCCGAGCTCCAGAGCGATGTTCTCGAGCGGCGGGAAGAGGAGCGGGCTCCACGTGCCGCTGCGGGCCGCGGCCTCCCAGGCGAGCAGCGCGAAGGCGACGAGGGCGAACCTCATGCCGTCTCGCCCTGCCAGCCCAGCATCCGCGCGCGCGCCGCGCGCACCAGCCGGTCGCCGGCGTAGCCGAGAATCGCGATCGAGAGCAGCGAAACCCACATCAGATCGAAGCGCAGCGAATTCTCCGAGACGCGGATCAGGTACCCGAGGCCCGAGCGCGCGTTGATCATCTCGGCGGCGAACATCACGACGAACGACAGAGCGAGCGACACGCGCATGCCCGCGAAGATCAGCGGCGCGGCGCTCGGCAGGACCACCGAGCGGAAGATGCGCGCGCGCCCGGCCCCCATGTTGAGCGCCGACCACACGAGGATGGTGCGCGTCTGCCGCGCGCCGGTGTAGGCGTTGATGAACACCGGGTAGAAGCAGGCGAGCGCGATAATCAGGATCTTCGACAGATCGCCGATGCCGAACCACAGCATGAAGATCGGCAGCATGACGATCTTCGGCACCGGGTAGGACAGGAACACCGCCGGGCTCACCATCCGGTCGAACCACCGCGCGACGCCGGCGGCGACCCCGAGCGCCGCGCCCGCGGCGGTGCCCAGCGCGAAGCCCGGCAGGGAACGCGCGAGGCTCGCGCCAATATGCCGGTAGAGCTCGAAGGAGCCGAGCGCGGTCGCGAAGTCCCGGAGGATCTCCGCAGGCCCCAGGATGTAGCTCGGCAACCCGCCGCCGAACGCGGCGAGCTGCCAAGCCGCGAGCGCGAGAAGCAGCAGCCCGACCCTGGACATGTGCTCCCTCCTGATGGGGTTGGATTTCCGGGAGCGCGGGCCCTCTCGGAGCCGTGCCCAATCCCGGCGGGCCATCATAGCGCATCCGTTCCGAACCTGAAGATTTGCTGACAACCGCCGATGCGCAGTGCAACAATCGCGAATGCGCCGCCTGCTCCGCTCGCTCGACTCGGTCCTGTTCCCCTCGCGCCTCGCGATCCTGCGCGACCTGATTTTCGTCTTCCTCGCGTTCAACGCGCTCACCCGGCTCGCGCTCGCGGCCTGGAACGGCGAACCCTCGCTGCTCCTGCCCTGGCGCATCCTGCCCGCGATGGCGATCGGCGCCGTCTTCGACCTCGGGGCCGTGGTCTTCGTCGCGGCCTTCCTCGCGGCGCTGCTCGCCTGGTGGCCAGAGCGCTGGCGCGGGTCGCTGCGGGCGCTGCTCGCCGCGGCCACTGCCGTTCTTTGCGGAGTGATGGTGTTCGTCGGCGCCTCGGAGCTCGTGTTCTGGAACGAGTTCGCCTCGCGCTTCAACTTCATCGCGGTCGACTACCTCGTCTACACCAACGAGGTGATCGGCAACATCCGC
>Ga0187776_10001867_pt1 | contig 10658 bp, 12 predicted proteins | sample 0216_BV02_MP12_2_FD_132426 | JGI IMG/M metagenome (GOLD analysis project Ga0187776, IMG submission 132426) | Tropical peat soil microbial communities from peatlands in Department of Meta, Colombia - 0216_BV02_MP12_20_MG | ecosystem: Environmental > Terrestrial > Soil > Wetlands > Peat | place...
GCAAAAAACATATGTTCCGTCCTGCAGAGGCCGATCCCTTCAGCGCCGAACTTCCTCGCCACCTCCGAATCGTGGGGTGTATCGGCATTTGTCCTTACGCCGAGCTTTCTGTATTCATCAACCCATTTCATGAACGTTCCGAAATCTCCGGTGAGCTCCGGTGATACCAATGGCGCCTCACCAAGAATGACCTCACCCGACGTTCCGTTGAGGGTCAGGTAATCACCCTCTTTAATAACAAGGTCATTCACGGTAAAATACTTTTGTATCTCGTTTATATTTATTGCCCCGCAGCCGACAATGCAGCATTTTCCCATACCTCTCGCGACCACCGCAGCATGAGAGGTCATGCCGCCTCGTGCCGTCAGAATTCCCTGTGCAGCGTCCATTCCCCCGATATCTTCGGGTGACGTTTCCGTCCTTACAAGGATAACTTTTCCGCCTTTCTCCGCCGCCCTTTCCGCATCCTCGGCTGTGAAGACCACCTTTCCGACTGCGGCGCCTGGTGAAGCGGGAAGACCTTTTGCAATCACCTTTATTTCGGCCTTCGGATCGATCATGGGATGGAGAAGCTGATCAAGCTGCCGGGGATCGATCCTCAGTATGGCTGTTTTCTTGTCGATTAGTTTCTCTTTCACCATATCAATAGCTATCTTGAGGGCAGCAGCGGCGGTCCTTTTCCCCACCCTTGTCTGGAGCATATAGAGCTTGCCTTCCTGAACGGTAAATTCTATGTCAAGCATGTCCCTGTAATGTCTCTCCAGCTTCTTATATATTGCGTCGAGTTCTCTATAAGCTTTCGGAAGCCTTTTCTTCAGCTCTTCGATACGGAGCGGGGTTCTTATGCCCGCCACCACATCTTCTCCCTGCGCGTTTATAAGGCACTCCGCAAAAAATTTATTCTGTCCCGTAGAGGGATCTCTGGTAAAACCCACTCCGGTGCCGGAATTTTCCCCGAGATTACCGAAGACCATCGACTGTATGCTGCAGGCAGTCCCGAGATTGTCAGGTATGTCATTCAACTTCCTGTATTTCACGGCCCTGTCGCCGAACCATGAACCGAACACCGCGTTTATAGCTTTCTTGACCTGCTCCACAGGGTCGACAGGAAAATCTTCTCCGGTATTCTTTTTATAGATGACCTTAAATTCTTCGACAAGCTCTTTCAGGTCTTCAGCCGTAAGTTCCGTATCCAGGCGAACACCCCTCTTTTCCTTCATCTCTTCAAGGGCTCTTTCAAATTTCTGCCTATCCATGCCCATAACAATGCTTCCGAACATGGTAATAAGCCGCCTGTATGCGTCGTAGACAAAACGTTCATTTCCGGTCCTTTTTATCAATGCAGCTATCGTCGAACCGCTCAGTCCGAGATTTAGAACCGTATCCATCATGCCGGGCATAGAAAATTTCGCTCCTGAACGGACCGAAACAAGAAGGGGATTCACAGGGTCGCCCAGCTTCATGCCCATCACTTTCTCCACCTTTCTGAGATTTTCTATCACCTGTTCCAACATACCGGGCGGATATTTTTTTCCGGCTTTAAAATATTCATTGCAAGCTTCAGTCGTGATAGTAAAACCCGCAGGAACGGGAATCTTCAGATTGGTCATTTCTGCGAGTCCGGCACCCTTTCCGCCAAGAAGGTCTTTCATATCTCCCTTGCCGTCGGCCTTACCGCCACCGAAAAAATAAACGTATTTCCTGACCGCTTTCTTAGCCATTAAAATACCTCCCCATAAGCATTTATCAAATTATTAGCACAATTACAATTTAAATTATGAGTATTCTTGAATTATAAGCATACCTCACAAAGTGGATAAATTCAATCCTTTCAAAGGAATAAGGTCAGTTTTCTTGCCGTGACAAGAACAGTAAAAAATAATATAATTAGAAAAATTAAGGAGGAGATATGAGATATAGGTTTTTTTTAGTATTTGCGCTTATTTTGTCGTTCGCGTCCTTAGGCAGGAATATACAGGCTGCTGAATCCACCCCTCTTGTTGGTAGTTCTTTTCCGGAGATAGCCCTTTCAGTTCCTGAAAAGACGATCGAAAAAGAGTATCTCGGCCTGTCCGGGAAGAACTTCTTCAAACTGTCTCAAATAAAGGCCGATATAGTAATAGTCGAAATCTTCAGCATGTATTGTCCTTACTGTCAGAGAGAGGCCCCGAACGTGAATGAACTCTACCGGTTGATCAATGAAAGGGCAGATCTCAAAGACCGGATCAAGATCATAGGAATCGGTGCCGGTAACACGCCCTTTGAGGTCGACGTCTTCAGGAACCAGTATAATGTTCCGTTCCCTCTTTTTTCGGATGAATCATTTTCGGTTCACAAATCGGTCGGAGAGGTTAGAACTCCGCATTTCTTCATCATCAGAATCAATGCCGACGGTTCGAACAAAATCGTTTATTCGAAGGTCGGCAGTATTCAAGATCCGAACCGGTTTATTGAAATGATAATTAACGAAACTGGTCTCAAGTAGGAGGTACACAATGGCCGTCACATTTTCTCTCAAAGCAGCGTCAGGTATTATTGCTGTCCTTTTTCTCTGCAACATCGCTGATAGCGCATCGGAGCAGTTTAAGGGCAAAATCTATAATCCCGGGATTTTAAAACCAGTCGACAGCAAAACAAAGCTCAAGATAGGCATGAAGGCTCCGGATTTCACGTTGGCATCCTTATCAGGAGAAAAGATGTCGCTCAGCCATTATCGCGGGAAAAAGAATGTAGTAATTTCCTTTGTGCCCGCCGCGTGGACCCCCGTGTGCTCCGACCAGTGGCCCGGATATAACATAGCCAAGAATATCTTCGACAAATACGATACGATACTGCTCGGTATCACGGTCGACAACATTCCTACACTCTTTGCATGGACAAATGAGATGGGAGGCCTCTGGTTCCCTGTGCTGTCGGATTTCTATCCCCATGGAGCGGTATCAAAAAAATATGGCGTTTTGCGCTCCAACGGCGTCTCGGAGCGGGCGCTCTTTGTAATAGATAAAAAGGGGATAATCCGTTATATGGATGTCCATAATATTAATAAGAGACCCGCGCTTGAGGATTTAGTGAACCAACTGGAGAAACTTGAAAAATAGATTTATTTTCACCCTGACTATTTTCTGTTTTTTTTTATTAAATGGTCACGCCCATTCCGAAACCAGGCCGCTCGCCAGGGGGGCGCGATTGCCCGACGCGGTCTTTCTGGATCATCTGTCTAAAGAAGAGCGTTCATATCTGGGGCTTTCGCGGAAGACGAAATTTTCTTTAAAAGATATAAGCGGAACACTCCTGCTCATCGAAGTTTTCAGCACCTATTGCACAAGCTGTCCCCGGAATGTGCCTGTCCTTAATGCCGTTTATTCCTCCGTCGAGGATGATCCCGCTTTAAGGGGAAAGGTGAAGATGATAAGTATAGACGTAGGTAACACCGGTAACGAAATCGACAGTTTCAAAAGGGAATACAAGGTCTTATACCCTGTTCTAAGTGATCTACCTTTTATCGTCCACAAGGCATTGGGTAATCCCAGGGTGCCCTATACTATTCTGGTCAAGAAAAATATGAAGGGAGACGTTGTTGTTGATGCGCACCAGGGTGAGATCGGTTCTCCGGATAGCGTTCTTCACAATATTAAAAGTTCCCTGTCTGAAACTATTTCGTTCAGTGCACCGAGCAGGAAAAGCAAGGGTCATAAGCCCTGACCAGCATCTCGCATAAGAGTGATATTTCTTCGGCAGGCTTATCGATGTTGGCATCGACCAGTTTCTTGAGGTTCTCTTCGAGGCTGAGAAAATTATATGCCGTTGGGGTTACTATATTTGCTTTCTCGATGACTCCCATCCTATTGACCTTGTATTCATGATACAGCAACCCCCGGGGCGCCTCTGTCATTGCGGCGCCTGAACCTTCCGAAGGCTTCACCGGCATAAGGAAATCCCGTCGGGAAAGCGTACTCATAATCTCGATGCATTTCCATATGCAATGCATCAACTCTACAGCCTGAGCAATGATATTATAGAATGGATTCAGCCTTGGCATCATAAAGCCGGCAATATCTGCGGCTTTCCTAGCCTCGGGATGCAGCATGTTCATTTTTATATTAAGCCGTGAGAGCGCGCCGACCATAACCGGCGGCTTTCCCATTAATACTGTCCTCTTTGCATTCGCATAGGGAACTTCATCCTCCTGAAAGAAAGAATGATAATCCTCTATTTCCGCCTTAATCCCGGAACCCGACATGATCTTGCCCCCATTTATTGCATAACCTTCTTCCCTAAAAAGTGCAACGCATTCCGAGTCGTTCTCAAGATCGGGGTAATCAAGTGTAAGCACCATTTTTATGGTATCCACTGCGTCTTTTGTAATGCCCTCAAGTCCCTTTATCATCTGATCGATCTCATTTTTCGAAGGGACTTTTGTAAATCCTCCGACCATCATGGAGACGGGATGAAGTGCCCTGCCTCCAAAGAGGGCCGTCACATTATTGACAGCCTCCTTTAACCTTAGAAGTCTCTTTATTTCTTTATCGAGGCCGGTGAGCATGTCCAGTCTGTGATAGTCCGGCAAAGCCAGTGCATAGATGTGAACGAGATGGCTTGCCGCTATCTGGCTTAGGGTCATAACGTCACGGATTTTTCTGATCTCCGGCGAAGGCACAAAACCTATCGCCTTCTCGATCGCACATATTGAGGTTGTCATATGAGAGACCGGGCAGATGCCGCATATTCTCGAAACGATATCCGGAACCTCGTCGAATTTTCTTCCGACAAGGAACCCTTCGAAGAATCGCGGCGGTTCCCATATGTTTAATTTGAGATCCCTGAGCTTCCCGTCCTTTATCTCGAACCTCACGGAACCTTCACCTTCGACACGGGCTATATAATCTACATTAATCTTCATATGCCTCTATAGCCCTTCTGAATTCTATTGTATCAGCCCCGAACTCCGTAAATTTTCTCACAATATCATCTCTCGAAAAACCGATCAGCTTGAATTTCTTTGCCAACGCCGGACCGTTCGCGTGTTTCATCGGCCCGAAACATGAATAGCACGCCCTGTTCATCGAAGGGCAGAGCGCACCGCATCCTGCGTTTGTCACGGGTCCCATACAGGGCATATCATAAGCCACTAAGACACATATGTTTCCCTTCAGTTTACATTCTACACAAACACTATATTCCAGAAAGTCAGGGTTCTTGCCGATCAGCACCGATGACAACGCCTCGCACAGATCTCTTTCCCCCGGAGGACATCCCCTGATGTATCCGTCGACTTTCACATATGCGTCCAGAGAGTGAGGCCTGATGGAATGAATCCCGGATAGATCCCTGTAAACCTTCCTCTCCGCCTCGAGTTCTGCCATGGTCGATTTTATCGCGGGTACCCCTCCGTTAATCGCGCAGGCTCCGATGGCAAATAGCACGGTACTCCGCTCCCTTATTCTTTTAAGCTCGTCCACCTGCCACGATTCTGTAATTGTTCCTTCGACGAGGGCTATGTCAAAGGGTCCCTGAGGGTTTCCCCCTCTTTTGAGCATCTTGGCATAAACAAACTCAAAGCCGGCCAGGGTTTCAAGAAGGTATTTCTGGAAATACATGAATTGAAACTCACACCCTGCACAGCAAGAATACTTAAAGAATCCGAGTCTCGGTTTTTTCATATTCAGCTTAGAGCTTCGGAAAGCGTTCTCCCCAGTCATACCACTTCCATACATCTCTTGCCAGTTCTTTATATTCCTTTTTGATGTGTTCGAAAAGGCGCGCATTGTCTATCGCTATAGCCCCCTGGCATGAAAGGGCCGAGAGGAAGTCTATCTCGGATTGGTTAAAGGTATAAGGGTTAGACGTATATACCCTGAGGACCCCTATTGAAGCGCCTCTCACGGTAAGGGGCAAAGATAACAGAGCCATGATGCCTTCTTTCATCAATTCATCGGGGTATTGAAGTCTTTTCTCTTTCCTGATATCCCTCACATTGATCACTTTACATTTCAGACATTCCCTGTCTATAAGGCTTTTTTCCACTTCTACAGGACCCTTTTCCAGATAGGTTTTACTCAAACCGTAGGCAGCCACCACTTTCAGTACCTTCCTTTCTTCATCCAACAGTCTTAATGATGCTGCTTTCATTCCCAAGACTTTAGCCGCGTTCTCCACAATCGTTTGAAGCACCTCGCCGAGAGAGAGAGAAGAATTTACAGACCGTGATATTCTCACAAGGGCATTCATCTCATCCCATATCTTAGCCCTGTCAGCGAGTATGCCGCCGAGTGATGCAAGCGCCTCCAGTCTCTCTATCTCTTCCTTTGTAAAGATGTGCTGTTTGGAGGTATAAATCCTTACCACGCCTATAGGCCTATCATCTGCCATGAGTGGAACACTCAGTACGGATTTAATGCCCTCTTTTATGGCCTGTTCAAGATAAAGGACATGGGCTTCTTTTGTTATATCCCTTGTGCTGATCGCCTTTCCCTTTAAGATCTTCTGATCGACGAGGTGCTCCTTTATCTTGATAGGTCCCTTTTTCAGATACTCTGTGCTCAAACCGAATGCGGCAACGATCTCAAGGGTCTGTTTTTTCTCATCGAGAATCCTTATATTGCAGCCCTTCACACCCATAATCTTTGTTACGTTCCGGGCGAGAACATTCAGGGTAGTGTTCAAATCAGGGGCTTTGGCCAGATCGGTGCATATCCTGCATATTTCCGCATCAAGGTTATCCATAAAAAAAGGCTATCAGAGGGGATGTGGGTTGTCAAGAAAGGCTTTTTATCGTGCTTCTCACAATATCCTTGTAAGGGGTTCCGGTATTCTTATATACTTAATAAACTGGTGGTGTTATGGAAAAGGGTATCATGGAAAATCTCATAAACGAACTCTCAAAGCTTCCGGGTATAGGCCGGAAGACGGCGCAGAGGCTGGCCTTTTTCATTCTCACTATGCCGGAGGAGGACGCAAAGGGTATCTCCCGTGCGATAGATAATGTGAAGGATAAGGCACGTTTCTGCGGGGAATGTTTTAATATCACAGAAAACGACATTTGCGACATTTGCAGCAACGCATCAAGAGATAAGGGCAAACTCTGTGTCGTGGAGGAACCAAGCAATATCATGGTAATCGAAAGATCGAAGGGCTTTGACGGACTTTACCATGTCCTCCTTGGCGCCCTCTCCCCGATAGACGGATTGACTCCCGACAGGCTCAAAATAAACGAACTCATCGACAGGGTCAGAAGGAATTCGATCCGGGAGATTATCATCGCAACGAATCCCAATACCAAAGGCGAGATGACCGCCCAGTACATAAGGGAAATGTTGAAACCCTTCCCCGTCAAGGTGACGCGGATCGCCTACGGCCTGCCGATAGGCGGTGATATCGAATTTGCGGATGAAGTAACCCTCGGCAAGGCACTCGAAGGAAGGAGAGAGATTTAGGGAAATTTTATGCCGGGGAAGTAAAGGACCGTCAATGAAGGCTTAATCCCACCGGAGTGTCAGCGCAGTATCTTTTCCTAACTCCACCCGGGGTCTTAATCTTTTGCCCTCCATATTAAGGATGTTTCTGAGAAATATTGCATCTTCACGCGATGCAGCATTTATCCTGAAACGTTTTATCTGTGTCGGCTTCATCTGCAAAAAGGCGAGTTTGCCGGACAATGGATCCACACCTGCAAAGTACATTAATCCCAGATCGCCCCTGAAATATTCATACCCGCCGATGCCTTCATAGTCATCGATAAAGTCCCCGCAACCATAGATAATAAGCTTTCCCGCATACACTTCTATTCCCTTCACATGATGTGATGAATGTCCGTGAATCACATCTACCCCGGCAATATCAGCGAGTCCGCGGGCAAACTCCCTTTGTTCCCCTGAAATCTCATAACCCCAGTTGCCGCCCCAGTGAATGGAGGCGACCACGATATCTCCGGCTTGTTTCACATCCCCTATCTCTTTTCGAATGCGCCGGACGGTCTCTGTTGAAAGGTCCTCCAGGAGATTTATCCCTGGACTGTCTTTTTTTGCAGCCCATCTGAAAGGGATGCCACTCGTTTTCGTTCCGAAGGAAAAGACGATCACCCTTCCCTTCCCTTTGACATGCAGTATTGCTGGAGTCTCAGCCTCTTTCAGGTTCCGTCCCGCCCCCGCACTTTTTACATTCACCCTTTCTAAAGTCTCCAACGTCTCTATCATCCCGGGATATCCCCAATCAAGAACGTGGTTATTCGCGAGCGAGCAGCAATCTATTTTCGCCGCCGTCAGGCAGGATATATTGTCCGGATTCATTCTATAATTTATTTCCTTACCTTCCCAATATTCATCGCTTTTTGTTATGGCTGTCTCCAGATTGATGATTCTCACATCCGGAGCCATGCGCTCCAATTCTCCGAGGGCATCCCCCCAGATGTAAGAGAAGTCGACGGGCTTTGCAATGGGCCCGTTAACTGCCTCCGCAAGCTTTACATATCCTGTGGCCATTCTCAAAAACGGCTCGTAGATAACGGGATCGCCCGGGTATGGCAATACTTGATCGATACCCCTCCCGGTCATTACGTCGCCGCACATGAATATGGTAACCACATTTTTCATCGTCTTTTCCCGTATTATACTAATGAAGCAGGGAGAGACGTAAATCTGATATTTGATCCTCAGAATGCCGACCATCAAAAAATGTTGATATCACCGATAAAAATAATTACAATATCGCCAATGGAAAGAAGGCGCTTCAAAAGGATCAAGTTTAATTTAAAGGCAGAACGTATTTCCGGAGATGAAAAATGCGGGGTATTTATAGATAATATCTCCGAAAATGGAATTTATGTGACGACCTCACCTTCAAAAGAGCATAGTAAATACACTGCGGGTACGGAGATCGATTTAAAATTCTCTCTTACTTCGGGAGAGACTATTGATCTCCGCTGCATAGTGAGATGGTCATACGTAAAGATTCCCCCGAATGGTATGACAGACAGCATAGGCTTGGAAATTATCGACCCGCCTTCACAGTACGTCGAATTTGTGCGATCTCTGCAATAGAACCCCCGTACCGTTGTGGGCATTGTACGGGGGCATGAACTCCCATCCCATATTATCGCAGCATATTTTCCATATGATTCTTTCACAAAAAAGGGGCAGCGAAGGTTATTCACTACCCCTTAAAATCTTTTGGCCCGCAGAAAGCTATTTAACGGCCTCTTTAAAAGCCTTTCCAGCGGTGAACTTCGGAACTTTAGCAGCCTTGATTGTTATTGTTTCACCTGTCCTGGGATTTCTTCCCTTCCTGGCCTTTCTCTTTGAGAGAGAAAATGTGCCAAAACCGACGAGAGAAACCTTGTTCCCTTTCTTAAGTGTTTTCGTAACACCTTCGATAAACGATTCAAGAGACTTTCCCGCAGCAGACTTCGAAACCCCTGCATCCTTTGCCATCTTTTCAATAAGTTCAGCCTTTGTCATATACCCTCCTATAAATTTTCATATTGAAAGTATACACGAATTCTCATCAAATGAGAATATCTATTACTAATATTATTGCCGTCATGATGGACGCCATTGCTTTTTATCGATTACTCGCGATCCGGATAAAATATTCATGTTGTTTGTTGTAATATAGAATTAAGTTTAATCCTCGGTTTTCATAAAATGTCCGTTGAAGGTATTTAAGCGTGGTTTTAAGTTTTCGGCTAATGTCGGCTAAAAGGAGAGCAAAGGATGGCCAAAGCACAAACAAAAGTGAGAAAGGGCGATAGGGTAAAGATTCACTATACCTGTAAATTAGCTAACGATGCGGTAATCGGCAGTTCGATCGGGGGAGAACCGCTTGAATTTACTCTGGGACAAGAAGAGGTCATTAGAGGTCTCGAAGAAGCGGTCAAAGGAATGAAAACGGGTGAGTCAAAAACAAGAAGTATCGCCGCGGAGAGAGCTTATGGCCCGTATCACAGCGAATGGGTGCTCATAGTCGGCAGGGATAAGCTGTCGGAGGGCTGGAATCCAGAAGTCGGTCTCCGTTATGAAGTTCCGAGGGAAGACAGCAGCTCTTCTATCGCTACGGTAACGCATGTTTCTCAATCGTCTGTGACTCTGGATTTTAATCATCCTCTCGCGGGGAAAGAGCTGATTTTCGAGATCAGCCTTCTGGAGATTTTATAGTGGTTCTATCCTTATAGAAGAGAATTTTTTGATTTTTGTGTAAATAATAAAGTATTATATTTATAAAGTCGGATACAGCTTAGGCAAGAATGTAAGTTTGATATGCGGCAAGTAATTTTGAAAAACGTTTTTTTCGGTTTGTTCTTCTCTGTTGCTGTCATCGTTCTCACTTTTATTGAACCTCGAATCGGCGCTGCTGAATCTGAAAAACATTTTATGAAAGATCTGGTAGCAATGTTGCGCCTTGAAGTGAATAAGGAAACCGGCCAAAGAGATAAGACAGGCCTTTCCACCCATGAAAAGATCTACTCCAAGTTTCTGCCGTCGAGTCCGCACATGCAGCTTCTGTTGAATGATCGGTTGAAGCTATTCTACAACCTACACATAGTAAATAAAGACTTCTATGAAAGGCATGACAACAAGAAAAACTGTTCTATCTTCGGCATTGATATTTCATTCTGAATTTTCATACCTATTGTAAAATCTAACCACATATTTTTTCAGACCACA
>Ga0187776_10001869_pt1 | contig 10654 bp, 10 predicted proteins | sample 0216_BV02_MP12_2_FD_132426 | JGI IMG/M metagenome (GOLD analysis project Ga0187776, IMG submission 132426) | Tropical peat soil microbial communities from peatlands in Department of Meta, Colombia - 0216_BV02_MP12_20_MG | ecosystem: Environmental > Terrestrial > Soil > Wetlands > Peat | place...
GCCTGCGACATCGACGAGGCGAAACTCGCTGCGGCCCGCAAGCTCGGCGCCAAGCTCGTGCTGGACACCCGCGCGCCGGACGCGGCTCAGAAGCTTGCGCAGCTGTCGCAAGGCAATCTGGCGGGGGCGATCGACTTCGTCGGCATGCCGGCGACCGCGCAGCTCGGCATCGGAGCGCTTCGCAAGGGCGGCCGCTATGTGCTGTGCGGCCTATTCGGCGGCGAGCTCGTCTACCCGCTGCCTCCGATCGCGCAACGCGCCGTCGGCATCATCGGTTCGTACATAGGCGACTTGCAGGAGCTCAAGGTGGTCGTCGCGCTTGCAAAGAAGAAGAAGCTCAAGCCCTCTCCGGTCGAAACGCGCCCTGCAAACGAAGTGAACCGCACGCTGGACGAACTCAAGGCCGGACATATCCTCGGCCGGGTCGTGCTCGATTTCGAACACGCTACGAACTGAGATTGATGAAACCAATTTCCTGGGAACTGCCCTACGCCTGGCCGCGCAAACCGGTCTTCGCCGCGAATATCGTCGCCACCTCGCAGCCGCTCGCCGCGCAGGCCGGGCTCGCCATGCTCGCCGCCGGCGGCAACGCGGTCGACGCGATCCTCGCGACCGCCATCACGCTCACGCTGGTCGAGCCGGTGTCGAACGGCATCGGCTCGGACGCCTACGCGATCGTATGGGACGGAAAGAGGCTCCACGGACTGAACGCCTCTGGGCGCTCGCCCGCCGGCTGGACGCCGGAGTTCTTCGCCGGCCAAAAGGGCATTCCGGTGCGCGGCTGGAACTCGGTGAGCGTGCCCGGCTGCGTATCGGCCTGGCGGACCCTGAGCGAGCGCTTCGGCAAGCTGCCATTCGAGAGGCTCTTCGAGCGCGCGATCGGCTACGGCCGGGACGGCTTTCTCGTTTCGCTCACTATCGCCGGGCAATGGGCCGCGCAGACTCCCCAGCTCAAGGTACAGCCGGGATTCGCCGAGGCGTTCCTGCCGCAGGGCCGCCCACCCGCGCCGGGCGAGCGCTTCCGCTTTCCGGCGCACGCCGCGACGCTGGAGAAAATCGCCGTCACCAAGGGCGACGCGTTCTACCGCGGTGAGCTCGCCGATAAGCTCGAGGCGCACGCCAAGGCGCATGGCGGCGTCATGAAGGCGTCCGACCTCGCAGCACACAAGCCCGAGTGGGTCGACACACTCACGATGGACTATCGCGGCTACACGCTGCACGAATTGCCCCCCAACGGGCAGGGCATCGTCGCGCTGATCGCGCTGGGGATCCTCGGGAACTTCGACGTCGCGAGCCTGCCGGTCGACTCGGCCGACAGCGTGCACCTGCAGATCGAGGCGGTGAAGCTTGCGTTCGCCGACGCGCAGGCCTACGTCGCCGACATCGACCACATGCCATTCGCGCCTACGCAGCTGCTCGACAAAGGCTACCTCGCGGCGCGCGCAAAGCAGATCGACATGAAGAAAGCGCAACCCTTCGTCGCCGGCACGCCGCCCCGGGGCGGCACGGTTTATCTTACCGCCGCGGACGACTCTGGAATGATGGTTTCGATGATTCAGTCGAACTACATGGGCTTCGGCTCGGGGGTCGTGGTGCCGGGCACCGGCATTTCGCTGCAGAACCGCGGCGCCACTTTCGTTCTGAAGGAAGGCCACCCGAACCGCGTCGGGCCGCGGAAGCGCCCCTACCAGACGATCATTCCGGGATTCATAACGCGCGGCGGCAAGCCGGTCATGAGCTTCGGCGTGATGGGCGGCACGATGCAGCCGCAGGGACACACGCAGGTTATGGTGCGCATCGCCGACTACGGGCAGAACCCGCAGGCGGCGAGCGACGGGCCGCGCTTCCGCTGGGTGCAGGGCCTGGACGTGAGCGTCGAGGGAGGCTATCCGGCGGCGACGCTCGAGGAGCTGAAGCGCCGCGGCCACCGCATCGTCACGGTCGACGACTACAACCAGTTCGGCTGCGCGCAGATGATCTGGAAGCTGGAGGGCGGCTACCTGGCCGCAAGCGATCCGCGCCGGGACGGACAGGCAGTCGGATTCTGAGGGGACGGCAATGTTGAAGATCTGGGGCCGGGCGAACTCCGTTAACGTGAGGAAGGTTTTGTGGTGCTGCGAGGAGCTCGGTCTGCCCTTCGAGCGCGTCGACGCCGGGATGCAGTTCGGCGTCGTCAATACTCCCGGCTACCGCAAGCTCAATCCCAATGGCCTCGTGCCGACCATCGAGGAGGACGGCTTTGTGCTGTGGGAGTCCCACGCCATCGTGCGCTACCTCGCCGCCAAGCACGGGGCGGGAAAGCTCTGGCCGAACGACCTGCGCGTGCGGGCGGACGCCGACCGTTGGATGGATTGGGCGAGCAGCACCTTCGGCGCCGCGTTCCGGCCGGTATTCTGGGGGCAGGTGCGCACGCCGCCCGAGAAGCGCGACATGAAGGCGATCGGCGAGGCGGCGAAGAAGTGCGGCGAGCTCGCCGGCTACGTCGACGCGGCGCTCGCCGGGCGGCGCTTCGTCGCCGGCGAGTCCTTCACCATGGGCGACATCCCGCTCGGCTGCCACCTCCACCTGTGGCTCAACATGCCGATCGAGCGTCCCGCGACGCCGGACATCGTCGCCTGGCACAAGCGGCTGCTCGAGCGCCCTGCGTTCCGCAAGTGGGTCAACACCACCATTAGCTAGGCGCCCTGCCCGGCGCGTCCGCCCCGGTCTCGAGCAGCGCATCGCGCTCGGCCTTGGGCAGGCGCGCGAGCGCCTTCACGCGCGCGTAGAACGCGCCGAGGTCGCCGTGCACCGCCGCGAGCTCGCGCTGGAACGCGGGCACCAGGCGCGTATAGGCTGAGATCGAAGCAAGCAGCGCGTTGTTCGGCGCAGCCATCAGCGGATCGAAGCCCGCATAGCCGTGCCAGCGCTGCTTGAGCGCCGCGTAGCGCTCGGCGAGACGCTCGAATTCCGCCTGTTTGGCAGCGCGCATCGCGTCCGGTGCGAGCGGCTCGGCGTATACGCGCGCGAGGCGCGCGCGCGCGTCTTCTATCAGGTCGACGAACGCGCGCTTGCGCGCCTGGGCCTCTCGAAACGTTGCCAGCTCTCCGCCGCGCCCCTCGGACTCGAGCCAGCGGCGCACGCCCTCGTCCTCCACGGTCACCGCGAAGGACTCGTTGAAGGTCGTGTCGCCCTTCACATACACCAGCTGGTGCGCGAGCTCGTGGAACATGAGCCGCGCGAGCTCCCAATCCGGATAGCCGATGAAGGTGGAGAGCAGCGGATCGTCGAACCAGCCGAGCGTCGAATAGGCGGGAACGCCGTAGCTGAACACGTCCAGGCCCTTGGCGCGCAGCTCGGCCGCGTAGCGCTCGGCATCCGTGCGCGCGAAGAAGCCGCGGTAGTCAACGCAGCCGGCGACCGGAAAGCAAGACGCCACCGGGATTACCGAATACTCCGGCGCGGCGAATACATTCCAGACCGCGTACGTCCGGTCGAGGCGCGCGTAGCTGTGGTAGCTGCCGTTGTCCGGCAACTTGAGCTCCTGCGAGGCAAATGCGCGCATGCGCGCGGCGAGTTCCAGGCGCTGGCGCAGCGCTGGCGGCGTCGCGGGATCGGCGATCCACTCCGAGACCGGCTGTGCCCGGTGGATGAGCTCGTACTGGCCGCTTACGGCCTGCGCGTAATACGTGAGCGTCTCGCAGCCGCTCAGCGCAAGCAGCGCGCCGAAGGTGAGCCAGCTAGCGCGCATGCGGCGGAAAGTTCCCGTGCTCGAGGAACGCGCGCAGGCTCTCCGCGACGCGCGCCGAGAGCAACATGCCGCTGTGGCTCACGGGCAGCACGCTGCACGCCGCCATGCCGTCGATGCGCGTCTCCTCGATGCACACGACACCGTCGTTGACGCAGGGCAGCTGCGCAAACACCCGCCCCATGCCGATCGGCACGGTGCCGGCGATGACGCCGAGCGGCTCGGGGCGCGTCCAGCGCGCGATGCGCCCCTCGCGCCACAGCGCCTCGCTCTCACCCAGCAGCCAGCGCCCGGGGCCGAAGCGCGCGAGCCGGCGCGCCGCGAGGCAGCCGCGCGCGGGCGTGCCGAGCAGCGCGACGCGCCCAACCGGCAGTGCCGGCTCGCGCATGAGCGCATCGAGCACCACCAGTCCGCCAAGGCTGTGGCCGACGAAGTGCGCCGGCCCTATCTGCCGTGCGAGATGGGCCAGGCGCTCGGCGTTCGCCGCGAGCGGCCGCTCGCGACCGGTGTAGTCGAACAGGTGGCAGCGCAGACCGGCGCGCGCCAGGCGCGCGGCCAGCGGCCGCATGACCAGGCCGCGCATCCACAGGCCGTGCACCAGGATCGCGTCGCGCAGCGCGCCTGCTTCAGACGGGTTTGGCACCGAGCGCGAAGATCGCGCTGGCGCGCGCGATGCGCTGCACGCCGGCAATCAGACTGGTGAAGGGGCTGACGCGCTCGAGGGGTCTAAAGCCCTCCGGAATCAGTTGCATGGCCATTAGATTCTAAACCGGCCGCACGAGCAGGAGTCGCGCACCGATCACCAGAGACACGACACCGAATGCGGCGTAAGCGTCTGCGAAGCTGCCCGACGCATTCAGAACGAGATGGAACAGCGGCGGCGCGATGACCACGCCCAGGAAGGTGAAGAAGAGGCATCCGCCGGTCGCTGCGCTGGTCTGGCCCTGAGGCGCGAGATGCGCGACTTCGGCGAGGTATACGCCGTTCCAGCCCACGGCGGTGGCGCCGAAGGCCGCCGCGTACACGAACAGCAGCCAGGTCGGCCAGGAAGGTCCGGCCGCCAGCGTGGCGAGCGCGGAAAGCCCCATCCCGAGGCCGAGCAGCCCGAGCATGGTGCGGCGCCTGAGCATGCGGTCCGCGACCACGCCCCAGGCGATGCGCCCGGCGACGCTCGCCACCTGCGACGCGGCCATCACCAGCCCGGCGAGCACCAGGCTCATAGCGAACGAGCCGGTGAGGAACGTGACGAGGTAGCTCACCAGCGTGATCTGCACCCCGCCGTAGACGAACGACGTCAGCGCCATGTCGCGCAAGCGCGGCGTAGCGAGCACCAGCGCGACGGGGGCGAGCGCGGAGCGCAGCGAAATCGGCGCTCGAGCGTTCAGGTCGCGATCGTACTGCGCACGCACCGGCTCGATGGCGAATGCGACCGCCAGACAGGCGCAGCCGATCGCGAGCGCGGCGCCGCGCCAGCCGAGCGCAAGGATCATGGCCGGCACCGCGAGCCCGGCGATCGCGCCGCCGAGCGGCACGCCGGTCTGCTTGATCGAGAACGTCAGCGCGACCATGCCGGGCGGAGAGGCGCGCAACAGGATGTGCGAACTCGCGGGCGTCGCCGGGCCGTAGCCCATGCCGATCACCACCGCGCCCACGAGCACGAGCGGCAGCCAGGCGCTGGCGCCGAGCGCGAGCCCCACGCAGCTTAGCGCGAGCGCGCACTGGCTGACGCGGATCGCGCCGAAGCGCGCCACCCAACCTCCCGAGGTGACCGTGCCGAGCATGCTGCCCAGGTACACCACCGCGACGAAGTAGCCGATCGCCGACGGCGCGACGCCGAGCGCGTGCGCCGCGACCGGCGCCATCACCGGCGCGCTGTACACCGCGAGCGCCACGAGCGTCTGCACGGCGAGCGTCGCCGCGAGCGGCAGCGCGACCGAGCGCAGCGAGGGCGCCGCTTCCGCCAAGCTCGCGTCAGCCGCGCCCGGCGCGCGCCTCGCGCGCCGCGTCGAGCACCGCCTGCGCGCGGCGCGCCACGGGGTAGTCCACCATCTGCCCGTCGACCTGAATAGCCGCGGAGCCCGTCGCTTCTGCCTGCCGGAAAGCCGCGACGATCCGCTCCGCGCTCGCGATTTCCGCCTCGCTCGGCGAATAGGCGCGGTTCACGGGCTCGATCTGGTCGGGATGAATGCACAGCCGGCCCTGGAAGCCGCTGCGCCTGCTGCGCTCGAGGGCACGCGCGAACGCCTCGGGATCGCGCAGGTGGAACCACGGGCTGTCGAGCGGCCCCTCCGCTCCCGCCGCGCGCGAAGCGAGCACGAGGCGGGCGCGCGCGTCGGCTAGCTCGTTTTCCTCCAGGTCAGGAGCAATGACGAGATCGTTCGCGTAGTCGGCCGCGCCGAATGCGAGGCGCCGCACGCGCCAGCGCGCTTCGTACGGGCGCAGACCGCGCGCCTGCAAAATCCGGTCGACGCGCTGCACACCGACCGCGGTCTCGATGATCGGCATCAACTCGACTGCGCCCGGGACGAGGCCGCGCTCGCGCTCGAGGTTCGCCATCAGCCAGTCGACGGCGTGCAGATCGGCCGCGCTCTCGATCTTCGGAATGACGACGCCATCGAGTCCGGCGTGAATCACAGCGACAAGGTCGCCGTAGCAGAACGGCGTCGAGGGTGCGTTCACGCGCACGAATGCGCGGCCGCGGCGCGGGCGCGCGAGCGCCTCGGCGACGGGCTTACGCGCTGCTTCCTTGTCCGCCGCCGCGACCGAGTCCTCGAGATCCAGGATTACCGCGTCCGCATCGAGCGACAGCGCTTTCTCGACGCGGCGCGCCTGATTGCCCGGAGCGAACAGAAATGAGCGGTTCAGCGGCATGACGGCTCTCCCTTACTCGATCGGCATGCGTTCGTTCCAGCGCGGATACGGCAGCTGCCAGTGCGCCGTTGCGCGCTCCCTCGGCCAGACCACCTGCGGCCGGCCACGCAAGATCTGCACGACGGGCGGTGTGGCGCCCAGCTGCTCGCGTGTGGCGGGATCGATCCGGTAGTGGCCCAGCACCGTGTCGCCGTCGAGCGCCGCGAGCGCAGCAGCAAGCTTGTCCTGCTCGAGCGACCCGGCGCGACGCACGGCCTGCTCGAGCACCTGGCCGGCGGCGTAGGCCTGGGCGGCCGCCAAATCGGGCGGCGTGGACCAGCGTTCGGCATAGGCCTTCGCGAACAGCGCATTGCCCTCCGTGGCGAAATCAGGCTGGTAGGGACTCACCGCGAGGGTGAATTCGGCGTTCTGGCCTACCGCGCGCACGAAGCGCGCGTCGGCCGCGCCGCGCGCGAAGAAAAGCTTCGGGGCGTACTTCAGGCGCCACATGCTCTTTACCATCTCGGCGGCATCGGTCTCGCCGCCGAACGCGATCAGCGCCTCGGCTCCGCTCGCGCGCGCCGCGGTGAGCTGCAGCGTGAAGTCGCCTACCGCGCCCGGATAAAGGGTCACCGCACCCGCAACCAGCCCGTAATGCGGCGCGCGCGCGACGAAGCGCTGCGCCATCTCGCGCGATGCAGGGTCATCGCGCGCGAGCACGTATACGCTGGCGTACCCGGCCGCACGCAGCAGGCCAAGCAGCTCCTCGCCATAGGCGGCGTAGGGCGCAGCCACGTGAAACACATAGCGCTGGCCTGCACCGAGCACCGATTGCGTGGCGCCGGTAGCGTCGATCAGCACGCGCCGATACCGCTCCGCCACTGCGGAGGCTGCGATGGTCGCGGCCGAGCCGAAGGGGCCGAACAGCACGTCCGCTTTGTCCTCACTGACGAGCCTCGCGTACAAGGAGCCGTCGCGATTCGCCTCCGAGCGATCATCGAACAGCCGCAACTCCACGTGCCGCCCGAGCAGGCCCCCGGCCGCATTCACCTCCTGCTGCCACAACAGCAGGCCGTTGCGATACCCGGAGGCAAGATCGACCAGGTCGCCGGTCTGCGGCAGCGCTACGCCCACGATCACCGGAGCCGTCTGTGCCTGCGCGCACAGCGGAACGAGCACAATCAACAGTGCGCGAACCAGTCTCATGGGTCCAAACTAAGGTGTGCCAAAATCGCCGTCAAGGACCATGTCGCAGATGCCGCGGGACGAATTTCTCGAGCGGCTGCGCGCGGTGGTGGGCGAGCAACACCTGCTCACGCACCGCGAACAGACCGAACCCTATTTCACCGACTGGCGCAGACAATACCGCGGCAGCGCGGAGTGCGTGCTGCGCCCGGCGAGCACGGCGGAGGTTGCGCGGCTCGTGGGTCTGTGCGCGCGGCAAGGCGTCGCGGTCGTGCCTCAGGGCGGCAATACCAGCCTGTGCGGCGGCTCGGTGCCGACCGGCGCGCGGCGGGAAGTGCTGCTCTCGCTCGCACGCATGAACCGCATCCGCGAACTCGACGCGCTGAACGACACCGTAACCGCGGAGGCGGGCTGCGTGCTGGCTGCCGTGCAGCAGGCTGCCGAGCGGGCGGGCAGGCTATTTCCGCTGTCGCTTGCCGCGGAGGGAAGTTGCATGATCGGCGGAAACCTCTCGACCAATGCGGGCGGAGTGAACGTGCTGCGCTACGGCAACGCGCGCGAGCAGGTGCTCGGGCTCGAAGTCGTGCTGCCGGACGGAAGCGTGTGGAACGGACTGCGCGCGCTGCGCAAGGACAACACGGGATACGACCTGAAGCAGCTGTTCGTGGGCGCCGAAGGCACGCTCGGCGTGATTACGGCCGCGGTGTTGAAGCTGTATCCCAGGCCGAGCGCCGCCGTCACGGCCTGGATCGCGGTGCAATGCCCGGCGCGCGCGGTCGAGCTGCTCGCTCTGCTACGCGCACGCCTGGGCGAACGGCTCACCGCCTTCGAACTCATTTCGCGACCCTGCCTCGAGGCGGTGCTCGCGCACGCGCCCGGTACGCGCGATCCGCTGGGTGCCGCGCACCCCTGGTACGTACTAGCCGAGCTGGCCGACAGCTGTGAGAACGCGGCTCTGCATGCGCTCGTCGAGCGCGCGCTCGTCGAGTGCGCCGAGCGCGGCGCGCTAGCCGACGCGGCGCTTGCTGGGACCGTGGCGCAGGCGCTCGCGCTGTGGAAGATCCGCGAGACGATTCCCGAGGCGCAGTTCACCAACGTCAAGCACGACGTTTCGGTGCCGGTGTCCAGGGTGCCCGATCTGCTCGAGCGCGCATCTTCCGCCCTCGTGCGCGCGTTCCCGGGCGTCGCGATCTTCGCCTTCGGCCATATCGGCGACGGCAACGTGCACTTCAACGTCGGCATGCACGACGCGGCCGCCACCGCGACGCTGATGGAACGCCGCGAGCAGGTGAACCGGATCGTCTACGACGTGGTCGACGCGCTCGGTGGATCGATTTCGGCCGAGCACGGCCTGGGCCAGCTCAAGCGCGAGGAAATCCGTCGCCACAAGGATGCAGTCGAGCTCGAGCTCATGCGTACCGTGAAGCGTGCGCTCGATCCGCAGGGGCTGATGAATCCCGGCAAACTGCTCTGAGTTGCGCGCTCAGAACTCGAGCGCCTCCCTTATCGCCTCGACCCCGGCCTTCGCGCAGCGCTCGTCCTCCGCGCCCCCGGGTGCGCCGGAGACGCCGATCGCGCCCACCAGCGTGCCGCCGCTCTCGATCGGAAGCCCGCCCGCGATCATCACGACGCCCGGCAGGTGACGCACCCCGTTTTCCGGCCTGCCGGCCTGCGTCACGCCAACCATGTCGGCGGTGCTCGTCCTGAAGCTCGCAGCCGTCCAGGCCTTGCCCGTCGCGGTGGGTACGGTATGCGGGCCGGCGAAACGATCGCGCAGCAGAACCTGCGCGATTCCGCTGCGGTCGACCACCGCGACCGTCACCTGATAACCGAGGCCGCGGCAGTGCTTGAGCGCCGCCTGGGCCGCGGTGAGCGCGGTCTCCGGGGTCATGAGCTTCACCGTGTAGGTGGCGTCCTGCGCTCCGGCGGAGACCGATACCGAGAAAAGCGCGGCCGCGAGTATGGCTGTCTTCATGATGCCCCCTTGCGGATTGTGGATAGGGCGAGCGTCGCCGCGGTAACGATGAACAGCGCGATCGCGAGCGCGTTTCCGGCGCCGCCCGCGGCGCGCAGCGGCGCGCTCGCAATAAGGTCGCCCGCGACGCGTACCGCGAGCGACAGGTGCAGCAGGGCGAATGGAGCATAGAGTACGGCTCGGTACGGAATCGCGACGCGCAGCACTGCAGGCAGGATGATGGGGGCATGCCCGAACACCATCGAGAACACGAAGCCGAGGAGGATCGCATGCAGCGCGGCGTCCCAGGGTTCGCGACCGACCACGGCCGACAGCGCAAGCAGTGCACCGCCGAACGCCAGCCAGGCGTAGCCCGCCAGCAGGCACAGCGCGATGTAGCGGGTGAGACCCGCGGCGCGCACCGTGCGGGTGGCGATGTCGTAGCGCGCCAGCCACAGCGCCATCAAGAGCAGCAGCACGCCGAGCACGCGCGGCGCGAACGGTAGTGCGGCGAGGAGCAACGCCGCCGCAAGCGCGCCGAAGGAGTTGCGCGCCGCGCGCGGCACGGGTGCGAGTCGCGACAGCTCGAGCCGTTCGCCGCCGATCGTGAGCACGAAGAACGCGATCCAGGACGGCACGGCGGCCTCGGCGGGTCTTCCAGCGAGGAGCATGAGGTTCGCGGCAAGCAGGGCGAGCGCGCCGAGCGCGAGCAATCCCGTATGCAGGGCTCGCTGGCGCAGCCAGATGGCACCCGATGCGGCGGCGAACAGCATGCTGCCCGCGGCGAACAGGACAAATCCGGCGCGCGCGCCGCCCGCCAGCAGTGCGATACCACCGGCGCCGAATGCGGCCGGTGCGAGGTAGGCCCAGGAGCGTCCGATGGCGACCGCGCGCTCCAGCGAGATCAGCGTGCCGAAGAAGGCGCTCGCCATCAGCGC
>Ga0187776_10001870_pt1 | contig 10654 bp, 7 predicted proteins | sample 0216_BV02_MP12_2_FD_132426 | JGI IMG/M metagenome (GOLD analysis project Ga0187776, IMG submission 132426) | Tropical peat soil microbial communities from peatlands in Department of Meta, Colombia - 0216_BV02_MP12_20_MG | ecosystem: Environmental > Terrestrial > Soil > Wetlands > Peat | place...
GCGCATTGCACGTCCTGCGGCGCCGCGTTGGCGCCCGGCGTCAAGTTCTGCGGGAGCTGCGGCAGCAAGGTGACCTCCAGTTGACCTGTCGTGCGGACGCAGGCCGCCGCTCACCTGTTGAACGGCAGCTCCTGAATCCAATGGAAGCCTCGGCTCGTGAGCATGAACTTGTCTCGTGGCAGAAGCACGGTCTCCATGCGAATAGCCTTCCCCCTGAAGTCTCCGCTGAGCACGAGCGTTTCAGGGCGCAGCTGTTTGAACATCAGGCTGCCCACGACTTTGCGGCTCGCCGGCGGCCCCTGTGTCAGGGTAATCAGTCCCTTGTTCGTATCGATCGATGCTGGGAGCTGATCGAGCGAGTCGTCCATGCGCCAGAACACCATCAACGGCTGCGTCGCAGCACCGTCGACAAGCACCCGCCTCCACCGGTCGTAGTCCGTCACCAAGGGGAGGCGCTCAACACCGTCGATGGTCATCTTCTCGATGTTCCAGATGCCGTAGAGCGACGGCTTGGGTGCGGCAGGGCCGATGGTCGCGAAAAAACTCCGAGAAACCTGCAGATATCCGGTCGCGAAGAGATACGCTCCAAGAACCACCTGAAGAGCAACAGCGGCCTGCGTGAACCGCGGACTCCAACCGCGCGGAAACAGGGCATCGTAGCCCTTGAGAATCACGACGTTCAGCAATCGTTTGATGTCCGGCGCTAGCAAGAACAGCGACATCAGCACCAAATGAAACGACAGCAGCTTCACTGGCACGTCGTACGTCATGTTGAGCGCAAACACCTGAAGCGTGTCGAACAGACTCACGATGGCACCGAGTGCGGCCGTGTACGGGATGAAGAGGAGTGCCGCGGCCAGGAGCTCCGCCGAGCCGAGCAATCGCTCATATGGTGATGAAGCGCCGACCGACGCCCACAGCACACCCATCGGGGAGAAGTTGCCGAACGGCTCGAGCAATCGACTTAGTGAGGGTGCTGGCATCTGCAGCGGAACGAACTTGACGATCCCATAGGTCATCATCGTCCCGGCAAGACCCAGGCGGATGTAGAGCCGAACCCACGCGTGGGCGCTGGTGTAGTTCGGGCGTTTGCGATCCAACACGGACCAGATAGCCGTCACGACCACGCTCACGACGAGCAGAGTCAGCGTAAACACCCAGTCGAACTCCTTGTCGCCGCTCCCGCCGAGCACCGCGAGCTGGCGCGTATCGTGAAACACGTGGCGAATGATCCAGAACACCGGCGTGTTCACGATGGCTTTGTTGCTGAGGACGCCCCAACGCCAGAACGGCACGACGCTCGGCAGCATCTGTGTCAGCAGGATGTACAACCCGAGATACAGCGAGAAGAAGCGGAACGCGACTCGCGTCGTGAATCCCCAACGCGGCCGGCACGCGGCCGCTAGCCCGCGCCCCTGGGCATCAGACATGCCGGAGGTGGGACTGGGGTTGGGATTCATAAGAGCATTAGACGGAAGGCGGCTTCAAAAGGGCTGTGTTAGGTCGAAGGCGTAGCGTTCCACGACTCGCCCAACGTCGTTCAGACCTGCCGATGGTATAGGCTCGACTCCGTGATCGACCCCGGCGCTGCAGATGGCGCTGCGCGTGCCGACCGGCTGGTTCGAGCGCCCGGAGCGGGAGGCGATCGCCTAGCTGATCGAGAAGACGGCGGGCCGCTCAACTTCCATGAGCTTTCAGTCACTTGCGGGAATCGGCGGGCGCGGAATCTGGATACGTAACGAGTCGCGCAGTGTAAAACGTCCGCGTCGTCGGAGGCGTGCAGGGGCCCGCGGATCGGGCGCTAATCTAGTGCGGACGGGGGTTCGTGGTTCTGTCACGCTCGACCCTGACGTCGGCAACCCGAGTCGTGATCACCGGGCCACCGCCCGTCCCGGTGTCGATTTCCATGTGCATGCCTACAGTGATCCAGTGCATCTTGAGGAAGCTGCCGCCGAAGGTGGAGCCGGCGAGACGCGCCTCGGTCGGCTCAGGGAAGAACTGGCCGCCCTGCACCAGCACATCTGTATTTCCCCACCGAAGGGGAACAATGCGATACAGCGAATTCTGAGTGGCGACGAGAATCGGCACCAGGGGCTCCGCCTCACGGACGTTGATGCCCTCGGCGACGGCCACTTCCGTGGCAAATCCGTCGAGCGTGGACCGTCTGGGCACCAGGTCGCTGCCGGTGTAACCGCCCCCCGCGTCGGGCCCGGGCTTGGGATTCGAATTACGTCGGGAAGCCGATCGGTTCATAGTCGTCGACCACTACCGGAGCATGTTTCCGACAGGCGGCTGAGACCAATCCTAGCAAAGTGGTTGCCAGTCCGTCGCTCAATCGCCCAGGATCCCATGCATCGTGGCGCTGGGAATTCTCAGTTAGTGGAAGTCGTGGCGGCGGACTGGCGGTCGAGTATGCGATGGCACACCCCGAGGCTGTCGCCTCATTCGTTCTCGTCGGCGACGTGGTTCGTGGGTTGCCGTTGCCGTCACATGCGGGGCCCGGGGTTTTGACCCTGCCCCCCGCGTTGGCCGTGCTCACGGTGAAACCCGTGTAGCGGATTTTGGGGGCAAGTCATATACTCTCTACCTTTAGACTCGATCCAGGCCCGGAGAATTTGTGTTTGCGCGGAGGTTTGAAAATGGCTGAAAAGAAGCTGGTAGGTCAGAACTACTCAACCCCTGACCTTCACGCCAAAGTCACCGGTCGCGCGCGGTACGCCGAAGATTTCCGCGCGCCGGGGATGCTGCACGCCCGGCTCCTCCTGAGCCCCTACCCGCACGCGCGCGTCAAGAGCATCGACACCAGCGCGGCGCTCGCCATGCCCGGCGTGAAGGCCATTCTGACGGCCGACGAGGTGCCTGGTCCCAAGGATCAGGTCAACGACGCGGGCCAGGTCATCAAAGCCAACATGAAAAGCGAGAAGGCCCTGACCAACGAGCCTCTCTATCAGGGCGAGCCGGTACTCGCCGTCGCGGCAGTCGACGAACTGACGGCCGTTGAAGCGATCGAACGGATCGAGATCGAGTGGGAACCGTTGCCCTTCAATGTGGATCCAGTCGCGTCGCTGCTCCCGGGTGCGATGAATGCCCGTGTGGAGGGGAACGTCTGGGTACGCCCTGCTTCGGCACCCGGCCAGCCGCCGGCGCTTCCCGAGGTTCAGGATCTGAAATGGACGGAAGCGGAAGTTGCAGAATACAACGCGGGTCGTCTACCGCTCGGCAAGGACACCGATGCACCCTGGTCGTATGGAGACATCGAGGCCGGTTTCAAGAAAGCGGCGCTTGTTCTCGACGAGACGTTCGTCACGCCGAACACCAGCCATCAATGCCTCGAGAGCCGGACGTCGCTGGCGTATTGGCAGAACGGCAAGGTCTACATTCACCTGTCGACCCAGAGCGTCGTGCAGACCGTCATGTCCGTCGTGCGCTGGTTGGACCTCGCGCCCGAGAACGTCGTCGTCATCAGCGAGTACTGCGGCGGTGGGTACGGGAGCAAGGGGACGGGGTCGGTCACCGATATCATCCCGGCGCTGCTGTCCAAGAAGACCGGCACACCGGTGCAGATGCGTGTGAGCCGTGAGGAAGAACACGGCATTGGCGGCGCGCGGCCGTCGATCTACGGCCGGATGAAGGTCGGGTTTACCAAAGAAGGCCGAATCACAGCGATCGACATGTACACCGTGGTCGATGGTGGCCCGTACGGGCCGGGCGGCGACGGCAACACCGCCAGCCGCTTCGCCTCGCTGTTGTTTCAGCCGGAGGCCATGCGCTGGCGCGGCGTGACCGCGATTTCCAACACGCCGCCTCGCCGCGCGCAGAGCCAGCCCGGCGGCATGCAGGGCATCGTCCTGATGGAGCACGTGGTCGCCAAGGCGGCGCGTCAGCTCGGGATCGATCAGGTCGAGATCCGGAAGATCAATGCGCCCGCGGGCAAAGCCAGGTTCGGCCCTCCCGCCGGGCGGCAGAACGCCCGCGCCTATTCGACCAGCTGCTTCATCAAAGAGGCGCTCGATAAGGGCGCGGCGATCTTCAAGTGGGATGAACGCAAAGCCCGGAGCGGGCAGCGTCAGGGCTCGAAGGTCCGTGGCGCTGGCGTAGCGGTCAGCTCGTATAGCGCCGGCTCCGTCGGCTTCGACGGGCTCTTCGTGATCAAGCCGGACGGCCGGATGGCCATCCAGACTGGCGTCGGCAATCTTGGCACTGAATCGTGGTCGGATTGCCAGCGCGTCGCGGCGGAAATGATGGGCGTGCCGTGGGAAAAGGTCGACATCACCTGGGGCGACACGTCCAAGAACCTGCCATGGAGCTGCGTTTCGGGCGGCAGCCAGACGACGCACGCAACGACGCGCGTCGCGCACGCCTCGGCGAGCGATGCCATCAGGAAGCTCCAGCAGATAGCCGCGAAGGATCTCGGCGGCCGGCCCGAAGACTACGTCGTCGCGAACGAGCGCGTCTCGCGCAAAGGCGGCGGCGCCAGCATGACGCTCGCGCACGCCGCACAGCGCGCGATCGAGCTGGGAGGCATCTACGACGGTCATGAGTTGCCCAACGACATCAATGCGTTTACCAAACGGTCGGCCACGGCGCTCGCCGGGCAGGGTCTCATGGGCGTTGCGCGCGACGTGTACCCGCACGACGGAAACACGCTGTCCTTCGTCGCGTCGTTTGCTGAAGTCGAAGTGGACGTCGAGACGGGCAAGTACCAGATCGTCGATTTCCTCGCCGTCGCTGACGTCGGAACGGTCATCCATCCAGCGGCACTCGGCGGGCAGGTCCTCGGCCGTTCGATGCTCGGTATCTCGCACGCCATCGGCCAGAAGTGGGTGTACGACCAGCATTACGGCGTGGCGCTCGCCAAACGGTTCCACTACAACAAGCCCCCCACGATCCTCGATGCGCCCACGCATATGGATTGGGCGGCGGTGGAGCTACCGGATCCGGAGACGCCGGTGGGCGCGCGCGGCATCGGCGAACCTCCGGTGGCTGGCGCCTGCTCCGCGGTGCTGAACGCAATTTCCGCCGCGCTTGGCGACGAGATCTTCCGTCGCGCGCCTGTGAACCTCGACGGGATTCTCATGGCGCTCGAAGGGGGAAGGCCGATGCTGCCCCCGCTGACCGCCAACGTGTGAGCAGGGTTCTGGGCTCAAGGCGAGTATGGATGATCCGACAAGACGCACCATGCTGAAAGCCGGGGCTGTGGCAGCGGCGATGGCCGCGATGCCACGCGCATTTGCTCAGCAGGCGGGCATAGGAGTCCCTGGCAAGTTCTACGAAAAAGGCCCCGTTCGCATCCGCTATGAGGAGGCCGGGGCCGGTTTCCCTCTCATGCTGCTTCCTGGCGGGGGATTGAACGCAACAATCTCGTTCTTCACGGCCAACTCGCCCTTCAACGCGATCGAGGAGTTCAAGGGACAATATCGCTGCATCACGGCAGACCTGCGCAACGCCACCACCGGCCAGTCCACCGGCCCTGTCGAGGTCGATCGGCCGTGGGAGTCCTACGCCGACGACCAACTCGGCCTGATGGATCATCTGGGCATCGACAAGTTCATGGTGATGGGGTTTTGTATCGGCGGCCCCTTTATCTGGAGTCTCCTGAAGCGCGCGCCCAATCGTGTCGTCGCGGCTGTGCTGGCGCAACCCGTCGGATGGCGTCCGGAGATGCGCGACCCGAAGTACCCAGGCGTTTTCTGGAAGACCTGGGGTCCGGCGCTGACTGCCCAGCGGCCCGAGATCACGACGCCGACGGTCGACAGGTTCGTGACCAGGATGTTCGAGACCGACCCCGACTTCGTCTTCACCGTTACACGGGATTTCGTGCGTGGGTGCCAAACCCCGGTTCTGGTCCTGCCCGACGACGCCCCGGCGCACCCTTACGCCGTCGCCATGGAGAGCGCGATGCTCGCGCCGAAAGCCGAAGTGAGCATGTTCCCCTGGAAAGAACCCAAAGAGCGGATTCCCCTGGCGGTGCGACAAATCCATTCCTTCCTCAAGGCGCATCGACCTGCTTAGTAGCCGGAGGCGACCCTGCGCTTGACCGATGACGACCGGCGGCGGCTGGCCCTGCGCGCGTACGGCCCGGGCCGTCGCCGCTTGCCGCCGAGGTAAGCCTCACCCGATCGAGCGATCGAACGTTGGGGGCGCGCATACTGAAAGGGTGAGCCTTATGCCATCCGCGACGATTTCGCATGCGGCACCCCGGGCCACACGCACCCGACGCCGTCGCGCGCGCCGCTCGCCGGTGTGGCGCCTGGCGGGCCGCGCGCGCGTGGCGCTCCGGGGCACGCCATTGGCCGTCCGGATCATCGCCTCGGCGATCCTGCTGGTGGCGGTCTGGGGGTCCGTGAATTGGATCGTGCAGGCAGTCCGCAAGCCGACCGAAATGTTCTTTCCCGTCAGCGGCTCACTCGCCAAGACGCCGGCCGAGACCTGGCGGCAATACGGCCCGCTTTTCGTCGAGCACTCCACCGCGGTCATCACGCCGGAACTGCTCGCCGCACTCGCCCAGGTCGAGGGCAGCGGCAATCCGGTAGCACGAACCTACTGGCGGTGGCGATTCAGCTGGAACCCATTCGAGCTGTACCGACCCGCGTCGAGCGCCGTCGGCATGTTTCAGATCACCGACGGGACGTTCGCTGAGGCGCGGCACTACTGCATCCATAACCACGTCGTCGTCGAGGACGGTCGGTGGAACGATCCGCGATCGTGCTGGTTCAACGCCCTCTACACGCGCGTGGTGCCCAGTGATGCGGTGGAGATGACGGCGGCGTTGCTCGATCGCACGGTCGCGCGAACGCTCGCGAGCAACCACATCGCCGCTGCCTCGCTGCCGCAGCGTCAGAACCTCGCCGCCGTCATCCACCTGTGCGGAGGTGGCGTTGGCGACGCGTACGCGCGCCGCGGGTTCAGATTGAGAGCCGGCCAGCGATGCGGCGACCACGATATCCGCCGCTACGTCGCACAGGTCAACTTGCTGGAGCGCCAGTTCGCACGGCTGGCCGTTGCTGGCTCACCGCCGGCAGACCTCTGACCCCGTTCTGACGTGGTGCGGGTTGGTGACGGTTTACACCGTCTTCGTGATCGCTGTCCGGTCCTCGGAACAATACGGGCTTCGAGTTCGTGCCGCCCAAGCACTGAGCGCGGACGGCTGCCCCACGATTCGAAGAAGCCTTACCGCGCGGCGCCGTCCAGCGCGTATGTGAGAATCCTCGGCGGCACCGGTTCGCCCGTGTCGGCCGCCGGAGCGCCTCGTCCTCCCGCACCGTCAGGCGCGCCAGCCGCAGCAGCCGCTCCGCCTGCTGGTGCGGGAGGTGGCACGACGAGGCCTCGACCACCGATGAGCGTGACGTACTGTCTGCCGTCCACCATGTAGGTGGTCGGCGGTCCCATCCCGAGACGCAGGCCCGTGTTGATCTCGTGCAGCTTCTCGCCCGTGTCCGCGCGGTAGACGATGAGCCGTCCATCGGGCAGGACCTGCAGCAGCAGGTTGCTGGCCGTTGTCAGCGTTCCACCGCCCGACGAGCCGCCGCCTTCCTTGCGCCACCGCTCTGTTTGTGTGGCCGGATCCCACGCAATCAGCACACCGCCAGGCTTTGCGTCGCTCGGCCCGTTCATCGGCGGCACGAGCGCCGCGGTCGGCGTTGCCACCGGCTCCGTCCCCGGATGCGCGTCGGCCCCGGCCGCCGGCGGCGGCTGCGGTGCCGCGCCCCGGCCGATACCGGTGTTGCGCGCGCCCTCCTTGTAGACGAACGCAGACGGGTTGACGGTGTAGGTCAACGAGTTCATGAACGTGGACGGGATGTACACCAGCCCCGTCTGCGGGTTGAACGACATCGGCGCCCAGTTGTGCGCGCCGATCGGTCCCGGAAAGATCGTCACCGGATTCATCCCGTAAAACGCGCGTGGATGAATGAACGGTCGGCCCGTTTTCTTGTCTATCGCCTCGGACCAGTTCTCCGGGGCATACGGCGACGCGGAGATGAACTCGCCCGTGATCCGATCGATCACGTAGAAGTACCCGTTCTTGTTCGCCTGCATGAGCACGCGTCGCGTGCGACCGTTGACCGTGATGTCCGCGAGGGTCAGCTGTGCGACGGCGTCGAAGTCCCACGAATCGCCCGGCACGGCCTGGTAGTACCACTTCATCTCGCCGTTATCAGGATTGACCGCGATGATCGAGCAAACGTAAAGGTTGTCCTTGTCCTGCGAGCCGCGGAGTACTTCGGGCCACGGTCCACCGTTGCCGGTGCCGAAGTACACGAGATTGGCTTGCGGGTCGTACGCCATGCCGTCCCACACCGTGCCGCCGCCGCCCATCTTGTACCAGTCGCCGCTCCACGTTGCCGCGGCCTTCTTCATCGCCTCGTTCTCGAACGGCTTCTTCGGATCGCCGGGCACGGTGTAGAACCGCCAGGCGCGCTGTCCGGTGTTCGCGTCGAAGGCGTCGACAAACCCCCGCACGGGAAATTCCGATCCGGCGGCGCCAATGAGCACCTTGCCCTTCGCGATCCGCGGCGCCATCGTCAGCGTGTACTGATTCTGTGGATACTCGACGCGTGCTTCCCACACCGGCTTGCCGCTCGCGGCGTCGAGCGCGACCAGACGTCCGTCGATGATCGGCGCGATCACCTTGTCTTCATACAAGGCGACGCCGCGGTTGACGATACCGCAGCAGATCTTCGACTGCACGGCCGGGCGATTGACTTCCGGATCCCACTTCCAGAGCTGTTTGCCGGTCCGTGCATCGACCGCGTACACCACGCTCCATGTGGAGATGCCGTAGAGCACGCCGTTCGACGAGAGAAGCGTCGCTTCCTGATTGCCGCCACCTGGAGGCGCGGTGGTGCCGCCAGGGATGTCGAACGACCACACGCTGCCAAGCCTCGTGACATTGGACGCATCGATCTGTGTGAGCGGGCTGTAGCGCTTCTCACCTTGATCCAACCCGTATGTGAGCCAGTCCTCGCCGCCCGTACCCGCATTCCGCAACACAGCATCGTCTACGCGGCGTCGCTGGGACTGCTGCCCATGCGCGGTCTGCTGCGAAAGCGTCAGTCCCGCCGCGACGAGCACCGCAGCGGCGCCGGGGGTCCAACGTGTGTTCAGAAAGTCTTTCGGGCGCATCGGGCCTCCATGGATGCTGTGAATATTAGCGCCGATGGGCGCCATCGAGGACGGATTTAAGTAGAATCCCGTCAACGCTTGTCCCTCACTCCCGGCGCGCGGATGGGCGTCTACGAAGTCACCGTACAGATCGGTCAAGGTGCATAGGCGAGGTGTATCGCGCGACTGACACCAATCTGAAACGGTCGGTGGCGATCAAGGCGCTGCCCGCCTTGCTGGCCAGCGACGCCCGCGCGCTACCAACATGCGGAATTCGTCCACCGCGGCTGATCCGTGCGCGACGATCAGGCAATCCATTCAGGTAACGCTCGAGGAGACCATGCCGACCCGAGCGGTCGGGTCTTCAAGGGGCACCACGAACGTCTGGCCGATCTCTGTGAGCGCGATTCGCTCCGGCGCGAGCGCCCGCACGAACCGCTGAATCGGTTCATCCATCGACTCCGCGCTCAGGCGAAACGTCTGGTGGTGGATCGGGACGACGAAGCGCGCGCGCGCCTGATTCGCCATGTCCACCGCCTGTTCCGGCGTGCAGTGGCTCGCAATCCACGGGTTGTACGCGCCGATCGGAACAGCCATCAGATCGACCGCCCCGCGGCGGCCGGCTGCGCCGAAGCTCGTGTGGGCGGTGTCGCCAGCCATGCAGACGCGGCGCCCGTTCCGTTCGAGGAGGTACCCGTTGTAGCCGCGATGCTCGTCGCGCGGCATCCGAGATCCCCAGTGCCGCACCTGAAACGCGTCGACTGCCAGCGGACCGTGCCGCGTCTCGAACCGCCGCGACTCGCCCCAACCGATCTCCGCGACGTCGCGAAAGCGCATCCTCGCGAGAAGATCCGCCGTGTGCTTCGCCGTGACGACGGTCACGTCGCGCGGAAGCTTTCTGAGTGTGCCGAAGTCGAAGTGATCCATGTGGGCGTGCGTCAGCAGGACGATGTCGAGCGGCGGCAGGTCGCGGGCGAGGAGCGCGGGGGCGACGTAGCGCTTGGGGCCGAGCGTCGCCGGCCCGACCCGCAGGCCAACTCGGGCTAAGAGCACGGGGTCGGTCAGGATGCGGACGCCGAAGAAATTGACGAGCAGCGTGGCGTGACCGAGCCACGCGACGGTTAGCTGGTCATCGCGCCACTGGGCCGGATTGGGCCTGTACGGCGCCGGCGCGACCCTTCGGAAGTAGCCATCCGTGACCCGCCGCAGAATGTTCCACGCTAGCGACAACGTTGACCCGCGTCCCCCATGTTAAGGCAGGCGCCGCCGGCGGATGAGCCGTAGAATACGGCCGGACACCGGTGACACCCGAACGCTGGCTCAGGAGCTGCACGCGCGCCCCCGCTGAACTAGACGCATGACGCTGACAATCGGAGCGCGCCTCGGCCCGTACGAGATTGTCGCGCCGCTCGGTGCCGGCGGTATGGGCGAGGTGTATCGCGCTCGTGACCGCAAGCTGGATCGGGACGTGGCGATCAAAATCCTGCCCGAGGCGCTCGCCGCCGATCCCGAGCGCATCGCCCGCTTCGAGCGCGAGGCGAAGACGCTCGCC
>Ga0187776_10001871_pt1 | contig 10650 bp, 14 predicted proteins | sample 0216_BV02_MP12_2_FD_132426 | JGI IMG/M metagenome (GOLD analysis project Ga0187776, IMG submission 132426) | Tropical peat soil microbial communities from peatlands in Department of Meta, Colombia - 0216_BV02_MP12_20_MG | ecosystem: Environmental > Terrestrial > Soil > Wetlands > Peat | place...
GCCTATTTCGGGTTCGCGGCGCTGGGCGTGGCCTTCTACGGGACGTGGAATATCCTGTGGGCCGATCTGACGGTGATGAACGGGATGTTCGTCCTGGATCCGTTCGGCAATTTCTTCAAGCTGCTCCTCTACGTCGCGGCCGCGCTGACGATCCTGCTCTCCATGGAGTATCTCAAGCGCGAGGGGATCGATCGGGGGGAGTATTACGCCTTTATCCTGCTCGCCACGTGCGGGATGATGGTCCTGGTCTCGGCCTCGGATCTGATCATGGTCTTTCTGGGACTGGAACTGATGTCGATCCCCTTTTATATCCTCGCCGGATTCAAGCGGTTCGAGGAGAAATCGCTGGAGGCGGCGGCCAAGTATTTCATCCTGGGATCGTTTTCATCCGGGATCCTGTTGTTCGGCATCTCGTTGCTGTACGGGCTGTCCGGGACGACCAACCTGCAGGCCCTGGCCCTCCATCTCCGGGGGGCGGAGCTCCAGAATCCGGCCTGGATCCTGGCGATGATTCTGCTCGTCGTGGGCTTCGGGTTCAAGATCGCGGCCGTTCCGTTCCACATGTGGACGCCGGATGTCTACGAGGGCGCCCCCACGCCGGTCACGGCCTTTCTCTCGGTCGGTTCCAAGGCGGCCAGCTTCGCCGTCTTCCTCCGGGTCTTCATCGAAGCCCTGGGCGGGATTCATTCCGACTGGCGGTTTCTGCTCATTTTCCTTTCGGTCGTCACGATCGTGATGGGCAACGTGGTGGCGCTGGTGCAGACCAACATCAAGCGGATGCTGGCCTACTCCAGCATCGCCCATGCCGGATACGCGATGATCGGCCTGATCGTCGGGGATTCGCTCGGGATCTTCAGTCTCATGGTCTACATGCTGATCTACGCCTTCATGACCCTCGGCGCCTTCGGCGTGGTCACGCTCCTGCGCCGGGACGGAGTCGAGGGGGACGAGATCCGTGACTTCGCGGGGCTGGCCCGAAAAGACCGGCTGACGGCGTTCGCGATGTTGATCTTCATGTTCTCGCTGGCCGGGATTCCGCCGACGGCCGGATTCGTCGCGAAGTTCTACATTTTCATGGCGGCCGTCGACGCGCATCTGACCTGGCTGGTCGTCCTCGCGGTGGTCTTCACGGCGGTCTCGGCCTATTTCTATCTGAGGGTCGTGATGGTGATGTACATGAAGGAGCCCGACGAGGCGGTCCAGCTGGCGGCCCCGCCGGGGGTGGTCATGGTCCTGGCCGTGGCGGCCGCGGTGGTGCTGTTGCTGGGGATCTATCCCAGCCCGTTTCTGGATTACGCGCAGGAGGCGGTGCTCAGGTTGCGATAATTTGAAAGGGATATCGATGAAGGCAGTATTCTATTTTCTCATTTTTCTGGGACTGTTCATGGTCGCGGCGCCCTTGACGGCCCGGGCCGCCGAAATTAATTTCAGCGGTGAGTTCCGGACCCGGTATTTTTACGACAACAATCTGACCGACGCCCATTCCAGCGGCAGCACCTGTCGCGGGCCGGACGGCATTCCTGGAACGGGCAACGACACCTGCAAGGATCAGGAATCCTTCGCCGACGCACGCTTCCGGTTGAAGGTCATGGCCACCCAGGACATCATGACGGGCGTGCTCCTCGTCGATTTTTTCAACGGCAATAACGGTCAGGACGTGGCCACGCTCAATACCCTGTCGACGGGAACCGGCACCGGCAATCGGATCCTGGGGAGCGACGGGTTCGGCCAGAACCTGGACTCCGTCCGCCTGAAGGAAGGCTACCTCCGGATCAGCTGGCCGGCGGCCCATTTGGTGATCGGCCGACAGGCCGTCACGCTGGGCCATTCGTTGATCCTGGACGACACCGCGGACGCCGTCGCGTTGGCGATTCCGATGTCATGGGCCACGCTGACCTTTATGGATCTTTTTCTGTACAACACGTCGAGCGGGTCATCCAGCACCTCGGGCTACCTGGCCGATTTGAACATCGATCCGACGGCCGGGTTCAAATCGAGTCTTTTTGTTTTATTTATAAAGGACAGCGGGCCGAATCTGGTCTTCAACCAGACCGCCTCTTTTGCTCCGTGCGCAGGCGCCACGCCGCCCGAACTGTCTCCAGCCGCCTGCCCCCTGACCGACTTCGGGAATGATCAGGCGACGGTCGGGACGGTGGGCTTGTCGATGGATCAACAGATGACCTCCATTCGCTGGGGTGGCGAGCTGGATTTACTCACCGGCTCGATCAAGACACATGACAATACCCCAACTCTCAATCCGAACGGGCGTGAAATTTCGATCGGAGGGATGAACGCCCTTGGCCAGCTCGGTTGGACGGGCGTCCGGTACGACAGCCTTTTCACCGGCCTGTACGCGACCGGACAAAAACCCGGTAACCTTCCGCCGAGCGGGAAAAAATTGAACCTCAATGCCGTCTCACCCAATTTCGTGCTGGGCGACATACTGGTGAACAACGAGACCGTGAGCGATCGGGACGGCGGGAACATCGGGGGGCTCACCGCGATCAAACTGGCCTTGGGTTGGAGACCCGACCCCATGTTCCGCATGGAGTTGGCCGGGATATGGGCCCGATTGACGGAAGCACCGGCCAAAAATGCGTCGCGCAATCTTGGCTCGGAGTATGACCTCAATGCCTCCTGGCAGTTGGAGACCCACCTGCTCCTGACCGGCGGGGCCGGGATTCTGTTTACCGGGAATGGCTGGAAGACGCTGTATAGCGATCCAGGGGCCAAAGACAATATGGTCAAAGTCTCGACAAAACTGACCTACACGTTCTAAAGGTTGAAGACGAGCGAATGCAAGGGCGGCATATTATCATAAACAACAAAGGAGGAAAGGCGTATGAAATTCATAAAGATCTTCATTGTCACCGTTGGGATGAGTCTGTTGACTGCCGCGGCCGCGATGGCCGATAACAGTCTTCAATCGGGCGCGAAGGCCCTTTCGTTCGGAGTGTCCAACAGCGACATCCTGATTTCCGGGAGGTATTTTCTGCAATCCGACCTCGCGGTTCTCGCCGGGGTCGGTTTCTCTCATGCCAGCAATAACGACAGCACGTCGGATTACGGCCTGACGGCCGGGATCCGCAAGTACATCAAGACAACCGACCTGGCCCCGTTCGTCGGCGGAGTCGTCTCCTATCGCCGGAATGATATCATCGTTCCAACAGGCGGGGGTGGGACGGACGTCGAGTCCGAGAAAACGTTCTCGATCGAAGGGGTCGGGGGCCTGGAGTATTTCGTGGCCAAACAGGTCAGCGTCGAGGCCCAGGTCGGAATCGGGCTGTCCAGCATCCACAATGTCGACGGGACCGGGGACGACCAAACGCAAATCGGAACGTTCAGCTCCGGCATCACGGTGAATTTCTATCTGCCATAGGGATCTTTGTCGATGGCTGATCGTAGGGGTTTGATTCATCAAACCCCTACGGCGCCTCGACTACGGTGTGCCGGCCTGGTGCATGCGGGACACGACGCCCCTTGAATAGCGCACGACGTAAAGCTCGCCGTTCCGATCCTGTCCGAACGAACTCAAGTCATTTGCCGCGGTACTCGAAACCTCCGTGCGCACCCACGCGCCCTGTGAAGTCTGCGTCAGCGTCCAGATGCGCCCGCTGATGAAATCGCCGAAGACGTATACGCCCGCAAGTTGGGGGATGCGCGTGCCGTGATAAACGTAGCCGCCGATGACGGTTTCATCGCCTGGGTCGTGCGAGTAGTCGAAGATCGGCAATGTGAGCCCGGCCGTCGGACAGTTGCTGGAAGGGTTGAAACAATGCGTGCCTTCCATGATGTTCCAGCCGAGGTTTGCCCCGCCCTGTTGCGGCGTGATCCGGTCCACCTCTTCAAAGCTGTCCTGTCCGACGTCGCCGATCCAGAGATCCCCCGTCGCATGATCGATGGAGAACCGGAACGGATTGCGGAGTCCGTAGAGCCAGATTTCATCGCGGCCGGCAGCATTCGCGAACGGGTTGTCCGGAGGAATCGCGTACTGAAGGCCCATGGCGGGAGCCGAGTCCACATCGATCCGCAGGATTTTTCCCAGAAGCACGTTAATGTTCTGCCCGTTGCCATTGGGATCGCCGCCGCTCCCGCCGTCGCCAAGGCCAATATAAAGGTATCCATCGTTTCCGAAGGCGAGTCCGCCGCCGTTGTGGTTGGTGAAGGGCTGGTCGACGGTCAGGAGGATACGCTCGCTCGTTGCGTCTGCCAAGTTGGCGTCTCCGGTCGAGGTGGTGTACTCGGCGATGACGGTATGCAGCGTGCCTCCGTCGTTACTCGTGTAATTGACGAAGAAACGCCGGTTCGTCTTGTACATCAGATGGAACGCGAGGCCCAGCAAGCCCTCCTCGCCGGAACTGCTGCTCAGCGTGTTCCCGATGTCGAGAAACGGGGCGGCTAGCACCTGGCCGTTGGACTGAATGATCTTGATTTTACCGCCCTGCTCGACGACGAAGAGACGGCCGGTGTTGTCGTCGGGCGACTGCAGGTCCAGTGGCTGTGAAAAACTCCCGGCGACCGGAACGAGTTCGAGCTGCATCGGCGAAAGAGTGCCCGAGGAGTCGTTCGAGTTGTTCATGCAGCTGGCGAAGGATGCACATACCACGGCCGCCAGTCCCAGGAGAAATAAATGCCCGGCCGGGAAATATTTCTGAATAGGAGTAACAAGGTGTTTTGAGTTTCGCATTGATAATTTATCGTAACATATGGTACAGGCCCCGTCCACATTCGCCTCTCCCTTTTTCATGAAAAGATGTCCAAACTTGTAGGCGATGTGCATCCTTGAACGGCATTGACCCGTCCTATCTAAAACGGTATAATCTCTCTCAATCCTCCATCGCGGGCCGACTTCAAAGAGCTCGGTCGAGTCGTTCCTGCCGTTATTAACTCTTGCACCCGGCCCCATCCGCATTATCCCACGCGAAGTGTTGGTTGACCGGGATTGAACAAGTGGATCACACATGCAGGCCAAGAACGGCGAACACCCTTTCAGTCACATAGGCCAGTTCATCTGCCTTGGTTTGTTTCTGGCCCTTTGGGTAGGGGACTCGTTTATCCTCCACCTATCGACATCCCTCTCGTATTTCGTCCCGCTGCATGTCCGGCTGGTTTTCCTGGGACTTTCCCTAGTCGGCGCCGTCTATCTTATCCGTTCCGGGCACATTGTCGTCCGTCCGGAGGAGCGTCCGGTCGGAGTGGTCACGACCGGGGCCTTCAAATACGTAAGGCATCCCATCTATTTGGGAAGCCTCCTGACCTACCTCGGACTAGCGATCTCGACGGGATCGGTTTTTTCCCTCGCGTTGATTGTTGGGATTTCTCTTTTCTACAATTACATCGCGAATTATGAGGAAGAAGTGCTGCAGGCCAGGTTTGGAGAGGAGTATGGACGATATAAGAGAAGAACGGGGAAATGGATTCCGAAAATCTGCGGGATGGGTTGAGGCGGCCGGGGACATCTATACGCCGCTCGTCCTGTGATCCTGATTCGATGCGATTATTGACCCGTCCCACCTAATACGGTATAATCCTCCTCATTCCTCCGTCGCGGGCCGTCCTTCCGTTTTTAACCTTCACACGACCCCATCCGCTGGAGGGAGAAGAGGTTGTCTGTGATCCGCCTTGATTCGTACATCTTTTCTAACTCATCCACCCAGTGCCGGTCACGTTATCCACGTTCTTTAATGAAGAATTTAATTGCCATACCAATAATGGTCATTATCAGTCCCAGCGCTGTAACTGTATTTGCAACGGTTGGAGTCGAGAATGACCCATGTAAGGTGCTCGTGCCGGCCGAACTCCTTTCTCAATTGAAGGCCACGAAAAACCCACTTCCTTCCAGTCCGAAAAATATTGAGGAGGGAAAAGCTATCTATGAGGGCAAGGGGGCCTGTTTTACCTGCCATGGTTTGAGCGGCCAAGGCAACGGAGATGCTGGAAAGGCTCTGGATCCGGCGCCTCGGAATTTCACCAATCAAAATTTCCAAAAATGCAAGTCCAACGGTGAAATGTATTGGGTCATCGCAAACGGATTTATAAGGAACAGATTGCTTCCCGATCCTCATAGCGGTTGGATTATTACTGAAGAAGAAACCTGGGCGGTGATTCACTACTTGCGGTACCTCAAGAACGAATCAAAAAAATTATTTCATGAAAAAGCTTCGGGCGCCGCATTCTAGAATCGATTTCGGTGTTGCTTTCTGAAAATATTAAATTGTTATAAAATTGTTGCCTGCATTTAAAAATGAAGATATTAATACTTACACTGTCAATAGCTTTCCTTTGCGGTAACGCAGTGGCCGAAGAGAGATCTTGTACGAAGGCGGAAGCGATGGAAGCCGAAAGCTCGGTCTCACGGCTGAATAATTGGGAAGATGTTTACAAATCCTTTAAGAAGTTTCGGTTCTGTGATGACGGAGCTATTGCCGAAGGATATTCCGATGTGGTCGAAAGAATGCTTTCAAATCAGTGGGGTCAACTAGAGGAGCTTGTTAAGCTTTCATCATCCGACAAGGGGTATATTGTATTCGTGGTAAAACATATTGATGCGACCGCTGACAAATCTGACGTTGAAAACATCATCGTCAACAGCAGCACAAAATGCCCTGAGTCGGCGAAGAGCGTTTGTTCGGAGATTGAGAAATCGGCAAGAGAAGCGTTAAAAGAGATCCAGAAGTATAGCAAGCCGTAACAGCTCCGCGTGCGGGGGAGGGGCTGAAGAATGGAGCCATGGAACAGCGGAGCAATAAAAGATGGGGCAACATAACAGGGGGGGCGGATCCTGATTCTTGACAGGCTTTATTGTAATGCGTATAATATACGTATGATTTAACAGAACAAAGGATCCGACCGTGCCCAAGACAGCCTTGAAAAAGGAAAAATGGACGCTCTCGTTCGACCCCCGTCTCAAGCGTCTTTTGATCAAGGAAGCCCGTAAGAAAGGGATCTATCCCGTGAGCCTGCTGGAGGAGGTTGTCCGCGAGCGGTTCAATCCCTACGGCCATTCGGATGTCAAGGACAGCGTCGCTTACGTTCAGGAGATCCGGAAAGGTTCCCGCGACCGATCGGACGAGGCCTTCCTCAAAGAGATCCGCGAGTGGCAAAAGTCAAACTCCTGATCGATACGGATATCGTTATCGATTACCTCAACGCCGGCCTTCTCCGGACGATCTTCGAAGACAGAAGATTTGAGGTTTATTACTCCGTCGTGACGAAGAAGGAACTTCTGTCCAAGGCGGGATTAAAAGAGACCGAGCGCCAGGCTGTTTTGTTTACGCTCCGACGGCACCGAATCATTCCGTTGGATGACCGGATCACCGGAGCCTATTCCGATCTTCGGCGACGATATCCTTCCTTGGAAAAGGAGGATGCGCTCATCGCGGCGACCGCGCTTGTCAAGAAGTTGCCCCTCGTCACGCGAAACGTAAAGCACTACAAGAATATTCAAGGGTTGATTCTTTTTAAGGGAACAGATTAAAGGTTTGATATAAATGCATGCCCGCTTATTCAAGTCCCGACCGTTAATCATTAGAACCTCTACCCAGAATTGTCATAAATAGGAATTAGCCCGATGAGCCTCGCATGGAAAATCGCCGGTCAAGGAGCTTCGATAACTGTTAATATAATTACGCGTGAAAATCCGGATACGAAGAATGTTTATGGCGGTAATCGGTTGGCCTGTGAAGTGGAGCTGGCCGTACCGCCGTTTACCGGGCGGTTTAAAGCCTCTTATACAACGCAGGAATTTTTTAAATTTTGGACCGGAATTCGTACGGTCCTGTCCTCTTCGAAGGGCGAGGCTGTTTTTGGTTCCGACGAAGATGCGCTTCAAATGACCGTCAGTATCGAGGCAACGGGTCGGGGACTGGTGAAGGGAACAACGCGAGTTCATGACCGATCCCATCCAACCGTTTCTTTTTCGTTTGAAAGCGATCCGACGGATCTCAGTAAGGCGTGCAAGGAGCTTGAAGCGGTTATATCACAATATCCGATTGTCGTTTAGGGAAGGGGTCAAAGAATCAATGAGGAAGAGAATAATTTTTTGGAACTATCCCGATCGACCGAGGGGGGAAGGCTGGGAGATGGAGGAATGGAACAATGGAGCGATAACAGCACGCTCGCGGGGATAGAGGATGGAAGCCGAACGGGGAGCGGCACTGGAATGAATGAGCCAAAATTGGAGAATCCTAATGGATAATCCCAAGAATGATGAACGCCGTAGGAACGAGAGAGTCCCTTTCCACAAAGAGGTCGAGGTGGTTGGGGTTGGAATGCACCGGAGTTCAGAAATCAGTATCGGGGGGATCTACCTGATCACGAAGCAAGCTTTTCCGCCGGGAAACCCGATCACCCTTCGGTTCAAACTTCATGAGGCCGATGCCCAGCCGATTCAGGTCCGGGCCCGCGTGCTTTACACCCATAAGGGCATCGGAATCGGCTTGGGCTTCATCGATCTCAATTCCGATGACCTGGCGAGGATCGTGAAATTTATAGAACAGGTGTGAGATCCTTCAGGATGAACAATGGAGCCATCGAGCCGTCAAAACCTGCGCGTGGCGAGGGAAAATGGAAGACGGGATGATTTAATGATCGGAGGTGCGGTATGAAAATCATCGTGATCGGCGCGACGGGGACGATCGGAACGGCGGTGGCCGGCGCTCTGTCGAAACGCCACGACGTGGTTCGTGTGGGAAACCGGAAGGGGGACCAGCGGGTGGATCTGGCCTCTCCCGATTCCATCAAAAAACTTTTCCGCGCCGTGGCCCCTTTCGACGCCGTGGTGTGCGCCGCGGGGCTCGCGAAATTCGGACCGCTGAAGGAGTTGACGGACGAGGACTTCAAGCTCAGTTTTTCCAACAAGCTGATGGGCCAGATCAACGTGGTGCGGCTGGGACTTTCCCAGATTGCGGATTGTGGTTCGTTCACGTTGACCAGCGGCGTTCTGAGCCAGGAGCCCATGCCGGGGAGCGGCGCGATCAGTCCCGTGAATGCCGGGATCGAAGGGTTCGTCCGCGCGGCGGCGCTGGAGATGCCGCGGGGCGTACGCATCAACGCAGTCAGCCCGCCGTGGGTCAAGGAAACGCTTGTGGCCCTGGGCATGGACCCTTCCCCCGGGATGCCGGCGGCTTCGGTGGCCAAGGCGTACGCGGAAAGCGTGGAGGGCACGAAAAACGGTTTCGTGATCGACGCCCGCGCCTTTGCCTGATCCGACGTTTACGTAATAGGGATGGATTATAGAGATCTCCTTCCCTGATCGACATTGACCCGTCACCTTTTAAGGATTATAATCCCCCCTATCAATCCTCCTGCGCGGGCCGATCTTTTCGGGGAGATACCCATGTCATACACGCTGACCTTCATACTAAAGCCCACCTATCTGCACGCGATCGTTACCGGCGTGAACAGCGAGGAAAATGTGGCCGGTTATCTCGAAGAAATCCGGCGGGAGTGCGACGCCCGGAACTGTTATCGGGTGCTGATTGAAGAGCGCCTTGAGGGGCCCCGCCTTGACACGATGAGTGTGTTCCAGATCGCATCACAGGGAGCCGGTCGCACCCGCGGACAGTTAGAGGCGATTGCCTACGTTGATGTGAACGCCAAGGGCGACCTGATGAAGTTTGCCGAGACCGTGGCGTTTAACCGTGGGCTGCCCGTGTCCGTGTTCTCGTCTGTAAATGAAGCCAAGAAATGGCTGGTGGGAAAAGAGAGAGGAGGCGCCCAAAAACACAATCCGACGGACACGGATCATCCGCGCCGCTGAGCTTTTCCGAATCACACCTTCCTCCGCTGCAAATTCATATGTCAACCCGCTCTTCATTGATCTTCTCTTGATACAGTGGGGAGAGGTGGTTTTTGATGTCCGGATTAAAATGCCGCAAGCCGAAGGATTTCAATTTTTTGAGACCGAATTCCAAACCTTTTAAATCCTGCATCAGGCTCCCCTCCCCAAAACGCGTCGGAAACTTCCCATTAAAGTAAATTGAATCCGTGAGTTGGAGAAATTTCGGCCGTGTTTAACAATCCTGGCCGGTCTTTTGCAATTTAAACCGGTGAAAGCCGGACGCTGCAGAGAAACCATGTCCGGCCAGCCTTTGATCAGAGCAAACCGGGGGAAACCCCGGGACGCAGAGTAACGGGGCTAAAGCCAAGCGAGGATCCGGCTCTGCCGGTCCGAGCACGGGGTCGGGGGCATCGAAGCGGGAGAAGACTGCTCGAATCCCCCCAAGGTCCGACCGAGGTCATGCCCGCCGAGCCGCCAAAGGAAAATTTTTTGGCGGCTCATTTATTTACAGGGGGGGAACGGCCATGAGACACGATCAATCGAATGGACAGAGACGCTACCGCCATGAACCGCGGGCGGGGATTGTCCGGAGAATCCGTGAAATCTACGTCATACCGGCGGGGCTGGTAGTTGCGGTGCTTTTTGTCATGGCAGTCAGTCCGAAGTATATTCATGCGTTCGGAACTCAAGTCAAAGATCCCGGCGTTCAGAACGCGACGACATCGAATGCCGGCGATTCACTGCCTGGCCTGACGCCGTCGGAATCGGCCTTGTTCCAGGCCGGCCAAAAGGCGTTTGAGGCCTCGGAAGGCGTGGCCGACGGGCTCGGACCGCGGTTCAATATGGACAGCTGCGGCGGTTGTCACGCC
>Ga0187776_10001872_pt1 | contig 10649 bp, 9 predicted proteins | sample 0216_BV02_MP12_2_FD_132426 | JGI IMG/M metagenome (GOLD analysis project Ga0187776, IMG submission 132426) | Tropical peat soil microbial communities from peatlands in Department of Meta, Colombia - 0216_BV02_MP12_20_MG | ecosystem: Environmental > Terrestrial > Soil > Wetlands > Peat | place...
ATCTGCAATCTGAAATCTGCAATCTGCATTCTCTTGCTCCTGCTGCTCACCTCCTGCGCGCAGCGCCCCGATCCCAACACCGTGGTGATGCTGATCGAGAGCAGCCCGACGAACCTGGATCCGCGGGTGGGCACGGATGCCTATTCGGAGCGCATCGACCAATTGCTCTTCGACGCTCTGCTCACCCGCGACGACCACTTCGACGTCCAGCCCGGCCTGGCCGAGCGCTGGGAGACGCCCGACCCGCGCACCTACGTCTTCCATCTGCGGAGCGGGGTGCGCTTCCACGACGGCCGCCCGCTGGGCGCTCGCGACGTGAAGTGGACTTTCGACAGCATCCTCAATGGCACGGTGAAGACGGCCAAGGCCAGCGCCTACCGCTACGTCGCCTCCGTCGAGACGCCCGACGACGCCACCGTCATCTTCCACATGAAGGAGCCCGACGCCATGCTGCCCTGGAACGTCTCGGAGGGCGCCAGCGGCATCGTGCCCTACGGCAGCGGGCCGGAGTTCAGCCGGCATCCCATCGGCTCCGGGCCCTTCCGCTTCGTCAGCCTGCAACTGGATAAGGAAGTGGTGCTGGAGCGCAACGACGCCTACTGGGGCGCGAAGCCGAAGATCGCGCGCGTACGCTTCGCCATCGTCCCCGACTACACTACCGAGGCGCTGGAGCTGCGCAAAGGCTCCGCCGACATCGCGCTGAATTCCCTGACCCCGGATACGGTGCTCACCCTGGCGCGCGACCCGGGGCTGCAAGTGGAGCGCGCGCCCGGCTCCATCTACAACTATCTGGCCTTCAACCTGACCGACCCCATCCTGAAGGACGAGCAGGTGCGGCAGGCCATCGCCTGCGCCCTTGACCGCCGGCCGCTGATCCAATACCTGTGGCGGGACATGGCGCGTCCCGCCGCCAGCCCCCTGCCCCCGGAGAGCTGGGCCTACGACGCCGGCGTCCCCGCCTGGCACCACGACCCCGCGCGGGCGCGGCAGTTGCTCGACCAGGCCGGCTACCCCGTCCGCAACGGCGTGCGCTTCCACCTGCTCTACAAGACCTCGACCCAGGAGGTGCCGCGCCTGCAGGCCGCCGTCTTCCAGCAGCAACTGCGCGAGGTGGGCATCGCGGTGGACATCCGCACCCTGGAGTTCGGGACCTTCTACTCGGATGTGCTCAAAGGGGCCTTCCAGATGTACTCGCTGCGCTGGATCGGGGGCAACGAGGCCCCCGATATCTTCGACGTCTTCTATTCCGCCAACGTGCCGCCGCGGGGCGCGAATCGTGGTCACTACTCCAACCCCAAAGTGGACGCGCTGATCGAGGCCGGGCGGCGCGAGACCGACGAGGCCAAGCGCAAGCAGATCTACGCCCAGATCCAGGAGATCGTGGGCGAGGAACTGCCCTACGTCAGCATCCTCTACCTCGACAACGTGATGGTGCATTCGCGGCGGGTGCGCAACCTGCGCCTCGACCCCTCCGGGAACTACAACTTCCTGAAGACGGCGGAACTGGCGCCGTAGCGGGCGTCGTGCGGGCGCATGGTAGTATCAAAAGACCGTGCGCATTCTCATCATCGGCGACATCTTCGGGCGGCCGGGGCGGCACATCGTGCGCGACCACCTGGCCGACATCGTCGCCCAGCGCCGGATCGACCTGGTGGTGGCCAATGCCGAGAACGCCGCTGCCGGCTTCGGCCTGACGCCGGCCATCGCCGAGGAACTGCTGGCCACCGGCATCGAGGTGCTCACCACCGGCAACCACATCTGGGACAAGAAAGAGATCATCGAATACCTGCAGTCGCCCAACGGCTCCGCTCGGCGCGTGCTCCGGCCGGCCAACTACCCCGCGGGCACGCCCGGCACCGGGCTGTACCAGGGCACCACCCGCGGCGGCGTGCCCTACGCCGTCCTCAATCTGCAGGGGCGGGTCTTCATGGGCAGCAACGACGATCCCTTCCGCACCGCCGACGCTCTGCTGAAGACAGTCCAGGCCAAGGTGGTGCTGGTGGATATGCACGCGGAAGCCACCTCGGAGAAGCTGGCCATGGGCTGGTATCTGGACGGGCGGGTGACGGCGGTGGTCGGCACCCACACTCATGTCCCCACCGCCGACGAGCGGGTACTGCCCGGCGGCACCGCCTACCTCACCGACCTGGGCATGACCGGGCCCTACGACAGCATCATCGGGGTGCAGAAGGAGCAGGTGCTGCAGCGCTTCCTGAGCAGCATGCCGGCGCGCTTCGAGCCAGCCACGGAGAACGTGTGGCTGTGCGCCGCTCTCATCGAGTGCGATCCGGCGAGCGGGCGGGCCGCCTCCATCGAGCGCTTCGTGCTCAAGCAGCAGCCCTGAACCCCTCCCGGCGGAGTACAATTCCTTTTCCCGATGCGTGAGCGGACCCTGGCGGCGGTGTTGTCCCTGGCGGTGGCTCTGGCCCTCCCCGCCTGGGCGGCGGAGCAGCCGCCCGGAGAGTGTGCCGACGAACTGAAGACCGCTGCGGGAAGCTGCGCCGGCAAGCAGGAGATCAAGCAGGCGGGCGCCGCCTTCGATCGCGGGGTGAAGCTGGCGGCTTCGCGCCATACCGCCGCCGCTTTTGCCGCCTTCGACCAGGCCGCCGGGCTGCTTCCCCACAACCTGGAGTACGTCACCGCGCGGGAAGTGGCGCGCCAGCAACTGGTCTTCGAGCACCTGGAGCGCGGGAACGATCTGCTGGCCAAGCAGCAGTCGCTGCCGGCGCTGGCCGAGTTCCGGGCGGCCGTGGAACTCGATCCCGGCAACGCCTTCGCTCAGCAGCGGCTGAAGGACGCCCTGGGTGAGCGCGCGCCCCGGCTCACGCACGGGTTGCAGTTGGCCTCCGAATCCGCCGAGATCGAGCTGGCGCCCCAGGTCGGCCTCCGCGACTTTCACTACCGCGGGGACACGCGCGGGCTGGTGGCCCAGGTGGCGGCGGCCTACGGGGTGAGCGCCGTGATCGACGAGTCGGTGCTCGCGCGCCCCGTCCGCTTCGACCTGGAGCGCGTGGACTTCGAGACCGCCATGCGGGTGGCGGGCATGATGGGCAAGTTCTTCTGGACGCCCTTGAATCCCCGGCAGATCCTGGTGGCCGCCGAGACTCCCGAAAACCACCGCCAGTACGACCGGGTCTCGGAGCGGACCTTCTATCTTCCCTTCGCCACCACGCCGCAGGAGATCAACGAACTGGTGGGGGTGCTGCGCGGGCTCTTCGAGATCCGCAGCATCTCGCCCAGCGCCAGCAAGGGCGTGCTGGTGCTGCGCGCGCCCAAACCGCAACTGGACCCGGCCACGCGCTTCCTGGAGTCCCTGGGCGAGGGCCGCGCCCAGGTGCTGCTGGACATGAAGGTGTACGAGATCAGCCAGACCTCCCTGCGCAACCTGGGAGTGCAGTTGCCCCTGCAGTACCAGATGTTCAACCTCCCCTCGCTGGCGTCGTTGTTCGCCGCCAACCCTTCCCTGCTCGACCAGATCAACCAGCTCATCGCCTCCGGCGGCATCAACCAGGCCAACACCCAAGCCATCGCGGCGCTGCTGGCGCAGGCGCAGGCGCAGTCGGCCAACCCGCTGCTCACCACGCCCTTCTTCATCTTCGGCGGCGGGAGCACCACCATGGCGGTCACCGTCCCTCCGGCCGTCCTGAACTTCAGCTTCAACTCCTCCAACTTCCGCAGCCTCGAGCACATGACCCTGCGGGCCAGCGACGGCGATCCCGCCACCTTCTTCGTGGGCCAGCGCTTCCCGGTGCTGAACGCGACCTTCTCCCCCATCTTCAATACGCCGGCGGTGGCCCAGGTCATCGCCAACAACAGCTTCATCGCCCCCTTCCCGTCGTTCACCTACGAGGACCTGGGCCTGAGCCTGAAGGCTACTCCCCAGGTGCACCCCAGCGGCGACCTCACCCTGCTCCTGGACATGACCATCCAACAGCTCGCGGGAGTGAGCGCGAACGGCATCCCCGCGCTGGTGCATCGCGAGTACGCGGGCACGGTCAGGCTGAAGAACGGCGAGACGGCGGTGGTGGTGGGAGCGATCTCGCGCAGCGACCAGCCGGAGCGCACCGGGCTGCCGGGGCTGGGGAACCTCCCCGTGCTGGGGCGGCTGGTCACCAACGAGAACGTGCAGCACACCGAGGACGAGCTGCTGGTGGTGATCACACCGCGGCTGGTGAGCCCGTCCGAAAGCTCGGCCCAGACCGAGATCTGGCTGCCCTATCCCCGCTAGGCTCTTCCCGCGCGGCCGTCAGTGAGCGCCCTGCCCGGCGGGGCGAGGCGCCATCTGCGCCTCGAACTCCACAATGGCCTTGAATTGCTCGTAGGGCATGGAGTTCAGGTTGCTGATCCTGCGCCCATTCACGAACAGCGTAGGCGTGCCGCCGACGCCCACGGACTTGCCCAATTCGATGGAGTCGTTGATGGGCACGAAGGTGGCGGGCTGGGCGGCGCAGGCAGCGACAGCGTCAGGACGGGCGCCCGCCGCCGTCACCAGGTCGCGCAGGCGCTGGGGCGCGTTGTCGGCGGTGATCTGCTCCTGGTCGTCGTAGACGCTCTGGACGAAGGGGAAGAACGCCGCCGGCTTCTCCCGGCGCACGCACTCGGCGAACTGGGCTGCGGTCATGGCCCAGTCGTGGCTGGGCAGGGGAAATTCCTGGAAGACCAGGCGGGTGTTGGGAAGATCGGCGAGCAGGCGCTGCAGGGTGGGCTGCGCCGCCTTGCAGTGCGGGCACTGCAGGTCGCTGAACTCCCAGATGGTGACCGGGGCGGCGGCGGGACCGGTGGCCGCCCCCTTGGCCTTGCGCTCCAACGCCTCCCGGGCGGCCTGGAAGGGATCGGCGCCGAAGGGGATCACGTCGCCGACCACGGCATGCTTGCCGTCGGCGCTGACATAGAAGCGGGTGAGGTTCTGCGGCCCACCCACCGCCACCGTGACCTCCGCCATGCCCGGGATCTCGGAGGGTCGGATGCCGGCCACCGCCCAGTTCAGCGACTTGTCCCAGCCGAACATGCGGCGCATGAAGGCGTTCACGGTGGCTTCCGTGGGCAGCCCGGCGGCGCGCGGCGCGGAGGACGGTTTGGTCTGGGCCGGGATGCTCCCGGCCAGCAGCAGGACAAGGGCAAGAGCGCGACAGCGGCGCATGGGTCTCCTTGGGTACGAGCGTGAGCGGCGTGGTGCGGCCGCGCCCCGGAAGTCTAAACGAGAGCGGGAGGCGTGAGAAGGGGCGCTAGAGCTCGGGCCTGGCGGCGATGGGAAAACGCCGGCCCACGCCGAAGGCCTTGGCGGTGATCTTCAGGCCGGGGGCGGCCTGCTGGCGCTTGTATTCGCTCGACTGCACCAGGCGCACCACCCGGCGCACCAGCTCCCGATCGAAGCCGTGGGCGGCGGCGATCTGCTCGGCGGAGTGGTTGTCCTCCACGTAGTCCTCCAGGATGGCGTCCAGGACCTCGTAGGGAGGCAGCGAATCGCTGTCGAGCTGGTCGGGGCGCAACTCGGCGGATGGCGGCTTCTCGATGGATGGCCTGGGAATGACCGGCTTTCGCGAGTTCACCAGCTCCGCCAGGCGATAGACCATGGTCTTGGGGACGTCGGAGAGCACGCCCAAGCCGCCCGCCATGTCGCCGTAGAGGGTGCAGTAGCCGACCCCCAGCTCGCTCTTGTTGCCGGTGCTCAGCACCAGCGCGCCGAACTTGTTGGAGAGGGCCATGAGCAGGGTGCCGCGGATGCGCGACTGGATGTTTTCCTCGGTCACGTCCTGGGGTCGGCCGGCAAAGAGCGGGGCCAGGGCCTGGCGGAAGTGCTCGAAGATGGGGGTGATGGCGATGGTCTCGAAGCGGATGCCGAGGTTCGCGGCCAGGGCGCGGGCGTCCTCCACGCTGCCGGCAGAGGAGTAGGGCCCCGGCAGGCCCACCCCCATCACGTTCTCCTTGCCTAGCGCCTCCACGGCGATGCAGGCAGTGAGGGCGGAATCGATGCCCCCGCTCAGCCCGATGAGCACGCGCTCGAAGCCGCACTTGCGCACGTAGTCGCGGGTGCCCAACACCAGGGCGGCGTAGGCGCTGGCTTCGCGGCCGGCGATCTGCTCGTGGAGGTCGCCGCCCAGGGTGTCGCAATCGAAGAAGACCAGGTCCTCCTCGAAAGACCTGGCCTGGGCCACGACCCGGCCATCGGGAGCAAGCACGAAGCTGGAGCCGTCGAAGACCAGGCTGTCGTTGCCGCCCACCTGGTTGACGAAGACCACCGGCACCTTGTACTCGCCGGCGATGGCCTGCAGCATGCGCCGGCGCAATTCGCGCTTGTCCAGGCTGAAGGGCGAGGCCGAGACGTTGAACAGGAAGTCGCCGCCGGAGCGCAGCAGTTCCTCGACCGGGTCCACGCCGTAGAGGCGGCGGTTCCAGAAGTGTTTGTCGTTCCAGGCATCCTCACAGATGGTGAGGGCCACGCGGCGCCCGCAGAAGGAGAAGAGTTCCTGGCGGTCGGCGGGAGCGAAGTTGCGCATCTCGTCGAAGACGTCGTAGGTGGGCAGCAGGCGCTTGGACTGCACGAACTCGACCCGGCCGTCGTGCAGCAGGGCGGCGGAATTCATCACCGACTTGCCGGTCTCGGCTCGCGCCGGAGTCACCAGCCCGCAGATCACGGCGATGCCGCGCGTCTGCCCGGCGATGGCCTGCACCGTTTCCTGGTTGCGGGCGACGAAGGAGGCCTTTTCCACGAGGTCGCGCGGCGGGTAGCCGCATACCGAGAGTTCGGGAAAGAGGATGAGTCCCGCCCCGGCGGCCTGGGCGCGCTGCGCCGCATCGATGATCTTCGCCGAGTTGCCCTGGAAGTCCCCGACCGTGGGGTTGATCTGCCCGAGCGCGACCTTCACTCCTCCAGTCTACCGCAGGCAGCGGGAAAGGAACCGGGGGAAGCGGGCGCTGCCCCTAGCCGGGCCCGCCAGGAGGAGGCGGAGGCGGGGTCCCCGGGCCATTGCCGGGGCTTGGCGGGTTAGGACTGGGAGGAGCGCCGGGGCCGGTGTCCTGGGGCATGAGCACGGGACCGCCGGGCTGCTGGGGCGCGCCGTCGGGCGGAGCTTCGCCGGGCCGCCGCAAGGTGGGCGGCTCCTGGGGAGCACCCTGGGAGCCGGCTGCTTGCCCTGCTGCCTGCGCCGGCCGGGCGTAGCCTTCCACTTCAGGCTCGGTGCGCACGATCTTGCTGCCGTCCACCTTCATGATCTCCAGCCGCACCACCTGCTCGCCGATGAAGCGCACGAACTGCACGTCCTCCGGGGGCTCGCCGAAGATCCATTCTTCGTAGTCGACGCCGTACGCGTCCTTTTCCCGGACCTTGTGCAGGGGCTTGCCCAGGGCGGCGATCACCATCTCGTGGTCCATGCCCACCAGGACGTGGTGCGCCTTGATGGCCTCGCGCAGTTTGGGCGGCAGGGTCTCGGCGTAGGCCTCGGCAGAGCTGTGCGAGTTGAAATCGAAGACCGGGTCCAGCAGCGAGCGGATCTCGTGCGCGTTGAGCTCGGGGACGTACTTGGGGAACTTCAACTCCACGTAGGAGCCGAGGGCATTCTCCGAGGTGTTGGGCGGGGCCACCGAGGTCATGCCGCCCCCGATGCCGAGCTGCAGGTGCTGGTACCAGTGGCCGCCCTTCTTGGGCCCGCCGTTGATCTCGAAGACGATGCTGTCGTCCCGGAAGTCGATCTTGGTGATGACCGCCATGTCGCCGGGCTTGGCGGCGAGGCCGTGGTCGGCGATGAGCTGCGCCACGCCGCTGTCGTCGGGGGTGATGACCCCGGTGGCGCTCAGCACCAGGCCTTTCTTGCCCCGGGGAAAGGGCTTGCGCACGTACACGCGCTCGGCCGCCAGGCTCTGCAGGATGGCGACCTTGGTCGCCTCACTCATGGGCGGAGAAGGCGCGGGCAGGGTATCGCGGTCCTTCTTCTTGGAATCGGCGAAGGCGGAGAGCCCCCAAAGGAAGGCCACGAGGAGCACCGCACTGCAAGACCGCTTCATGGAAACCCCGGCCCAATGCTCCGCCTATGATTCCCTTTTTTGGGCGGGATTGCAACCGCGGAGGGCGCTTTTTACAGGCGGGCAGGCGCCCGGCCGCGGCGCGGTCCATAGACCAGGCCCTGGCGGGCCACGCGGAAGGGCAGCAGGCGCCCGCCGGCGCGGTTCAGAGCCTCGGCCACGCGCGCCCGCGCCTCCGTCTCCACGCAGAAGAGGACGCAGCCGCCGCCGCCGGCGCCGCAGACCTTGGCCGCGCGCGCGCCCTGGCGCAGGGCCGTCTTCACCAGCTTCTCGATGAGCGGGGTGGCGATGCCGGGAGCATTGGTCTTGCGCAGCTTCCACTCCTCGCGCAGCAAGCGCGCCACCTCGTCCCAGTCGGCGGCGGCCAGGGCCGCGCGCATGGCGCGGGCGATGGCGGCGATCTTCTCGAAGTTGCGGAAGACCCGGCGGTCGCAGTTGATGTGCGCCTGGAAGACCTCCCAGTTGTTGATCCCGGACTGCCGCGGCGCCCCCGTGTAGGCCAGCAGGAAACGCCGGTCGATCTCGTCCAGGTCCACGCGCAGACGCTCGTGGCGCACCCCGCCGGGCTCCAGGTGGATGGCGCTGGCTCCGCCGTAGAGCGCGGGATAGTAATCCTGGCATCCGGTGGGCACGCGGATGAGCTGGGCTTCCACCTCTTGCGCCACCACCCGCATCTGCTCGCGGGAGAGGCGGCGGCCGGTGAAGCGCGCCAGGGCGGCGGTGGTGGCGATCATCAGCGCGGAGGAGCCAGAGATGCCCGCGCCGGCGGGAGACTCGGAGTCGGTCTCGATCTCCAGGCCGCCGTGGGGAGCGAAGAAGCGTACCAGGTAGGCAGCCAGCGGATGGCGGAAGCTGCGGGCGCGGAGCAGCGCGTCCAGGCGGGCAAAGCTCTCCTCCCGGCCGGTGTCACGGGAGCGCAGGCGGATGCGGCGGCCGGGCCGCCGCGTCAGCCGGCATTCGGTCTGGATCTCCACCGCCAGGTTCACGGTCACAGCCCCGGGATGGAAGAGGTAGAGCGGCCAGATATCGAGAGTACCGCCCGCCAGGTCCACGCGACAAGGTGCACTGGTGATGATGCTCCTGGGCCTCATGGCGCAGCCATTCTACGACACCGCCGCGCTGCCCCGCGCCGTGAGTCCCGGGCCGCGCGCCGGCGTGACGACCGCATTATTCCCTTGCAATCCGTGTCATGGGACGATAGAACTATGCCGCTTTCTTCGGCCGTCGCTCCCAGGCTCACCGGCCGCTCCTCCCCTTCGGACCCGGAACTCGGACCCTCGATCATGAAGCTGGAAAAGCGCGTGCAGATCGTGCTGCCGGTGAAGGTCTCTCCCTGGAACGAGGGGCAGAAGCCCGCCTTCCAGATGGCCTGCACCTTCGACCTTTCCCAGAAGGGCGCCCGCCTGGGAGGTGTGTAGGGCGTGCCGCAAGCCGGCCAGGCGCTCATGCTGGAGCGGGGCGGCAAACGCGCGCTGTACCGGGTGATGTGGATCGGCAAAGCGGGGACGCCGCAGGCCGACCAGATGGGCGTGCAGTGCGTCGAACCCGACAAGTGGATCTGGGACATCAACCTGGCCGAACTGGAGGAGCAGTACGAGCCCATCAGCACCGGCATCCAGGAGAAAGCTGGGATCGGGGCGGGCGGGCCGGTCAAGCCGCAGGGCTTCCGCGCTCACATCATTCCCAGCGAGGGCAGCGTGGAGCCGGTGGAAGGCGAGGTGATCGAGATGTCTCAGAGCCTCTGCCACGTGCGCGCCAGCGCCAAGCTGCCCTTGCAGATCGCGGTCCAGCTCCTGCTGGTCAACCCCGACTTCGACCTGCGCATCAAGGGAACGGTGCAACGCTGCGAGCCGGAAAAAGGCGTGACCGTCAACCTGGTCGAGGTGCGGCGCGGCGACCGCCGGCGGCTGAATTTTCTGCTGGGACAGTAGCTCCGCTACCCGAGATTCAGTGCTTCCTTGAAGCTGCCGCGCTCCTTCATGATCTTGTCCTGCAGCACCATGATGGCGTAAATGAGTTGCTCGGGACGCGGCGGGCAGCCGGGGACGTACACGTCCACCGGGATCACCTGGTTCACTCCCTGCACCAGGGCGTAGTTCTGGAAGACGCCGCCGGAGGTGGCGCAGGCCCCCATGGAGATCACCCACTTGGGCTCCGGCATCTGCTCCCAGAGCTGGCGGATGACCGGGGCCATCTTGTTGGAGACCCGGCCGGCGATGATGATCAGGTCGGCCTGCCGGGGCGAGGGGCGGAAGACCTCGGCGCCGAAGCGCGCGATGTCGAAGCGCGAGGCCCCCATGGACATCATCTCGATGGCGCAGCAGGCCAGGCCAAAGGTCATGGGCCAGATGGAGCTCTTGCGCACCCAGTTGACCGCCTTGTCGAGCGTGGTCAGGAGCACGCCCTCGGGCACGTCGCTGCCGTAGTTCAGCGTGACCGCGCGGCTCACCGGGCTCGGATCGGCGTTCTCTGCCTCAGCCATAGGGGCTCCCATTCTATTCGCCCACTCTTCCAGATGCCAACGGCCGCGCTAGGGATTCAGCACCACCTTGCCGAACTGCTCTTTTTTCTCCAGGCGCTCGTGGGCGGCGCGCGCCTCACGCAGGGGATAGGTCTTGTCCACCACCGGC
>Ga0187776_10001873_pt1 | contig 10649 bp, 10 predicted proteins | sample 0216_BV02_MP12_2_FD_132426 | JGI IMG/M metagenome (GOLD analysis project Ga0187776, IMG submission 132426) | Tropical peat soil microbial communities from peatlands in Department of Meta, Colombia - 0216_BV02_MP12_20_MG | ecosystem: Environmental > Terrestrial > Soil > Wetlands > Peat | place...
AATTGACATTGGACAAAACGCAAACACGGCTCCGATCATAGATGGGGGTGTCAGTTTCTTAGGCAATTGGACGGCTAGAATCCATAACCCTAACGGCCTTTGGATTTCTGGCGTCGGAAGTGCCTTTGAACGGCAAAGCGTCAAAGTCCCAATCGGTTTGAACGGTCAGTATAGCGATAATGCTACCATCCAAACGCTCCCTCTCAAAATCTTCAGCTTTAAACCAAAGATTCAGGTTGACGGCAGCTTTGACAACAACGAAATGGTGACTGTTAGGATTCGCTTGGAATTCGCAGACAATGTATTTTCAACCGGCGTAGAAAAAACATTTACTGGCAGCGGAGCAGTTTGGCTCAGTGATGATGAAATGATGCTATTATATCCTTCTCAGAGTGTAATTTGGGCTGTTCTAGTTGATGCCAAATCAAGCTCCAGCAGCACAAACGCAGCGGTTACAGTTAGTGGATATGGAACGGCTGGATAGTTTTTCTATCTTTTTCGGTTGGCGCTAACCTCGAACAAGCCGTTTTTATTGTTCGTTAAGCAAGTTTTTGTGGCTGAATATTTTCTCTATCAATTCTCGCTTAAGCAGTTTCTTTTCCAGCGCAATCTCCTTTACTGAACGGCTCTCAGCCTGGGCTTGTTTGGCGATTTTCGCTGCTTCCAGATAGCCAATGTATGGAGACAGGAGTGTGGCTAATGACGGATTCTTTTCCAAGTATTGGCTGCATTGTTTTTCGTTAACGGTTATTCCTTGAACGCACTTCTTGGTGAATATTGGAATGAAGTTGTTTAAGATTTGAATTGAAAAGAGTATGTTGTACATGATGACTGGGCTCATCACGTTTAGCTCCAATTGCCCTGCTTGAGCTGCATAGGAAACCGCTAAATCGTTTCCAACAACTTGGAAAGCAACCATATCTAAGCATTCGGCCATGACAGGATTCACCTTTCCAGGCATAATTGATGAGCCGGGCTGTACAGGTGGTAGAACAATTTCGTCCAAACCAGTTGTCGGACCAGAAGCGAGAAGGCGCAGGTCGTTTGCTATCCTAATAAGCTCAAGGGCTAATTCTTTAAGACCGCTTGAGACTGTCTGCGCTGACCTTTGGCTTTGGAGTGCTTCAAAATTGTCTGCAGCGGGTTTCAAGGGAAAGCCCGTCATTTTTGCTAGCTCTGTTATTGCAAGGTGTTTGTATTGTGGATGGGTGTTTGCTCCTGTTCCAACTGCTGTGCCGCCTAAGGCTATGGCGTAGAGGTTTTCCTGTCTTTTTCTTAACTCAGCGCATGCGTTAGCGATCGCTGAACCATATGCGGTGAACTCCTGCCCTATGGTGACCGGCACTGCATCCTGCAAGTGAGTCCTCCCTGATTTCAGAACATCGCCATACTTTTGGCTCAACATGTCAAAAGCTTCAGCCAGCTTATCGAGTGCAGAAAGCAAGGTCTGCAAAGCCATAAGGACAGACACGTGCAATGCTGTTGGAAACGTGTCATTCGTTGATTGCCCCATATTTACGTGGTCGTTTGGGTTAACGATTTTGTACTCACCTCTCTCTTTGCCAAGAATTTCCAAAGCTCTATTCGCTAAAACCTCGTTAACATTCATGTTAAAAGAAGTACCAGCCCCAGCCTGAAAAACATCGACAACAAATTGGTCTGTTAGTTTGCCCGCTAGGACTTCATCGCACGCTTTGATTATTGCTTGCGCTTTTTCCTTTTCAAGGCAGGATAATTGGCTGTTTGCGATAGCTGCAGCCTTCTTTATGAGAACATATGCTCTAATGAATGGCAAAGGCGCTTTGATGCCGCTCACAGGAAAATTCTCTATTGCCCTCAACGTTTGAATTCCATAATAAACACCTTTAGGAATTAGCTTTTCGCCTAAAGGGTCAACTTCTTTTCTTGTTTCCATACGCCTGTCTCCTACTCGCTCTTTGGGTGAAGCTCCTGAATTATTTTTTTCTTGGTTTTCAATATTGCTTCAGTCACTTTAATGTTCTTTGGACAAACGACAGTGCACATATAATAACTCTTGCAACCCCAAATTCCATAAGACTCCTCGATGTTCTGCATTCTTTCAGTTGTATCTTTTGCTCTTGAATCAAAAATGTATTTTTGTGCTCGAAGGATAGCGGCTGGACCGACAAACTTGGGTTCCTGCTCGAGAATAACTGGGCAAGCCGCCACACAGCAACCGCATAAAATGTATTTAATCGCATCATCAATTTTATTTCGATCTTCTACACTCTGCAGGCGCTCCGAATTTTGCCGGTCAAGCGATTGAGGAGGAATGGCTGGCTGAATTGCCTTTATTCTTTGGAAGAAAAGTCGCAAATCAACTGTGAGGTCTTTGATTACAGGAAAATATTTTAGCGGTTCAATCAGAAGTTCCTTTGAATAGTCGTAGTCTTTGACTAGTTTTTGACATGCCAAAGCTGGGATTCCGTTAATGTTTACTGCATCGGACCCGCAAATTCCGTGACCACAAGACATGCGATATGATAAACTGCTGTCTAGTTCCCATCGTATTTTGTTTAGACAATCAAGGATCCGGTCGTTTAAGTTTGCTTCCAAGTTAAAAATGTCATAATGTGCTTCTTTGTCGGTTTCAGGGTTGAAGCGGTAAATTCTTAATGCGACTTTCATTTTAGTACCTCCGCTTTTCAGGCTGGAATTGGGTGATTGATACTGGTTTGTAAGCCACTCGAAGTCCTTCAGGAGTAACGTGAACCAGGCTGTGTCTCAACCATTCCTCGTCATTTCTTTTTGGATAGTCGTTGCGGTAGTGGGCACCTCGGCTTTCGTTGCGCTGCAGAGCTGAGAAAACAATTGCCTTGGCTGTTTTGAGCATATTTGCAAATTCCATTGCTTCCTGCAGTTCGTAATTGAATATTTTGCTTTTATTACATATGCCAATATTTACACAACATTTTTCTAGTTGTTGAATGCCTGCGAGCGCTAGCTGAAGGTCTTCGCCGTTTCTGAAAACACTGCATTTTTCAGTCATCAGTCGTTGCATTGCTCCACGCAAAACTGGCACTCGCTCGTTCCCCGGAGAATCAAGTAAGCCATTAATTTTATCAATCACAATACTCTCAGCTTGCTGAGGAAGCGGAGTCAAATTTTTCCCCTTGCAGTTCTCTGCAATAGTTGTCCCTGTTCTTTGCCCAAAAACTACCAGATCGATGAGTGAGTTACAACCCAAACGATTCGCTCCATGAACGCTTACGCATGCGCATTCACCTACGGCAAAAAGCCCAGGCAGAACTGTGCCTTTTTCGTCACTTAAGACATGTCCTTCAATGTCCGTGGGAATGCCTCCCATAATGTAGTGACAAGTAGGGGCAACGGGAATAGGCGCTTCACTTGGATCAATACCTAAATATGTTTTAACGAAAGAGGAAATTTCAGGTAATTTTTCGGCCAACTTTTCGATGCCAACGTTTGTCAGATCCAAGTGTACGTATTCTTTTCCTTCAACACCTCTGCCTTCCTTTATCTCAGTCAAAATTGCCCTAGAAATAATATCACGCGGAGCCAAGTCCTTCAAAACTGGCGCGTAATGTTCCATAAATCGTTCGCCACGTCCGTTACGAAGAATACCGCCTTCTGCTCGTGCAGCCTCGCTTACCAGAATTCCAAGTCCGTAAATTCCTGTTGGGTGAAACTGAACGAACTCCATGTCTTCGAGAGGCAATAGAGAATCAAGGGCTAATGCGAAGCCATCTCCTGTCGACGCAAACCCGTTAGAAGTGGTCTCGTAGATTTTTCCACATCCACCTGTCGCCAACACGACGGTTTTTGCATGAAAAACCTGCGGCGAACAGTCTGCAATGTCATAACCAGCCACGCCGCAGCATCGGTTGCTTTCAAAAAGTAAGTGAACGACGAAAACCTCATTGTAGATGTCTATTCCCTTTGTCAGGCAATGGTCGTATAGTGTATCCATTATCGCTCTGCCTGTGCGGTCGGAAACATAACATGCCCTTTTAACTGGTGCTTCGCCACAGTTTCTGGTGTGACCCCCGAATCTCCGCTGTTCAATTCTGCCCTGAGCATTTCGTGTGAATGGTACACCCATGTGCTCAAGAGTAATTATCGCGTTTGGCGCTTCTTTCGACAGGATTTCCGTTGCGTCTTGGTCTGCCAAATAATCGCTGCCTTTTACTGTGTCGTACATGTGCCACTCCCAGTGGTCTTCCTCCTCGTTTCCAAGGCTTGCAGCTATTCCGCCTTGTGCAGCGACCGAATGAGAACGCGTAACATGTACCTTACTTACAACAGCAACTCGGCATTGCTTTGCCGCAGTTAAAGCTGTGTATAAACCAGCGATTCCTCCACCAACAACCACAACATCATATTCATGTATCAATTACTAGTTGCCTCAAAAATCAGATTTCAAATTTTTCAATTATTTTCGTTTCTTTTTCACCGGTAATTTCGGCGATTACATGGAAGAACTGTTCAAGTCCAGAGTTGAGTATTCGAGGTTTAAGGAGCTCGTCGATTTGGAAAACGCCAGCAGAATTAGACATTCTAATTCTTATGACAATCGGTTTTTTGCCGCCTTCAACGGCTTCGACTTCGACTTTTTCAATGGAAAGAGCTGAAACTGCATGAATATCTATTTTTCCTGATTGGAAAGGGATTCTGGCTCGTCCTGCTTCCATATCCAAAGCGTCAGCGATGCCCACTATGCCGGCTTCTTTAGTCAATATCCTGTTTGTTGGATCATTGCTAGGGTGTTGTTCATGTGCGACTATTGCATGAAGAACTTCTGAAGTGATTATTGCCCGTTGTTCTTCATCGTAGGTCCCCAGCAAGCATTTTTCAAGGGGCTCTAATGCCAGAAAGGCACTGTATATCTCATGATGACGCCTTTGAACAATCATACCTAAATCATGAAAAATGGATCCTAACACAACAACTACTTCAGCATCATCGTTTTGCATAGTGTAATTTTCGACTACGCTAGGAGTGATGAGCTTTTTCTCGACAAGAATGCGTAGAAGTTTCAAGGCAATGTTTGCCACGATTTTAACATGGGTCGGTCCATGATCCGTGTAACCCATTCGTTCAATTGCCATTACGTTGGCACATTTCCAGTATGTTTGAAGTTTTTTGTCTTCTTTTATTCTTTCCATAACTTCCTTGATTTTTGGATTGTTTCGGTATGGTATGTTAAACACGTAGGACATTGTCAACGCTCCACTACTCTATTCAACTAATCATATTCAAGAACAGAGAAATTTAAATCTGCATCGAACTTGCCAGAACTATCCGACTTTGCTTCTGAAATACAGTTTCCCACATTTTACCTGTTGAATCTGCATTACTGCATTATTCCATGAACATGCTTTTAAGTACGAAAAGCAATTATTTTCAAATATCAAAAAACGAGGTTCACCGTTTGGGAAAGAAAAAAGTGCTCAGCGAAGGCGCAATCAGCGAAATGGTTTATCCAGGACAAGGCGAAGTCTTAGGGCTAGTAATAAAACTACTCGGTTTTGACCGCATCTTGGTTAAATGTCAGGATGGCGCTGAACGTTTATGCCGGATTAGGGGCAAGATGAAACGACGTGTTTGGATTCGTGAAGGCGATATAGTTATTGTTTCGCCCTGGGAATTTCAAACTGACAAACGCGGAGATGTTGTTTGGCGTTACACCCACGCACAAGCTGACAACCTCAGACGTAAGGGAATTTTAACCCTCTAACCTCGCTTGTTCAACTGCCTTTTCGATTTTTACTTGTGGTAATCAATCTTGTTTTCAAAAATATCGTCGACTAAATGAATTTGAACTGAGTTCTCATTCGACGGGTTTTAATATCCTTAATCAGTTAGCATTGAATGAAAATTATGTCTAGAAAAGCTCAAGAACGCCTTGCACACAACGAAAAAAGAGTTGAAAGAAGAGATAAAATGTTAATTCATGACATGACGAAAGAACGGGCGACCGTCGAGGAAGTCTTTGACCAAACAACACGCATGGTTGTGTTTAGTCTTTTGAATAGTGGTGTTCTTTATGAGCTTCATGGCGTGGTGAGTTCAGGGAAAGAAGCGCGGGTTTATTGGGGTAAAGATAAAGAAGGCAAAGATCTGGCCGTTAAAATCTACCTAACCTCGTCCGCTGAGTTTAAGAAAGGTATGCTAAAATACATTGAAGGCGACCCACGCTTCAAAGGAGTAAAACGTGACACTAGATCTCTAATTGGTGTCTGGGCGCAGAAGGAATTCCGCAACCTCAAGGAGGCTTCAGAGGCAAATGTTCGAGTTCCAAAACCCATCGCTGTTAAGAGTAATGTTGTCGTTATGGAGTTCATCGGGAAGAATGGCATCAGTGCTCCGTCGCTTAAGGAGCAGTTGCCAAATGATCCAGAGAAGACTTACCGTGTACTGGCTACTTATCTCAGGCGGCTCTACCAAAAAGCCAAACTTGTCCATGGCGATTTAAGCGAATACAACATTATGATGTGGAAGGGAAGACCGGTGATTTTCGACGTGTCACAAGCCGTTAACATTGAACATCCGATGGCTAGCTTCATGTTAACAAGGGACTTGATGAATTTGAATAGATTCTTTAGTCGGTTGGATGTAAAGGTTTGTTCTGTTGAGGAATTCCACAAGATGGTTGTTGGTTGAATATGGCTGGTCTGGATACCTTTGTTAGAATTCCTAAGGAACGCGTTGGAATACTTATTGGTCCTGAAGGCAGAGTTAAGCAGATCGTTGAGGAGAGACTTCAAGTACGGCTTGAGGTTGACAATGATGGAAGTGTCACAATCACTCTTTTGGAAAATGCTACAGACCCGTCTTTACTTTTGAAGGCGAAAGATGTTGTAACAGCCATTGGTCGAGGCTTTTCTCCTGAAGTGGTTTATCGGTTTATGCGCAGCGAGGACGAATTATTCGACTTGATAGATTTGCGTCAAATATTTGGGCGCTCGGAATCGGATATTAAGCGTATAAAAGGAAGAATCATCGGCGCTGACGGAAAAACAAGAAAACTGATAGAAGAGTTAACTGAAGCTAACGTGGTTGTTTATGGTCATACTGTCGGGTTTATTGGTAGCTTTGAGCAAGTTGACTCAGCTAGGAACGCTGTGCAAATGATTATTGAGGGCTGCCAGCACCACACAGTCTACAGGTACCTGCAGAGAAAGCGAACGGAGCTCAAGAAGCAAAAACTTGAGTTGTGGGAAAAACCCGAAAGCAAAAAATAATGTTCTTTGGTTTCCTTTCTTTCTCCATGAAAGACGTATTAAGTATATTCTCTGAAAGTATAATCACAATTTGTGCATCTAAGAAATTGAGTTGACGATTCATCGGAACCTCTTGTTTGCACCTGCCAAGCATAAGCGTTGTTGTTTCCACACTTTGGGCACGTGACTTGTATTGTAGGTAAAATACTCAGTTGATTCTCTCTACCTATTACTGAAACAAACTGTTTGGGACTATGTTCTATGATCCTATTGTTGAGCCTGCCATTTTCGTTTACTTCTTTTGTTTTTTGTCCGCATTTGGTGCATACGAGTACTAGCATAATTTGACCTTCCGATTTGACCTTTTTAGGCGTAAGACGGGAACCGCATTTTAAACAGAAATCCATTCAATCAATCCCTTTTTTAGTTCATGTTTGCTTTAACTTCACCATAAATCAAACTTAAGGATAAAAAAGAATGTGATTACATAAATGCTACAACAAAAAAATTATGTCGAAATAATCACAATTTACCGAGTTAACCCTTTATTTTGTTGATGGAATGATTCGTTTTACCTGACTAATGTTGGCTATGGAAAAAACGTGATTTATTTGAGAAATTAAATCTTGGTCAGTAGAAGAATTCTGCGTCGATTTCAAACTTCTAATTCGATGATTTTTACATTATTGCAAGGATTGTGGTTTGCCCTTGCGAATATTGCAAACTGATTTCATACTCATTTCCTTTGGACCAATTATAATCAAAAACGATTGTTGTTGGCAGTCTAACTGGAACGTTGGAATACCAAGTAGTATAGGACACTTTGCTTGTTAGCGCTGTTCCGTTAACTGTAATTTGATTTATTGTTACATCATCTGGGCCTCTATTAAACAAATCGAGAATCAATCGGTTTGGCATTGTTTCTATTTTTGTAACAGTTAATTGTGCCGCTTGGGTTTGCCTTAATATTCCAGCAAAAATAATTGCGCCAAAAAGTGCGATAAGTATGATTAGTGCTACATGCCATTTATGCAAATCCAGTCACTTCATCAACTTTGGGTATGTAACAATCTCTCTTTATTGATTATGAATTTGAAATCAGTATTTAATAAAAAAATTGAACTTTGCTAAGCTTGGTTTAATTTTTTTGTGGGTAGGCTCTTGTAAGCGTTGCCAACAAAGTCAGCATTTACACTTATCCGCACTCAAGATCCATATCATCCTTAAAGTCTTCGGGGCCAGAGTCGTCATTGCCCACCCATAAACAAACAGAATAGATTACCTTTAAAAGTTTAGGTTAAAGTTTGACGCTGATTTCTAAACCATCGTCACCAACTTGCAAATACCTGCTCTGATATTTGCCCGAGTTCCTAACAAAATCCAAGTAGTCGCTCATTTGTTCAGCGAAGATTCCAGCGTTATCTGCAACAATAACTGCCCCCTCGCGTAGTTTGCTCTCAGCTAGGCAAAGGTATTGATAATATTCAGTTTTCTCGGCATCAACGAAAGCGAAATCAAATGGTCCTGCCAAAGTTGGAATTACAACTTTAGCATCGCCCGTTATGATTTTAACTTTTGGCGGTATTTTAGCTTTGACAATATTTTCTCCTGCTTTTTCTGCCTCATCTCGATGAATCTCAATTGTTACTATCTCCGCCTCTTCATCCAGCTCTTTACCCATCAATATTGTAGAATAGCCAATTAAAGTACCAACTTCTAAAACATGTTGCGGCTTAGCTTTCCGGACCTCCGAAACCAAAATTTTGCCCTTTGCAGGTCCTACAATTGGCAGAAATTCCATTGTTGACGCCTTCTCAATTTTGCTTAGGACTTTGAGGGCGCTGGCTGATTCTTTTTTGCTTGTTATTAGAGTTGCACCTTGATTTTATCCACAAAATGTTCTTGCAATTTTGCAATTTTTGGTGTAATCACAGCTTGGCAGTAGGGTTCTTTGGGGTGCTTCTTGAAATAATCTTTATGGTAGGTTTCAGCATTGTAAAATACCTTGATAGGTTCAACTGCAGTCACAATTGGGTTATCCCAAATGCCTTGTTTGTTGAGTTCATCAATCAATTTCTCGGCTGTTACCTTCTGCTCTTGACTGTGATAGAAAATGGCTGACCTGTATTGTGTTCCAATGTCTGCCCCCTGTCGATTTAGCGATGTCGGGTCGTGAATTGTGAAGAAAATTTCCAAAATCTCTCGGTAGCTGATTAATTTTGGGTCAAAAAATATCTGTGCGGCCTCAGCATGTCCTGTTTTGCCGGTAGAAACCTGTTCATAAGATGGATTAGGCACATTGCCGCCAGTGTAACCTGGCTCTATTCTTTCAACACCCTTTATTATGCTAAATGCAGCTTCAGTGCACCAAAAGCAACCAGCTGCTAGTGTTGCAGCTTCTAGGTTTTTGTTATCATTAGATCGCTTGCTCAAGCTCATTATTCCTCTTATAATGCTAAGTAATCTTAAACTTAATTGTTTGTGTTTGTCTTAAAACAGCAACTGATTTTTGTGGCCAATGGAGGTAGCCTGTTCACACAGCCAAAAAGTCAGCCAGACTCATTAAAAACACCGAATCCATTTTATCTGCCGTTGTCATAGCCAAATAATGTAATTTCTAAACGTGGATACTTGCATGGAAGAAGCAAAGACGAATAAACGGTTGAGCAAAATTAAGGTAACACCGTTGGCAGCGGAAAGCTTTGGAGTGCGTTCGATGTGCACGCTAGTTGAAACATCTGATGTAGTTGTTCTATTGGATGCTGGAATTTCGCTTTGCCCCTATAGGTTCAGTTTGCCGCCGCATCCTATTGAGTTTCAGACAATAAGTAAATTGCGCGGCAGCATAGCTGAGGCTGCAAATAAGGCTAAGGTTGTGACTATTAGCCATTACCACTTTGACCATCACACGCCATCATTTGAAGACTGGGTCGTTAACTGGACTGAACCCAATGAAACTGCAAGACAAATTTATCAAAACAAACTCGTGTTGATGAAGAATCCAAGGGAAAAAATTAATCCTACCCAAAGACAACGTGCTTGGCTTTTCCAAAAGACAGGTGGCAAGTGGGCTAGAAAACTTGAAGCAGCGGACGGTAAAACATTTTCTTACGGGCAGACAATACTTCGTTTTTCTGAAGCTGTTGTTCACGGCTCTGAAGACTCTGCCCTTGGCTGGGTGATAATGGTGGTTGTAGAATGCAATGATGAGCGGTTTATGTTTGCACCTGATGTTCAAGGACCAATGTCGATACACACGCTCGATTTGATAAAAAAGGCACAGCCTCATGTTGTAATGTTGGGCGGACCGCCTCTTTACCTTGAAGGCTTCAGAGTCAGTACCGCGCAGTTAGAGAAGGGTTTGCGCAATCTGACAACCATTGTGCAGTCGATACCTACAATAATTATGGAGCACCATGCGCTAAGAGACGAATTATGGAGACA
>Ga0187776_10001874_pt1 | contig 10647 bp, 7 predicted proteins | sample 0216_BV02_MP12_2_FD_132426 | JGI IMG/M metagenome (GOLD analysis project Ga0187776, IMG submission 132426) | Tropical peat soil microbial communities from peatlands in Department of Meta, Colombia - 0216_BV02_MP12_20_MG | ecosystem: Environmental > Terrestrial > Soil > Wetlands > Peat | place...
ATGCGGATCACGATCGATTCATGCGGGCCAATATTGGCGACGGAGTTGGTGAAGATGTTGGGCCGCTCTTGCTCAACCAGACTCGCCTTCTGACCGTTATCTTTCGCCGCCTCGTAAAGCTGCTGAGCCTCCTGACGGCCCTTGATCTCTCCCTCGATCGCGCGTGAGCCGATCTCCATGTGCAGCGCATCGACCGCCGACTGCTCGGGAAGGGGAAACACATAGATGCCCTCGAGCCAGCGGTCGGATGGGTTCTCGAAACGCTGAGTGACGACGACGCGGGCGATGGTGCCGTTGACGGTGATAGCCGCGTCGGTGTTGAGCCGAGGAGCCTCGACGAAGCCCCCGTCCTCGCCGGACTGAACCAGGAGCGCGCCGGTATTCATGTCGCCGGGCTGGACGTAGGCGGTCCTGTTCGAACCCGGGGGCACCTCTTCCGCGCGGGCGAGCACGCTGGGCAGCGTGAAGAACAGAGCGAGGATCGTAGCAAGGAAAGAGAAAGTTACCAGAGGCTCGCGAGAGTGCAGAGCTTGGCGCCGCATGGTCATCGAGTTGGCCCTCGTTATCGGCACGAAGCAAAACTAACCATGTCATTATGGCTCGGCTGCGTGCTTGGCATGGCGAACTCGCCACAGTCGTGGCGCAATTGCGATTATGCACACGGCGACGACTACCTCGACGCGGGAACCCCATCCCACGCGGATCGTTAGCCGTGAAGGCATGTGCCGGATCGCGCAGGCTCAACCCCCCGACGTTTGATCACGCCTAACCCAAGGAGCTAACGCCCATGACCGCTACAAAAAGTTTGCAGGATCTCTTCGTGAACCTCCTGAAAGACGTTTACTTCGCCGAGAAGCAGATTCTGAAGGCGCTGCCGAAGATGGCCAAGAAGGCCGACTCGGACGATCTTCGCCACGCCTTCGAGCACCACCTCAAGGAAACGGAAGGTCAGGTCCAGCGCCTCGAACAGGTCTTCGCGCTGTGCGATCTGAAGCCCATGGCGAAGACTTGTCCAGCCATCAAGGGCATCCTCGAAGAGGGCGAGGAGGACATGAAGGAGGCCAAGGATCCCAACGTGCTCGACGCCGGCATGATCGCCGACGCCCAAGCCGTGGAGCATTATGAGATCGCCCGATACGGCACCATGATCGCGTGGGCCAAGCAGCTCGGCATGAACGAGGCGGCGAATCTGCTGCAGCAGACGCTCGCGCAGGAATACAACGCCGACGATACGCTGACCAAACTGGCCGAAACGGGCCTCAACCGGCAAGCCGCCTAGGCATTTCCAAATCTCCCTCGCCCGAAGATAATGCAGCGCGGATCGGAACGGCCCGCGCTGCTTCATTTTGGCCAGGATAGTTGTTGTCTGACCCTTGCGGGCGCAGGCCGCCCCGCTTAGGTTCTGCGCGTCCCCGCCCGCCGGAATTTCACGCAATTTGGGAGACCGATTATGGGATTGATTGCCCGCACGCTCGAACGGGTTAAGCCTTCGCCGACCCTGGCGATCACGGCTAAGGCGCGCGAGTTGAAGGCGGCCGGGTTCGACGTCATTGGCCTTGGCGCCGGCGAGCCGGACTTCGATACCCCCGACAACATCAAGCAGGCGGCCATCGAGGCGATCAAGCGCGGCGAGACGAAATATACCGCGGTCGACGGTATCCCCGAGCTCAAGCGCGCGATCTCGGAAAAGTTCGAGCGCGAGAACGGCGTGAGCTACCGGCCGGCCGAGATCACCGTCGGCTCGGGCGGCAAGCAGGTGCTCTATAACGCGCTGCTCGCGACGCTCGATCCAGGCGATGAGGTGATCATTCCGTCGCCCTTTTGGGTGAGCTATCCGGACATCGTGCTGCTCGCCGGCGCGGAACCCGTCATCGTCGAGACCAAGCTCGAGGATGGCTTCAAGCTCAGACCTGAGGCGCTCGCTCGCGCGATCACGCCCAAGACCAAGTGGTTCATCTTCAACTCGCCGTCGAACCCGACCGGAGCGGCCTATACCGAAGGCGAGATCAAGGCTCTCACCGACGTGCTGGTGAAGCACGAGCGAGTCTGGGTGCTGTCGGACGACATCTACGAGCATCTCGTCTATGACGGCTTCCGCTTCACGACGCCGGCTGCGGTCGAACCCCGACTGAAGGCGCGCACGCTCACCTTGAACGGCGTGTCGAAGGCCTATTCGATGACCGGCTGGCGTATCGGCTATGGCGGCGCGCCGGAGCCGCTCGTCAAGGCGATCGCGACGCTTCAGTCGCAGTCGACCTCGAACCCGTGCTCGATCAGCCAATGGGCAGCGGTCGAGGCGCTGAAAGGCCCACAAGGCTTTTTGCAGGGTTGGGTCACCTCTTTCCAAGAGCGGCGCGACCTCGTCGTTTCCATGCTGAATCAGGCCAAGGGCCTCTCCTGCCCGAAGCCCGAAGGCGCGTTCTATGTCTATCCGTATTGCGGGGGCGTGATCGGCAAGAGCACGCAGGCGGGCAAGCGCATCGGCAATGACGAGGAGTTCGCGACGACGCTGCTCGAGGAGGAAGGGGTTGCCGTCGTGCATGGGGCGGCGTTCGGGCTTTCGCCGTTCTTCCGCATCTCCTACGCCACCGGCATCCAGGCGCTGGAGGAGGCCTGCCGGCGAATCCATCGCTTTTGTGCGAGTCTCAGCTGATCCGAGGCGTTTTGGTCTCGCGACGACGACGGAGATCGACATGAAATTCAGCACGGGTAATCAGATCCAAGGCAAGATCATGGAGATCCGCAAAGGAGGCGTTACCGCCATCGTCTACGTTACCGTCCCCGGCGATACGACGCTCGAGGTCAGCGTCACCATCCCAGCGCTCGAGACGCTCAAGCTCTACGAAGGCAAGCCCGTGGTGTTGATGATCAACCCCGGCGACATCATCATCGGGTGCGAGTAGGCTTCTCGCCTCACTCTTCGAGATGGCCTGCGGCCTCACCAGGGTGAGGGTCCAGCTCCTCATGGTGAGGAGCGCTCGCAGAGCGCGTCTCGAACCATGGAGCCTAAAGCTCGGTAATGCACATGGATAGCCTTGTCCGAGCGGAAGCAAGCAGCGCCGAGGACCGGACCTCGCTCACGCTTCGTCTGCCCGACGGACGGCGGCTGTCTTATGCGGAATTCGGCGATCCACGCGGGCTGCCGGTGCTGGCCATCCACGGCACGCCTGGGTCGCGTTTCATGTTCGGGTTGACTGACGCCGCCGCGCGCGACCGGGGATTGCGCATTATCGCACCCGACCGCCCGGGTTACGGCCATTCGGACTATCGGCGGAACCTGTCCCTCATGCGATCGGCAGAGGACTTCGTCGCGCTCGTCGATGGTCTGGGTGTGGAGCGGCTTGCCGTTATCGGCGTCTCGGGCGGCGGACCGCACGCCATCGCGATCGCCGCGGCAATTCAAGAGCGCGTGGCTCTGCTCGCGCTCATCTCGCCGGTCGGCCCCGTTGCCGAATGCCGCAAGCAGATCCGCATGTCGCGCATGCATCGCCTCATTTTTACTAAAATGGGACGGTCGCCGCAGGCCTGTGCCTCCTTCTTCTGGTCTCTTCGCGGCATGGTGAGATGGGTGCCGGGCGTCGCCTATCGAGCCCTCCAGCAACGCGTGACCCGCTCCGATCAGGACGTGCTGAGACGGTCCGAGGTTAAAGCCAACCTTCAGACGGCGATCCGCGAAGGGCTTGGTCCCGGCATCAAGGGCGCGCTCCAGGATTTGCGTCTGTTTTGCTCGCCTTGGGGTCTACCGCTTGCCGAAATCGACGTTCCAGCGGTGATGTGGCAGGGAAGCGACGACACGATCGTCCCGCCGAGCGCGGCATATCATTTGGCGGCCCAATTGCCCAATTGCCGGCTCGATGTCATCCAAGAAGCCGGGCATTATTGGGGTTTCGGTAATTTTGCCCGTGTACTTGACACGGTCAGGGCGGTGCTGGGCAGCTAGCATCCGACGATCAACCCCTGAGAGCCGCGTCAATTTGCTGCTCCCACCTTCACGCATCTGCGGCGTTCTGGCGCTAGGCCAGACGAGCCGAAGCACCCTAGATGATCCTTGGAGTAATCTTATGCTTGGCCAGGGCGCCTTGCGGAGCCAGGACCCCCAAAATTTTCCCGTCCGATCTTGTTTCCCCTTCCCAGGGAGGGGGACGCAGATTTTTCGCGACGGTATATGCGCCGAGAAAGTTGGCTTACCTGGCAGACGAGACTGATCACCAAAAAGCTTTGCAACGCGGGCTCGCATGACAGGCAAACCAATATTCTTCGATCCGACGGGCAAGCGCGGCCGCGCGCTGACGAGGCTCGCCTGGGCAATGGGCACGGTCTGTGCCTTCATCATGACGGCCTTCGTCGCGACGCTGCTTATCGTGCACCGGCCGGCTGCCGAGCCAAGCACGGATACGCACGTGTCAATCCGCTGCGCTTGGGCGCCGACCTGCTTGACCGCGCATGGGCTTTCCGTACCCACCGTCGCGGACCCCGAGGCGCTCAGAAACGCAACCCGGCTTGCCGCCGAGCTTCGCGAAGACGAGCGAGACCTCTATCATCGTCCGCAGGCTCGGGTCATTGAGCGCCGGGCGCTGCCCGCCGCGCTTGCGAGGCCCGAGGGCCGGCCGCTCAGCATCGGCTTCTATGTGGGCTGGGACGACAACAGCTATCCCGCGTTGAAGCGGGCGCTGCCTCGTCTCGACTGGGTGGTTCCGAGCTGGCTCAGCTTTCAAGGTCCGGACTTGACGCTCAACGCAGCCGTCGATGGCCGCGTGCTCGACTACATCCAGGACAAGAAGCCCGACACCGCGATCCTGCCCATGATCCAGAACGCCGCCGGCGGCCAGTGGAATGGCACAGGGCTCGCGAAGATGCTCGCCGACCCGTCCGCGCGCGCCGAGCGTATCGGGCAGATCGTGGCCTTTCTCGACAAGTACAAATTCCAGGGTTTGACGGTCGATTTCGAGGATGTTCCCGAGTCGGCGCACAAGAACCTGGAGCAGTTCCTCACTGAGCTCCGTGCCGCCTTCGTTCCTCACGACTATGCCATCGTGCTCGCCGTTCCGTTTGACGACGACAGCTGGCCCTACACGAGCTACGCCAACATCGTCGATTTCATGCTGCTCATGGGCTACGACCAGCACTCTGACGAGGATAAGCCGGGCAGCATCGCCGGGCAAAGCTGGTTCGAGGACACGCTCGACAAGCGCATGAAGGACCTCGACCCCGAGCACACCATCATCGCCCTCGGCGCTTACGGTTATGACTGGGTCAAGGGGCAGGACGCGTCGAGCCTTACCTTCGAAGAGGCCGTGCTATCGGCGCGCGATTCGGAGGCCGATATTGCTTTCGACCCCGAAACCTCGAACCCGCATTTCTCTTTCATCGAGGATGATGGAAAACGTCACGACGTGTGGTTTCTCGACGGCGCTACGGCGTACAATGAGATCCATGCCGCCGACGACTATCAGCCCGCCGGCTATGCGGTGTGGCGCCTCGGTTCGGAAGACCCCTCAATATGGTCGGCCCTTGGCCGCCATTACGGCGCGCCCGCGCCAGAGGATCTGCACCGCATTGGGAGAAGCCAGGACATCGACTTCGAAGGCGAGGGCGAGATCCTCCACGTCGCCGAAGACCCGGTCAAAGGCAAGCGCTCATTTGACGTCGACAACGACACAGGACAAATCGTCGACGAGAAATATACGGCGGTGCCAACCCCTTTCGTCATTGAGCGCAAAGGGACGACTCCGGGCAAGCTTGCGCTCACTTTCGACGACGGTCCCGATCCCGATTTTACGCCAAAGATCCTCGATATCCTCAAGGAGAAGGGCGTGCATGCCAGCTTCTTCATTATCGGGCAGAACGCCGCCGCTTATCCGAGCCTGGTCCAGCGCCTCGTCGCCGAGGGCCACGATGTGGGCAACCACTCATTCACCCATCCCAATCTCGGGGAACTTCCGAACGCGCTCGTGACGCTGGAAATCAACGCGACCGAGCGCCTGTTCGAGGCGCTTACGGGCCGATCCATGAAGCTGTTCCGGGCGCCCTATCTCGGCGATGCCGAGCCCACCACCGCCGACGAGATCGTGCCCATCAAGATTGCGCAGGGCATGGGCTATCTCTCGGTCGGACTGCATGTCGACCCCAACGACTGGCAGGGACCGACGGCTGATCAGATCGTCGAACGCGTGATCGCGCAAGTGACCAACCCCGATCCCGACGTCAGAGGACATGTCATCCTCTTGCATGACTCAGGCGGTGACAGATCGGCCACGGTCGAGGCGCTGCCGAAGCTTATCGATGCCCTGAGGGCAAGAGGCTACGAATTTGTGCCGGTGTCTGAACTTGCCGGCTTGACCCATGATCAGGCGATGCCGTTGCTTCCCCCCAAATCGCTCGCGCGCATCGTGGGTCTCCCGGTCTTTCTAACCTATGGCTGGCTGGGACACGTAATCACCACGCTGTTCTTCATCGCGATCTGCCTCGGAGTGGCTCGTCTTGTGTTTCTCTGCCTGATCTCGCTGTGGAATTGGCGGGTCGAGTCCCGGCGCGTCGCTCCCGCTCTGCCCGCCGCACCGCCTTTGCAGTCGGTGCTCATTCCGGCCCACAACGAGTCCAAGGTGATTGCCGAGACCGTCCGCCACATCCTTGCCAGCGACTATCCCAATCTCGAGGTCATTGTCGTCGACGACGGATCCAAGGATGAGACCGCTGAGGTCGTGCGAACCGCATTCGCAAGCGATCCACGGGTGCGGCTTATCTCCATGGCCAACGGCGGCAAGGCGGCCGCGCTCAATCGCGGTCTCGCCGAGGCGAGGGGAAACCTCGTGGTGGCACTCGATGCCGACACCTATTTCCCAAGCGACTCGATCGGCAAGCTCGTTCGCTGGTTTGAAGACCCCGAGGTCGGCGCCGTGGCCGGGAACGCCAAGGTCGGCAATCGGGTCAACGTGATCACGCGTTGGCAGGCGCTCGAATACATCACGAGCCAGAGCCTCGAACGGCGGATGCTCGCATCGCTTGGGTGCATCACGGTGGTGCCTGGCGCGATCGGTGCCTGGCGCCGCGAGGTGCTTCACAGGCTCGGTGGCTTCCCGTCAGACACGCTTGCCGAGGACCAGGACTTGACCATTTCACTCCTCAAGGCAGGCTACCATGTGCTCTACGACAGCACGGCGCTCGCCTGGACCGAAGCGCCCGACACCGTCAGCGGGTTGATCAAGCAACGCTTCCGCTGGGCTTTTGGCACGCTGCAATGTCTGTGGAAGCACCGTCACGCTACCTTTAAGCCGCGCTACGGCTCGCTCGGGATGATCGCGATGCCGCAGACTTGGGTGTTCCAATTCTGGTTCTCGTTGCTCTCCCCATTCGTCGACCTCGTTCTCGTGTGGCGTCTGGCACTGTCGGCGTTCGGCTTCATCGAGCACCGGAACCAATTCGACGGCCAGACTTTGGAGAAGGTGCTTCTCTATTATCTCATTTTCGTGGTCGTCGATCTGTGCAGCGCCGCGCTCGCCATCGCCATGGAGCGCAACGAGGATGCGAAGCTGTTGCCCTGGCTCGTGCTGCAGCGCTTCGGCTATCGCCAGCTGATGTATTACATCGTCATCAAGGCGGGCTTCGCCGCCTTGTTCGGACCGCTCGTCGGCTGGAATAAGCTTGAGCGGAAGTCGACCGTGAACGCGGTGGCCTAGGCGGCGCCCTCGTCGTCAACTGCGACCCGCTCACCTAGAGCTTGTCGTAGGTCAGGCAGCAGCAATCCTTCAAGCCATCCTCGCGCATCTTGCACGAGAGCTTCGCCTCGACGTCCTGGCACGGCTCCGGGTTCACATTCACCGGCAACTCGTTCTGACACATCGTCGCGGTGTAGTGGATGCAATTGCCACCCAGTAACTCAGAGCTTTTCGGGCAGTGACAGTTGGGTGGCGTGCCTATCATGCCATGTTGACAGCCGCCTGAGGCCGCTTCGGCCGTTCCTCCCGGCGGCTGGCAATAGCCATTCTTCCCCGGCACCGCGAGGACGGTGTAGCCGGGCGGGCAGGAATGCTCGCCAGGCTTTGCTGTACCATATTCCACGGGGGCGCCCTGGGTGCCTTGGCCTGCGTTAGGAGCGCCGGAACTCGTTGCCGGAGGGAGCGCCGCTCCAGGTAGAGCGCCCCCCGTGTCAGCTTGCGGCGTCGCGTCCGGTGCGGTGGGGGTCGGATTGGCGTTCTTGCCATGGATCTCACCGCCCGGAGCGGCCCGGCACGAGAAGCTTCCCTCGAACATTCCGCATTGAAAGATCGCGAACGCGCGGTCGCCTAAAAGGGCTAGCGGCAGCACCCAGAGCAAAGCGGCGAGCGCGAGGGCATAAACGAGACGCATGGAACCCCGATCCGATCAAGTCGCGAGCATAGACACAGGACGCCGATCAGAACAGCCAGACATGGCGGCCTTAGGACATGCTCGCCGGATGCTGGCCCAATTAGGGCCCGCTGTCCCGAATCGGGCCTCTTGCCAGAGGCGCTTCCTCTTGACACGATAGCGTCACTAAAAGGCCGAGCGCGAGTAGGGGTGCGTCAGGAGCCTTCTCCCGCGCGGGGTCATAACCGCCAAGGGAGGAGATCATGGGCCAAGCGCAGGGCCAACCAGCCCGCAGCGCCCGCTGCATCGCACTGGTTGGCCCCTATCTCAGCGGCAAGACAACGCTTCTCGAAGCCATTCTCGCGCGCACCGGTGCGATCGGCCGCCAGGGCTCGATGGCCGGCGGCAATACGATCGGCGATGCCTCCGCTGAGGCGCGTCATCACGGCATGAGCGTCGAGCTGAACGCAGCAACCGTCGATTTCCTCGGCGACAGTTTCACCTTCCTCGATTGCCCGGGCTCGATCGAGTTTCAAGCCGACGCCGCCGACGCGCTTACGGCCTGCGACGCAGCGGTCGTGGTGTGCGAGCCGGACGAGAAGAAGGTACCTGCGCTGCAGCTCATCCTGAAGCAGCTCGAGGATCGCGGCATTCCGCATTTCCTTTTCATCAACAAGATCGACAAGGCAGAAGCGCGCGTGCGCGACATCGTGCCGATGTTGCAGCCGGCGAGCGGCAAGCCGCTCGTGCTCCGCCAGATTCCGATCTGGGAGAACGATATCGTTACCGGCTTCATCGATCTCGCGCTCGAGCGAGCTTACGTCTATCGCGAGCATGCGCCGAGCGAGGTGATGGCCATTCCCGATGCACTGTCCGCACATAAACAGGAAGCGCGCTTCTCGATGCTAGAGAAACTCGCCGACTATGACGACGCGCTGATGGAGCAGCTGCTCGAGGATGTGCCGCCACCGCGCGACCGCGTGTTCGACGATCTCAGCAAGGAGCTCCACGATGGGCTGATCTGCCCGGTGCTGCTCGGATCCGCCGAGCATGGCAACGGCATCTTGCGGTTGCTCAAAGCGCTGCGTCACGAGGCGCCCTTCGTCGGCGTGACCGCCAAGCGGCTCGGCGTGGACAAGACGCTGTCGTGTGCCTTCGTGGCCAAGACCTTCCACACTGCTCATGGCGGCAAGCTCTCGCTCGCGCGCGTGCTGACCGGCACGTTCGCCGACGGCAGCACGGTCTATGGCGGCGCCGACGAGGAGCGCATCTCTGGCATCTTCACGGTCATGGGCCAGGAGCCGGTGAAGCGTGGCGAGGCGAAGGCCGGCGACACCGTTGCCTTCGGCCGGCTCGACAGCGTGAAGACCGGCGACACGCTGACCGAGGAAAAGGGGAAGGTGAAGAAGATCGAGACGCCGGCGGTCCCACGGCCGGTGTTTGGCCTGGCAATAGCCGCCAAGGAGAAGAAGGACGAGGTGAAGCTGACCGCGGCGATCGCCAAGATCATCGAGGAGGATCCCTCGATCTCGCTCACCCACAGCCAGGACATGGGCGAGATGGTGCTGTGGGGACAAGGAGAGATGCATTTGCGCGTCGCGCTTGAGCGGTTGGTGCGAAAATACGGTATCGACGCTTCAACGCGGCCCCGGCAAATTCCCTACAAGGAGACCATCCGCAAGTCGGTCGAGGTGCGCGGCCGCCACAAGAAGCAGTCGGGCGGACACGGCCAGTTCGGCGACGTGGTGGTCACCATCAAGCCGCAGCCGCGCGGCGCCGGTTTCCAATTCACCGACGAGATCACCGGCGGGGTCGTGCCCAAAAATTACATCCCGAGCGTCGAGATCGGGGTGCGCGACTATCTCAGCCACGGTCCGCTCGGTTTTACCGTGGTGGATGTCGCGGTCTGTCTGATCGACGGCTCCTATCACTCGGTCGATAGCTCCGATATGGCGTTCCGCCAAGCGGGGCGCATCGCCATGAGCGAGGGCATGCCGCAATGCTCGCCCGTGCTGCTCGAGCCTGTGATGGCGGTCGAGATCGCGGTGCCCTCGGAGGCGACGGCCAAGATCAACTCGATCGTCTCCTCTCATCGCGGGCAGATCCTCGGCTTCGATGCGCGGCCAGGCTGGCCGGGCTGGGACGTGGTGCAGGCCAATATCCCGGAGGCCGAGATCCAGATGCTGATCGTCGAGCTCAGATCGGCCACCTCGGGCGTCGGCACCTTCAACGCCAAGTTCGACCATCTCGCCGAGCTGATCGGCAAGGAGGCAGACAAGGTGCTCGCTGGCCGGGGCGCCAAGGCAGCCTAGGGATGATTTG
>Ga0187776_10001876_pt1 | contig 10644 bp, 8 predicted proteins | sample 0216_BV02_MP12_2_FD_132426 | JGI IMG/M metagenome (GOLD analysis project Ga0187776, IMG submission 132426) | Tropical peat soil microbial communities from peatlands in Department of Meta, Colombia - 0216_BV02_MP12_20_MG | ecosystem: Environmental > Terrestrial > Soil > Wetlands > Peat | place...
ATGTTTACAGCGCCACGTTGATGGGCTTCACTTGCATGTTCCTTCTCGGCCGCGCCGGCGAACCGATCCGGCCTGTGCTGATTGCCAAGAAGGATTCGATTCCCATCCCGCGCATGTTCGGGGTGTACGTGCTCGAACGCGTGTTCGACACCGCTGCCACGGCAGTGCTCGCCGGTGTGGGGCTCTTGTTGTTCAAGAGCAGCGGGCTGGTATCGGAGAAGAATGAGCATCTGATGGCCGTGGCGCGATCCGTGGGAGTGCTACTGCTGGGCGGACTGATGGGGGTGATCGGTTTCCTGATTTACTTCCGGTACCGCGGAGCGGCTTGGCTCGGCAAAAAGTTGCAGCATCCTTCGTGGCGCACCGGGTGGCGCGAAAAAGTTGTCGTGCTTCTCGAAGGTTTCAGCGAGGGCTTGCAGGGAATCCGGACGTGGGCGGACCTGGGCGTGCTGGTCGGCTACTCGGTTGTTCACTGGTTTCTGGTGGCGCTCGTGTATCTGTGGGTCTCCCATGCTTTTGGCGGAGCGCTCGGCAAGCTCGACTTCTTCGGCGCGACATTGACGCTGGCGTTCACGCTGGTTGGTTCCGCGGCTCAGTTGCCCGGCGTAGGAGGAGGGGCGCAGGCGGCGACGTTTCTTGTGTACACGCTGATCTTTGGAGTAGAAAAGGAGCCCGCGGCGGCAGCAGCCATCATCATGTGGCTGGTCACCTTCGCGTCCTGCTCACTGGTGGGTTTGCCGCTGCTGTTTCGCGAAGGTTGGTCCATGGGCGAGCTGAAAAAAATAGCGAAGGAACAGGAGGAGGCCGGCGAAATGGCTCTGCTGAGCGACGCCGAACAGTCCGGGAAATTACGCGGAGGCTCGCGGTGAAGTGCCCCTTCTGCGCGCACCTGGATGACAAAGTGGTGGACTCGCGCGAGGCGCGCCCCGGCGATCTGATCCGCCGCCGCCGCGAATGCCTGAAGTGCAAGCGGCGCTTCACCACGTACGAGCGCATCGACGAAATCCCCTACATGGTGATCAAGAAGGACGGGCGGCGCGAAAAATTCGAGCGCCAGAAACTTTTGCAGGGGCTCTTGAAAGCCTGCGAGAAGCGGCCCGTGCCGGTCAACAAGCTCGAAGCTATTGTCGATGAAGCCGAAGCTTTTGTCAGCGAGGCGCCCGATCGCGAACGGACGACGGCTGAGATCGGCGAACTGCTCATGAAGAGCCTCAAGAAGCTCGACAAAGTTGCCTATGTGCGGTTCGCCTCCGTGTATCTGGATTTCAAGGACGTGAAGGAATTCATGGACGAACTAAAGGGTTTGCTGAAAGAGCGTGCGAAAAAATAGCGGAGCAGCATGGATACCGACGCGGGAAGGAGCTGCCAGTTTACGCCTGCCAGACGCCCGCGGCAAATTTCTTGATCGTGCGAAAGCCAAGATGCTCGTAAAGCTGGACCGCGGAGGAATTCACCGACGTGACCGTAAGCGAGAGACATTCGTAGTGGCGGCGCTTGAGCGCCTGGATGGACTGCTCCATCAGCGCCCGCCCGATTCCGTGGCCCTGGTAGCCGGGCATCACGCAGATCTGCGTGGTGTGGCCGACTCCATCCTGGACCGTGGACGTGAGGACCATGCCGATGAGCCGGTCGCTTCCAACCGGCCGCACCAGGAAGGAGGCTTCAGGGAGAAATTGTCCGCAGCCGGGGAGGATGACGATGTTGCGCAGGAATTTCATGCCTCCGGCTTCGGTGCGGTACTGGTCGTTGATCTCCCCATCCACGTGGTTGGCATAGGCGAGATGGATCAACCGTGCCGCCGATTCGAAGGCGCGGTCGCTCCAAGGCTCCGACCGGAGGCCGCTGGAGAGCGGCTTGCCGCTCAATCTTGCATCCGCAAGACGAAGCAGCATGAACTGCCGGACGTGCAGCCGGAAAAATTGAGAGAGGATAGTCGGGTCGAGCTCCGTCCCAAACGGCATGAGTTGCGCTTCGATGCGCTGAAGGCGGGGCGTGGCCTGGAGAGCAGTGAACATCTCACTGACAAGCTCTTGGGTGATGGTGCCCTGCGGCGCCTGCGAGGAGACAAACAGGCCGCCGATCAAACCTTTGTGATCTTCGAGAACGTAAAAGCCATAGCCAACGGGCCGGCCGTCGTCCGTGGCCAGAAATCCGTTGAGCGAGTGGGAGTCGATGAATTTTCGGATCAGGTCAATGGATGGAAGGTAATCCCAATGGAGCTCGTCGCGCCAGTGACGCGCTTCCTCTTGAAAGAGCACATCAAGAGATCTCGAATGAACCTGCCGGAGATCTACAATTTGCATGAAACGCGTCCAACACTCCCGCGGGTGATTATAGCCAAGCGCGCCGCGAGAACCCAAACTGTGGAAATTGCCGCAAGCATAACGGCCCCGGAAAATCCCCTTGTAAGGAATTGTGTTAACATGCCTCGCGCAGCGGCGCGGAACGCCGAGCGCCCGCGCTCAACGGATGGCTGTCCTTTCAGAATTACGCTATCCCACAACGCGTCTCGCCAAGGTTTTCTCCGGCCTCCTGGCGATAGTCCTTTTTGGGTTCGTTTCCCTGGCCAGCGTGGCCGGGTTCCTGCTGTATCAAATTCTGAAGCCCTCACGCACTCCTGCGAGTGTGGACATCACCGTGATGATGGGGCATCCGACCACCTTCACGTTTCCGATTCCCGGCGGACCGGACCGCGATGGCTGGTTTTTCCCGGGACTGCGAGGCGCGCCGGCTATCGTGGTAAGCCATGGATACCTGTCGCAGCGCTCCGACTTGCTGACTCTGGTGAGCGCGCTGCAGGATCACCAGTTCAATGTGTTCCTGTTCGATTTCACCGGCCACGGCTCGAGCCCGGGAATCAGTACGCTCGGGTATCACGAAGCTGGCGAGTTGGAAGCGGCGGTGCAGGCGCTGGCGCGCCGCGACGATGTGGACCCGCAGCACTTCGGGCTCTGGGGTGTCGACATGGGCGCCTACGCTGCGCTTGAAGTGGCGGGCTCCGACCCGCGCGTCACCGCGTTTGCCGTGGAGAGCGCGTATGATGATCCACGCGATATGGTGCAAATCGAGGTGAAGCGCTCGGGCCTGACGGTGTTGCCGTATGTGAGCCGCTTTTCGGATTGGGGATTCCGGCTGATGAATTACCAGTTCCGCCGTGAGTTGCCAGTTTCATTCCACCTGGCAAGGACGAGAGGAGTACCGAAGCTGTTCATCCAGGCGGATGACCGGCCAGCGCTGGCCACGGAGACGATTCAGATTTTCACACGCGCGCCGGATCCCAAGCAGTTGACTCGCGACCGGCTAAGCTATTCAGACATGTCCGACGAGGATCGGCACAACTACGAGACGACGATCGTGAATTTCTTCCTGATGAGTATTCCGCCGAGCGCACGTCCTTAGTGCGAGGCAGGCAGCACAGGGACGTACACAACGCCTTTGTAATCTCCTGGCAGGACGCCGCGGAAGCGGCCGAGGCGGCGCAACTCCTCGAGCCCCGCTGGATTCGTCAGAATGAGAGCTGCTTCCGGATCCTCAGGTGACCATTCCGGAAGTTCCCGCCCCAAGTAGAAGGCCAGCCCGTAGTTCCACGAGCGCTGAAGATGAAACGTGAAGAGCCGGTCAGGGCGCTGATCCTTGCGCAACAGTTCGGCATGCCACCGGGCGGAAAGGTACGGATCGAGAGAAGGCAAGACGCGAGCCCCGGCAACTTCCACCAGCAGGACAACCAGAAGAACGGACAAAGCAAGTGCTCCGCGTTTCCGAGTGAGTCCGAGCGCGGCGATGGCGATGCCGCCGGCAATTGCGAGCGCGGCACAGAAATACATTGTCCGCCCGAGGGCATCGCGGGCTCCCGGTGGCAAGCGGTGCATCCAGTGCGCAGCCGACAACCCTATGCCGAGCCAGGTTACCCCGAATCCAACGGTTATCCAACGTAGTGACGGCGAATTCGAACTTGCAAGTCGTACCCACATCAAGGCCAGAATTAGCGAGAACGGAGCGATGGCGGGAAGAATGTACCCGGGCAACTTCGACTGCGAAATACTGAAGAAGACCAAAGGAAAGACTCCCCAGCAAGCGAAGAAGAGGGCAGGCGAGTGGCTGAACTGTCTCTCCCGAAGCCGGTGCAGGGCTTCTCGCACGGCAGGGATTAACAGAATTGTCCAGGGAAGCAGCGCAAGGATGAGCATGGGACCGAAGAACCAGAAAGGCTGCTTGTGCTGGAAAAAGGGTGTCGTGTACCGCTGAAAGTTATGTTCGAGGAGGAAGACGCGCAGGAAATCGGGATTACGCTGAGCGCAGAGGACGTACCAAGGGAGCGAGACGATACAGAAGGCGATGAGGGCAACTGGATTTGCGAAACGGAGGGCGGCGATCCAGCGGTCCGTTGCCAGGCCCCAAAGCGCCATCCCTCCAACAGCCAGCACCACACCTGCAGGGCCTTTGGCCAGGACAGCCAGCCCCAGGCACGCCCCGAAGAGTGCCAGTGGTACATGTTCGCGCTGGGCGGCGCTTACCTCGGCGCCGAATGCGGTCGCCAGGAGCCCGGCCCGGCGGAGAATGCCTGCGGCGATGGCCATGGCAAGAGTGAGAGCGGTCGCGAATAGCATGTCTGGTGTGGCGCCGCGCGCAAATCCGATTGCAGCGACGCTAGTGGAGAAGACTAATGGCGCGGCGAACGCGGCCGAGCGGAGCCACCCGTCGCCTTCCCCGTAGTGTTTCGCAGCGAGCCAACCGAGCGATACCGCAGTAGCAAGGGCAGCAAGCGCGGAAGGGAGGCGCCCTGCCAATTCGGCGGGCAAGTGCAGGCGGTACCCGACCGCAGCCGCCCAGTAGTAGAGAACAGGCTTCTCAAACCAGGGCTGTCCATAAAGCCGGGGCGTGACCCAATCGCCGCTGGTAGCCATGGCCCGACCGATCCACACGTAGCGGGGCTCGTCGGGACCTGCGAGACCCATCGCACCGAGATGGCTGAACAGGCAGACGAGAATGGCGATTGCTGCCGCAATTACCACAGCGACCTCTTTGTGGCTGCGCGAACGAATACTGTTCTTCATTCCGGGTCGAGTCTAACATTGTGATGGCGAATCCTTTCAACAGCGGTGCTGGCGTGTACGCGCACCGCTCCCGCATAATGGCAAGTAATGCGCGAACGGATCGAGTACGCGGCTGCATGGATTGCAATAAAGTTGCTGGGGATCTTGCCGCGCCAGGCTTCTAGGTTCATTGCTGCGCGATTGGCGACCGTTGCCTATGCTTTGCGCCCTCAATTGCGCCGGACGGCGATGTTCAACTTGCAGCTTGCATTTCCAGAACTGAGCGACGCGGATCGAAGGAAGATCATCAACGGAATGGTGCGCCAGTTGGGCTGGCTGGCCGCGGAATTTTCGCAGTTTCCAAAGTATTCGCGCGAGGTGATCGAGAGAATTGTGACCATTGATGGCTTCGAAAATTTCGACGCAGCGCGCCGCCGTGGGAAGGGCGTCTTGTTTCTTACTGGACATATGAGCGCATGGGAATTGTCATCATTCGCGCAGGCGCGGTATGGTTACCCGCTGCATTTTCTGGTGCGCCCATTGGCAAATCCGCGGGTGGACGCACTCGTGAATCAATATCGCTGTATCCCGGGAAATCAACCGATTGAGAAGAATCGTTCCGCTCGCACAATCCTAAGAGTCCTCTCGGAGGGAGGCACGGTGGGGATCCTGGCCGACCACAACACGATTCTTGAAGAAGGCGTTTTCGTGAATTTCTTCGGCATCCCTGCGTGCACCACCGCGGGCATTGCGCGAATCGCGTCGCGCACGCAGGCTGCCGTGGTCCCGGGATTCCTCTCCTGGGACGCACCACGCAAAATATACCGACTGCGGTTTGTGCCGGCGATTGAGCTCTCGCGCACGGGAGATGAAGATGCGGATGTGCGTGAAAACACGGCACGCTTCACCCGCGTGATTGAAGAGTACGTGCGCTCACATCCGGATCAATGGTTATGGACGCACAAACGCTGGAAGACACGCCCGCCGGGTGAAAAGCCGATTTATCCTTTCTAAATGATGGGACAAACCATGCCATCATGTAGGCATTCATGGTCATGCGCCCCCGCACACGCCCTCCAATTCCCGGCCGGCTGATCATGGTTGGCGGGCAATGTCGTAAGGTGGGAAAGTCTTCACTGATCGTGGACCTGATTCGTACTTTTCCCGAACAAAATTGGGCTGCAGTGAAAATTACCCCTTACACGGAGCAAGGGTGCCCTGTGAACGGGCCGGATTGTGGCTGCGACCCCTTCGATCATACCGCGGCCATCTATGAGGAGAATGCTGCTGGGGATGCAACCGACACTGCGCGCTTTCTTGCGGCCGGGGCCCGCAGAGCCTTCTGGGTGCAAACGAAAGAAGGGCAGATAGCGGACGCGCTTTCACCGCTGGCCTCTGCTTTGTCCGGTGAGGAGTCGGTCATCATCGAGAGCGATGCGTTAGTGCTTTATTGGCGGGCGGATCTGTTTTTTTCTGTCCTGGATCCGCGCCGTCTGGACTTCAAACCGTCCGCGCGTGATTCGTTACAATTCGCCGATGCTTTCGTTTTCCGTTCGCCATGCTTTGCTGATTTACGTCGCTGGAGCGCGCCAATTCCAGATTCTGGAAGGCCAAGGTTCCTCCAGCCACTGGGCTACGCTCTACCAGCAGGTCTGCAGAACCTTGTCAGGCAGCGGTTTTGCAAGTCCCGCCATCACACACCAGAGCAAAAGGGGCCTCTTTTTAGTTGACCATAAGGGGAAACCCAAAGATAATGTTAGCCTTAGACGGAGATAGTAGGCAGTCTGGGGGAGCAATCTTTTTTTCAGCCCTCCAAATTGCCACTGGCCGGAGCACTCATCGACCCAGCGGAGTGTGCCCCTTAGGGCCAACCCAGCCGTGTGGGGCGGCGGGGCAGCCAACCGTCGGCTTGTAACTAGTTGCCGGCACTTTCCGGGTAGCGCCAGCGAGAGCGCCGGTTCCAGCCCAACCACTCGGGTTGTACTTGGGTGTTGCAAGTTAGGCCGCCCGCACAGCAATTCATTGTTCCAGTGCGGGTTGACAATGATCAACATACGACTGAGGGATTGATGACACCGGAAGCAGGGCTGCATCTTGAGGTTTCCCAAGGCGGGTCCACGCAGGGCCTCGCACTCGCCCCCAGTAGAAATCTTGAAGGCCGAATCGAACAGGCCATCTCTCGCAGTGCGAACTGGCTCCTGTCCGCACAAGCCCCCGAAGGATTTTGGTGGGGCGAACTTGAGGCCGATACCACCCTCGAATCCGATTACATCTTGTACCTTCACATCCTAGGCCAGTTGGGCTCGCCAAAAGTTCCACTGCTTGCGAACTATATTCGCAGGAAGCAGCTTGCCGACGGCGGATGGAATATTTTCCCGGGCGGTCCGGCGGAGTTGAACGCTACGATCAAGGCTTATGTCGGGCTGCGTTTGGCGGGCGACGCCGCTTCTGCTGCTCATATGGAGCGCGCAAAGCTGAAGGTGCACGAATTGGGAGGCTTGGAGTCCAGCAACTCTTACACTCGCTTTTATCTGGCGATGACGGGCGCGGTGGACTGGAGCATAGTGCCGGCGATCCCGCCGGAGCTGATGCTGTTGCCCAACTGGTTTCCCGTGAACGTGAATGAGATGTCGTCGTGGACCCGGGGAATTGTGGTCCCTCTAGCCATCATCTACTCACGGAAGCCGGACTGGCGGCTCCCGGCAGGGATCACGGTTGGTGAACTGTTCAAGGTGCCGGGGCAGAAGCCGTCCTCGTTCAGATGGGACAAGCGCGTATTTTCCTGGCGGAATTTCTTCCTGGTCGTAGATCGCGTTTTCAAGATGTACGAGCACTCGCCATGGAAGCCGCTGCGCAAGACTGCGCTCAGGCGGGCGCAGAGATGGATGCATGAGCGGTTGGAACGCAGCGAAGGGTTGGGCACGATTTATCCTGCGATGATGAATTCGATTTATGCCCTCTTGGCTGAATGTGGCGGTGTCGAAGATCCCCTGGTGCGGCGCGAAATCGGTCACCTTGCGAGCTACGAGATTAATGAGGGCGACACGCTCCGAGTCCAGCCATGTATTTCGCCAGTTTGGGATACAGCGATCGCCATGGTTTCACTTGAGGAGGCGGGGCTTGATCCCGCGCATCCGGCGCTCATCAAGGCAGAGCGCTGGTTGTTGGACAATCAAATCCTCGGCCCGGGTGACTGGCAAGTGAAGAATCCAAATGCCGCACCAGGGGGATGGGCTTTCGAATTCCAGAACGATTTTTATCCAGACGTGGACGACACCGCCTTCGTGCTTATGGCTCTTGGGCGAGTCAAGGATCCGGATTCGGGACGCCTTCGCCGCGCGATCCAGCGCGGAGTAGCCTGGCTGGTCAGTATGCAGAACAGCGACGGGGGTTGGGGCGCGTTCGACCACGAGAACAATCAGCAATTCCTGAATCACATCCCGTTCGCGGACCACAACGCCATGCTCGACCCTTCAACGGCTGATGTGACGGCGCGCGCCGTGGAATGCCTGGGACAGATGGGCTGGCCGGGAACGCATCCGGTGATCGAGGGTGCGAAAGAGTTTTTGCGCAAAGACCAGACTGTTGACGGTTCCTGGTACGGCCGCTGGGGCGTCAATTACGTGTACGGCACCAGCGGGGTTCTCCGTGCACTTGCGACCATTGGCCTGGCTTCTCAACCAGACTGCCAGCGTGCTGCAGACTGGTTGCGCGCGGTACAGAATCCGGACGGGGGATTCGGAGAATCAATTCTTTCCTACTACGATGCTTCACTCAAGGGCAGAGGGCAGAGCACGGCCTCGCAGACGGCCTGGGGTTTAATCGGTCTTCTTGCGACCGTCGGCCCGTCGGATGAGGCGGCCGAGCGTGCCGCAGCCTGGCTGGTGGAGCAGCAGAATGCGGAGGGCACCTGGGACGAAGAGGAGTTTACCGGAACGGGATTCCCGTGCGTTTTCTATTTGAAATATCACCTCTATCGAAATTCTTTCCCGCTGTACGCACTGGCTCGATTCGACAACCTGCGCCATGGCCGCCGGGATTATTACGCCATGGAAATGCCGCCGGAAGAGTTGCAGCATCTAACAAAATATGGGGGTAATGGATGAGAGTTCCGCTCAGCTTGACCGCCAGCATGGCGGGATACCTGGCAAAGAAGAGCTTCACAGGCGCAGAGAAGTTTCCCCTGGTGATGATGCTGGAGCCATTGCACGCATGCAACCTGACCTGCACTGGCTGCGGTCGCATCCGCGAGTACAAATCCACGATCAACGAGATGCTGACCGTGGAACAGTGCCTGAACGCGGTGGACGAATGCGGTGCGCCGATTGTCTCGATATGCGGCGGCGAACCTCTCATCTATCCTGAGATTGGCCGGCTGACGAGCGCGATCCTGGCGCGCAAGAAGCACATCTATCTGTGCACCAATGGCATGTTTATTCGCAAGCATCTGCGTGATTTCAAACCCACTTCTCAGTTCTTTTTCAACGTTCACCTCGACGGCCTGGAAAAGACCCACGACATCTGTGTCGAACGCGATGGCGTATTTCGCGAGGCCATCGAAGGGATTAAGGCAGCGAAGGCGGCCGGATTTCTGGTCAGCTCCAATACGACAATTTACAAAGAGACCGACATCGAAGAGATCGCCGATTTGTTCGCCTATTTGCAAACTCTCGGCGTGGACGGTCACATGCTTTCACCCGCTTATTCCTATGCGGCGGTGATGACAAAAGAAATTTTCATGTCGCGGGAAGAGATCCGGGAGAAGTTTCGCCAAGCCAGCAAGCTGTTAGAGCGCTACAACATCGTCACCTCGCCAATTTATATGGAATACCTTCGCGGCGAGCGCGAATTGATGTGCACGGCCTGGGGCAATCCCACCTATAACCCCCGGGGTTGGAAAGGCCCCTGCTACTTGATGACCGATGCGCACCACGACAATTTCAAGGACTTCATCGCCAACACGCCCTGGGAAAAGTACGGGCGCGGGCGCGATCCTCGGTGCGAGGACTGCATGGTGCATGCCGGGTACGAGGCCTCGGCCGTTCTCGGCGGAAATAAGAAGCTGGGCGACACATGGAAGATGCTGAGCTGGACATTTTCGGGGAAGATGGGCGGGCTCATCGAAAAGCCCTCGAACGGTAAGAGCAATGGGCACGGCAACGGCCACGGCAACGGCAGCTCGACACCGCGCATGACGCCGATTGCTCCTACCGTGAAGCAGCAAGATGAGGTATTCCGCATTTTATGACCACGCTTGTCACGGGCGCCACGGGATTTTTGGGAAGCCACGTCGCCCGTCAACTTGTCAGCAGAGGCCAGAGAGTCCGCGTCCTTGTCCGCCGCAGCAGCAACCTGGGCGTTCTTGAAGGGCTGACGTTCGAACGAGTCGAGGGCGATTTGCGCGAGGCCGCCTCGCTCGGACGCGCCATGGATGGCGTCCAGCGCGTGTTCCACGTAGCCGCCGATTATCGGTTGTGGGCGCCCAAGCCGGAAGAGATTTACGAAAGCAACGTCGGCGGAACGCGCCTGCTCTTGGAATGCGCCGAGCGGGCGGGCGTCGAGCGGTTTGTGTACACAAGTACAGTGGCCACAATCGCGGTCCCACGCAAAG
>Ga0187776_10001877_pt1 | contig 10638 bp, 6 predicted proteins | sample 0216_BV02_MP12_2_FD_132426 | JGI IMG/M metagenome (GOLD analysis project Ga0187776, IMG submission 132426) | Tropical peat soil microbial communities from peatlands in Department of Meta, Colombia - 0216_BV02_MP12_20_MG | ecosystem: Environmental > Terrestrial > Soil > Wetlands > Peat | place...
AGATGGTGCGGGCCAGCGAGTTGCGGTGTATTTTCAAGTCCACGGCTGCCTTGCACTGGTTCCCCTTGCGCTCTTTGAGCACCGTCACGAGAAAAGCCTTCTTGAACTCCCGCACCGCTTCCGCATAGGTGATGCCACCCCTGTACATCTGCATCACCAAGTCTTCGAGTTGCGCTTTCACGCTCATCTCGTTCTTTCGCCAGACTCAAAACGCCTAATGTAACCCTGCCGAGGCGAATGGCGTGACGTTACCGAAGCGGGGCACTGCCAAGGTTTTAGGCAAGTCGGTTCGGGAACGACAAACCGGCATCAGTCCAACACTTGCAGGATTCGGATGTCGGTGTCGGCTGCCCGCAGTTGTGGAAATTTCCACATGTGCACCAAACACGGGCATTGACACCGCCCAGCCGAAATCCTAGTGTTACGCTCCGTCGATGGCTGAAAGGGTTGGCTTCCTAATCAGTGGCCAGTCCGAAGTAAGCTGGGTGACCAGCCCGACAAGGTAACTTGCCGGGCAACCAGACCCGAAAAAACCGACAGCCTTCGCGAGAAGCTGCTGGGGTTTGGAACTGCGAAAGCAGTGATCGCATCAGGGGCTGTGACGGTGCCTGTTCCACGCCGTTGACTCCCTCGCAGGAGCCAGCGGCTAGAGCATAACCAATGTCGCAGCCCTTTTAGTTTTCCTGCCGCTCCTCTGAGACCCACCCCAATGTCCTTGCCAAACGTCTGCACAGGTGCGCACAATCCCCACCCTGCAATCTCCTCGCCCAAGCGATGAGGCACGTCGGTGAAGAGCACAGTACAGAAAAAGGAGGCAGGGACATGGCTATCGATTTGGTTTGCAGGAAGGAGGTTGATGAAGAGGATGCAGAATTCAGGGCGAAATATGACGGCAAGACCTACTACTTTTGCTCGGAGTCCTGCAGAGAGGAGTTTGAGAACGATCCCGAAGGTGCGTTTCTGCCGCGTAGCGAGTAACCTGCCATTGCAAAAGACGAGCAGTGAAATGTGCTAAAGGCAGGCAATGCGTCAGGCAGGATTAGCGCTTTGGCAGAACGTGCTTAAAGAACTGCACTGCTAGGGTTACCGTCTTCGCATGAATCGTGTCGCGGTTCACCCCTGCAGCATCACGGCATAAGAGTGGGCGCGATTCTCGTCCGGCACTGGTACAAGAGTCCAGAAAAACATAGTGGGCAACGTCGCCCGGAAAGATGGTCAACCGGGCATCGCGTATTTTATTCGCAAAGTATTTTGCGCTGGATGCAATCGGCACATTAGCGTCAGCTTGTCCAGCAACGATCATCACTGGAATGGCAATTTTCCTGAGGCTGACAGGACGGAACGCTGGCCCCAGTGCTGGTGCCATCGCAAATACGGCTTTGACACGCGGGTCGCGGTAGGAATCGCTGGCGTGGTGTAGAGCGTTTTGAAACGCAGGATCAGTCTTGGACAGCCGTTCAAGATCTTCTACTAAGGTCGGAAATTCTGGCGGACTTTTGCAAATGCCGTTAGCACCGGAAGACGCACAGAACTGCTTGAAAGCTTCCGGTTCCGTGATGCCACCAGCAATCTCGATCATGGTATAGCCGCCGAGCGAGAACCCAGCCGCAGCAATTCGATGGGAATCGAGTCGATTGCCGAACTTGGGATCGGAGAGCATGGAATCAATCACGACGCTCAGATCGCGGGCACGTTCCCACCAAGTCGAGAACCCCTGTGCCGTATATGCCTCGGTGGCGTTGTTACCCGGATGGTTGACGGCAGCAGCTACGAAGCCGTGTCGCGCAAGCTCGATGCCGAACCATGCCATGGACATGGCGGAGCCCCCTGTTCCGTGGGAGATTACGATCAGCGGAAACTTTGAGGGTGAGGAAGCGAGGTCGGCGTCCCTAGCAGCAGTTCCGAGCACGAAGATGTTCAGTCCGGGAATCTCGATTGGGTGTTCCGTTGCAGATGCGGCAGCCGGATACCAGATAGTGGTGACCAAAGCGTGCGTTTTCGCACCACGCCAGTCGTATGCCCCCTCCGGCGTGAAGCTCCGAGATGCCATGCCGACCTTGAAACGATATGAAGCTCGTGAGCCCCTGTGCGATGGCATTGGCAAGGAGCGAAGCACGGTAGTTTGCAGCAACAACAACGCTAACATCACGAATTGGGAAGCAAGAGATCGCACGTTGTTCGTTTCCCAAGCACGGCTAGGAATCGTTATTTACTTCGACTCGGCCGACTGCTTCTTTCGTTCGCCCATCGCTTCTTCATCATTTCAGATAGTGGCCGTCGCCGCCGTTGCTCCGTCGGTAGCCTTTTTGTCTTGTCGAACATACCACGGCACAACATCGGCCACCCCTGGATTGCGGGCGGCAGCGGCACCACCAGATGAAAGCGGTCGCCTCTTAACCCTCACGTAAGTGCTCACGTCACGAGCAACTGCGCTCCGACTCAGAGTTGAAGGACTCACCGGGGGCGAAGCGGCATACGGCGGACACGCAGAGACTGTGCGAACCTTGCTTGGTGCGAGCGCTAGGAGAGACCTGCAGCGATGAGACGACGTCCAGCTCATTAACAGTGTGTTGCATCCGAGTTGCCTGTCATTCGGCAACTATCGCCAAGGTGCCAAGCGGTCCGTCGCCCCACCGTGTTTTCGCCAAATACGGTCGGAAAAGAAACATTGCGGAGACAACTTGTGTCCCAGATTGACAACGTTCGAACTAGGAGAGTATCGTACGTCGCACACCGATCCGTGCGTTGAGACCAGCGCTGTCGCTCCACAAAGGTAGGCAATGTCGCTCAAGCTGCAAGTACGCCAGGTAGGAAACACAGCTGTGCTCCAGTGTGAAGGTCCGATCATCTCGGGATCGGACATTGAGTGCCTGGAGGCGAAAGTCACCTCGGCGTTGGTTGAAACGAAGGATCTGGTCTTGGATGTCTCAGAGGTTTCCCGTGTGGACAGTTGCGGGCTGGGCCTGCTGGTTCGGCTGCTGATGCGTGCCCGGAAAGCCGGAGGTGACCTGAAACTTGCTTGTCCGCCCGCGTTCGTCACGAATTTGCTGGAGGTGACCAGGCTGTCAGCAATCTTCCAGGTTTTCCGGTCGCAGCACGAAGCGGTGATGTCCTCTAGGACACCGGCGTCGCTGGTCTCGAAACTCACAACGCCGAAAACACGAATCGTTTTCTTAGATCGATCCTACGATCTATGTGCTTTTGTGCGAACCGTCCTAACCGGCCACGGCTATGAAGTGCTGTCGGCGACTCTCCTCGCCGATGCCAAGATTCTCTTGAAAGCGGAAAGGACCGATTTCTTAATGCTGGGTCCTAATAGGGGTGATTTCACGGCCTCGCTGCAGACACTGGCCCCGAACGCGACAGTGATCGAACTTGACCAGCAGTTCCAGGCATTGGAGGCGGAACGGGCCTCCACCGCCCTCTTGCAGCTCCTGCGCGCAAACAACAACGCAAGCACTTCAGAAGCTGTGCAAATTCCAAACAAGTGATATGGGCTGTTATCAACACCTATCCTCGGCGATCACACCGAGCCGACCGTCCCCAGCGAGCAGGTGTACGGAACCGGCCCGATTTGGGTCGCCTTTACTTTGACCTAGTGAGGTCGAGCGCCGCACGCAGCCCGTGCGCCAGCTTGATGGCGTCGTCGTTCGCCCAGAAGTGCATGAAGAACAGATGCGGCTGATCGTGCAACATGTGGCTGTGCAATGCCGTCACCTGAATGCCGTGATCGCACAGCGTCTTCAGCACGGCATTCACTTCATCCGCGAGGAGGACGAAATCGCCGGTGATGGCGGCGCGTCCGTTTCCCGTCGGCTGGAAGTTTAGGCTGGTTGCGGTCCCCATCGAGGGAGGCACTTCCATCCCTTCAGCCATGATCTTCTCGGAGCGCGGCACACCCACTTGGAATATTCCGCCGTTTATCTTGCCCTTTTGTCCCAGAATGGAGTCGATCTGCACGGTATCGAACCCAAGATTCTGCTCGACACTGGTGGTTGCGCCGCTCTCGGGTGCAGGTGTCTTGGTCAGCGCCAAAGCGCCGTGGATCGCCTTCGCTATCTTCACGGCATCGCCGTGAGCGGCGATGTGCATGTACATTGCCCGCGGATTCTCGTGGAGCAGGTGATTGTGGATGGCGGTTTGCTGCACACCTTCCTGCTGCACCTTCAGCATGATGGGCTCCACTTCAGCCTCGGTGAGAACAAGGTCGCCCATGGCCATCGCGTGCCCGGGCGTTCCTCCGAACGCTACCCACGATCCCAGTGCGAGACCGGCCTGGATGGGCGTCCCGTCGACCGTGACCTTCAGGTCTTTGCGAGGCATGCTGAACTTGAAGGCGCCGTCAGGCTGCAGCTTCCCGGGCCAGCCCAGGGCATCTTGGACAGCCTTCCAGTCATCGGCCTTGCCTTGCGACTCGACCGGCGCCCACGCCGACGCCGGCGCGAGAGCGAGTACGGAGACCAGCAAGCCGATGGTGATAATTCGAATCCCGTCACACTGCATATTTCGCCTTCCTCTCGAACATTCTGCGTGATCAGGCAGGGACTCGCTTGAATCGGAATCTCCTTGCTGTGCAGAAACTCCTGCTGGAAGCGTCAAATTGATTCCATCCCCTGGACGCACACAAGCAACGCATCGTAGATGGGGAACTCTTTAGCAAGATGGCCTGTTTTCGAGCCCTCGGACACCGCAACGCCGAGCGCATGTTGCCCAGTTTCTTTGCGATGCGCACAGACACGCTCGAGCAACAGGCGTCAAGCCCTCTTTGGAGAGCGCTTCCATAAATCAAAAAAATGCGATAGTACGCCAAATTGTCACCCCGCCTCTTGCTCCCCGCTGCCGCGGGAACGCGCGCCCCGCAGCCACAACATCTTTGCGATCGCCAGCAACGTCATTGCCTCCGCTTTGTTAATTTCGTTGAGCTATAATCGCCGTCCCTTGTCTTTGTGAATTGCGTGAGTTCTCGCCTACGTGCGGGACGAGGATGTCAGGGGCGCGCCACAATGAGCACCGTGCAATCTTCCCTCGAAGCTGAACTGGATCTCGCCGCACGTGTCCAGTTGAGTTTGCTGCCCAATCCAAACTGTTGCCTCGCGGGATGGGATACCGCCTTCTCGTATGAACCGGCCCGCCACGTCAGCGGAGACTACCTCGATTTGATCGAGGCGGGCCCTGACGCGTTTCATTTCATTCTCGGCGATGTATCCGGCAAGGGTGTCGCCGCCTCCTTGCTGATGGCCCATTTGCATGCGACCGTGCGCGTTCTGTTAGCCTCGCGACTCACCCTCGACGACGTTGTCCGAGAAACGAGTAGCATGTTCTGCCAGAGCTCACTCCCAGCTCAATTTGCCACGCTCGTGATAGGGAAGGCCGCCAGATCAGGGGAGGTGCAGCTCGTAAATGCCGGACATGCTCCTGTGCTGTTCATACACAAGAACAGCATTGATGCTTTGCCGGCGACTGGAGTGCCCCTAGGCCTATTCTGTGGGAGTGAGCCCTCGCCTGCCTCCAGCACTCTTCAGCTGCGAGTGTCGCAAGGCGAGATGCTGTTGCTGTATTCAGACGGAGTCACGGAAACGACCGGTGTAGACGGTTCCGAGTATGGAAACCGACTGCAAACTTTCTTGTTAAGTATCCCCAGCCGTGATCCTCGCGAAACCATCGCCGCCGTGCTCGACGACCTGCGCAACTTTTCGATTGATTCACAGTTAGCTGACGATCGCAGTTTGCTTGTACTGAAGTTCCGCGGAGCTGCGCATTAGAACGTGAACTTAGCGGCTAACTGGATGCCGCGTGGGCCTCCGCCACCCAGAAATGGGTTACCAATTCCCACGTCGCCCGTAGCCGAGATGGGATAGCCGCCTGCACCAACTTCGCGTTGGACACCATTCACTGCTTTCAGCGCAAATCCTCCTATGCCAGGATCCGCAATGTATGATGGCAGAAACGGATTGGCGAAATTGGGATGATTCAGAACATTAAAGAACTCGGCGCGGAGCTGCATGGTCAGGCGCTCGTTGATCGGAGTGTCCTTATAAAGCGCCAGATCCCATTGCCTGAAGTTCGGTCCGCGCAAAGCGTTGCGACCAAGGTTGCCGAAGTGCCTGGTGCCGGCCACACAATCTGAAGCTGAGCCGGTCGCAGCCGTTACCGTACATGGAACAGCGAAAGAACTGAGATCTACATAGTGGAACGGGTCGCCCGGGTGATAAACGATCGGGCCAACTACGTCTGGCCGGTCGATGCCTTCTCCTGCCCCGCTGAAGTCGCTCTCGAAGTTGTAGTTTAACTGGAACGGCTGCCCGGTTTGCAGGGTCAGCGTGCTGTCGAAACCCCAGCCGTTCTTTAGTTTTTCTGCTCCCCCGCCCATTTTCGGTAGCCGGTACCCAAAGATCCAGCTGAATCGTTGCCGTACGTCGAAGTTGGACGGACCGTATTCGAGGAAGGGCCGGGTGCTGTCGTACGGTTGGGCGGCATTGGGCTCGAAGTCCTCACCGTCGCTGGCCGTGTCCAGCGACTTCGACCACACGTAGTTCATGATGGAAGTGATGCCGTGCCATCTGTCTATGCGCAGACTAGCTTGCAGGGAGTTGTAATTGGACTTGGCCTTGGATTCTTCTTCGAGGATGTAGAAGGCTCCGTAAGGATTGTTTCCAAAAATGCGTGGCACGCCGTAAGCGCTGACGCCATTGGCCAGGTCGAAGGCCGTGATCTGCGCCTGGCTTGGCTGATTGATGTCCCGAAAAGCAAACAGTCGATGCCCCTGCGAACCCACATAGCCAACCTGCAGCATGACATTGTTGGTGATCTGCTGCTGGATGTTGAGATTGTAGTTCTCCATGTATGGCGTGCGAATATTGCGATCGAATGTGAAGATGTCACACTCGACGCTGCTGCAACTGGCTGGGCCATACACCGATTGGCCGGCGACGATTGATCCGGTGGCGGCAGAGGGGATAATTTGGGACGGACCAATAGGGTTGTACGCTGGACCGGGATCAAAGAACGGCGGGTAAGGTAAGTGGCCGAGGAAGAAGTCTTGGGAGAAAGCATCGTAAAAAATTCCGTATCCGGCGCGGAGCACCGTCTTGCCCTTTCCCGTCACATCCCAGGCGAGGCTGATTCGCGGCGCAAAGTTTTTGTAATCCGGTTCATACAGCCGACTCAAGCCCGGAGCGCCCACCTGGGTGAGGGTAAGTGTTCCCGCGGCCGGATCGAAGCTGGTAGCGTTGCTGAACAGGTTGTTCTTCTCATGTACCACGCCCAGGTAATCCCAGCGCAGGCCGAGGTTCACAGTTAGCCGCGCATTCACCCGATAACTGTCTTGCACGTAGAGCCCGTAGCTGTTCTCCGAAGTGTGCCGCAGGGAGTTACCGGAGTACTGGAAAGACGAGCCGAAGCTAGTGTCCACATTTGGGCCGGCAGCCAGGAAGTCGGTGAGGCTGTCGAACTTAAGCTTCCCGCGGGAATACTTGCCGAAGAGATGCTGAATGCTAGTGCGGCGGAACTCGAAGCCAAACTTTAAATCGTGCTTGCCGATCTTCCACGAAAGGTTATCGATGAGCTGATTGTTGCTGTCCACGCGCGAACGCGGGTTGCTGGAATTGGAACCGAGCTGGGCGAAACTGCCTACCAATAGGGTCGGCAGCCCTTGGTCCGAACCGCCCGTAACCAGCCCAATGGAGCTGGGATGAAAGCCCTGGTCTTCGGCAAAAAATCCTTCGGCAAAGCGGTTCCATCCGTAGCGCAGTTCGTTCGCCTTCGTGGGAGAGAAGATGTGCACAAAAGAAAGAGAGACCAGCTGCACGCGCGTTGGCGTAAAGGTGTTGAAGCCGGGCAGTTGGCCGCCCTCAGCGGTCAATGCCAGCGGGAAAGACTGGTCACTGTCTCCGAAGAAGTAGCGGCCCGTGAGGTTGTTGTTGGAGTTGAAGTTGTGGTCAATCTTGCCGATTACACTGTCCAGCCGGTTGCTTGAGGGAGCAATCACCGAGGCATTCGGGCAGCCGGAGGCACCAAGGTTCGGCGCTGGCCAGGGATGCCGCGCCAATAGATTCTGGATCACCGGATTGCTCGCTTCGCTGGGGGCGAGCGAACCGTCGGCAGCACTCCCTGTTGGCACGCACGCTACAGTCACCACCCCCACCTTCTCCCGCTGACCCTCATAGTCGGCAAAAAAGAAGGTCTTGTTCTTGACGATAGGCCCGCCCAGCGAGCCTCCGAACTGGTTGTTGTGGAACGGCGCCTGGGGCTGGCCTACAAAATTGAAGTAGTTACGTGCGTCCAGGGCGTTGTTACGGAAGTACTCGAGGGCAGTGCCGTGCAGCGTGTTCGTACCACTCTTGGTCACAATGTTGACCACGGCACCGGCGTTGCGACCATACTCCGACTCAAAATTGGAGAGCACGCGCAACTCCTGCACGGCGTCAACAGGAAGGATCGTGGCTGGCGTGCCGAACACTCCCGGTTCGTTGATGGCCGGGTCGTTCCGATAGCCATCATTCATGTCCGTCCCATCGAGTAAGAAATTATTGGCACGTCCCCGGGCACCGTTCATGGAAAAGACGCCAAAGGAACCGGGAGAGTCGGTGATCTGGTCGGGGGAGCCAGCGATGCCGGGCGTCAGGTAGATCAGCTTCGTGTAATCGCGTCCGTTCACCGGGAGATCTTTGATCTCCCCTGCGATGTACGTGCCACCCAGAGTGTTGCTGGTGGTTTCCACCTGCGGCAGCGCCTCCCCGGAGACCTCGATCGTCTGGCTTACTTCGCCTGGACTGAGCTGGGCATCCACACGGCGTTCCCTGGCGACACTGACTTCCACGTTATGTGCCACCGAAGCCCGGAAGCCAGTTTGCGTGATCGTCACGTCGTACACCCCGATGGGCAGCTCCGCGATGGCATAACTGCCGTCGGCGCTGGTCTGAGTGGTGCGCTCCAGCCCGGTAGCCATGTTGCGAGCACTCACCTTGGCGTTGGCAATCACCGCGCCTGACATGTCGGTAACGGTGCCCAGGATGGTCCCACGAAAGGTCTGGGCGCTCACAACCGCACTGCCCAACAACACTACTACCATGGCAGCGATCAACGCTCTTGCCGGTCTCATGATCGTTCCTCCGTGCGATCTACCGCTGGTTCCTTCGAAAATGAGGCATTGTGCGCTGGAATCCTGGGCCGGTCAAGAATCTTGGCGGATACTGGTGCCGATTGCACAACACGTGGGAAGGCCGGTTTTGAAGCGCGCTGTCCCAATCCCCTATCTCGGTTGAGGGGTAGGTTTCTGGGATGGGGAAAGCTGCTATAGCATCATTTTGTGTGCAAATCGAGCGTGGCGTGAGCGCGGAGCGCGTGTGGGGTGAAACCCTGAAACAAGAGAGCAAATTTTTTCCTCTTCGCTGCACATCGCAACCGGTTGATTCATTTTTTTCACGATGCATACAAGAAAGAACCGGACCGCCATTTGCTCGAGTGAGAAGATCACTATCGAACAGCTAAGTCCTTCTGCTATTCGTGGCGCAGGCTTTCAATGGGGTCCATTTGAGAAGCACGCGTGGCAGGCACGGTGCCGAACACAATACCAACCAACGAGGAGACAACAATGGCAATCACCGCCGAAAGACCGGAGATTGGGATGCGGTGGTGGGTCAGAAAACGAACCGAAAACGGCAGGGAGAGGCCCACAGCGGATCCAACCAGTCCCCCGGCAATGGAGATCAGCACGGCCTCCGCCAGAAATTGCAGGCGGATGTCGGCAGCGGTGGCGCCGACGGCTTTGCGGATGCCGATCTCTTGAGTGCGGGACGTCACGGTGGCCAACATAATGTTCATGATACCGACGCCGCCGACGATGAGGGTGACAGTGGAGACCAGCAGCAATACGACCGTGAGAGCATTCGCGCTCTTATTGGCCACTGAGATTAATTGGGCAAGGTTGTCGACGCGGTAGACAGATTCCCGCCGGTGACGGGACTGAATCACGGCTTTTATGCGCACGGTGGCAGCGGGTACCTCGTTGAGGTCAGCCATGGAGAAAAAAATCTCGTCCAGCGCGTCGCTGGAAACCAGGTAGCGGCTGGCGGTGTAGGGCATGACGACGGTATCCGCTGCCAGTTCCGATTGACCGAAAGTCTCGACCCGTTCTCTGAAGGTGCCAATGACCGTAAAGGGCAGTCCCATGATCTTGAGGGTCTGCCCGACCGCCCCAGCCTGGTTTCCGAACAAATGTTGGGCTAGATGCTCAGTAAGTGCCACAACCTTCGAGCGCGCTTGAGAGTCGACATCGTCGAAGAAGCGCCCGGCGAGCATGTCGAGGTTGCGAATGTTGCGGTATGGCGGCGCCACTCCCAGAATCAGTACGTCGCCCTCCTTTCCCTTGCCGGTGGGGATGCGAGCGTGCAGTTGCACCATGGGGGAGACGGCGGCGATACCGTCCACCTGCTGCTCGACCGCACGCATGTCGCTGACTGTCAAATCGTCTTGCGCGCTTGAGCTCGCCGCCGCTTGCCCCTCGTGGTAGGCGATAATCATATTGACGCCGATGCCTTGGATTTGGTCGATGACGTACTGCTTGCCCGTGAGGCCAACGGTCACCACCAGGATCAGGGAGGCCGTGCCAATAACCATACCCAGGGCGGTAAGCGCAAA
>Ga0187776_10001878_pt1 | contig 10634 bp, 7 predicted proteins | sample 0216_BV02_MP12_2_FD_132426 | JGI IMG/M metagenome (GOLD analysis project Ga0187776, IMG submission 132426) | Tropical peat soil microbial communities from peatlands in Department of Meta, Colombia - 0216_BV02_MP12_20_MG | ecosystem: Environmental > Terrestrial > Soil > Wetlands > Peat | place...
GCTAATCGCTCCCGCTCCCGCTCCCGAAACCCAATCCGGCACCACGCACCGGCAGGGGGGTCGACAATTTTTCCCGAAGGATACCTCCCCCCCCATGCGTTTGACGGGAGAGTATGTATGTGCTGCGTATATGTACACACCTCCGTTTTCGTATCTCTATCTTAGCCAGTATTCATGCGGCTCCGAGCGCCATGACATGCGTCGAAGCCGCGTCAAATGCGGCTCTGAGCGAGGCGCGGATATGGCCGTGGGGAACGGTAATGGGAGCGAAGAGTGGAAACGGTGAAACGGTAAGGGTTACGGAATCGGACACGGGAAGTGGGAGGTGAGATAGAAATATCGCGAGCGACAGCGGGAGGCGATTGGGGCTCTACGGGGTCCTGAAAATCCTTCCTCCCATCGGAGCCTCGGATCAACCCTTGGTCCTTTATCCCGTGGTGGTTCTCACTGGGAAACCGTTGGCTGGCCCGAGGCACGGACTACCAGTACGATCCCAAGGAGCAACAGAACTATCCCGAGAATCTTCAGCAACAACCACGGTTCAAAGTAATGTCCGTTCATTCCGATCTGCAACGGAAAACGAAAGATGTACGCTGCCAGTGCGATCGCGACTCCGATCATCCCTAGCACATATCCTGATGTCCTCATGACAATAATCCCCTCTTCAAATTTTGGCCGAACCGCAGAAAGGCAACGCTATGTTAGCCATCATGCGGACGGAGTGATCCGAGAACAACCAGCGTTGCTCCGTACGATCCGTACGATTCTACGCACGGTTGCTCAGGGCATAAACCCCTCGGCTCATTATGGCTCAGGGTGAGGACTTGCTATTCTCACAGTTAATGGACATCCCCCGGATAAACACAAGTACCTCTGTTGATCTGCATTGACCTAATTCTCATATCAACTACACCCGGCAGTACCCAATGGGTTGTGCTCAGCGTGGAATCGAGACCAATCGGGCACGCCCACTTTCCGCAACCAATTCTGATAAAAAGCTTATCCCAAACAGCTGACGGCCATTCCTCGCCTCCAGCGCATGTACACGTGTAGCCACAATGCGTCAAACTACTTCGCATATCGGCACAACTACACTGCTGTGTCGTAACCTGCTTAAAGGGGGCAATCAAGTTAGACAGCAACCTCAAGCTCATGAGAAACCCAGGATCAAGAGAAAACGTCGAGGATAGTGTCCCGCCCAGCACGCCGTTTCCAATCGGCACGCACACGCCGAAGTCGCATTGCATACTCCCCGGCAAGAGCACGTTCCAGATGTTCTGGCGTGGAATGCGAAATCCATTCGGTATCCCATTGGTCTCACCACTCAACGGCGGCTTACTGTTGCTAGCTGCAGATGGCGTCGGCCCCGCACTGCCAGTTCCATTTCCTCCACTTCCCGTGTTGCCGCTTGAGTTGTCGCCGCATAGACCGATGAACACGCAAAGTTGATACGCCTCGGCTGGCGTTGCTGCGCAGAATATCGGATCGGCCTGGCAGAACGCGTTAATCCATATGCTCGGTTGGGAACCATCAAGTCCCAGCGGATCGATAAAGGTGGTTGGATTATTCATCACGTACGAATATTGGTTCCAGCTCTGGGGATTACCGGGATTGGCGACTGCCTGAGCAGCCGGATCAGCGGTCAGCCAGCGGCCTTCGGTCGGCGAGTATTGCCGATTCCAGGTATGGCTGACGCTGCTGTCGCCATCGTTCGTTTCGGGATCGCTTTCCATTCCGGCAAAGTGGATGAGACTCGACTCGCCGCCCGTACAGGTCTGGCCGTCCCCGAACGGCGTATTCTGGCAGGACTCATACACTGCTCCTGTCCAATCTGCGCGTACCCGCTCGGTCCCAAGCCAGTCTAACTGGTTGAAGTAGGTGCCGGTACCGAAATACGTCCCTATGTGCCAGGCGCCTGCATAAAGCTCGCCCCGGTACATCGATCCGCCGGACGATACTCCGATCACTCTGCCCTGCTGATCGTAGGCGTAGTCATAGGTTGAGCCGTAAATCCTTTGAACTCGCCGATTGAAGGCATCGTAGAAGTACCTGCCATTGCCGTTGTTCGCCGATATCACCATACCCTCAGCATCGTAAGTGTAGTTGTTAGAGCCATCGCTGATTACGTTGCCTGCAGCGTCGTAGGTTACGTAGTTGTCAGGAGTGATATGGTTGTTGGCATCGAAGCTGTATAGGATATTGTACCCGCTGCCAGCCGTTACGTTCTGGTGCCAGCGGTTTCCATACCGGTCATAGTCATAGGAAAAGCCCTGTCCAGTTTTGGAAGCGGTCTGCAGCCGGTTGAATTCGTCGTAGGAGTAAGTCCATTTCTTGTTGTAGGACTCATTGCTTACCTTTACGGTACTGTTAGGATTGTAGGTTAGCCCAAGACTGTAGACCAAATTGCCATTGAGAACTGAACTTAGCCGCCCACGCGAATCATAGCTGAGAGTATCCGACATCCCATCACCGAATTTTGCCGACACCACTTGAGCGAGAGGATTGTACTTCACCCCTGAAGGATGGTCTGATGCCCCTGTAAGCAGTGGATTGGGATGGGAGCTATCGCTGAGCGAGCTTGAGACTGTGAGCAGCCGTCCGGCGGTATTGTAGGTGTTGTTGAGGGTTGGCCCCATACCGTTCGACCAGGAGAGTAAGTTGCCAAGGTAGTCGTAGGAGTAGGAAACCGGCCACGTGGTGTTACCGCCGCACTGTGTTGGTGTTTGTTGCCACTCATTCACCACGCGTCCCATCGCATCATAGCTCAGGACATTGCCAGCACAGCTGTTGCCTGATCCACGATAGGTATGGGTCAGTCTGCCCAGCGGGTTTTGAGGAGTGACGCCCCAAATGCTGGTCTGATCGTACTGAAATGTTGTTCCTGGAGTGGTGTACGGAGGAGAGGGATTGTTATCGCTGTATTGAATTTGCGTAAGGCGATGCAATTGATCGTAACTATACGTGGTCGTGAGCGTATAGCCCGCGTTCTGATTGGGGCTCGGGCGGACTCGTTGATAAAGGTCGCCCGGGCTGCCCGTGTCGTAGAAGTACGTTGTTGTACCGGACTCGGGATTTGTTTCGCTAACCACACGCGACAAGCCGTCATAAGTGATAGACCGATTGTTTAAACCCGGCTGTGCGATCTGCATCGTGTTGACGGGACTATCGTAGGTATACAAAGTAAGAAATCCAGTCGCCGCAATATCCTGACCGCACGCTCCGGGAGAGCCATTACTTCCAACTAAGGTGTTTGAGCTCAGTTCGCATACCGATGTGATTCGGCCCAGTCCGTCGACTTGAGAGATTCTCTGCACACGAATGTTGCCGTTGCCCTCGTCCTGTGTGGAGACAGCAGCGCCACTATAGCTGTAGAGTACAGTGTTGTTGTCGGGTCGAGTAATTTTGGTGATGCGATCCAAGGAATCGTAGGAATACACTGTCGTGCCATAAGTCGGATCGCTTGTCGTGGCATAAGGGTTAGAAACCGCTGAGACTCGCCCTAAGCTGTCATAGCCTATGCCGACGTAATCGTTGCCGCCACTTGCGTCAGGATCAGTACTGAACTGCAGCATCGATCTTCCGAGGCCGTCGTATTGAGTCGTGGTTGAGAGTGTTCGACCCCCGCTATCGATCTTTTGTGTTGTGACCACAGCCCAAGGCACTGGGGCTGCCGTGTAGTATGTAAAAGTGGTCTGGCCGCCGTCGGGATAATCTATTTCCGTTGCACGCCAATAGTTTGCATCACCATATGTGTATGTGGTCTGGCGACTGTTCTCATCCTTTGTCCAAAGCAGTAGACCCCCATTGCAATCCCAATGTGCGGAGGTGTGCAAGCCTCCGTAGCGGCTGTCATTTGTCAGGAAGGAATTACCGCAGTCTCCATACGTATAGTATTCTTGAGATCCATTCGGGTCCCAACGCCAGTCAAGCATGCCTGTGTCGAAATAATAGAACTGATCTGTAATCCAGTTGCTTCCTTGAGTCCATCGTTGAAGAGTTGTGAGCATTCCGCGGGGACCGCTCACGGAAATGTGCTGTGGTGTTCCAGTTGTGGTGGCGGGTCCCCACTGATCATAGCTATATGTCGTTTGAGCTTTGACGTGCGCATTACCGTCGTAGACGGTGACTTGGGAGGGATGATCAGCAATAGCTCCTAAGGAAGCGTACTGCATGGTGGTTTTGCGCAGGAGAGCACCTTGCGTGCCACTCCCTTTCGATCCGAAATCATACTCGTCGGTTTCGGTCACTCGACCGTACGTCGGGTCAAGTGCCGTGTGGACCAGACTTGTTCGTCCGCTGGTATTCGGGAATTCGGTGTATGTATAGAGGTCCGTAACCGGCAAGGTAAGGGCATTGTTGTTGCAAGAGTTGTAGCACGTGACGATGGTTTTGAGCAGGCCAAGAGTATGGTCGGTAACCGTGCGGCTGGTTTCGTAATAGTTGAGATTATTCGTGTCAGTTTTGAAATTGATTTGGGTTTGGTTGGTCTGAGGATCGGTGACCGTCGTCGTCCAATTGGGAGTCGATCCCGAACGTGTATATGTCCATGTTGCGACTGACCCATTGTTATTGATTTGGCGAGTTATGCCAGCAGTGCTGCCGTCTGCGCATTCGACACCGTTATTCCCGCCAGTGTATGTGTAGGTAATCGCGGCACCTGTAGGTATGGAAATCGAGTTAATTCGGCCCGTTACATAGCCCGAGCCAAATCCAGGTGTCTGCTCGTAGCCAATGGAGTAGGACCCTCCGCCGGGAAGAGTGATCCCAGTGATGAACGACACTGGCGAAGGACTTGAGTACTCATTTATACCCGAGCAGAGAAAGTGTGTCTGCACTGTGTACTGCGAATAGGTCACAGTAAAGCAAGTCTGCTGGCTGGGATTGGTCGGAGAGGGATAGCAGTAGGTAACATTGCCAGGCGGCGTACCTGAAGCTGTCAGCGCGGTAGTGCCCAGCGTGTCCGTGAAAGTCGTGGTGCCGCTGTTGGTTGTGACCGTGATTACATTGCCGTTTGAATCATTAATGGTTGCATTGCCGGTGGCTTGGTTGCGAGGCGGATATCTCACTATCCCGGAGCTCGACGTAACGCTTACCGATCCGCTGATGACGTTTAGCGTATAGCCGCTGCCATCATTGGCTACTGCGGTTAAATCCTGTGAATAGCCGTTGCAATCGCTGAACACAGCCGTTCCACTGAAGGTGTGAACTGCACCGGATGGGTCGTGAAATGCGAAGTTCCCATAAACAGCGTAGCTTCCATCACCCAATTGACAATGTATCAACTGGACTCTGACGTAGCTGGTGTACCCGGAGGCCGCCTCGGTAACTCCACGCCACCCGCCAGTGGGATTGTCGCCACTGGGAAAAACCAATTGCCAGGCAGGATTGTTGTTGTTATCCACCCCTTTAACGAAAAGAGAGCTGTCATAGCTCAGCACGTAGCTGAAAGGCAGGCCCCTGCCCGCTTTCTGGCGAATAGGAATGTCGATATGGATATTGAGGTCGCCTAGATTGATCGTATCGTTAGGACCCACTTGCGTGCTGCTAAGTGGTGGCATGCCTGTGGCCGGTGCTTGCGCGAAAGTCGATACTGACAGCAACGACAGTAGGGCGAGTGCGAGGAACTTTGCCTTCGTCACGTGAATCTCTCCTGCCCCAAACAGGGCGAATCCGAGTTGAGTGTTGGGAACTGGTGCTAGCCGCTATTCAAGCGGCGATCAGGTGCGGAGACTTAAGGGATAGGGAGAGTGTTGGGCAGCCTGAAGGGTGAGAATTCCGCTTGCAAAGCAAAAGAACGGGAACTCATTACTGATTGTTAGGTGGGTTTGTGACCAGCCTGAAGTGGAGAGAAAACCGAGTAACAACGTGCGTTCCATTGGTTCGTCCCCTTGAGCCCGAAAAACGTGGCGACTATAACCAGCGAGCCAAGGGTCGCTCAATGTCACGCGCGTGCATCGCATTTAGGTAATCAGGGGACTTGTCCTTCAGACTTCAAGGAAATCACTGACAAACAGAAGCCGTTGCGATAAGGCCGTGATAGAAAGCTCATGGTGTGATACCGACGAGTTGCGCCAGAGCCATCCAGTGCCTTGGATGTGGGAGTCGTTTACCACGGCGAATAGCAGCTGCGTAGTACAGCGACACTCCCAACGCTGAGGCGATTGCTGAGTTTGTAATTCCCGCTAGCTGAGGTTGAACTCTTGTCGAATATATCTCCTCCGTAAGCCACGCTGGTTGATTTGAGGGGGACCAGGCATGTTTAGCAGCTTCATGCCTTCGCTGCGTGTCCGAGCGGCGTACTTGAGCCTCGGCGCTCCGCCCGGCTATGCGTCCTACTTTTGCGACCTCGATCAGTCGCTCTCGCGAAATGCCTATAGCACAGTTGCGGCAATGGGCCTGCCCATACTTCATCATCGCCCCACAGGTATGGCAGATTCTCCCTGGGTGTGTTGGAGGGTTGCTCGCAGGCAGGAATGTAATTCCCTTTGCCATCCGTTTATGTCTTTGAGTTAATCGCGTTGGAGGATCGACCCGAGGGCGAGGTTTGGGATTTGTATCCCAAAGGGCGCGAGCAACCCATTCGGCAAAGGGTGCAACCAGTCTGCCCCAGGTGGGTGCGGTCTCGGCAAGCCGCGCAGCAAACGATGCCATCAGGCGGCAATTTCCATCGTGTTGCTCAAAGAACCATTCTCGTGCCAGTGGTTCTCGACTGATCCAGTCCATGAGCCAGGCATCCACTTGAGGCCGCACAGGCTCCATGAGATCGCAGGCCAGGCTGTCGCGGTTCTTGGTGTCTACGTGCAAAAGGCCAAGGCCGGGATCGAGGCCAAGCGCAGCGGCTGCCAAGCGCGATTCCGATTCAAGTAGTGCATACAGGTAGTTCAACATTGCATTGGGAGGATTGGCAGCCAGTCGTGGTGATCCTGTTAGGGGGGAATTACGGGTGCCGAACATGCGCCAATGATCCGGTACCTTTGCTATGTCTCTCTTCGGAAAACTGATCGGCACATCCCGCCACGCTGACCAATAAGCTTTTGCTGCTTGCGCTTCGAGCAACCGCACATCGTCAAGTGAGTTCACGCTAGCTACTGCCTCACGGAATCCGGCGATCGTCTCAGCAACTTCGGAGTTTTTGAGACCGCCTCGCACCACTTGTGCTTGAGCGGCGAGCTTGTGATTGATCAATTCGCGTGCAATCCGCAAAGCCGCTCCAGTCTCATTGGCCAATGCCTGAGCGCGGCGGAGCCGCACATCTGACGGATGCACCGGACCTGTTGTAGCCAGAACCTTGCCGTTCCGCTCCAGCATGATGAATGCGGCATGCTGATCCGCTAGCCATCGCAATGCCGCAAGCGACACGCATCCGTCAGCACCAATCACGACTAATCGGCGGAGGCCGTGGCCAACGCGGGGGAAGCGTGCTTGTCGTCGTTCAAGGCCAACACCATCTTGCAGAATCAGGTGACCACGATCTACGCGGACCTGGATGCCGAAGCCGTGGAGCGTTACGACTCCGTGTCGGGGTTGAATGCTTTGGGAAAAGTGAGATACGGTTTTCGTAGCTGCCATTGGAGCTCCATTCCTCCTTTGGTGGTTAGGGCTTGTCGTCTGCGCTAACAGGCGGCAGGCCCGCTAAGTTTCGCAATCTTATTTTATATCAATAAGATAGCCGATGGGGTCTCTATCCGACCAGGCACTACGCCTCGTTATTCGTCCGGAATCGTTCCCAATTGGCGTTCTCGGCGCTTTTTGAGCTTTCTAATAGCGTCGTTCTTATGTTTCTCGCCACAGGGACAGACATCATCGAAAAATTCGACCATCCCTTCTGGAGTCAAATCACCTACACCAGCTAATTCCCCAAACTTCAGCAAATTTCTATGCAAGAACTGATTTCGCGGTTTCGGAGGCCATCCGGCGAGATTGGTGAAGAACGCAAGGTCTATGGCACGCATAATCTTGCGAAATGCCCGCTCGTCTCCCAGAGCCGCGCGTTGCAGCGCATCCTGGTAGCTATCTGCGTTTTGGTCCTCGTAGATCGCTTTGATTGTCTTCTCATTGATCAACTCGGAGAAACGGTTTGGCGGAGAAAATCGATATCGACTTAAGTCTATAGGTCCTTGTCGGCTCTGGGGCATGTCTCCGTTCCGAATCTGCTCCATCCGTTCAACAAGTTCACTGAAGATGGCACTCGTATTCATTGGGTATGACTTCGGATCTCTCATGTCCGTCTTCCATGCCCATGCTAGCGCTTCTGCACCCTCGTCAATCACGCGGCAAGCCTCGTCGCTCAGCGATTGCCGCCAACGGTGTTGGTTCCTGCTCACATCGGGCATTGAAGGCTGCCATTCACGCACCTGTCAAGCTGGTTTGCATAATTCTGATCACCGGACACAGAAAACGGAATTCATGTCCGGGGCCAAATCCCAGAATTGCTAGCCTGACCTTGAAATGCCTCGTCGCAAAGCCAAATCGCCCAAAAAGCGTCAGGCAGCAACCCGCAGTCGTGCCATCCAGGTTAAGGGAGATATGCTTCGGAACCCCTCACTAACGCTGAGGCAGGCCGCCCGCAATAGGGATATTGACGCTCGCACGGTACGCGCGCATATCGAGTCTGCGCTGTTCAAAGACTCCTCAGGGCGGATCAAGGCACGGCCCAGTGACCGTTTTCGAGAGACTCTTCATATTCCGAGTACTCAGCCTGGCATCGCGATTCCCGTTCCCACAAAAAACCGCCGCGAAAGGCAATTGGTTGGTCAGTGGATGACCGCACTCAATGCCTCTGGGCGAGGTGATTTTTCAAAGATTCGTGAGTTCCCAAAAGGACAGTACGTAGGAGGCGTTCACCTTCCAACCGACACACACGAAGTACAACGCATTCTTAACGCATTGGCTGAAGAAGAATCGCCCTACGAAGGCTTATATCGCACGTTGGCGAGGCCATCATGAGCAAGTCAGTAAAGGCCCGCACGTGCAAGGCAATTCGCAGACGCAAGAATGTTTGGAAATGCGTCTTCTGCGGTAGCACTCGAAAAATCGAGATTCATCATGTGGCCGGACGGTTATTCAACTTTACCGTTGCACTCTGTCATGAGTGTCACGTTGACATTACCGTCGGCTTGAAAAGGCTAAAGATTCATACATCTCGCAAAGTGAAGAGTCTCCTGGATCCGTGTCGCGCAACGCTCTTCTTCTTATGGAAATTGTTTGAACAATTTGAAGGCTCAGAGAACTGAAAGTTGCTATGGAACAGCAAGACATTTTCCTACGTGCCCACAGCGTGGTCATCGATAACCCGAGAAAGACTACGAAACGTAAGAGCGGTAAGCGCATAGCCGCCAAGAACACGAACTGGCCGAAATACGCCTTGGTATTCGACTGCGAAACTCGTATCGATACCGGCCAGGAGTTAACCTTCAGTTTCTATCGGGTTCTGGAATTGAAGGGTAATAGCTATGAACTCTTGGAAGAAGGAGCATTCTTCGACGACGACCTGCCAGCTCATGAACGGCAGATTCTCGAATCCTTTACTCGCACTACCGATACCGAGGTCAAGACGTTTCCGCCAAGATTCCCACTTCACCCGCGATCCACATTCATTAAAGCTGTTTTCTACAAATGGGCCCGCAAGGGCGCGATGATAATTGGATTTAATCTTGGCTTTGACCTGACCCGGTTGGCTCGCGAGTGGCCTGAAGGCGACGATAACGAATGGTCCCTAATAGTGTCGGAATATGCGGACGGAAACGAGAATCTACATCATCCCCGCGTGCTTATTGATCCCATCGACAGCAAGAAATCTTTTATTCGTTTCAGATCAGAATGGATTCCAAAGAACGGTAAGGCAAAGCATACGAAGATCGGCGAATCTCGCTTCCTTGATCTGCGAACGCTGCTCTGGGCTTTATTCAATCAGGCTCATTCGCTCAAGAGTGCCTGTGAGATTAAGGCGTTCAAGAAATACAAGCTCCCAAAGAAGATTGAGCACAAACCCACGGGCAAGGTAACACTCAAGGAAATCAAATATGCCAGGCGAGATGTGAAGTGCACGGCTGCTCTCCTCAATGCTGCCAAGAAAGAATTCGATCTGCATCCGATTCCGCTCTCTCCCGACAAAGCCTATTCCCCCGCGAGTGTTGCCAAGAAGTATCTAGAGGCTAAGAAGATCATTCCTCCAGCGGAGAAATTCAAAGTGTCCAGGAAGATTCTGGGAATAGCGATGGAAGGCTATATGGGAGGGAGATCGGAAACGCGAATCCGCAATGTTGAGCTCCCTGTTGTGCCAGTGGACTTCACTTCGGAATACCCGAGTACGTGCGCCTTGCTGAACCTCTTTGAAATTCTGACCGCCAAACGCTTATCGTTCGAAGCAGCTACCAGCGAGGTACGCGACCTCCTAAGCCGAATTACTCCTGACGAATGCTTCAAGCCCAAGGGGTGGCCGAGTTTTCGCTTCTTTGCCTTGATCAGACCCGAACAGGACATTCTCCCTGTGCGAAAGTCGTACAACACGAAAACCCTCAACATTGGGAATAACTATCTGACTGACGAACAACCAATTTGGATTCCAGGACCTGACCTAATTGCCTCTGTAATTCAGACTGGCAAGGTTCCCCATATCTTAAAGGCCATTCGCA
>Ga0187776_10001879_pt1 | contig 10627 bp, 11 predicted proteins | sample 0216_BV02_MP12_2_FD_132426 | JGI IMG/M metagenome (GOLD analysis project Ga0187776, IMG submission 132426) | Tropical peat soil microbial communities from peatlands in Department of Meta, Colombia - 0216_BV02_MP12_20_MG | ecosystem: Environmental > Terrestrial > Soil > Wetlands > Peat | place...
GTGGTTGTTGACCTCGTAGCGGTGGCGATGCCGCTCGTTGATCACGAGCTCACGGTAGGCACCGAGTGCCCGCGTGCCCTCCGCCAGCTCGACCGCCTGAGCGCCGAGCCGCATCGTCCCGCCGAGATCCTCGATCCCCTTCTGCTCCGGCAGCAGGTCGATGACGGGATATGGCGTCTCGGGATCCATCTCCGTCGAGTTCGCGCCCTCGAGCCCTACGACGTGCCGCGCGAACTCCGACACGGCCACGTGCATGCCGAGGCAGATGCCGAGGTACGGGATGCGCCGCTCGCGCGCGACCTGGCAGGCCAGGATCTTCCCCTCCCAGCCGCGCGAGCCGAAGCCGCCCGGCACGAGCACCCCGTCGACGCTCTCGAGCAGCTCCGCGGCCTCGTCGTACGACATGTCCTCGGCGTCGACCCAGCGCACGCGAACGGCGCAGCCGTGCTCGAGCCCGGCGTGCTTCAGCGCCTCGTGAACCGAGAGGTACGCATCCTGGAGCTTCACGTACTTGCCGACGAGCGCGATCTCGACGACCTCCCGGCGGCTGTGGACCCGCTGGAGCAGCTCGTCCCAGTCGGACAGGTCGGGCTCCCCGAGCTCGAGGCCGAGCCGCTCGCCGACGAGCCGGTCGAGTCCCTCCCGCTCCAGCACCCGCGGCACCTCGTACACGTCCGCCACGTCCGGGCTCGCGACGACCGCGGCCGGGTCGACGTCGGCGAAGAGCGCGATCTTGTCCCGGATCTCGCGCGAGAGCTCCTCGTGCGAACGGCAGACGACGACATCGGGATGGATGCCGATGCGGCGCAGCTCGTTGACCGAGTGCTGCGTCGGCTTCGTCTTCAGCTCACCTGCCGCCTCGATGAACGGGACGAGCGTGACGTGGACGTAGACGACGTTCTCGGGGCCAACCTCCCGCCGGAACTGGCGGATCGCCTCGAGGAACGGCAGCGACTCGATGTCTCCGACGGTGCCGCCGATCTCCGAGATGACGACGTCCGCCGGGCTCGCCTCGGCGGCGCGGCGGATGCGCGCCTTGATCTCGTTCGTGATATGCGGGATCACCTGCACGGTGGCGCCGAGGAAGTCGCCCTTGCGCTCCTTGCGGAGCACGGTGTCCCAGATCGCACCCGCGCTGTGGCTCGCGCTGCGAAGGAAGTTCTCGTCGACGAAGCGCTCGTAGTGGCCGATGTCCAGGTCGGTCTCGGCCCCGTCCTCGGTCACGAAGACCTCGCCGTGCTGGAACGGGCTCATCGTTCCCGGGTCGACGTTCAAGTACGGGTCGAACTTCTGCAGCTGGACTCGCAGCCCCCGCGCCTTGAGCAAGCGACCGAGCGAGGCGGCGACAATTCCCTTCCCGAGCGCCGAGACGACTCCACCCGTGACGAAAACGTACTTCGGGTCCCGTGCGCTCACGGGATTTCAGGGTAGCAGCGGCTGCGGCCGGAGCCTAATCCGCCGGCAGACGGACGAGCGAGGCGAGCCCGGCGAGCGCCTCGGAGGGATACGTCCTGCGGATGCCTGTCAGCCACGGGACCTCGACGACGAGCGTCGCGGCCGCCTGGTCGTCCTCCGTCGGCTCGAGCTCGAGCTCGACGTCGACACGGTCGGTCAGCAGCTGGAAGACGACGCGCGAGCGCGGCACGACCTCGATCACGAGCAAGTCGCCCGCGAGCTGCGGCTGGCGGCGGAAGGTCGCCTTCGTCTTCCCTCCCTCGACCCGCCAGAACCCGCCGGGCACGAGCCCTCGCCGGCCCGGGTCGACCGCCTCGATCCCCGGCCACCAATCCGCGAGCCGCTCGGGCCGGGCGAGCACCTCCCAGACTTCGTCGACGGTGGCCGGCAGGACGCGCCTAGCCTCGTACCGCGGCAAGGAACTCCTGTCCGCCGAGCATCCGCTCGAGCTCCGCCTTGCGCTCGTCGTCGCCGAGCTGCTCGATGCGCGTGTGGGTGGGGTCGCCCGGCGTCTTTTCGACACGGAAATGGCGGTCGGCGAGAGCGGCGATCTGCGGCAGGTGCGTAATCGTCACCACCTGGGCGTGCTCGGCGAGGCGGCGAAGCAACCGTCCCACGGCGTGCGCCGTCTCGCCGCCGATCCCGGCGTCGATCTCGTCGAACACCAGTGTGTTGCCGCCGGCGACAGCGGCGATTGCGAGCGCGATGCGGGAGAGCTCGCCGCCCGATGCGGTCTCGGCCACCGGGGCGAACGGAAGGCCCGCGTTCGGCCGGACGAGGAACGCGGCCTCGTCGGCGCCGGTCGCGCCGTCCTCCTCGCGCTCGCGCAGCTCGCAGACGAACTCGCCCGCGCCCATGCCGACGTCCCGCAACTCCTTGGCGACGGCGTGCGCGAAGGCGGGCGCGGCGGCGTTCCGCCCGGCGCGCAGCTCGAGCGCGAGTGCCTCGACGCGCGCCTCGGCTTCGGCGAGCTCACGGGCCGCGACCTCAGCAGGATCGGACCCGTCCGCGAGGGCCGCAAGCTCGGTACGTGCTTCCTCTCGCCGGGCGAGCAGCTCGTCATAGCTCTCACATCGGAACCGGCGCTTCGCGTCTGCGATCCGGTCGAGCTCCGACTCGAGCTGCTCGAGCCGGCTCGGCTCCGCCTCGAGCGACGCAAGGAACCCGTGGAGATCCGACGCCGTCTCACGCAGGCGCAGCTCGACGTCGCGCAGCTCGTCGCCGGCGCGCTGCAGCTCGGGAGCGAGCCGCTCGTGGGGCGCGACGGAGCGCTCGGCGAGCGCGACGAGGCCGGTCGCCCCCTCGCCCTCGTCCGGTGCGAGCGCGGTGACGGCCGCAGCGGCTCCGGCTGCGAGCTCGGCGACATGACGATGCCGCTCGCGCTCGGTTCGGAGCCGCTCCTCCTGCTCGGGCTCCAGGCCCTCGGTGTCCTCGACGAGAGCACGCAGCTCCGCAAGCCGAGTCTCCGTGAGCGCGGCGTCCGTCGTCAGCTCGTCGTGCCGTCGCCGTGCCGCCTGGAGGCCGCGCCACGCAGTCCGTGCAGCCGCGCGGCGGGCGAGCTGCTCGTCGCCGCAGAAGCGGTCGAGCACTTCGAGCTGGTACGAGGGCCGCGCGAGCCGCCGCTGCTCGAACTGGCCGGACATCGCCACGACGCGCTCGACGGCCGCGGCGACGTCTTCCCGCGCCGCCGCCCGTCCCCAGACGTAGGCGCGCGTGCGGCCGTCGGCGAAGACGCGGCGGGAGACGAGGAGCGCGTCCTCGTCTTCCGGCCGGAGCTCGCCGAGCTCCTCGAGCTCGTCGGGCAGGTCGAGCTCCGCCTCGACATACGCCTCCTCGGCGGCGGCGCCGACGTACGAGTCGTCCCCCTTCGCGCCGAGCAGCAGTCCGAGCGCCTGGGCGAGGATCGTCTTGCCGGCGCCGGTCTCGCCTGTGATCGCGTTCAGCCCGGGTGCGAGCTCGAGCTCGGCCTCGCGGATGAGCACGAGGTTGTCGATGCGGAGCCGCCGAAGCACGCAGCGATCGTAGACCTGCGGCCCGACGCCGCCCATTCGCTCTTGGCGACAGGGCCTACCGGGACGTGAACGTCTCGCGGTAGCGGCCGAAGAACGTCGTCTCGGGCAGCGTGGCGAGGAGGCTCCGCTCGTCGCCGAGCCGGATGGAGAGCGCTGCGTCGGGGGCGAGGTCGCCGCTACGGTGGCCGTCGACGAGGACGGCGGCGCCGACGTCCGGCGTCGCGTTCCGCACCGTCAGCTCGGCTCCTCGTGGAACCACGAGCGGCCGCGCCTCGAGCGAGTGCGGCGCGATGAACGTGATCGCCATCGCGTCGAGCCCACGCACGAGGACAGGGCCGCCGTTCGAAAGGTTGTACGCCGTCGACCCGGAGGGGGTCGAGCAGATCATCCCGTCGCACGACACGACGCCGAGGTCCTCGCCGGCGATCGCCCAGCCGAGCTCGATCATGCGACCCAGCGTCGAGCTCGTGGCCACGACGTCGTTGACCGCGACGAACGTCTCACCGTCCAGATGGGCCTCGAGCGTCGGCTGCTCGACCGTCCGGTACTCGCCCGCGAAGACGCGCGCGAGGTCCTCCTCGATCCGCTCCGGCATGATCGAGGCGAGGAAGCCCACCCGGCCGAAGTTGATGCCGATCACCGGGACGCCTGTGCCGAGCAGCCGGGCGAGGGTTCGGAGGATCGTCCCGTCGCCGCCGACGGCGACCGCCAGTTGCCCGCGCTCCGGCTCGTCGACGAGCTCCACGCCCGCCCGCTCGGCCACCGTGCGCACCCGCGCGACCGCCTCGCGCACGTCGAGGCGGCCGTGCGCGACGACCCCCGCCGTCTCAACCGGCGGCTGCGTGCTCGATTCGCTCGTCGAGGTCATCGGGAAGCGTCGGGTGCTCGGACTGCAGAAGGTGAACGAAGATCTCCCGGTTCCCCTTCGGGCCCGGGAGCCCCGAGTCTACGACGCCCCGCACGCTCGCCCCCCACGAGAGCGCGGCTTCCGCCACCTCGCGCACCACGCGCCGCCGCACCTCGGGGTCGCGCACGACGCCACCCTTCCCCACCTCGGCCCGCCCGGCCTCGAACTGCGGCTTCACGAGCACGACCGCCTGCCAGCCGGGCGCGCAGAGCCTCAGAACGGGCGGAAGCGCGAGCCGCACCGAGATGAAGGAGACGTCGCAGACGGCGAGCTGCGGCGCGAAGGGGAGTCCGGTGAGCGTGCGCGCGTTCGTCCGCTCGAGGACGATGACGCGCGGATCGCCCCGCAGGCGCGGGTGGAGCTGGCCGTAGCCGACGTCCAGCGCGATCACGCGCACCGCACCGCGCTGGAGCAGGACGTCCGTGAAGCCGCCGGTCGAGGCGCCCACGTCCACGCAGTCGAGGCCGGCCGGATCGACGCCGAGTGCGTCGAGTCCGTGCGCGAGCTTCTCGCCGCCCCGCGAGACGTACGGCGGCGGCCGATCGACCGCGAGCTCTGCGTGCTCGTCCACCTGGTGTCCGGGCTTGTCGTAGCCGTGCACGAGCCCGGCCAGCACGAGCGCCTGGGCCTGAGCCCGCGACTCCGCCAGCCCCCGCTCGACGAGGAGGACGTCAAGTCGCTTCTTCACGCGGTGCGTACCGCGAGACCGTCGACGATCTCGCGGAGCACGGATGTGTCGGCCACGACCTCGTCCAGCCGCACACGGGCACGGTCGGCGGCCTCGTCCGCGTACCGGCGCGCACCGTCGGGGCCGTGCTCGCGTACGTATCCGTCCGCATCGAGGATGTCGTCGACGATCTGGAACAGGAGCCCGAGCTCCTCCGCGAACGCCCGCCACGACGCCTGGTCCCCCGCAGGCAGCTCAGCCGCCCACAGCGCCATCGTGACCGATGCGTAGAAAAGCCGCCCAGTCTTGAGCCGGTGCACCGCAGCGAGGTCGTAGCCCTCGACGTGGGTGTCGAGGTACTGCCCGCCGATCATCCCGAGCGTCGCCTCGGCAAGCTCGCGAGCGACGGCCGACGATTCGTAGCGCGCTGCGAGCCGGAACGCCTCTGCGAGGAGCGCATCTCCGGCCAGGACTCCGACCCCCTCGCCGAACTTCTTCCACGTGGACGGCTGGCCACGCCGCTCCTCGTCGTCGTCCATCGCCGGCAGGTCGTCGTGGACGAGCGAGAAGGTATGGACGAGCTCGATCGCCAGCGCCGCAGGCATCACCTGCGCATGCGGCGCAGCCAGCGCCTCCCCGACCGCCAGCGTGATCACGGGGCGCACCCGCTTCCCGCCGACCTCGAGCGAGTAGCGGACGGACGTCGCCTGGCCGTGGAGCTCAGGCCAGAGCTCGAGCCGCTCGAGTGCCTCCTCGACGAGCACCTTCAGCTCGTCAGGACTGTGCATCCCCGTCCTCAGCCTCGCGCTGTGCGCGCGTCAGCTCCTCCTCGACGGCTTTCGCGAGCTCGGAAAGCTCGCCGAGCAGCTCGATCGCCCGATCCGGCGAGCCGCCCTCGCCCTCGGAGAGCTGCTCGAGCTCCGCGCGCACCGCCTCGACCCGCGCGAGCAGCTCCTCCGCCCGGGTCAGCGCCTCGTCGCTGCTCACGTCTCATCCTCCTCCTCGCGCACGAGCCTCCCCAGGATCCCGTTCACCAGCCTCGCAGCATCCTCGGATGCATAGCGCTTCGCAAGCGTCACCGCTTCGTCGAGGACGACCTCGACCGGCACTACGCCCTCGTCGAGCTCCTCGAGCGCGACGCGGAGGACGTTCCGTTCGACCGCGCCGAGCCGGTCCGCGGTCCAGTCGTCGGAGGCCGCCGTGATACGCGAGTCGAGCTCGTCCGCGTGCTCGGTGACCGCCCGGGAAAGGTGGCGCGTGTACTCGTCGACGTCGCCCTCGTACAGCGAGCCGAGCGGCCGCCCGGTGACATCCCACTGGAAGAGCATGAAGACCGCAGCACGCCGCGCCTCGCGGCGGCTGATCGTGGTCACGCGGGATCGAGCTCCTCGACGGTGACGTGCACGGACTCGACCTCGACGTCGCACATCCGGGCGAGCGCGTCGGCGACCCGCTCCTGCACCGCCCCCGCGACCTCCGGGAGGACACGGCCGTACCTGACCGCGAGCTGAAGCTCGGCGCTGGCGCGTCCGTCCTGGAGCTCGACGCCGAGTCGCCGCCGTCCCTTGCGCAACCGTGCCCCCTCGACGGACGAGACGGCCTGCCGCACGATCTCGGTCAGCGCCACCTCGCTCAGCCGGACGGAGCCGGCGTCGTCCTGCACCAGGATGCGACTCACGAGCCGGCCAGTGCCGGCAGCCGCGCGCCGGCCTCCTCGATGAAGGACGTCGAGTAGTCGCCGCTTCGGAACTCCTCGCTCGCGAGGATGTCGAGCGCTGCGTCGCGGGTCGTCGGGACGCCCGTGACCTCGAGCTCCGCCAGCACCCGCTGCGCGCGCGCGATTGCGAGCTTGCGGCTCGCGTCGTGGACGATCACCTTCGCGATGAGCGAGTCGTAGTGCGGCGAGATCACCGTCCCGTCCTCGACGAAGGTGTCGACCCGCACGCCCGGCCCGAGCGGCGGCCGGAAGCGCTCGATCCGCCCGGGTGCCGGCGCGAAATCGCGCGTCGGATCCTCGGCGTTGATTCGGATCTCGATCGCGTGCCCCAGGCGAGGCCCGGAGCGGCCACCGTGCGCCAGCCGCTCGCCGGCGGCGATGCGCACCTGCTCGCGGACGAGGTCGATGGAGGTGACGAGCTCGGTCACGGGATGCTCCACCTGGAGGCGAGTGTTCATCTCGATGAAGGAGAACGAGCCGTCCGGGCCGACGAGGAACTCGATCGTGCCGGCGTTGCGATAGCCGATGTGCTCACAGGCGCGCTCGGCGGCTGCCTCCATCTGCTCGCGCAGCACGTCGTCGAGCGCGGGCGAGGGCGACTCCTCGATGAGCTTCTGGTGGCGCCGCTGGATCGAGCACTCGCGCTCGCCGCACGTGAGGACGTGGCCGTGGCCGTCGCAGAGCACCTGGATCTCGACGTGCCGGGCGGGCGTGATCACCTTCTCGACGTAGAGCGTCCCATCGCCGAACGCGGCCTGCGCCTCGGAGGAGGCGCGCTCGTAGAGGCCGGGCAGGTCGGCAGGATCGTCCACCCGGCGCATGCCTCGGCCGCCGCCTCCCGCCGCCGCCTTGAGCAGGATGGGAAAGCCGAGCTCCTCCGCCGCCGCCCGGGCGGCGTCGACGCTCGCGGTTCCCTCGGTCCCGGGCACGAGCGGCACGCCCGCCGCGCGCATCTCCGCCTTGGCGCGGGCCTTGTCCCCCATCCGCTCCATCACCTCCGCCGAAGGGCCGATGAAGACGAGCTCGTGGTCGTCGCACGCACGGACGAAGTCGGCGTTCTCGGCGAGGAAGCCGTATCCCGGGTGGACGGCCTCGCAACCCGTCGTGCCGGCTGCGGCGACGAGCGCGGGGATGCTGAGGTAGCTGTCGACGGCCGGCGGCGGTCCGATCCGGACGGCCCGGTCGGCGAGCCGGACGTGGAGCGCGCCCTCGTCCGCCGTCGAGTAGACGGCGACGGCCTCGACGCCGAGCTCGTGCAGCGCGCGGATCACGCGGACGGCGATCTCGCCCCGGTTCGCTACGAGGACGCGGGAGAACACGGCGGCCTAGATCGCCGGCCGGCCCACGAGCGGCTCGAGCTCGAAGAGGAGCTGGCCGAACTCGACGGGCTCCGCGTTCTCGGCGTGCACGGCGCGCACGACTCCCTCGACGTCCGCCTTCACCTCGTTCATGAGCTTCATCGCCTCGAGGATGCAGAGGGTCTGGCCTGCGGCGACGACGTCGCCGACCTCCACGAACGCCGGTGCGCCCGGCTGGGCAGAGCGATAGAAGGTACCGACCATCGGCGACTCGACCCGGACGAGAGTCCCGGTGACGGCGCTGGCCGCTGCGGGCTGGTCCGGCTCGGACACCGCAAGCGGCGCCTCATCGGGTGCTCCGGCAGGGAGGTCGGGCGTCGACCGGACCGAGATCCGCATCCCGTTCTCCTCGATCGTCACCTCGCCGATGCCGGAGTCCTGGACGATCCGGACGAGCTCCTGGATGCGCTGCGCGCGCTGCTCGTAGGCAGCGCCGGGCTCGGCGTCACGCCTGCCGCGGCCGCGGATCCCGCGCAGGAGCCGTTCCGCATCCTCGCCGAAGAGCCCGAGCAGGAGCAGCTCCTCCTCGCTCGCCGCGACGCCGCCGGCACGCTCGCGCACCTCGTCGAGTGGCGGCGTGACGTCCTCCTCGCTGTCGGGGTCCGCCGTGAGCTGCACGACGCGCTCGAGCGCCGGGTCGATCGGCGCCGGTGGCTTGCCGAAGGCGCCCATGACGAGGCTGCGCACCTCGTCGACGACGACGAGATAACGGCTAGCCGAGAGGACGTTGATGATCGCCTGCGAGGCGAGGACCTGGCCGATCGGCGACGCGAGCGGGGGCCAGCCGGTCTCCGCCCTGATCCGGTCGAGCTCCTCGAGCACGTCGTCGAGCCGGTCGCCGGACTCTTCCGCCCGTAGTGAGCTGTCGATGCCGGCAACGACGCTGGCGGGCACGTCGTGGCGGGCTGCGAGCACGGCGATCCGAGGGACGAGCGGAGTCACGAGCTCGTCGCCGATGTGCTCGTCGACGAGGTCGGTCGCCGTCCAGAGCACGTCGACGTCGACGCCTGTGTTGAGGCCCGTGCCGCCGAGCGCCTCGGCGAGCGCCTCGCCCGACACGCGGTGGAGCGTGAGCGCAAGCGGATAGATCGCGCACGCGATGAGCTGCGCGCCGGCCTGAGCCGCCGTGAGAGAGACCGCAAGGGCGCTGCCGCCGGCTCCCTGCGCGTAGATTCCGACCGGAAGCCCGCTCGCCTCTGCGAGGGCGCGCACGAGTTCCTCCGCGGTGTGGGGCTGCAGCGAGCCGGTCGGATCGTGGAGGAGGACGCGCACCGCGCCGAGCTCCGGGAGCATCTTCGCCCGCTCGATCAGCGTCTCGATCTCACCGGTGCGCCCCGGGCTGTAGACAAGCCCGGCCTCAAAGTCTCGCTCGGCGGCGACGATCGCCTCGGCGGCCTCGCGCAGGTTCGAGACGTCGTTGAGCGGGTCGTGGAGGCGGAAGACGTCGATCCCGTTCGCGGCGGCGGACGCGACGAAGCGGCGAGCGAAGTCGGCGTCGACGGGCCGCGAGCCGACGAGGAACCGCCCGCGCAGCGCGAGCCCGAGCGGCGTCTCGACGCGCGCCTTGAGCGCGCGGATCCGCTCCCAGGGACTCTCGACGCCGCGCTTGACCGCGTCTTCGAAGGCACCGCCGCCCGACACCTCGAGGTATGCGAAGCCGGCCCGGTCGAGGATCTCGGCCAGCCGCAGCTGCTCGGCTGCGGGAACCCGCCCCGCCAGGGGCTCCTGCCCGAGCAGGCGAATCGTCGTGTCGGCTAGGGACGGCACCGGCAGACCTTATCGCCGCGGCCCGGCCGACTCAGGCGCGCGAGATGTAGCGGCCTTCGCGGGGGTCTACCTTGAGCCGGTCGCCGACGTTGACGAAGAGGGGGACGTTGACGACCGCTCCCGTCTCGAGCTTCGCCGGCTTCGTCACGTTCGAGACCGTGTCTCCCTTGATACCCGGCTCGGTCTCGACGACCTCGAGCTCGACCGACGCAGGGAGCTGGATGCTCGACGGCTTCCCGTTCACGGCGAGCACCTGCACAGACGCGTTGGGCTGCATGTACGGCAGCTCGTCGGCCAGATCGGCCTGTGGAAGCGCGAACTGCTCGTACGTCTCCGCGTCCATGAAGTGGACGTCGGAGCCGTCGTCGTAGAGGAACTGGACGTTCTTCGTCTCGGTGCGCACGCGCGGGAACTTCTCGCCGGCCCGGAACGTGCGGTCGACGACCGCGCCTGCGTCGAGGCTCTTCAGCTTCGTACGGACGAACGCGCCGCCCTTTCCCGGCTTGACGTGCTGGAACTCGACGATCCGCCACACCTTCCCGTCGAGCTCGATGTGCATACCGTTCTTGAAGCTGTTCGTGTCGACCGTCTCGGCCACGGCGCCGGATGGTAGCTAGCCGACGGTGAGCAGCTCCTTGGTGAACCGGACGGGATTGTCGAGACCCTCTGCGGTCACGATCACGTCGTCCTCGATCCGGATCCCGAACCGGCCGGAAAGGTAGACGCCCGGCTCGACCGTCACGA
>Ga0187776_10001880_pt1 | contig 10625 bp, 7 predicted proteins | sample 0216_BV02_MP12_2_FD_132426 | JGI IMG/M metagenome (GOLD analysis project Ga0187776, IMG submission 132426) | Tropical peat soil microbial communities from peatlands in Department of Meta, Colombia - 0216_BV02_MP12_20_MG | ecosystem: Environmental > Terrestrial > Soil > Wetlands > Peat | place...
CCCGAATCGGCCATGACGTAAATCGGATTAATCACGCCTTCCTTGTCCAACTTCTGCATCTCTCCGAACATCTCATCTGCGACCTTTTCCGTAATCGCCGACCAGATTTCGATGACCTTGTTGTAGCGTTCGCCGTTGGTGATGGCGCCGTCCAGGTACTGCTGCTGCACGTTGACCACCTGCTTCTCGGCGTCGCGCACCAGTTGCCGCTTGTTGTCGGGGATGACCATGTCGTCGATCCCGATCGACAGCCCGGCGCGGGTGGCGAACTGGAAGCCCAGTTGCTTGATCTCGTCGAGCATGCGCACCGTGGTCTCCAGCCCGAAGCGCAGGTAGCAGTAGTTCACCAGTTGCCCCACGCCCTTCTTCTTGAGCAGGCCGTTGATGTAGGGCATGCCCTCGGGCAGGTGGTCGTTGAGGATGACGCGGCCCACGGTGGTGTTGATGAACTGGCGGTCCAGCTTGATAGGCTCGCTGTGCAGCACGTCCTGGTCGTCGTAGGCGGCGGTCAGGTCGAGCACCTCGCCGCTGTAGCGCAGGCGGATGGGAGTGAGCGTCTCCACCTCCTTGGCCTCCAGCGCCAGCAGCACCTCGTCGAGGTTGGCGAAGGCGCGGCCCTCGCCCTTGGCCCCGTGCTTGGCCTTGGTCAGGTAGTAGATACCCAGCACCATGTCCTGCGTAGGCACGGTGATGGGCTGGCCCGAGGCGGGAGAGAGGATGTTGTGCGAGCTCAGCATGAGCACGCTGGCCTCCACCTGCGCCTCCGGGGAGAGCGGGATGTGCACCGCCATCTGGTCACCGTCGAAGTCGGCGTTGAAGGCGGTGCACACCAGAGGATGGATCTTGATGGCCTTGCCTTCCACCAACACCGGCTCGAAGGCCTGGATGCCCAGGCGGTGCAGGGTGGGAGCGCGGTTCAGCAGCACGGGATGGTCCTTGATGACCTCTTCCAGGATGTCCCACACCACCGACTCCTGCGCCTCCACCATCTCCTTGGCCTGCTTGATGGTGGTGCACTGCCCGGTCTGCTCCAGGCGGTGGTAGATGAAGGGCTTGAAGAGCTCCAGCGCCATCTTCTTGGGCAGGCCGCACTGATGGAGCTTGAGTTCCGGCCCGACCACGATGACGGAGCGGCCGGAGTAATCGACGCGCTTGCCCAGCAGGTTCTGGCGGAAGCGTCCCTGCTTGCCCTTGAGGGTGTCGGAGAGCGACTTCAGCGGCCGGTTGTTGGCGCCGCGCAGCACGCGGCCGCGGCGGCCGTTGTCGAACAGGGCGTCCACCGCCTCCTGCAGCATGCGCTTCTCGTTGCGCACGATGACCTCGGGGGCGTGCAGGTCCATCAGCTTCTTGAGCCGGTTGTTGCGGTTGATGACCCGGCGGTAGAGGTCGTTGAGGTCGCTGGTGGCGAAGCGGCCGCCGTCCAGCGGCACCAGGGGACGCAGCTCCGGGGGAATGACCGGGATGACGTCCAGGATCATCCACTGGGGCTTGTTGCCGCTCTTGCGGAAGGCCTCCACCACCTTCAGGCGCTTGGCGTGCTTGAGGCGCTTCTGCATGGAGCTCTCGTGCTTCATCTTGTCGCGCAGCTCGGTGGAGAGTTCGTCCACGCTGACGCGCTTGAGCAGTTCCTTGATGGCCTCCGCCCCCATCATGGCCTTGAAGCCGGTGGGGCGGAACTGCTGGTCCAATTCCCGGAACTTGGTCTCTTCCTTGATGATCTCCTTTTCCTTGACGGGGGCGTCGCCGGGGTCCACCACCACGTAGGCCTCGAAGTAGAGCACCGACTCCAGGTCGCGCAGGGAGATGTCGAGCAGGTGTCCGATGCGGCTGGGCAGGCCCTTGAAGAACCAGACGTGGGAGCAGGGCGAGGCCAGCTCGATGTGCCCCAGGCGCTCGCGCCGCACCTTGGAGAGGGTGACCTCCACCCCGCACTTGTCGCAGATCACGCCGCGGTGCTTCATGCGCTTGTACTTGCCGCAGAGACACTCCCAGTCGGTGACCGGGCCGAAGATGCGGGCGCAGAAGAGCCCGTCACGCTCCGGCTTGAAGGTGCGGTAGTTGATGGTCTCCGGCTTGGTCACCTCGCCGTGCGACCAGGAGCGGATCTTCTCCGGCGAGGCCAGGCTGATGCGGATGGCATCGAAATCGGCGATGTTGGCTCCGAGATCAAAGGGACTGGTGCGGTACAAGTTGTCCTCCCGTTCCTGCGGCGTTGTCGCCCGCCGCCCTGCAGTGGCCAGTGGTCAGTGACCCGTGGCCAGTTCTTCCTTGATCTTGGGGGCCGGCGGCCGGGTCAACTGACCACCGGCCACCGGCCACTGTTCCTAGTCCGCGGCCGCGACGGCCAGCGCCTTGCGCTCCGTCTTGACCAGCTCCACGTCCAGGCAGAGCGACTGCAACTCGCGGATGAGCACGTTGAAGGACTCGGGCACGCCCGGCTCGATGGCGGCCTCGCCCTTCACGATGGCCTCGTAGATCTTGGTGCGGCCATAGACGTCGTCGGACTTCGCGGTCAGCAGTTCCTGCAGGATGTAGGCGGCGCCGTAGGCCTCCAGCGCCCACACTTCCATCTCGCCGAAGCGCTGGCCGCCGAACTGCGCCTTGCCCCCCAGCGGCTGCTGGGTGATGAGCGAGTACGGCCCGATGGAGCGCGCGTGGATCTTGTCGTCCACCAGGTGCGAGAGCTTCAGCATGTAGATGTAGCCCACGGTGACCGGCTGCTCGAACAGGTCGCCGGTCATGCCGTCGCGCAGCACCGTCTTGCCCGATTCGGGCAGGGCCGACTCCTTGAGCAGCGACTTGATCTCCGGCTCGCGGGCCCCGTCGAAGACGGGCGAGGAGAAGTACACGCCCCGGGTCATGCCTTTGGCCACCGCCTCCAGCGTGTCCTCGTCCAGCCCGGCGATGCGCTCGGCGAAGGGGGTCTCCTTGAAGATGGTCTTGAGTTCGCGGCGCAGCGTCTCCTCGCGCGAGTTCTCCTGCAGCAGGCGGGTGATGCGCGCCCCCAACTCGTGGCCCGCCCAGCCCAGGTGGGTCTCCAGGATCTGGCCCACGTTCATGCGGCTGGGCACGCCCAGGGGATTGAGCACGATCTCCACCGGGGTACCGTCGGAGAGGTAGGGCATGTCCTCGTCGGGAAGGATGCGGGCGATCACGCCCTTGTTGCCGTGGCGCCCCGCCATCTTGTCGCCCACGCTCAGCTTGCGCTTCATGGCGATGTACACCTTCACCAGCTTGATGACGCCGGGAGGCAGCTCATCGCCCTTCTGCAGCTTGTCCACCTTCTCCTTGACGATCTTGCGCAGCACGTCGATCTGGCGCGAGGTCATCTCCTCGATCTCGTCGATCTGCTCGTTGACCCGCGGGTCCTTGTCGGCGTACTTGATGCGCTTCAGGTTCTTGGTGGAGATGCGCTCGATGGTCTCGCGATCCAGCACCGCGCCCTTGGTGAGCAGGCGCTTGTTGGTGCGCTCGTCGTGCAGGTCGGCCTGCACTTCCTTGCCGCCCAGGATGTTCTCCAGGCGCTTCAAGCGCTCGTCGGTGAGGATGCGGATCTCGTCGGCCAGGTTCTTCTCCAGCTTCTCCACCTGGGATCCCTCGATGGCCTTGGCGCGCTCGTCCTTCTCCGCTCCCTTGCGGGAGAAGATCTTGACGTCCACCACCGTGCCCTCGATGCCCGGAGGGCAGGTGAGGGAGGCATCGCGCACGTCGCCGGCCTTCTCGCCGAAGATGGCGCGCAGCAGCTTCTCCTCCGGGGTGAGCTGGGTCTCGCCCTTGGGCGTGACCTTGCCCACCAGGATGTCGCCCGCCTTGACCGTGGCCCCGATGCGGATGATGCCGCTCTCGTCCAGGTCGCGCAGCGCCGACTCGCTGACGTTGGGGATGTCGCGGGTGATCTCCTCCGGCCCCAGCTTGGTGTCGCGCGACTCGATCTCGAACTCCTCGATGTGGATGGAGGTGTAGTAATCCTCCTTCACCAGCTTCTCCGAGACCAGGATGGCGTCCTCGAAGTTGTAGCCGCGCCAGGGCATGAAGGCGACGAGCACGTTGCGGCCCAGGGCCAGCTCGCCGTGGTCGGTGCAGGGGCCGTCGGCGATCACCTGCCCCTTGGCGACGCGGTCGTTCTTGCGCACCGTGGGTTTCTGGTTGATGCAGGTGTTCTGGTTGGAGCGCTTGAACTTGGTGAGCTGGTAGATGTCGGAGCCCACCTCGCGGGAGAGCTGGCCGGGATGGTGCTCGCCCTCGACGCGCACGATGATGCGCTCGGAGTCCACCGAGTCCACCAGGCCGGCGCGCCGCGCCAGCACCACCGCCCCGGAATCGCGCGCGGTGACGCCCTCCATGCCCGTGCCCACCAGCGGGGCCTCCGCCCGCAGCAGGGGCACCGACTGGCGCTGCATGTTGGCGCCCATGAGGGCGCGGTTGGCGTCGTCGTGCTCCAGGAAGGGCACGAGGGAGGCCGCCACCGAGACCAGTTGCTTGGGGCTGACGTCGATGTAGTCCACCTCGTCGCGGTGCACCAGCACGAAGTTGCCGGCCTTGCGGGCGTTGACCAGCTCAGCCACCAGGCGCTCGCGCTCGTCCAGCTCGACGTTGGCCTGCGCGATCACGTGCCGGTCTTCCTCCCAGGCCGAGAGGTAGAAGGAGTAGGGCTCGTACTCGGCCTGGCGGCGGCGCTTCTCCTTGAGTTCGGCGTTGGTCTTCTCGACCTCGTGCTTCTCCACGTGGTCGCCGACGCGGTGCTCGCTGTCGCCGGCGTTGACGATGCTGACGAAGTCCTGCACCCGCCCGCTCTTCACCCGCCGGTAGGGCGACTCGATGAAGCCGTAGTCGTTGATGCGGGCGTAGCAGGAGAGCGAGGAGATCAGCCCGATGTTGGGCCCTTCCGGCGTCTCGATGGGGCAGATGCGCCCGTAGTGGGTGGGGTGCACGTCGCGCACCTCGAAGCCGGCGCGCTCGCGCGAGAGCCCGCCCGGCCCCAGCGCCGAGAGCCGCCGCTTGTGCGTGATCTCCGAGAGCGGGTTGGTCTGGTCCATGAACTGGGAGAGCTGCGAGGAGCCGAAGAACTCGCGGATGGCCGCCATCACCGGCTTGGCGTTCACCAGGTCGTGCGGCATGGCCGTCGACATCTCCTGGTAGACGCTCATCTTCTCCTTGATGGCGCGCTCCATGCGCACCAGGCCGATGCGGAACTGGTTCTCCAGCAGTTCGCCCACCGCGCGCACGCGCCGGTTGCCCAGGTGGTCGATGTCGTCGACCGCGCCCAGGTTCTTGCGCAGCTTGAGCAGGTAGCGGATGGTGGCGTAGAAGTCCTCCGGCTCCAGGGTGCGGTTGTCGAGGTTGGTGGCGTCCGCCTTCTCGAACAGCTTGATGTTGAACTTCAGCCGGCCCACGCGCGAGAAGTCGTACTTGCGCGAGTCGAAGAACATGCCGTGGAAGAGCGAGGTGGCGGTATCCAGCGTCGGCGGATCGCCCGGCCGCAGCTTGCGGTAGATCTCGATCAGCGCTTCCTGCGGGGTCTTCACCCCGTCGCGCTTGAGGGTCTGGCTGATGACCACGCCCACGTCGTCGCGCTCGGGGAAGAACAGGTGCAACTCGGTGATGCCGGCGTCGGCCAGCTTGGCCAGCTTGTCGGTGGTGACCTCGGAGTTGGCCTCGAGCAGCACCTCGCCGCTGGAGGTATCGACCACGTCGGCGGCGGTGTAGGCGCCTTCCAGGTCGGACGCGTCCACCTCGATCTCGGTGAGCCTGGCCTTGTGGATCTCCTTGAGGATGGCGGGGGTGATCTTGCGCCCGCTGTGCGCGATCTCTTCCCCGCCCTTGGTGGCGATGCGGCGCGCCAGCTTCATGCCCAGCAGGTTGGTGGGCTTCTCCGCGCCCGGCTCCAGCGTCCACAGCAGCTTCTTGTCGCGCAGAGCGAGCTTGTCGACGGTGTAGAAGGTGCGCAGGATGTCCTCGTCGGAGCGCAGCCCCAGGGCGCGCAGGAAGATGGTGCCCAGGAACTTGCGCTTGCGGTCGATGCGCACGTACAGGATGTTCTTCTGGTCGTACTCGAACTCCACCCAGGAGCCGCGGTAGGGGATGATCTTGCCCAGGAAGTAGGTGCGGTTGTTGGCGGTCTCGAAGAATACCCCCGGGGAGCGGTGCAACTGGGAGACGATGACGCGCTCGGTGCCGTTGATGATGAAGGTGCCGTTCTGGGTCATCAGGGGCACGTCGCCGAAGAAGACCTCCTGCTCCTTGATGTCGCGGATGGAGCGGTTGCCGGTCTCCGCGTCCTTCTCGAAGATGGTGAGGCGGATGGTGACCTTGAGCGGCGCGGAGTAGGTCATGCCGCGCTCTTCGCACTCGGTGACGTCGTACTTGAGCTGCAGGCCCACCGGGTCGCCGCACTTGTTGCAGAAGTCGGGGGTGTTGGCGTTGTAGGTGCCGCAGCGCGCGCACAGCACGTCGCCGGGGTGGAAGGGATCGGTGATGACGGTGGAGCCGCAGTTCCGGCAGGTGGTGCGCAGGTGGTGCAGCCCCTTGAGGTGGCCGCACTTGCACTCCCAGTTGCCGATGGCGTAGTCGACGAACTCCAGTTGCGAGACGTTGCGGAAGTCGGTGATGGGGAAGACCGACTGGAAGACGGCCTGCAGCCCGGCATCGTCGCGCTCGCTGGGCAGGCGGTCCATCTGCAGGAAGCGGTCGTAGGAGCGCTTCTGCACCTCGATGAGGTTGGGGATCTGGATGGTGGCCGGGATCTTGGAGAAGTCGAGCCGGCTGCGGAAGGCGTTATTCTTGTTCGGCATTCCTCACTCCTGAAATCGTGCGCCCGGCCCTCGCGGGCCGGGTCCTGCGGCGCTGCCGGCAGCCGCGCGCGCCGGCAGCGGAAAAGGCGTCAGCGTCCGCGGGAACAGGGGTTCCCGGCGGCGCCGGTGGCGTCTGCCCTAGCCTGGATTGTGTGTTTCCGCGCCAGTCTGGCCTGTCTTCGGCCCCGCTCGCCGGGACCGTCGCCGTCAGAATCGTTGCCATGCGGGCCGCCCTCGCGGGCCGCCCGCCCTCTCACCTTTGGCGTCAGGAAGGCTGCTGGATTAGATTCTCCAGCCGCCCTCCCGGATTCGCTCTCGCCGGGTGCGCGCCGCCTACTTCACTTCCACGGTGGCGCCGGCCTCGGCGAACTTCTTCTTGATGTTCTCGGCCTCTTCCTTGTTGACGCCCTCCTTCACGGTCTTGGGGGCGCCGTCGACCAGGTCCTTGGCCTCTTTCAGGCCCAGGCTGGTGACCTCGCGGACGGCCTTGATCACGTTGATCTTGTTGGCGCCCACCTCTTTGAGGACGACGGTGAACTCCGTCTTCTCCTCGGCCGCGGGCGCGCCCGCCGCCGCCGCGCCGCCGGCCACGACCACCGGGGCCGCCGCGGCCGCGGAGACGCCCAAGCGCTCCTCCAGCCGCTTCACCAGCTGCGCCGCATCCAGCAGCGACAGGCCTACGATTTGCTCTTCCAACTGCTGCAGATCCGCCATGTCAGTTCTCCACTCTGAGGTATCGATTGTGCTGCCCTGGCACCAGTTCCCAGGTTTCCAGTGCGGGCTTCCCGGCCAGACAACCGGGGCCGCAACCCCTGACAACCGATCACCAAACCCTTCACCAGCACGTCAGCACGCCCGCGCTGGCTGAACTCTTTCGGTCTCTGGATCACCCGATCACCCGATCGCGGCGATCATCCGAGGCGAGGCCGCTAGGCCTCGCGGAACTTCTTCTTCTCCACGCCCTGGTTGAGCACGACCGCGACGTCGCGGCCCACCGCGTTCATCACCGTCACCAGGCGCTGCGCCGGCGCCTGGATGAGGAAGAGCAGCTTGGAGAACACTTCCTCCCGCGACGGCAGCGTCGCCAGCGCTTCCAACTCCTTCACGGAGAGAGCGCGCCCTTCCACGACCCCGGCCCGGACCATGAATTCCGGATTGTCCTTCGCGTACTTGGAGAGCGCCTTGGCCAGGGCCACGGGGTCGCCGCTGGTGTAGGCGATGGAGGTCACGCCGGTCAGGTCCTTCAGCGCGGGCTCCACCTTGGTGCCCTTGGCGGCGCGCTCGGCCAGGGTGTTCTTCACCACCTGGTACTGGGCGCCGGCGGCGCGCACCGACTTGCGCAGTTCGAAGTCCTGCGCCACCGTCAGCTTACTGAAGGTGCCGACGATCAGGTGGCTCACCCGGTTCAGGTCGGCGCTCAGCTTCTCGACTTGTTCTTTCTTCTTGGCCTTCGTGACCGCCATGGTCTTCAGTCCCTTTCCGGTCTTTTTCTGACGCCGGCGCTACGCTTTGGCCGCCGCTTCCAGCGGCGACACGTCGATCGCGATGCCCGGGCCCATGGTGGAGGACAGGGTGACGCCCTTCATGTACTTGCCCTTGGCCGCCACCGGCTTGGCCTTGATCACGCTGGTGATCACGGTGCTGGCGTTCTCGATGAGCTTCTCCGGGGCGAACGACATCTTGCCCACGGGCACGTGCACCAGCGCCGTCTTGTCGGTGCGGAACTCCACCTTGCCGGCCTTGATCTCCTGCACCGCCTTGGCCACGTCGAAGGTGACCGTGCCGGTCTTGGGGTTGGGCATCAGGCCCTTGGGACCCAGGATCTTGCCCAGCCGGCCCACCGACTTCATCATGTCGGGGGTGGCGATGAGGGCATCGAAGTCGGTCCAGTTCTCTTTCTGGATGCGCTCCACCGTCTCCTCGCCGCCCACGAAGTCGGCGCCCGCCTGCTCGGCTTCCTTCACCTTTTCGCCGCTGGTGACCACCAGCACCTTCTTCGACTTGCCCAGGCCGTGGGGCAGCACCACCGTGCCCCGCACCATCTGGTCGGCGTGCTTGGGGTCCACGCCCAAGCGCATGGTGACCTCCACCGTCTCGTCGAACTTGGCGTACTTCACCTTCTGCAGCAGGGGCACGGCGTCCTGCAGCAGGTAGGGACGCTTCTCCACCGCCGCCCGCGCCTTCGTGATGTTCTTGCCCGTCTTCCGCATCTTCTTCTTTCCTCGTCTCCCACCGCCGTCCGCTCTTCCGGGGGCCGTGGTCATCTCGACTTCTTGCAAACTCTCTGCGGCCGACGACCGAAGGCCGAGGGCCGACGACTTCTACGCCACGACCTCGATGCCCATGGAGCGCGCCGTTCCCTTCACCGTCTTGATGGCGGCTTCCAGGGAGGCGGCATTCAGGTCGGGCAGCTTCTGCTTGGCGATCTCCTCCACCTGCTTCTCGGTGACCTTGCCCACCTTGTCCTTGTTGGGGGTGCCCGAGCCCTTGGCGATGCCGGCCGCGCGCTTCAGCAGCACCGACGCCGGCGGCGTCTTGGTGATGAAGGTGAAGCTGCGGTCGCTGTAGACCGTGATCACCACCGGGATGATCAGCCCGTCCAGCTCTTTGGCGCTGGTGCGCGCGTTGAACTGCTTGCAGAACTCCATGATGTTGATCTGCGCCTGGCCCAGCGCGGGTCCCACCGGCGGCGCCGGGGTCGCCTTGCCCGCCGCGATCTGCAGTTTGACCTTGCCTGTTTCCTTCTTCGCCATAAGACCAGCTCTTAGCTTCTAGCTCCTAAGCTCTTCGCTTTGAAACCTCGAAACTCTGAAACCTCGAAACCTTGCTCAGGCCACTTTCTCGACCTGTCCAAACTCCAACTCCACCGGGGTCGACCGCCCGAAGATGGTGACCATCACCTTCAGGGTCTCGCGGTCCTCGTTGACCTCGTCCACCACGCCGGTGAAGCTGGCGAAGGGCCCCTCGGTGATGCGCACCGACTCGTTCTTCTCGAACTTGACCTTGAGCTTGGGCCGCTCCTTGCCCACCGCCACCTTGTAGACGATCTGGTTGACCTCTTCGTCCGACAGCGGGGTGGGCTGTTGTCCCGTGCCCACGAAGCCGGTCACGCGCGGCGTGGCCTTGACCACGTGCCAGACGTGGTCGTCCATGTCCATCTCCACCAGCACGTAGCCGGGATAAAACATGCGCTCGGTGGTGTACTTCTTGCCGCCGCGCACCTCGGTGACGGGCTCGGTGGGAATCAGCACCCGCCCGATCTTCTCCTGCAGGCCGAAGGCCTGGATGCGGCTCTCCAGCGACTCCTTCACCTTGCGCTCGAACCCCGAATAGGTGTGGACGATGTACCACTTCATGTTGGGGTTGCGGGCGGGCTCGGGCGCGGCCGCGCCCTCGGCCGCCGCCGGCGCTTCCGCCACCGGCTCCGCCGGCGGGGCCGCCTTCGTCTCTTCCGCCGTCTCCGGCGCCGTCACTTCCGCGGTCTCGTTGTCCACGTTCTTCTCTTGGTCCTGCATGGTCATGCGCTACCGGAAATACCGGAAGACCTTGTCGAGGCCGAAGCTCAGGGCCAGGTCCACCACGTAGAAGTAGGCGCCGAACAGGAACACGGTGATGATCACCACCAGCGTGGTCGCCTTCACTTCCTTCCAGGAGGGGGCGGTGACCTTCTTGGTCTCCGTCCGCACCTCGGTGTAGAAGCCCTTGATGCGCTGCGGCCAGGACTTGATCTTTCCGCCGATCGAATCTTCATCCATGATCTGCGCTGCGATTGACTTCGCCATGCTCGGGTCCCGCTTTCCTCACTGCACCGGCCACTTCCCGGCTCGCGACCAA
>Ga0187776_10001881_pt1 | contig 10624 bp, 10 predicted proteins | sample 0216_BV02_MP12_2_FD_132426 | JGI IMG/M metagenome (GOLD analysis project Ga0187776, IMG submission 132426) | Tropical peat soil microbial communities from peatlands in Department of Meta, Colombia - 0216_BV02_MP12_20_MG | ecosystem: Environmental > Terrestrial > Soil > Wetlands > Peat | place...
CCAGGAATCGTGCGATCGACGCGTGCGTACGTCACTCGGTAGTACGCGGTGCCGGCGCTGAGATCTCGCGGTGACACCACTTGTGCCTTCTAACTTCATTTAGACGATAGTGGCGACTTGCCGCGCTGAAAACCCCTCGAAATCCTATTCCGCACGCGTACTCCGCTCGACCATTACTTAGAGGACCGAAACGGGGCGATGAAATGCCCCACACTCGAAGGATATTCCTCTCGACCCGCAACCCGCGGGATGCTTCCATGCTCCTGCATCGCGGCAGCGTTGTCGCACGTCAGGAGGACGGGGCCTATGGACAGGGAATCCGGACTGTTCGCCGTGGCTCGCGAGAAGATGCGGACGCGTCACCTCGCGCTCAGAACCGAGCAGGCGTATCTGCATTGGCTGCGGCGTTACGTCGAGTTTCACGATCGTCGGCATCCCCGTGAGCTCGGCGCTCCCGAAGTCGAGAGATTCTTGACCCATCTGGCGGTGGCCCGCAAGGTGAGCGCTGCGACGCAGAGCCAGGCGCTCCAGGCACTGCTGTTTCTCTACCGCCAGGTGCTCGGGATCGACCTGCCGTGGCTCGAAAACATCACCCGCGCGTGCCAGCCGAAACGCCTGCCGGTGGTCTTGAGCCGCGCCGAGGTGAGTTCGCTGCTGGCGCAGCTCTCCGGAACGCCGTGGCTTGTCGCGAGCCTGCTCTACGGCAGTGGCCTGCGCCTCGCCGAGGGGCTGCGGCTGCGGGTGAAGGATCTGGCGTTGGACCGCGGCGAGCTCATCGTTCGCGAGGCCAAGGGCGGCAAGGATCGCGTCACCATGGTGCCGGCCGCGCTCGAGACGGTGCTGCGTGCGCACCTGCAGCGTCTGCGTGCGTGGTACGAGGACGAGCGGCACCGGGCACGCCCCGGCGTCACTCTGCCCCGCGGACTGGCGCGCAAGTACCCGCACGCGGCCACTGCCTGGGGCTGGCAGTACCTGTTCCCCGCCGCGACTCTCTGCCGCGACCCGTACTCCGGGCAGCTGCTGCGGCACCACCTGCACGAGAAGGTCATTCAGCGTGCCGTGCAGGGAGCGGTGCTGCGCGCGAGCCTGGCTCAGCCCGCCAGCTGCCATACGCTGCGCCATTGCTTCGCGACCCACCTGCTCGAGGACGGCTACGACATCCGTACCGTGCAGGAGCTGCTCGGCCACTCGGACCTCAAGACCACCATGATCTACACCCACGTCCTGGCAAAGGGAGCCAGGGGCGTGCGCAGCCCGCTCGACCGCGACGGGACCGCGCCTCAGAAGTGATAGGTGATCGCGCCGTTCGTATCGCTGAGCGTGCCCTCGGCGATCAGCTCATCGACCAGGCGCTGCAGCTCGCTCTCCGGGGTTTGCTGCGAGAAATGCGAGTGCAGCACGGCAATGAGGCCCTTGCGCCGGCGCGGGCGGCGGATCTTCTGCGTCCCCGCCAGCAGCTTCAGGGCCTCATCCTTGAGCGATCCGCCCTCACCGCGCGCGCGCCCCCGGTGAGCTGCCGCGCGGCCGCCGCCGCCCTGCCGCCCGGTGCCGCTACCGGCGCGGCCGCCGCCGGGGCTGCGGGCCGCCTGGGGTGCGCCCCGCGCACCGAGCGCCTCGGCCATGGAGTTGGCGCGGCGCACTGCGAAGCCGCGGCGGTTGAGATGACGGACCAGGGGATCAAAGCCCTTGTCCTTCGAGAGAATGACGCAGGCCGTCATCGGTGAGCGCGCCAGGTACTCGCCGAGATAGAAGGCGATGTGGAAGTCGAGCGCGTTCTTGCCCTGGCCTTCGATGTCGATGGGCACGAAGCGCTCGCCGAGCTTCAGGGCCGCCTTCAGGAACTCGGTCGGCACCGTGCGCTGGGACGCGCCGAAGAAGAACGGCACGCGCACCCCGTCGGGGATCGCGCCGAGATCGAGCTTGCCGATGTTTTCGTAGTCGACGAGCAGCACATTCTCGGTCATGGTCACCTCGCGGCGCCGGCGTTCGCGCCGGCGAAGCCATTCTGCCGCCACGCCTCGTAGACGACCAGTGCCACCGCGTTCGCGAGATTCAAGCTGCGATTGCGCGCGCGCATCGGGATCGCCAGCTGCCGTGCGCGCGGCACGAGCGACAGCACCTGCTCCGGGAGTCCGCGGGTCTCCGGACCGAAGAGGAGCGCATCGCCCGCGCTGAAGGTCGCCTCACTGTAGGGCCGCGCGCCGCCGGTCTCGATGCTGAAGAGGCGCGCGGCACTCAAGGCCTTGAGGCAGGCGGCGAGGCCCTGGTGCACGCGCACCTCGGCGAGCGCCTCGTAGTCGAGGCCGGCGCGCCGCACGGCCTTGCGGCTGAGCTCGAAGCCGAGCGGCCGCACCAGGTGCAGCGTCGCGCCGGTGTTGGCGCACAGGCGGATGACGTTGCCTGTGTTGGGGGGAATCTCCGGCTGGAATAGCACGACGTGGAACATGGGGCTCGCGTGGCGGGCTGTGGGGGTGTGCGATAATGCGCGCCATGCCGAGCGCGATACCAGAAGCAGCCGGGGCGGACGCCCGGCCGGCAGCGAGCGCCGACCGATCGGCACTGCGCTTCTCCTTCTGCGGCCTGGAGTTCGCCTCGCCGATCGTGCTCCTCTCCGGCTGCGTCGGCTTCGGCGAGGAGTACACGCGGGTCGAGGGCTTCTCGAACCGCGACGCCGGTGCCGTGGTGCTCAAGGGCACGACCGGCAAGCCGCGCCTCGGCAATCCCCCGCACCGGATCTACGAGACGTCCTCCGGCATGCTGAACGCCATCGGACTGCAGAATCCGGGCGTCGACCACGTGGTGAGCACGGTGTTGCCGCAGCTCGACTTCACCGAGACGCGCTTCATCGCCAACGTGTGCGGCTCGACCGTGGAGGAATACGTCGAGGTCACGCGCCGCTTCGATCAGTCGCCGATCGACGCGATGGAGATCAACATCTCCTGCCCGAACGTCAAGCAAGGCGGCGTCGCCTTCGGCAACTATCCGGAGATGTCGGCGCAGGTGGTGGCTGCCTGCCGCCGCGCGACCCGCAAGCCCCTCATCACCAAGCTCTCGCCCAACCAGACCGACATCCGCGAGAACGCGCGCCGCTGCATCGAGGCGGGAACGGATGCGCTCGCGGTGATCAATACCGTCATGGGTATGGCGATCGATGTGGCGACACGCCGCCCGGTGATCGGCAATGTGCAGGGCGGGCTCTCGGGGCCCGCCATCAAGCCGATCGCGCTCCTGAAGGTCCACCAGGTCTACGAGGTCGCAGGCCCGCACAAGGTGCCGATCATCGGCCAGGGCGGCATCGTGAGCGCGACCGATGCGCTCGAATTTCTCATCGCCGGCGCGAGCGCGGTCGGGGTCGGCACCGCGCTCTTCTACGACCCGCTGGTGTGTCGGAAGATCAACGAGGGCGTCGCGCAGTACCTGCGCGCGCAGGGACTGAAGAACGTGACGCAGCTGGTGGGCACGCTGCGCACGGGGCGCGACATTGAGGACTGCGCAGTCTCGGGCTGACGCGGCTCGCGGCGCGCGCTGCAGGATTTCCAGGATTGCGCTGGTCGCAGGCTGACTTCAGGAGGAGCATCGTGAGGACACTTTCTTGGCAGGCACTCGCATGGGTTCTCGCGGCGGCGCTCGCCGGCTGCGTGGTGGAGGCGCCCTATCCGGCGCAGCCGGTCGATTCCACAGCCCCCGCTCCCGCCACCGATGAGACCGAGGAGCAGGCGCCCGAGCCGCCGCCGCCGCTGCCGGTCTACGAGCAGCCGCCGCCTCCGGTGGAAGGCTATATCTGGACTCCCGGTTTGTGGCGCTGGGGAGTGGAAGGCTACTACTGGGTTCCGGGCACCTGGGTCGCGCCTCCACAGGTGGGCTTCCTGTGGACGCCCGGCTATTGGGCCCTGGTCGGCGCGGTGTATCTCTTTCACCCCGGACACTGGGGGCCGCACGTGGGCTACTACGGCGGCATCAACTATGGCCACGGCTACGACGGCGAGGGCTTCCACGGCGGCCGCTGGGTGAACAACCGCTTCCAGTACAACACCGCGGTCACCAACGTGAACGTGACCACCGTTCACAACGTCTACCATGAGACCGTAGTGCACAACGTCGCGGTGAACAACCCGCGCGTCAGCTACGCGGGCGGGCCCGGCACGCGCGCGCAGCCGAACCCGGCCGAGGCTGCCCATGCGAGCGAGCCCCGCTTCAAGGCGACGCCGGTGCAGTTCCAGCACCACGTCGATGCGCGCGCCGAGCCCACGCTGAACGCGGCGCGCAACGAGGGCCGCCCGCAGATCGCCGGTACTCCGCGCCCGAGCGCCTTCCGCGCACCGGGCGTAACCGCCGCGAAACCCGTCGGCGAGCCCTATCACCCGCAGCGACCGCTGCAGCGGGACGAGAAGCCGAAGGAAGACCGGCATTAGCGCCGCGGTCACGCGGGCGCTGCTCGCAGTCGCCGTCGTCTCTGCGCTGGGCGCAACGGGCGGTGACTCTGCCGCCGGGCAGGAGTCGGCGCCCGCCGTGGTGCGGCTCGCCCTGCAGCCGGGCGAGCTCGCTCTCGGGCGCGCTACCGCGCCCCTCACCATGGTCGAGTTCACCGACTATCAGTGTCCCTACTGCCGGCGCTTTCAGGCCGAGGTGTGGCCGCGCCTCAAGCGCGAATACATCGACACCGGGAGGCTGCGCTACATCGCCCGCGACCTGCCGCTGCAGTTCCACGCCGCCGCCGCACCGGCTGCCGAGGCGGCGCACTGTGCCGGAGAGCAGGCTAAGTTCTGGGACATGCACGCCGAGCTCCTGGCCGGCGCCGCCGACCTGGGGAACGGCGGGATCGAGCGGCGGGCGCGCGCCGTCGGGCTCGACATGACGCGCTTCGGGGAGTGCGTCGCGCGCAACAAGTATTCCGCGGTGATCGCGGCGCACGTGCAGGAAGCTGATGCCGCCGGCATCGAGGGCACACCGGGCTTCATCATCGGCCGCGCCGCGCACGGCGAGCTCACCGGAGTGCGCGTCGAGGGTGCAATGCCGTACGAGGACTTCGACGCGCTGCTGCGTGAGCTGCTCGCCGGCGGCTGAAGCCTACAGCAGCCGCTGCTGCCCGCCCGCGTCCGCCACGGGCGCGAGCGGCGGGTGCAGCCGCACCGGCCGCGGCGCGGTGGCGATGAAGCTCACTTCCATCGCGCGGAAGCGCTCGAGAATCCTTAGGTTTATGGTCTGCTGCGCGTCCGCGTAAGCCTTGTACTCGGGGCGGGTGACGAAGAACACGGCCTCGAACTCGAGCGCCCTCTCCGTGCAGCGCAGCAGGTGGCAACGGTCGAAGCGTACGTCCGGGGTCGCCTCGATGATCTCGCGCACCGCGCGCGGCACCGCGGCCAGCGTCGCCACCGGCGTCTCGTAGTGCACCGGCAGTACGAACAGCGCACGCCGCTCGATGAGGCGACCGTAGTTGCGCACGCGGGCCCTCAGCAGGTCGGCGTTGGAGATCACGATCTGCTCGCCGTTGATGCTGCGCAGCCGCGTGCTCTTGACGCCGATGTGCTCGACCGTTCCCTGGCAGTCATCGACCGTGAGGAAGTCGCCGATCCCGAAGGGCCTGTCCAGCGCGATCGACATCGAGGCGAGGAGGTCCGCGAGCACGGTCTGCACCGCGAGCGCGAGCGCGATGCCGCCGATCCCCAGGCCCGCGAGCAGCGGCCGGATCTCGACGCCGAGGCTGTCGAGTGCGAGCAGGATCGCCATGCCCCAGATGACGAGCCCGGCGCCAAACAGGATCACCTGCATGGAGCTCTGCAGCAGCGTGTCGGGCCCGGTGGAGCGCTGCCGGCGCAGGTCGATGGCGAAGCGCACCGCCGTGTTGGCCCACAGCGCGAGCTGCATCCACAGCAGCAGCACCAGTGCGACCGTGAGCCAGCGCTCGACCCGCGGCGCGAAGCTGAGGTCGCGCGAGGCGAGCCACAGCGCCACTCCCCAGAGAAAGAGGCGATTGGTGTGCTCGGCGAGCAGCGCCGCGAGATCGACCGCCACATGGACCTTGAGCGGCGCGCGCGCGCTCAAGCGCCGGCGTTGCGCGCCGATCAGCCGCTTGGCGATCGGCAGAGCCGTGAAGGTGATGAGGAAGATCGCGAGCGAGATCGTCCAGTCACCGAGCGAGTTGCCCAGGAACTCGGTCTGCCAGAAGTGGCCCGACATCGGCTTGCGTCCCCCCTGAAGTCAGCGCCGGCGGCTAGTCCCCCGCGCCCTCGGCGCCACTCATCCCGAGCTCCTTCAGCTTCCGCGTCAGCGTGTTGCGTCCCCAGCCGAGGAGCTTGGCCGCCTCCTGGCGGTGGCCGTGGGTGCGCCTGAGAGCGGCGCGGATCAGCACGCGCTCGAACTGCGGCTGCGCCGCATCGAGCAGCGGCTGCGTGGCCCCGAGGCTGGCGCGCTCGGCCCAGCTGCCGAGCGCGGCTGCCCAATCCGCGTCCTTCGGCCCCGCGGACGCCGCGCTCGCCAGCTCCGCCGGCAGGTCATCGAGCCGCACCTCGCGCCCGGGAGCGAGCACCGACAGCCGCCGGCAGAGATTGACGAGCTCGCGCACGTTGCCGGGCCAGTCGTAGGCGGTGAGCAGCGCCTGGGCATCCGCGGCGAGCGTCTTCGGCTCCACCCCGAGCTCGTGCGCGGCCACCTCCATATAGTGGGCGAGCAGGTCCGGGATGTCGTCGGCGCGCGCGCGCAGCGGCGGCAGCTCGATGCGGATCACGTTCAAGCGATGGTACAGGTCCTCGCGGAACAGACCGCGCGCGACACGGTCCCTGAGGTCCTGATGGGTTGCGGCGATCACCCGCACATCGACGCGCACTGCGGTCTGGCCGCCGACGCGATAGAACTCGCCCTCGGCGAGCACGCGCAGCAGCCGCGTCTGCAGCGGCATCGACATGTCGCCGATCTCATCGAGAAACAGCGTCCCGCCGTCGGCCTGCTCGAAGCGCCCGCGCCGCAGCGCGTCGGCGCCGGTGAAGGCGCCGCGCTCGTGTCCGAAGAGCTCCGACTCGAGGAGCTCGGCGGGAATCGCCGAGGTGTTGAGCGCGATGAACGGCTTGCCGGTGCGCGGGCTGTGGTCGTGCAGTGCGCGCGCCACGAGCTCCTTGCCGGTGCCGGATTCGCCCGTCACCAGCACCGTCATGCTGGAGCGCGCCAGGCGCCCGATGGCGCGGAACACCTGCTGCATCGCCGGCGCGCGTCCCAGGAGCTCCGGTATGCGCGGCGTGCCGCCGCCCTCGGCGCCGCCCTGCATGCCGGCGTTGGCGGCGCGGCGCGCGAGCGCCACGGCCTGGTCGATGTCGAAGGGCTTCGGCAGGTACTCGAAGGCGCCGCCCTCGTAAGCCGACACCGCGCTCCCCAGGTCCGAGTGTGCGGTCATCACGATCACGGGGAGCGTGGGGCGCGTGTCGCGGATGCGCTTGAGGAGCTCGAGCCCCGAGGCCCCCGGCATGCGGATATCGGTGATCAGCACGTCCGGCGACTCGCGCCGCAACGCCTCCAGTGCCGGCTCCGCCGCATCGAACACGCGCGCGCTCATGCCGCCGTGCTTGAGCGCGCGCTCCAGCACCCAGCGGATCGAGGCGTCGTCGTCGACCAGCCACACGCGCAGTGACTCGCTGTTCATGATTCATCTCCGAGGGGCAGGAGCAGCGTGAACACGGTGCGCCCCGGTTCGCTCTCGAACTCGATGATGCCGCCGTTGCGGGTCACGAGCTCCTGCGCCACCGCGAGCCCGAGGCCCGTGCCGTTGGCACGCCCGGTGACCAGTGGATAGAAGATCGAGGAGCGCAGCTGCTCCGATACGCCGGGACCGGAGTCCTCGACCTGCACGGCGGCGACCAGGCGATGGCGCGCCGAGCCGATGCTGACGTTCGAGCGCGCGCGGGTGCGCAGCACCACGTGTCCGGTGTCCCCCTGCGACTCGAGCGCCTGCAGCGCATTGCGCCCGACGTTGAGCAGCGCCTGGATCAGCTGATGGCGATCGAGCATGGCGTTCGGCAGGCTCGGATCGTAGTCACGCTCGACCAGGATCCCGGTGCGTGCCTCGGCCCGCAGCAGGTGATACACGTGCTCGCAGATCTCGTGCACGTTCATCAGCGTCTTGCTGGGCGGGCGGCTCGGGCCCGCGATCGACTCGACCAGCGCGGTGAGGCGATCGGCTTCCCCGATGATGACCTGGGTGTACTCGCGCAAGCTGGGCGCCGGGAGCTCGCGCTCGAGCAGCTGCGCCGCGCCGCGTAAGCCCCCCAGGGGGTTCTTAATCTCGTGGGCGAGCTGGCGGATCATGAGACGGCTGCCGTCGAGGCGCGCGAGCAGATCGTTGTCGCGCGAGATGCGCTGGCGCTGCGTGGTGTCCGCGAGCTCGATCAGCAGGTGGGTCCCCGTGAGCCCGGGGAGCGGCGTCACGGTGACATCGAGCGTGCGCGCTTCGCGCGGCGCGCTCAGCGGCTTGAGCGCGAGCTCGCGATCGGCGATGCCCTCCCCCGTCTCGAGCGCGCGCCTGAGGATCGCGTGCAGGGCGCCCGCGTCGTGCAGGAAATCCCCGAAGGGCCGTCCGCGGCTCATGTTGAGGCTGAAGGCGAGCAGATCCTGAGCGGCGACGTTGGCGTAGATGGGGCAGAGCTGCGCATCGAGCATCAGGATCCCGGTCGAGAGGGCATCGAGCAGCTCCGCCGGATCGAAGTGCGAGAGCGCGGACGGACTGCGGTACTCAGCGGCCATGGCGCGGCCGGCTCGGGCTCACGGGCGGGGCAGGCGGCGGCGCGCCGCCTGGCGGCACTGCGGGCCGGCGCGTCAGCGCGGGCGCGGCGAGACCGTCGGCGCGTTCGCGGGGCTCAGGAGATTCGTCTGCTGCACGTAGAAGGTGATCGTCGGGGTCTGGCACAGCACCTGGTCGTCGCCGCCACGGATCTGCGCCTGCACCGTGTGCTGACCGCGATCGATCGGCGTGACGTTGAAGCTCATTCCGGTGGCTTGCCCGCCGTTGAGGCCCTGTCCGTCCATCGTGATGAAGATGCGATCGCCCGGGCGCGGCACCGGATCGCTCTGCACGCGGATGAACACCGCTTGCGCGTTCGGCAGGTTCTGCTGGTCGAGCGGCTGCGCGATGGCGCAGCCCTTGTAGGGATTGGGGGGCGCGGCCTCCGGTTCCGCCGCGGCAGGGCCGCGCACCGCGGCCGAGTTCGACGAATAGGTCTGCACGCCCTGTACCTGGAGCTTCTGGGCGTTCGGGTGCGGCTGATCGCTGTAATGGATCACGCCATTCTCGTCGACCCACTTGTACACGGTGGTGCCGAGCGCCGCCGAGCACGCGAGCCACATTAAGGTAAAGAGAATAGGCCGCATCGCAGCTCAGCATATCCCGGCATCGGGGCGGAGACAAAAGCGGCACGCGCGCACTGTGCGCTGGCGCTCTCTCACGCGCCGCCTGTGCGGGCCACCCCGCCCCCGGCGCGCCCGCCGTCCCGCCCCGGAACAGGCCGGCAGCTGCGGGCGCGGGGCGCGGGGACGGCGGACGCCTCACGGCATCCTCAGCAGCTGTAGTACAGCTCGAGCTCCACCGGGTGCGTCGACATGCGGAAGCGCGTGATCTCCTGGAGCTTCAGTCCCATGTACGCATCGATCACGTCGTTGGTGAAGACGCCGCCGCGGGTGAGGAACTCGCGATCCTTGTCGAGCTGCTCGAGCGCCATGTCGAGCGAGTGGCACACGGTCGGGATGTGCTTCGCCTCCTCGGGCTCGAGATCGTACAAGTCCTTGTCGGCCGGATCGCCGGGATGGATCTTGTTCTGGATACCATCCAGCCCCGCCATCATCATCGCCGCGAAGGCGAAGTAGGGGTTGGCGCACGAGTCCGGGAAGCGCACCTCGATGCGCCGCGCCTTGGGCGAAGACACCCACGGGATGCGGATCGAGGCGGAGCGGTTGCGCGCCGAGTAGGCGAGCAGGGTCGGCGCCTCGAAGCCGGGCACCAGGCGCTTGTAGCTGTTGGTGCCGGGGTTGGTGATGGCGTTCAGCGCCTTGGCGTGTCTGATGATGCCGCCGATGTAGTAGAGGGCGAGATCCGAGAGCCCGCCGTACTTGTCACCGGCAAACAGCGCCCGGCCTTCCTTCTGCAGCGACTGGTGCACGTGCATGCCGTTGCCGTTGTCGCCGACCAGGGGTTTGGGCATGAAGGTCGCGGTCTTGCCGTAGCCGTTGGCGACGTTGTGCACGCAGTACTTGAGGATCTGCACCTGGTCGGCCTTCTGCACCAGGGTGCCCGCGCCGACGCCGATCTCCGCCTGGCCGCCGGTCGCGACCTCGTGGTGATGCACCTCGACCTTGAGCCCCATCTCCTCCATCGCCAGGCACATCGCCGAGCGGATGTCCTGGAAGGCATCGACCGGCGGGACCGGGAAGTAGCCGCCCTTGATGCCGGGGCGGTGACCCTTGTTGCCGTCCTGGTATTCGCGCTGGGAATTCCACGCCCCCTGCACCGAGTCGATCGAGTAGAAGGAGCCGTTCATCTCGTTGCCGTAGCGCACGCTGTCGAAGATGAAGAACTCGTTCTCCGGTCCGAAGAGCGCGTAGTCGGCGATGCCGGTGGACTTGAGGTAAGCCTCGGCGCGCTTGGCGA
>Ga0187776_10001882_pt1 | contig 10620 bp, 14 predicted proteins | sample 0216_BV02_MP12_2_FD_132426 | JGI IMG/M metagenome (GOLD analysis project Ga0187776, IMG submission 132426) | Tropical peat soil microbial communities from peatlands in Department of Meta, Colombia - 0216_BV02_MP12_20_MG | ecosystem: Environmental > Terrestrial > Soil > Wetlands > Peat | place...
GACTTGCCCACCCCTTATTCGCCCGTGCTTTTAGGACGGGCAAAAGATTCCTTTATCAGAAATCACTCGGACTGACCCAGTCGTGCTTTCGCACATTGCTAAGGTTTCTCGCCTGCTGCGCCCCATAGGGCCTGGGTCCGTGTCTCAGTACCCATCTCCGGGCTTCTCCTCTCAGAGCCCGTACCTGTTATAGCCTTGGTGGGCCATTACCTCACCAACAAGCTGATAGGCCGCAGTCCCATCCCGTGGCAGTAAACTGTTTGGACAATGGGCCATTCCAGGCACCGTTATCTATCGTGGTTTATTCTCAGTTTCCCGAGATTATCCACGTCCACAGGTTAGGTTGACTACGTGTTACTGAGCCGTCTGCGTCGTATTGCTACGATCACTCGCATGGCTTAGTACCAATCCGATAGCAGTCAGGTCCGGCAGGATCAACCGGATTCATTATTGTTGTACTTTTTTCAGTACTTTGTCGAAGTACGACTAATCACACTTTTTATTGGGAATTGGTGGATTGCACATTTCTTCAAATTTCGGATAAGACCGTTGGGTCAAACCCACATTTTGTATGCGTAACTGGAGGCCTGTGAATCATGCGATGGTTCAACACCAAATGTCAGCACAAGCGCCGCCTTGCTGTCACGTATGCAAAAAGTTAATCAAAGCGAAATAATATAAACCATGCCGAAATTAGCCTCAAAAAATGAATTTTTGCGATCACTAATATTAATCTGGAGCACAATTTGATGCATTGTCTTCTGCAGTTGAAGTTTACAAGAAAAAGACCAAGCGGTCAGCCAAAGTTTTTGAAAGATCAAAAAAATTTCATGTCAATGGAGTAAGCCATAACATCAGATTTTTTGAACCGTATCCGTTTGTTACAAAATCGGGAAAAGGTAAGTACCTCATAGATATCGATGGAAACAAGTATGTCGATTATTGGATGGGACATTGGAGTCTTATTTTAGGTCATGCTGCACCACAAGTGTCAGGTCTTGTAAAAAAACAGCTCCCGGCGTGTTGGATGCATGGAACAGTAAATGAAATGACTGTTTCGTTTTCTGAAGTAATTCAAAACGCGGTTCCCGTGGCAGAAAAGATTCGTTATGTTTCAACAGGGACTGAAGCTACAATGTATGCTGTCAGAATTGCTCGAGCCGTTACTGGAAAAAAGACAATAGCAAAGATAGATGGAGGCTGGCATGGTTATACCTCTGATTTACTAAAGTCTGTCAACTGGCCTTTTGAGGAACCAGAGAGTCTTGGGTTGACAGATGAGTCACACATAGTATCTATACCATACAATGATCTTGAAAAATCAATCCAGATATTGCAATCTGTAAAAGATGATCTTGCTGGAGTAATCATAGAACCATTACTAGGTGGAGGCGGATGCATTCCTGCAACAAAAGAATATCTTTTAGGAATTCAAGAATTCGTCCACAAAAATAATGCACTATTTTTGCTTGATGAAATTGTAACTGGATTTAGATTTGCATTTGGTTGCTTGTATCCCTCGATGAATCTAGATCCTGATATAGTCACTTTAGGAAAAATTGTCGGTGGCGGTTTCCCAATAGGTATAATCTGTGGAAAAGAGGAGATAATGAAAATCGCAGATACAAATACTCATAAAAAATTGGAAAGGTCGTATGTTGGCGGTGGAACATTTTCTGCAAATCCAATTACAATGACTTCGGGTAAAGCAATGTTAGATTTTCTCAAGAAAAATTCAAATCAAGTATACAAGAAGATTGGGAAACTTGGCAACCAAGCAAGGAAGGATCTTGCCAAAGTATTTGATAATAAAGTTGCAATAACCGGTATGGGCTCTTTATTTATGACACATTTTTTGACAAATGGAATGACGGAGGTAAAAAACGCCTCAGATGCATCTAGATGCAATATTGACATTTTGCACAAGTATCACTTTGAGATGATAGCAAAAGATGGTATTTTCTTCCTTCCTGGTAAGCTTGGTGCAATATCGTATGCACATTCTGAATCAGACATCAAGAACCTTGTTGAATCTTCAACGATGTTTTCTGCGTCTTTAAAATAATCTAAATTCAATAATTACTAGATTAGCGACTCTTGCAATCAGCCATATTGATGTTAAATTGAAATGAATTATTTTCCGAAATGATTTACATTTTCAATCGATTCTTATATAGGAAAAAGAAGGTTCACTATGGTTAAAAAAATTCTATTACTTGCAGTTTTACTGTCAATTGGATTGATCACAGTTCCTGTAACATTTGCTTCGTCTGACCGAAATTGTAATCAAAAACAGATTTGTGCTCAACCAGGTGACTACCTAAAATATACAGCCCAAGTCTATGGTCATAACGGTACCATCTCTTATAATTTTGGCAACTTTATTGATCCCAATACGTTAAAGGTTACCATATCGACATTTGTAAGTGGACAAACAATAAATGCCCAGTCAACGTTGAATTTGAAAAATACTACTCTTGTCAACAGCGACGGGTCTAAAGGTGCATTCTTTTTCATGGTGCTTACTCCAATCAATCCAAATGAAGTTGCAGCCTCACCATTCAAGGAAACAACTGGTATGTACAGTAACTATCAAAGATCTATCTATGCAATTGAAGAATCAAATGGAACAGATTCACAAGAAGTGATAATTGACAAAGAAACCGGCGTACTGCTAGATTTCAAGATACAACATGTTCAAGTGATATCGGGACAGCCAGTAACCACAGGAACATCATTTGAATTAGTTGATACCAATATAATCGCATCATCAGACTTGCAAGGTACTAATGAGAGTCCATCTACTATTTCTCCAGTAACAAATAGCACTATAGGAATTCCAAACTCTGTTTCCAATGCACCAAATTCTAGCTCTAGTAATGATTCCACCATAATTTACATAGGAATAGTAATTGCGGTAGCAGGAGCTGGAGCAGGAATAATGATAATGAAGAAAAGAAAGCACAAAAAGGCATAATCCCTTGTGCTTAATTTGATTATGAATTATTTCTAGAGAATAAACTTTGAAAACTTTCATTCTATCAGAATTGGTTTTGAAATTCAGTCTAAACCATACTTGAGAAAAATCGAGTTCTTCAGTAAATCCTTTCCAACAACCAAACTTATTAGGCAAACCCCTTGATTCGTTCTAGTGTACAAATTAGCTATTATTGGTTTGGCAGTCATACTGCTTATTCCGCTTGCATCTAATTCATTTGCAGCATCAAACATTGAGATTGATATTCATACAGGTTCTGCGGATCCTAACGAACATTTGACATTCTACCCTCCCGATTCGTCTGCATATGTAGGTGATACAATAATGATTGGAAATGCTGATACAGTACCACACGAAGTGGTATCAGGAAACCCAAGTACTGGACCAGACGGCAGATTTGATAGTGGGACGCTCAATCCTGGACAGTATTATTCATATCAGTTACAAAATAATGATGTTGGCACAATCAGCTTTTATGACAAGAATGATCAATGGATGGTAGGAAGTATTATCGTTTCACAAGCACCGACAGGATACAAAGTAATACCTGATGTAGGCAAGAATATCGGGGACGGTAAAACAACTTTTGACATACAATACCAGTCAATAAAAAACATCGTTGATTCATCGATTGGACTAAAGGACCATTCGTTAAATCTAGTACTGGTAGGACGTACAAACCAGAGTAGTAATCTAGTTCTAAGATTACCCACGGGTCTAATTAATGGCCCATTTCTTGGAATACAACTTGATGGCCAATTCACAAATAACTACACAATATATCAGGAACCAGGGTTCAATGCCATTACAATTCCAATTACTCCACTTACAGAACAAGTAAGTATAGTAGGCTCTTCCGTGGTGCCAGAATTTGGTGCAGTTGCTGTGCTAGTTCTTGCAATCTCAATTGTAACTATAGTTCTCTTTACAAGACTTAGGCCAATCCATAAACTGGGATAGCTGCACCGCTAATTGGTCTAGAGTCTTCGGATGCTAAAAATAAGATAATTTTTGCGATTTCTGCAGGTTTTACCCATTTAGCATAATCAGCACCAGGCATTACTATTCTATTTTCTTCTGTATCAATGATGCTTGGCAGGATGCAGTTTACATTAATTCCCTTTGCCTTTACCTCTTCTGAGAGAGATTCAACAAGTCTTACTACACCACTTTTTGATGCGACATATGCAGCGTCAAATCCAGTTCCTTTGAGCCCTGGTCTTGCTGCAACATGTATTACTTTACCGCTTCCTTGTTTGATCATTTGTGCGACAATATGCTTGCTAAGTAAGAACGCAGTCTTTAGGTTAAGAGCCATCATTTCATCCCATTCTTGTTCATCTATTTCAGTCACAGGCTTTCCAGCAATATATCCGCCGATAACATTTGCTAAAACATCTATCTTTCCAAATTTTTTAACAATATCGGAGACCAGATTTTGTACATTTTCTTCTTTTCTCAAGTCTTTTTTGACTGGAAAAATATTTTTTGAAAGATCACCAAATTTTGATGTAAGCCTTTGCAATGAATTGTCTGAATTGTAGGTAATGGCAAGTGATGCATTCGCTCTAAGGAAGGCAAGACTAACTTCTGTTCCAAGCCCACCAGTTCCACCAGTAACTAAAGCTACTTTTCCAGCAAAATCATAATCTTTCATAAGATAAAGATCATAGCTCTAACTAAAAAAGAGTGTCAATTTGGACTAAGATATAATTTTATTCCTAACTGTGTTCTCGAGTCTTTGATTCTACGTCATCAGCCATTACATCAAGTTCTGATGTGTCACCAAATTTTTGGTAAGTCAGTTTTTCAAGGGTTTTGATTATGCTCTTAGCAGAACGATATTGTGGGATCTTTGGCTCGTTAAGCTCTGCATACAATCCAATTCCCTGAATGCCATTCATTTTAGCAAAACCCAAGATAAGACCATTAAATCCAGTAATTATAGAAGCCTCCGGAGTTGTTTCGATGCCTAGATTACGAACTTGGTCAGTTAGTTCAACCGATGTTGTAGTAACAAAAGTTTTAGGATTTTTTTCTATAGGCCTTGCGGTATGGAATCCCCCTAATGTGTAGATGAATCTAGTTGAATATTTTTTTGCAACATTGATTACGTCTTGGCATAGAATGTTAAGCTCTTCCGTAGACGACGGTTGGCCTGAACCACCGCCAAACATAATTGTATTTTTGGCATATCGATATTCCCATTTTTCTTCTGGAAGATCAATGTAACCACCATTGTCAATGACATAGGCAGGGTAGGATGGAAGAACTTCGCGAAAAAGTGTAGTTTCAAGGTGTGTATTAATAAAATCAATAACGATGCTTCCTACATCGCCCATGTCTTGCATAGCTGCAATCATCATAGGCTTTTGCAGATCTGGTTCCTTTGTTTGTAAAAACTTCACATGGGTTTTACTACTGTTTATGATTAATACTTTGAGATTTTGGATTAGGATATAAAGAGAGTTTTGTAAAATTCACACATATGGGAAAATATGAGCTTCCACCCCTACCATATTCTTATGACGCCTTAGAACCATACATAGATGAAACTACGATGATAATTCATCATACAAAACATCATCAGGCATATACAGATGGACTAAATGAGACATTAATACGAATTAACGCCTTATCACACAAAAGTTACATTACTGGAATTTTATCTGATCTTAGTTTAGTTCCAGAATCCGCAAGAGATTCGATTAACTTCTTTGGAGGAGGATATGAAAATCACAGAGCGTTTTGGGAAAGTATGAAACAAAATGGCGGTGGCATGCCAGGGGGCAGGTTAGCTGATGAGATAGATGTTTACTTTGGAAGTTTTGAAGATTTCAAGAAAAAATTCACGGAAGGAACCATATCAATACAAGGAAGTGGTTGGGGATGGCTTGCTTATAATCAAAGTTTTGCAAGACTAGAATTTCTAACCACCGACAACCAAACAAGCCCATGGACGAAGAGACGCATACCTCTGTTGGGTTTAGATGTCTGGGAACATGCGTACTATCTAAAGTATCAGAATAGAAGAGCAGATTATGTAAATTCCTGGTGGAATGTTGTTAACTGGTCCGTGGTAGAAGAAAGATTTCTCAGAGTTGCACCATAAGAATCATAAAATATGTGGCAACAACGTACTAAACAATGGTCAAGTCCAAGTTATTGATTGCGCAAATACTTATTTTTTTACTAGCTCTATCTGTCTATTGTGAAGTGGAATTATCAAATGCCTATGCACAGTCTTCTTTTATCAAGGTCAAACCTACAAATCCGATGCAGAAGAAGCCTCTTATAAAATTCAAAGTGAGATACTAGAATGGATGCATATCTTGAAGAAGAATTGTACGATTTGATTACGCATTGTATTCAAAATTCAGCAGACTCTACAAATTACAAATCAAAAAAAGACAGAATTGAGGAGATTGGTAAAGAATTATTTGCAGATGGCGGGGTCGACGCAATGGAAAACATGTATTTTGCCATACAAAACAGAATAAAGGAAGAAATCCAGAAGGACGCCAAGCCGTATCGTTCTTTGTGGAATGGCATTACTGATGACTGGAAATACTAGATCTATTGCGCAATAGCTACCAATGGCTCTTCTTCTGCTACTGGTTCCTCTCGCAGTTCCTTCTTTGCCTTGGCAAGTGCCATTCTGAGATGTTCTATCTCGATCTCATCTATCATTTCGCACATGAATAATCAATATCAAGATCTTGTACTTAAGCACTGTGCAGGTTTACACAAGAATTCGGGCTGTAATTTCTTCGTGGAATTGTTTTAGATTTGTGCAGTAGTCTTTCCACCCGTGTGAAAAAAGAATTTCCTTGTCACCATGAGCATAACATCCAAGCAAAGACTTGCCATTAACTTTCAATGGCATGTCTACAACAAATTTCTCTTTCTCATCTATTTTTCTAAAATATGTAGGTTTTAGACCCAACGCATAAAGTTCTACTAGATAACTAAAAGGATTTGGACTGCCAAGCTTGTCCTTTGCAGATTCAAATGCAACAAATCTTGCTGCACATTTTGCCGCATCTCTTGCAGCATCTCTTGCTGTTTCTCCCGATACATATCCTCCACCATACCACCCATAATTGTCTCGTGCCGAATAACTTGCTTGTTTCCATGCATAATCCCATGCCGAGTCCCATGTGTTTTGCCTGTCAGCTTTCATTGCAGCAATCCTTGCAATATCCCAAAGAGAATCACTAGCATGTTGCAGTGTATCGTTTTCTTTTTTCCATGAATCAAGAGATTTAATGTAGTTTTCTATTAAATCGTTGATTTGTGGCAAGAGTAAGTTTGCTTCCTCAATGGTTCGAGAAGGCATAAAGTATTTTATTGATTTTAATTTTTCAGCTGATTCAGAAATTGAAAAGGTTTCATTTGGGCTAGACATCTTTCACTTTGATTTTTATGAGTTTAATATTAACCTGCTTTTTTAATATCGCCTAAATCACCTGAATCTTTTTGTTTTTTCTTGTCCTTTGGTAGCCAAAGTCTTGCAACCGCCCCCATCATAAATCCCCCTACTACCACAATTGCAATTCCGCTTATCACAAGTACAATTCCCTTGACAACCGACTTGAATGAAGTCATGTACTACGTGGCCTTTCCTTGTTTAAATAAGGAATGTTTTGCTGAGACGAGTCTCTGAAAATCATAATTTTTCCAATTATGAACTTTCGGCAACTTTAGCAAATTCTTGCATTACTTCGTCAAGGCCTTTTTCTATCTTTCCTTTTGCCATAAATCCGACTAGTTTTAGCTTACCTCCAAGCTTAAAGTCTCCTTCCACTGTAATCTTGGTACCTTCTGGAACACTCTCATATTTTGTTATTATATGACTGTCTTTTGCATCACCTGATAAGAGATAGACTTCGTCCATCTCTGGAGGAGTCAGTATATGCTTTGTTGTTTGTTTCATTTCTCTTCCTGCCATCACTGCATGGTCTTCTGTTGTGATAACGTTTCCCTCTTTTGAAATAATTTTAACAGATTTGAAAAACTGTGGAAATCTATTTGGAAGATTTTCAAAGTCTGTCACAATATTGAATATCTTTTCTCTATTTGCTTTGATTATTTTTTCCAACTTTATTTTAGGCACATCTGTTTAATAATTTTCTAAGATTAAAAGTTGTATCTTCAATCATTTGCTTTAAATTGAGTCAAATCTGTTTCAACTGAATGTCAGACGATCAAATTAAGCTGATCCAATATCTAATAGAATCAGGGGAAGGAGATATTGATAGATTACGATTTATTCTTGATGCATTACAAAAAGGAAATCCATTGGATGAATATGATCAAAGCTATTTGCAAGAGTTTGCAAAAAAATTACACCCTTATGATCTTGTAACACCTTCTAGTCCACATTCTGAAACACCTACTACTAATGTAACTTCAGAAGAGAAAATTTCAAATCCACAAAATTCAGACGATGGTGTTTCACAAGAAACAAAAACATTCACCGCAAATTCTACTCTAAAAAAAAGAATTGCCACCATAGCAGCCATCATTGCTATTGTGGTGATAGTATATGCCGGATTAGATACTTATGCAGTGACTTCATTACAGTTTAGACCCCACCATGGAAACCAATATTTGATCTCTCAAACCCAGGTTTTCATCCAATCAGATGTTTGCAATCCATCCTATTTTCCAGCTTCTTTTAACAAATACAAAATAAATGCATTTTACAAAACTGATAGTGTAGAGACCGCAGAAATTTCAGGAAGTATCATTTCTCCCAAGACATATGAAACATTGAATGGAGTATTTACACTAAACAAAAACACGATAACAAAATTGCAACAAGAAAATTTTACATTTGATCCCAATCAAGCGCGTGTTACAACCACAGTTGAGGCACCAATCTTTGGAGTCATTCCATTCTCAGTTGTAAAGGAATATGCCGGTGCCGAATTTCAAAAAGTCCTAAAGAATGGCCCTCCGGGCTCTTTTAGTTGTGGGTAAAATCTAATTTTTCTGTCTCTCTTTAATTCTTTGTAGCATTCTTCTCTCGCCTTCAGCAAATTTTTTCTTATCTTCTTCGGTCTCAAGTAAAAGCGGTGGCACTTCGGTAGTTTTTCCGTCAGGCCCTAATGCAACAGAGGTAACATATGCAGTATTTGTTAGCGTTCTTTTCCCAGTCATCAAATCCTCAGCCTCTACTATGACTTCAATTTCCATCGAAGATCGGTGAACATAGTTTAGTCTTGCATTAAGAATCAAAGCATTTCCAACAAAGACAGGTTTTAGGAAATTAACTCTATCAATACTTGCAGTTACAGCATTGACCCTGGCATGCCTCTGAGCTACAAGTCCTGCAATAAGATCAATCTGTTTTAGTATTTCTCCACCAAATACATTGCCTGCAGGGTTAGCATCTGATGGAAACATTCTGACAGTCATCTCCGCTATTGATTCATTTGGACTCTTGGCAGGAAGAACCATTGTCGAATCAACACACTTCAGTTTATGATATCATAAATGTCTTTATTTTGTAAAAATCAGTCTTATATTTTAGAGAAAATAAGCTCAATATGATGAAATATTTTTGGTGGAGATTGTTGGATTATGCTACGGGAGTTTTTATTGGGGGATTAATTGTCTTTATAATCAACAAGTTCTTTTGTCATAAATGCATTGGCACATACACTCCTATCTTATATCTTGCAATCTGGATTGCATTCATGTTAATTTGCAATTTCATATTCCAAGCAGCAAAGCCACGAAGTATATCAAAAGACACATAAATTTTTCAGGCCAGTTTTATCTTACGGTGTATTTAGGCTCTAGTAGAGTTTTCAGAAAACAAATATAGCTATTGACTATATCCCTATTAAATGAGCAAATTCTTTGAGGATTTTTGTAAAAGTGTTATTTCCCTAGATCCAAAGATAAGATTTGCAGGAATTGCCGACGGAGATGGCAAGCTTGAGGCAACTGCCGATAGAAAAGGTCTCAATCCACTTCTAAGCCCAGAAGAGAGAGGTCAATATGCAATTACTGCAGCAACACGACAGTACACGAGGTTAAGGTGGGAATACCGACTAGGAAGAATTGTATATGCCAGTTCTTACTATTCAAAACTAATAAGAGCTACAATTCCCATTGCAGATGAGAGCAGCAGATTATCACATGTCTTATTGCTTTCATTTGATGCAGATGTCGACAATTTCCATGAAATAATAACAAAGAAAATAATACCTCTTGTCCGCAAACATATGGCAGACTTTCAAGTAGTAGCGGGAAAATAAACGGAAAAGTAATTTTTTACTATATAAAATTGCTAAATTTTAGGGATTAGTTCCGCCATTCACTGGTGGGAGTGTAAGCCCCCTGTTGTTAAGATACGCTGAAACTCTGGGATCTGAACAAAATGAAATGTTTTGTCCCTTGTTTTCTTGGCAATATTTTGATATTTGTGACATCTCTTGATCACAATCTGAATTTGGGTTTGAAACACAGGAATCTATATCACTTGCCAGCGTGCTTACAGTGTCTGAATTTTGAGCATTAAATGGCGAGGGTTGATCGGGTTGCTGGGTAAGAAATGGAAAACCCAAAAAAATGAAGACGGCGGCGGAAGAAGCTGCAAGTATGATTCC
>Ga0187776_10001883_pt1 | contig 10619 bp, 6 predicted proteins | sample 0216_BV02_MP12_2_FD_132426 | JGI IMG/M metagenome (GOLD analysis project Ga0187776, IMG submission 132426) | Tropical peat soil microbial communities from peatlands in Department of Meta, Colombia - 0216_BV02_MP12_20_MG | ecosystem: Environmental > Terrestrial > Soil > Wetlands > Peat | place...
CGGATTCCCCCGAGACCCGCGCGCTCATGCAGGCTTCCCGTGCCCGTATGCAGGACGGAGAGGCTACGGAGGAAGCAGACCAACAGAATTACGACGAGCGCTACGTTTTGAGCCGCCGCGACCGGCTCATTATCCGCTCCTGCCTGAACGCCCGCAGCCAGCCCATGCCCCCCGCAGGCTCGGCGCAGGCCTCGACCCGGGTGGAGCGAAACGACACCATATCGGCAGAGATGCAGCGGCACCTGCAGGCCCTGCCGCACGCTTGCGAGGCTCAACTCCCGCTGCTGCCCGAAGCTTGGCTGCGCGCCATTTACGGATCGCACATCGTGCTGCTCGATCCGCGGTCGAAGGTAGTGGACCTGTTCGCCCTCGACCAGGATGAAGAACCGTAGCCGTCTGTTGTTGTCCGATGGTCACTCGGCGCCATCAGGCGCACGACGGGCAGGGTCACGACCGCGCAATTGGGCGCGGTGAAATCCAACCGCCCGCTTTCCGCCTCGATCGCCGATACCGCCGCTGCCAACCGCATGCTCCTCAGTTTCCCGTCCATGCCCGGTTTTGCCCGGTGCGAGGCCTCGGCCGGCTCTGCACCTTCGAGCCTGACACCGATCTCGCACGGCTGCGCACCGGCGTGAGTGGAGATCCGCATCGCCGAGACTCCCTCACCCCATATCTGCTCCAGTAGACGCAGGAAAATCCTGGACAGTTTTTCGGAGTTGGCAAGCATCACCGCGTCGCCCTCCAGGGTGAGCTCCACCTGCGAGTCGGCGAGCGCACCAAAATCCTTCGCCGCCTGCTCAAGCAGCTCGCCCACTCGAACTTCCTGCTGGACTCCGTGATCTTCCGCTTCCACCAGCTCCCGCACTCCCGCCGTGAGTTCCAAAATCCGATCCGCCAGCCCCAATGCCTCTTCACATCGTGGTTCCCAAAAGGGGGATGTCTGCCAGGAGACAGAATGGCGCAGGCGGGTGCTACTCAGATTCCAGTGTCTGTTGAACCTTCTCAATCAATTCGCTGATGGTGAAAGGCTTACCGATGAATCGGCTGTCTGGGTTGAGGGTCTTGCCAGCCAGAAGCTTGTCGCGACTGAAGCCCGACATGAACAAGGTCTGGGTGTGCGGCCAGCGGGCCGCGATGTAGCCCCGGAGATCCTCCCCGCTCATCCCGGGCGCGTTGATGTCAGTCAGGAGCAGGTGAATCGGTCCCTTAGATTGCTCCAGGGCGGCCAGGGCTGCACTGCCATCCACCGCCTCCAGCACCTCGTATCCCTGCTGACGCAATCCGCCCACGATCATGGCCCGCGTCTCGGGTTCATCCTCGACCACCAGAATTCTGCGCGCACTCTTGGCCTCAGTTCCGGCGTCCAGCTGGGCTGGCGCCGAATCGACTCTGGGCAAGTAGATTTTGAAGGTGGTTCCCTGCCCCAGTTCGCTGTAGACCCAGATAAAGCCCCCGCTCTGCTTGACGATGCCGTAAACGGTGGCCAAGCCCAGGCCAGTGCCTCCCGTACTCTCCTTGGTGGTGAAGAAGGGCTCGAAGATGTGCGCCTGAACCTCGGCATCCATGCCGATGCCGGTGTCGGTGACCGCCAGCATCACGTAGGAGCCGGGTGTTACCTGCTCGTGTTGGCGGCAATACGCCTCATCCAGTTCGGCATTGCTGCTTTCGATAATCAGCTGGCCGCCGGCGGGCATGGCTTCGCGGCTGTTCACCGCTAGGTTCACCAGGATCTGGCTGAACTGCCCGGGATCGACGCGCACGAAGGCGGCATTTGCCTCCAGGCGGGTGACCACTTCGATATCTTCACCGATCAGCGGCCGCAGCAGTTGCAGCGTGTCGGTAACCGCCTGATTGATATCCAGAACCTTCAACTGCATGACCTGGCGGCGGCTGAACGCAAGCAGCTGCTGGGTGGTCAGCCCTGCCCGGTCGGAAGCGGCCAGGATGCCCTCGGCGTAGGCCCGCAGGGTCTCGTCATCCGGCAGGCGCCGCAGCATCAGTTCGGCATAGCCGCGGATGGCGGTCAGCATGTTGTTGAAGTCATGCGCCACTCCGCCGGCCAGACGCCCTACCGCTTCCAGCCGTTGCGATAGCACCAGCTGCTTCTCCAGCTTCTTGCGCTCCGTGATGTCCCGCAGGATCAGCAGGTGGGAGTGGGGTCGAAAATTCATGGTGATGCTGAACTCCACGTGCTTGGCCTGACCGGAGGGGGTGCGGAACTGCATCTCTCCCTCGGCTTTGCCACTTTCCCGCAGGCGTTCGCGCAAGTACGGCCGATCGAAGCTGCCTGAGCTCAGACTGCCGAGCTTCCTGCCGATGATCTGCTCTCGCGGGATGCCCAGCAGCACACAAGTGGCCGGATTCACATCCAGGTACTCCTCATGGTCGTCAAGAATCATGATGCAGTCCGACGCGTGGTGGAAGATGGCCTCAAACTCCTCCTGTTTCTTCTGCACCTCCCGGCCGGCGGTGCGCAGCGCGGTAACGTCCTGCCCAACCCCGATCAGCAGGGTGCCCGGTCCCTTGGAGTCGCGCCACACGATCCAGCGCGGCTCTCCGTCCTTGGCCGTCATGATGACTTCATAGGCTTCCTGCCGAGGCGGGATTTCGCCCCTCGCGGCTCGCTCCACGTAATCGCGGTGTGCACGCCGCGCTTGCGGGTCTGGACTGCAAATCTGCCAATAGGCTTCGCCCAGCATCTCCGCGGCAGGGTACCCCAGGATGCGCTCCGCGGCCGGGCTGACATACACCACGCGCCCGCCTTCGTCTGTTACCACCACGATAGTTTGGATGAGGGTGAGAAATCTAGGGGCTAGACTGGGATCGAGCGAGGAAACCGAGGTCTCGCGTCCTGGGTCTGCTTTGGTTTGCTCGGCCATTTTCGAGCCCGCAAGTCTCCCTCGGTTCCCCTTCACAGGAGGAAATTGCAGTGATCTATGTCAACCTGGCAGGTGACTATTTACATGAAATCAGGTCTTGGCGGCAACTGGGACTACGCTGGCGCGCAACTCCTCGACAATCTCTTTGGCCGCCTCGCGCGCCTCTTCGAATTGGTTCGGCTCGAAAGATATGGCGCCCACTCGCGCGTGGCCGCCGCCGCCATAGCGTTCACAGATTTTGGCCAGATTCACCATTCTCTCGCTGTTAGCCCAGGGATTGGAGCCCACCGACACCTTGGTGCGGAAGCTGCTCCGGCTCAGCCCCACGCTGTAGATGGTCTCCGGATAGAGGTAGTAGGGAATGAACTTGTTGTAGCCCTCCAGGTCCTGGTCGGTGACGTCGAAATACACGGTTCCCCGCTCGTACTGGCTGCGCTCGCGCAAGATCTCGATCGACTGCTGGTGACGCGCAAGCAGCGGTGGAATCCGCTCTCCGACGAACGGCTGCACTACGATCTCCGCCAGCGGCCGCGTGGCCAGCAGAGGTATCAGCTGCGGGATAAAATTCCCATCCTGCGTGGACTCGATCACCATGGTCAGCTTCATCGCCGGCTCTTTCATTTCAACGGCAGTCCGGGCATCGGGATACAGGGCGCCATCAATGATGTCTGCCCAGCGAATGACTTCGGCGACGGGGCGAGGGTCGAAGCCGAATACCCGCTCCGTGGTCTGGGCGATGAAGCTGGTGCAGGACTTGAAATCGGGATCGTAGAACTTCTTGCCGCCGTGGTCGTTGCGGAAATGGTCTGCGTCCTGAGAAGTAAGAAAGGCGCTCTGATGGTGGTCGAACCACCAGGTGATTCTTGGAGAACTGGAATACTTGAAGTCGAGGATGGCGTTCTCGTCGCCGTCGAATTGGCTTTTGTCAAAAAGCGCACCGGCGCGATGCACCAGGCCGGTGTAAACGAATTCGGCGTCCTTACGGATGCGCTCCCGGTAGAAGCGGGAAAAGACAGCTGCCGAGCAGGCCCCATCGAAACACTTGTCGTGATAAAAGACGCGAACCCTCACTCTCAACCTTTCCCATCGTTACAGCGGCTGCAGGACAAAGCCAACCAGAATGGCGACCCGCTGCGGGATTGTCAAGGCATGAGAGCGGCCCGGGAGGAGCCGTTTGCCTTCGGCGATGGAGACGATAACCCGCCAGATTAGGAGAGTGGACTAACAGCCGGGCATCGGTTCACCGTCACGGGCGTGACCAGGCATTCCCGGGCGGCGCTTGCTATCAAGCACTCCGAACGCCGCCCTAGACGACCTGTTTCGCTTCGCCCTTCCTGCGGCAATCTTCGCAGACTCCGTAGATCTGGAAGGTATGGCGCGTGGGCGTGTAATGGTGCTTGCGCCCGATCTCTTCCTCCAGCCGGCTCAACTCGGGGGAAAAGAACTCTACCGAACTGCCGCACTCGGTGCACACCATGTGATGGTGGCTGCGGCGGTTGTACTGGTGCTCATAGCGGGAGATGCCGTCGTGAAATGCCACTTCGCTGGCCAGCCCGCATTCGGTAAACAATTTGAGCGTGCGATAGACCGTGGTAAATCCGATCTTCGGGTCCTTCTTCTTTACCAGGCGGTGCAGTTCCTCGGTGGAGAGATGATCCCGGGTCTCCAAGAACGTCTTCAGGATGGCATCGCGCTGCTCGGTGTGCTTCAGGCCGACCCGCTTGAGGTGGCGGTGAAGGATATCGGAGGCTTCGCGCAACATCGCGCGCGAGATCGAGGGCTGATCGTCGATTCGCTTGGGCAGCATGGCGTGACGCTTGGGCGGAGATGCCGGCGAAGTGCGTTCTGACGCGCTCCGCGCCTGTTCTCAGCATATCACCGGCTCGCCAGAGCTTTCACGAAATTCACCCTCGCCTCCATTTGCGCCCGGCTGCGTCCGCACTACAATGTCAGCTTTGCTCTATCTATGGAAACCCAAAGCGTAGCTACCCTGCCCCGCAAGTCTTCTCATCCTGCGCTTCGAGCCCTGTTGATCCTGCTGGTGCTGGCAGGATTGGGCGCCATAGGCCTGGGATTGTGGGCCTATTCCGCGGCCCGCGCTTCCCTGCCCCAGATCGACGGGACGATTGCGGTCGCCGGCCTGTCGGCGCCGGTCAAGCTAGTGCGCGACCGCCAGGGCGTGCCGCATATCACCGCCGCCAGCGTGGAGGACCTGATCTTCGCCCAGGGCTACGTTACCGCGCAGGACCGGCTGTGGCAGATGGATGTTACGCGCCGCTATGCCGCCGGGGACATGAGCGAGCTGCTGGGCAGAAACCTGCTCGTGCACGACCGCCGCCAGCGCGTCTTGGGGCTGCGTCACTACGCTGCCGCCGCGGTGGCTGCCGCGCCGGCCAGTGTTCGGGGTTACACGGAAGCCTATGCGCGGGGAGTGAACGCATTCATTGATACCCACCGTGATCAGCTCACGCCCGAGTTTCGCTTGCTGCATTACTCGCCCGCTCCCTGGAAGGCCGAGGACTCCCTGCTGGTAGGCGAGAACATGCATCAGCTGCTCAATTTCTACTGGGTGGACGAGATGCTGGCGCGGGAGCGCGTGGCCAGCAAGCTGGGACCGGAGCTGGCCGCCGAGCTCTACCCCAACTCGTCGTGGCGCGACCATCCGCCCGGCGCCGACGCTCATAGTCTGGAGGAGGAGCCGGGCAAATCGCCTTCTGCTCCTCGAGAGGCTGCCCCGGTCCCGCGCGCCGCCTTCGACACCCCTTGGTTCGCTGACCCTGAGCTTGTGCCCGGTTCCAACAACTGGGTGGTCTCAGGAGCACACACCGCATCCGGCAAGCCGCTGCTCTCAAACGACATGCACCTGCCGCATCAGATTCCCAACGTCTGGTACGAAGCTCACCTCGAAGCGCCGGGCATAAATGTCACCGGCGTCACACTGCCCGGTGTCCCCTTTGTGATCGTCGGCCACAACCAGCGCATCGCGTGGGGTTTCACTAATCTTGGCCCAGCAGTGACAGATCTGTTCGTGGAAAGTTTCCGCGATGACGGCCAGTACCTCACCCCGGAAGGTTGGAAGCAGCCCGAGCATCGCCAGGAGGTAATCCACATCAAGGGTGAGCCTGACGAAACCCTGGACGTAGTCACCACCCGCCATGGTCCCATCATCACTCCGGTGCTGCCCGGCGAATCGCGCAAGCTGGCGCTCAAATGGGTGCTGTACGATCCTGCGGCCGTTCAGGGCTCGTTCTACGAAATCAACACCGCCCAGAACTGGCCGCAATTCCTGCAAGCCTTCTCACAATTCGGGGGACCGTCTCAAAACGTGGTTTACGGCGATGTGGACGGCCACATCGGCTACCACGCGACCGGTTTGATTCCGATCCGCGCCTCCGGAACCAACATTGCGCCGGTCTCCGGGATCGACAATTCCCATGAGTGGACCGGCTATGTTCCCTTCGACAAGCTGCCCTGGGTGTTTGATCCCCCGTCCGGCGTTCTCGCCACCGCCAATGGCCGCATTACCCCCGATGGCTATCCCTACTATCTGAGCGGCGAGTGGGGTGGACCGCAACGGACGGAGCGCATTTACCACGTGCTGCAGTCGGGCAAGAAATTCACCGCCGCCGACATGCTCGCGCTCCAGACCGACATCTGTTCCGACTTTGATCACTTCCTGGCCGAGCGCCTGGTGTACGCCGTCGATCACAATGCCAAAGCGTCTCTCCGTGCGCGTCAGGCAGCCGACATTCTGCGTGCCTGGGATGGCCGGGTCACCGCCGATTCGGTTGCCCCCAACCTGACATTGAGCGGCCGCCGCCAACTGACTCGCATGATCCTGGAATCGCGCTTAGGTGCGGCTCCGGAAGAAGACGACCCTGTTGTCGGCTGGCGGGATTATCACTGGTTCATGTCTTCGGTCTGGCTGGAGACTTTACTCATGCACCAGCCGCAGAAGTGGCTGCCGCCCAACGTATCCACCTATGACGAACTGCTTGCGGCAGCGGTAGAGGCCACGGTCCAGGGGGCGCGGCCTCCCAAGGACCTGAATTCCTGGCATTGGGCAGAGCGCATGGCGCTGGCGCCCAGCCATCCCATCTTTGGCAGCCTGCCCTTCGTCAAGCATTGGGCCGGACCGGGCCGCCATGTGCAATCCGGCAACGGCTTCACGGTGAAACAGGTGGGGGCGGCCTTTGGCCCTTCTGAGCGCTTCACGGTGGACTTCTCCAACCTGGATGCCTCCACTCTCAACATCGTGAACGGCCAATCCGGCCACATCCTCAGCCCACACTTCAATGACCAGTGGAACGCCTGGTACAGCGGGACGACCTTTAATCTGCCTTACTCGGATGCAGCCGTGGCGCAGGCGAAGGAACACGAGCTCATGCTGACGCCTGCCAGGTAGGAGACGCGAGGAAGATGTACGGCGGAAGGCAGAAGGCTGCGCAGGTTTCGCGCTGCTAGTCCGGATTCTTCACATCGACGGCCTGCCCCAGGATGTCCACTTGGTGCTTGTTGTCCAAAGGCACGCTCGAGTTTAGGTCGTACACGAGCAGCTTTCCCCCTTCCACCACGTACACCACGTTGCGTTTGTCGATCGCAATGAAGCCGGTCACGTCCCCCGGAGTGCAGAAGAGCGATGCCGCCACAACGCACGGGGCGATGATCGCCGTCTGCGCTCCCGTGTCCAAGACCGTCAGGCACTGCGGGGTCGTGCAGGTGCGGGCCCCGATGTAGAGCTTAGTGTTGATCAGCAGCATGCGGTTGTGAAAACCATCGCTGACGGCAACCCCGGACTTGGAGACGCTCAGGCTGCTGGTGTTCACGATGTCCAGCTTGCCGGCCGTACCCGCGGTGCCGGCCACGTAGAGATTGCCGGCGCTGTCCAGCGCCCCCACCGTCGCCGCCGAGACTGGAATCGATGCTCCGGGAGTGTTGCTCGACACATCCAGCACCGTGACTTGCGCCGTGGTTCCTCCGCATTCCGGGCCGCAGCTCAGGATGTAGGCGCGGCTGTCATCACTGCTGAAGACGCCATACACCGGCCGGTCGAACCCCGCTACCGTAGTGGCGGTCTTGCCGTTGGTGTCGATGACGGCCAGGGAGTTAACGCCATCACTGAACGCCAGCGCCCGGTTCCCATTGTGGTTGACCACCACGGTGCGAACGCTGGGTACGGGAATGGTGGCCAAAATCGACGGCGTGCTCGTGTCCAGCGCCAGCACCGCCCCACTGGGCGCTCCCGAGACAGGCTCGTTGCGTATGGCTACCAGGGCGGTTTTGCTATCTGGCAGAAACGCCATGCTCTCGGTGAAGCTCAAGAGCGTGATCGCAGCCACAACCGTCTCCGTGGTGTTATCAATGACGCTGATGGTGTTGTTGCCGGTAGCGAAAGCGAGCGTTTTTGTCTTGTCCGGGCTCAACACCATCAGTCCCACGCCGCTGTTCACCGAAATGCCGCTGGTCTTGGTGGACAGCTGGTCCTTATTGGCATCGATGATCTGAATGGTCCCGGTCTGGGCGTTGCTGATGAATGCGCGGTTCGACAGACCGCTTACCGTGGTGTTGGTGGATCCGTCCCCGCAGGAATTCAGCCAGACTAGGCTGCTGAGGATAAGTAAATAGGAGACCGCCTTTAGCTTCAACCCAGACTCCGGCGCACGTTCTTCATAGCGAGTGTCGTTGCCGATCGCGGATTACAAATATAACAGAGTCCATTGAGATGCCTGATGTGAGCGGCGGGCTTGGCCATTAGCCGAAACGCAGCACACGGCAGTGTTCGAGGCCAGCTGTTTGCCCCTTCGCGTGACCAAAGGACAGGAAGCGCTTTGCGCCGGGCCGAGGCTTCGCGGCAACCGTCCGCGCGCCACGCGTAAGGCGGAAGCCTTGCCGGAACTGGCAAGAATCGCGCCGCTCATTTAGATTCTTAGGAAGGGGACCATCCGTTTTTCTCAATATGGACTTATGCCTTCCGATTTCATTCAGCGCTTGAACCAGCGCCCGATCCTCTGCGATGGGGCGATGGGCACCCTGCTTTACGCCCAAGGTGTCTTCATCACTCGATGCTTCGACGAGTTGAATCTGTCCCAGCCTGAGATGATCCGTGAGGTCCACCAGAGCTACTTGCAGGCGGGAGCCGAAATTGTCGAAACCAATACCTTCGGAGGCAATTCCTTCCGCCTTTCGCGCTACAGCCTGGGGGATAAGGTCCGCGACATCAACCTGGCGGGCGCGCGGGTTGCGCGCGAGGCAGCCAAGAGCTTTGATGCCTACGTGGCCGGATCGGTGGGTCCGCTGGGAGTGCGCATCGAGCCCCTGGGCAAGATCTCGCTCGCGGAAGCCCGTGAGTCGTTCGCCCAGCAGATCGCGGGCCTGGTGGAAGGTGGAGTCGATCTGCTGATCCTTGAGACCTTCGGATACCTCGAGGAACTGCACCAGGCGCTGCTGGCCGCCCGCGACGTGAATCCGAAGATTCCGGTGGTGGCGCAGGTCACCATCGACGAAGAGGGCGTCTGCCTGGACGGCTCGACGGCCGAGACCTTCGGCCCCAAGCTCGCCGATTGGGGGGCCGACGTGGTCGGCTGCAACTGCAGCGTGGGGCCGGTGGCCATGCTCGAGGCGCTGGAGCGAGTGCGCTCGGTGACCAGCGCGATGCTCTCGGCGCAGCCCAACGCCGGCATGCCCCGCTCCGTGGATGGCCGCAACATTTACCTGAGCTCGCCTGAGTACATGGCCAGCTATGCCAGAAAGTTTGTGGCCGCCGGCATCCGCCTCGTGGGCGGATGTTGTGGCACCACACCCGACCATATCCGCGCCATGAAGGCGGCGCTGCGGGCCGGTGAGGCGCGGGCCAGCGCATCTCCCGTGGTGAGCAGGCCGCGGGTGGAGTCGCCGGTGGAGGCCGTGCCTCTCTCCCAGCGCTCCAATGTAGGCCGCAAGCTCGCCCACGGGGAATTCGTCACCCTGGTTGAGGTTGTGCCTCCCAAGGGTACCGACGTAGTCAAAGAGATCGATGGCGCACGCTATTTGCGATCGGTGGGGGTGGACGCCATCAACATCCCCGACAGCCCGCGCGCCTCCGCCCGCATGAGCAACCAGGCGCTGGCTATCCTGGTGCAGCAGGGCGTCGGCATTGAGACGGTCTTGCACTACACCTGCCGCGACCGCAACGTGCTCAGCATCCAGTCAGACCTGCTGGGCGCCTCGGCGATCGGCCTGCGCAACCTGATCTGCATTACCGGCGACCCGCCCAAGCTGGGCAACTACCCCGACGCCACCGCGGTCTTCGACGTCGATGCCATCGGGCTGGTCAACATCGTGCACAACCTGAATCAGGGCCTGGATCTCGGCGGCCATTCCATCGGCACGGCCACCAGTTTTGTGATTGGCGTGGGCGCTAATCCCGGCGTCCCCAACCTGGACGAAGAGATCCGCCGCTTCGAATATAAGGTCGAGGCGGGGGCGGAGTACGCCGTCACCCAGCCTGTCTTCGACATCGAGCTGTTGCTGAATTTCCTGAAGCGCATTGAGCATTGCCGGATTCCGGTCCTGGCGGGAATCTGGCCGCTGACCAGCGTCCGCAACGCTGAGTTTATGAAGAACGAGCTGCGGGTCTCCATCCCCGACGAGGTGATCGCCCGCATGGCGCGGGCTTCGAATCCGGAGAAGGCGCGCGCCGAGGGCGTCAGCATCGCCCGCCAGATGCTCCTCGACCTGCGCGGACTGGTGCAGGGCGCGCAG
>Ga0187776_10001884_pt1 | contig 10617 bp, 10 predicted proteins | sample 0216_BV02_MP12_2_FD_132426 | JGI IMG/M metagenome (GOLD analysis project Ga0187776, IMG submission 132426) | Tropical peat soil microbial communities from peatlands in Department of Meta, Colombia - 0216_BV02_MP12_20_MG | ecosystem: Environmental > Terrestrial > Soil > Wetlands > Peat | place...
ACGGGATAGATCCAGACCGCCCTTTAAGAAACGTACGAGGCAACCCTTATTTAAGAGAAGTCAGCAAGCTCGGTAGGAGCATTGATATACGGCCCGCGGGACAGGAGTCCCGTGGGCCTTGTTTATGGAGCGGGTGACCTACATGCCTGCCGAACCTCGGAAATGGTTGCATTACGCGATTTCGCTGAGTTGACACCAGAAGCAGCGAGTCGTAGCCTGGCTTAATCAAACTAAAAATGTGGGTTGCGCTATGACTGAGAAACGTATCGAGATATCTGAGAGCACTGTTCGAGTAATAAACATCGAGATGAGAAAGAAAGATGTAGCTGAGTTTTTGCTTGCTGTGCCGGAAGAAGATCGTGAGCCTACCTTCATTAGGGCTTTGGAGGTTGGGATTTTCTGCCTCGAGAGAGCTCGGACCAGTCAGGATACGGAATTTGTTAGGCGGCAGGTTGACTCATTGCTGGCACAGGTTGAAAAGGCGACCCAATCCATTCCTGGGAAGGTTGAAGAAGCCCTCATTGGTAAGGTTGGTGCAGAGGAAGGCCAACTGCTCGCTCCTATCAAATCCGCTGTTAATGACACTTCAAGGACGCTATATGACCGAGTCAAGGAGGTAAGAGAACTTCTGTCTCAAGAGATCGATCCATCAAAAGAGACAACAACGCTTGGAAAGGCTCTGAGAACCCTCAGGGACATGCTAGATCCAAAAAGAACCGATTCAGTTCAAGCGGTTGTTGAAACCGCTATTAACCGTGTGACAACGGAAGATGGAGTCCTAGCCAAATCAGTCAAAGCGGTAGTTGCGGAGTCGGTAAAGCCATTGGCGGAAGAAGTAACGAAACTAGCAATGGAAATTCGAGGCCAAGAGGCCGCCGAAGAAGCGTTAGCACAAACCTCCGCCAAGGGAGCTACATACGAAGAAGAGGTAGTGGCAAGGCTACAAAGTTGGGCGCAGTTAACGGGCGCGGAAATTCATCACGTAGGACCAGACAATAAGCCCGGCGATGTTTTAGTTAAAGCCCCAACTTCTTCTATGGCTCCCTTTGCGCCTAACATTGTAATAGAAGTTCGTGACCGCCAGTCCCCTAAAGGTCGAAGAGCTATCTCTGATGATTTAACTCAGGCGATGATCGAAAGAGATGCGAGAGCAGCAATCTATTTGAGTAGAAGCTCTGATGGGCTGGCAAAAGAAATTGGCGAATGGGCCGAAGGAGAAACGGAGCGTGGTCCTTGGGTGGCTTGCACCGATGAACACCTTATTACCGCCCTTAGGTTTCTAATCGTTCTCGAACGCCTTCGGGAACTACGCTCTATGACGCCGGAAATTGATGCGGGATCAGTGCTAGCACAGCTTCAGAGAATTCGTATGTCAGTGGAAAGAGTGAAGAACATCAATCGGTTTGTGACAGATGTTCAAGATAGTGGCACTGCCATCAAATCAGAAGCAGAGGGGCTCAGGGAGGATATCCGTGACGCACTAGCCGCAATAGAGGAGTTGTTTCGTCAGACCTCTTCTCGTGGGAAAGCAAGTGATGTTGCGTGAGTTAGCCTGCCTTGATCCGATCTTTTCCTCACTCACATGAAGATACTATCGATCAACATTCATAATTTTAGATCAATTGAAGATGCAGTCCTGTACCTGGGAGATTATTCACTTTTAATTGGAGCCAACAATTCCGGGAAGAGCAACTTGGTTGATGCGTTACGGATATTTTATGAGAAGGAAATCAAGTTTGAATTCGATCGAGATTTCCCCAAGTTCTCAACCGAAGACAAGGAAAGTTGGGTTGAAATTGAATACAAGCTCTCACGAGAAGAGGCGTTGACAATAAAACAGGAATATCTCACGGGTTCTAATAGCTTCACAGTTCGAAGGTGGTTATATCCCTCTGAGAAGACGAAACTAGGTTACTTCGGTTACGAGAATGGGAAATTGACCGATACCCTATTCTATGGTTGGAAAAACGTTGGCCAGGCGAAATTGGGGAATGTTGTTTACATACCAGCCATAAGCCGCTTGGAAGATCACACGAAGCTAACTGGGCCGAGTGCTCTAAGGGATTTGGTGAACGACATCCTGAAACCAATAATTAAATCCAGCGCTGCCTTCAGTAATTTGACGAATCAGTTCAAGGAATTCGGAACTGCCATCAAGGAAGAAGAAACACCCGATAAACGCTCGCTGAAAGGCCTAGAGAGTAGGATCAATGAGGAAATAAAGGGTTGGGGAGCCAGCTTCAACATTGACGTCACCACTCCTCAAGAAGATGACATAGTTAAAGGATTAATCCGCCATTCTGTAACAGATATCGAGCTCAATAAGGCGCTAGAGTCAGGCTCCTTTGGTCACGGTTTTCAACGACACCTTATTTTTTCGCTGGTGCGCATCGCCGCTTCCTATACTGCCCCGAAGGCAGAAGCAAAGAAGAAGGAGTTTTCTCCAGAACTAGAACTCTTACTATTCGAGGAGCCCGAGGCTTTTCTGCATCCTCCCCAACAAGATGAGCTGGATACTAGTTTGCGACAACTAGCCGTTCAACCAGATAGGCAAGTCTTGGCAGCAACTCATTCTCCTCATTTTGTAAGTTACAACACGGATGATATCGCTGACTTGGTGCATTTTCAAAAAGTAGGCGCAAGAACTAAGATCAGCCAAATCTCACGGGAAAGACTGAAGGAGATCTTTGAAGACAATCAAGTCATTTGCCGAGTTTATGAAGCTGCACAAAGCGATCCAAGTCTGGAGTTCGAATTAGAAGAGATTCGGCATTTTCTTTGGCTTAATCCTGAACGATGCGGAATGTTCTTTGCCGGAAGGGTATTGATAGTTGAGGGTTTGACTGAGCAAGTGGTTACAAATTACCTCTTCAAGACTGGCCAGATAGAGCTAAAGGCAGGCGACAAGGGAGTGTTTGCTCTCGATGCGAGAGGCAAATACAACATTCATAGGTTTATGAATCTTCTTGGAGAGCTAGAGATTGAGCATGCCGTCTTGCACGATCTCGATAGTGATAAGGTGGGGAACGAGAAAACTAAGCACGAAGGGTTAAATGATTTGATTGCTAAGTCGAAGAACGAATACACGGTATCCATCGATACTTTCCCGAGGAATTTGGAATCTTTCCTTGGAGTCCCCGTTGTTGACAATGATCACTGGCGAAAGGCTGCTAAGGCGCTATTAAGTGTCAAGCGCGGAGAGGTACCTGCAGACAAATTGAAGGCCTTCATAGAGAAAATAAAGAATCTTCTTTCATAAAATAAATTGGCGCCAGAAAGCGAGGAGAAAACCGGGATATCCTACTATTGAGATCTCCTCGTCCGCGCGCGGCGATTCCCGCCCACCTCCTCGCGCTCTTCCAATGACAGGCCTACGCCCGTAGCGGAGCTTCCTCTGTCTTGCTTCCGACAATCGGACCGGCACTCGCCCTGTGCAACCCCCTGGAATCGGCTGATTCATGAGGGATAGTATAGTGCCACCTGCACCGCTCGACCGGCACTGCTGCGAAGAGGAGGCTGCCATGCGAATTCTTCTCGCCGTCGACGAGTCCGAGAACTCTGATCGAGCCGTCAAGTATGTTGGATCGCTCCTGCGCCGAACACCGGAAACCGCCGTCACACTCTTTCATGTCCTCAAGCCCATGCCTCGCGAGCTGCTGGAGCATGGAGGATCGGAGAATCCCGCCGCCGAAGCACAATTAGGTCAGCAGCTTCGCAAGCAACAGGAGGACTGGATTCAGAGGGAAGGAGAGTCCGAGTCCCAGGTCTTGAAGAAGGCATGCGAGACACTCACACAGTCCGGATTTGACAGGACCCAGGTGGCCTTGAAGCTCGGCCATGAGGACGATATCGCCAGAAATATTCTCGAAGAAGCGCAAAATGGACACCACGACACCATCGTCGTGGGGCGGCATGGGACGTCCCGGGTCAAGCGGCTCTTCGGCGGCGGCGTGACCGACCAATTACTGCGCCAAGCCAGGGGCTTTACAATCTGGGTGGTCGAATAGTGCTCATCTGGATCGCCTCGTCCGCGCTCGCCACAGCAGTATGTCCTACCGTTGAGCCAAAACAACGTACCCAATAAGCTCCCCACCTTGTCTTCGTGCGACCGGAATCGGTTGCATAAGGCTCTGAACTGAGGCGACAATCATCGGTGAGGGGATCGCTCCTTGATATTCTTGCCCTTGATTGGTGGGAATCAATACACATGACCGAGCAGATGCGAATTGTTTCATTGGGATTCCGCCAGACTCTGTGGACAGGGAGAATCAGCAGAGCTGCCGATTGGGTGCTCTGTGTTTGCTTTGGCCTATGCTGTTCCGGTTGCCTGGCCCTTGCGGTCGGTGCCGCTGGTGGAGCAGCCGGTGCCGTCTATGTCATGGGCAAGTTGAATGACGAGGTGAACCATCCGGTTTCGGTTGTACATGACGCCACGGTTGCCGCAATGAAGGATTTAGACTTGAAACTCTCGGAAGATAAAGTCGACAAGCTATCCGCCCACATGGAATCCACGTTCTCGGATGAGGCGCATGTCTGGATCGATCTGGAATCGATCTCGGATTCTCGTTGCCGGCTTACAATTCGCGTCGGTCTTTCAGGTGACGAGGTCCGGTCGAGGAAGATCTATGACACGATCAAGCAGCATCTTCCTCCCGCTCAGAGCTGAAGATAAAATAACTGGAGCATCCTTCTTGGTCGATCGCCTCGTCCGCGTGTGGCTATAGCTATGGCATGAAATTGTGCTAGTGAGTTCTCGGCAGGACTTGATGCAGCTGGTAGCTCATGATGCTTAAAAACGCCGCGAGGCCAAGATAATAGGCGGCGTAGGTGCAGCGAGTTGCGAGAGGGGTGTCGTAGTAACGAGCATAGGCGGGATCTTGAGTCGTGCTACGGAAAGTCGACAAGAGTTGCGGAGCCGCTAAGATGGCGATCATTAGCAACATCGGGCTATGGTTGGAGAAAAATAGGACAATCAGAATGGGGACACCGAGCCACCATACCTTGGGCGAAATGATCGCAGTGATCCGACCTCCATCCAGCGGCGACAATGGAATGAGGTTGAAAAGATTTATCATGAATCCAGAGTAGGCGAGCGCCAGTAACAGCTGGCTGTCAAAATATTCGGCGGCGTAATAGCAGCCTACAGCCCCAACCGTACCGGCAATCGGGCCGGCAATGCCGACATAGGCTTCCGTTTCTACGTTCATCGGCTGATCTTTGAGTTGAATCCAGGCGCCGACAAAAGGGATGAATGTTGGCGCACCCACGTTCAGTCCCCGCTGTTTCGCCGCAATGTAGTGTCCCATTTCGTGGCCGAAGATCAGCAATACAAATCCCACCGCATACCACCACCCGAAGACGAAGCCATAGACCACCATGGACAGCAGCATGGTGCCGCCGGTGAGCGCTGCCTTCCCCAGCTTTCCCGCGGAGAGCAGTAAGAGGAGCGTTTTCATGACGACGGGGGAGCTGGTGTCGGCACTGGCAGCGGCTTCTTCTTAAACCATTTCCTCAAAAGTGCGGCGATGGCGATGACGAGGAAAATAAGGAGCTTCTTCCCAGCAATGATGAGCGGAAGGAGGAACGCCCAGAGCTTGGCCAGAAGTCCTGTTTTGAACGCAGCTCCTGCAATGAGGGCCGTAAGTCCGACGGCTGCCACTTTGTCCGTGGCGCTATTGAAATCGGTGTAGCGTTTTCCTTCAACGAAGTTCAGGTTGGCGAGGAGCGTCTGCGCGTGAGGCTTCAGCTGTGGGAGATCGTGAAGCTCGCCAACCATGTTCATGCTCATATAGCCATAGCGACCCAGGACGAGCGTGTTGTAGTTTACCCCGTTACTGTCCTGCTCCTTGCTCGAAATGGCCCAGACGACTTTGTGGGACTGCGCATCGTAGCGCGGTTTTTCCTCCCAGCCAATGAGGATGAGCGGTGGAAACCCTTGCGCCTCACGTTGCTTATTGTCATTTTCCGTTCCTTCTTTAATGGAAGCAAAGAGCTCATCTGCATTCCAATTGGCCGCGTCATCGTCTTTGACATATCCTGCATCGATATGCCGCACTACGACAAACCACCTTTCATCCTTCTTGGTGGAAGCGATGAGCCCTAATTCAGAACCGGATGGGAAGTTTCCCATTTGTTTGAGGACGTTCTGGGTATCCTGAGATCCGAGAAACCGATACCCATCCGGGAGGTGCAGCGTGGCCTGGTCCGACAGCTTTACGTCGGCAGGCCCCGTCTGCCAAGAAAGCTGCATTGGGGGTTCTTCTGCATAGGCCGATGACCAGGATAATATAAGTGTCATGAGGAAGATGAGGGCATGTCGTTTCATGGGTAACTCCTTGGCGAAAGAGGAGGTCGAGAGAGGCGTCGCTCGCAACCCTTGATCTAAATCTGGTGGCTGAGCAATTCCTGTACCTGTCGTCTCGGTGTAGGAAGACAATTCTTCGGATAGAATACATCAACGGATTGTGGCGAAAAGGAATCTCGCTGAATCAACAGAGATACATGAGCATCAAAAAATGATTCAGCCTTGATGCGGAGAAATCCGTGTCAGAATCCGTCTCTGCCTCGTCCGTGCGCGGCGGAAGAAATTGCTTTCTCCCGCCCGCTGGCTTAGAATTCCGCCTACTCTCGAAGATGCATTATGGCGACGGCGAAGCAACCTCTCATTACCTCGACGCCTGACATTCTTGGCGGTACGCCTGTCTTTCGTGGAACACGGGTCCCGGTCCAGACGCTCATCGAGTATCTCGAGGGTGGTCAAACCATCGACGAATTCCTCAACGGATTTCCCACTGTTACGCGTGAACAAGTAATCGCCTTCCTGGAAGAAGCCAAAGCGCGGATGCTGGCCGTCGCTTCGTGAAGGTTCTTCTTGACGAGTGCATCGACCGTCGATTGGCCAGAGAGATTGAAGGCCATGAAGTGGTCACGGTTCCTCAGGCCGGCTGGGCAGGTCTCCAGAACGGTGAGTTGCTTAGGCGTGCACAGGAACAGTTTGATGTCTTTGTGACGGTTGACCGCAACGTGTCCTTTCAGCAGTCGCTCCCGCAATTCACCATCGCCGTGATCATTCTTCAGGCACCGACCAATCGTTTGCAAGACCTTCGACCGTTGGTGACTCACCTTCAACGAAAACTTTCAGACGCTCCAAAAGGCCAAGTGACTTGGGTGCGCTCGTAGTATCCAATGCTCCTCGTCCGCGCGCGGCGGTTGTTCTCTTTCTTCAGACCCGCCGCTTCAACCTCGCCAGCTGGCCACCGCTGTCGAAGATAAGAGCATATGGCGTATAGCCTATAGCACGAGCGTTAAGCATCGTGGGTATTTCGCACTCGAAGCCATCAGAGGTCTGCTTTCAGCCACCACCTTCCATCCTGAACGAGATACGCTTCACGATTCACCGTTCGGCGAGCTCACGGCCCTGAGTCACATCGAAGGGCGAGAGACGTGTGTTGTTTGTGCTATCAGCTATGCGCTATTAGCCATAAGCTCTTGGGAAAGCCAGCTCCGCCAGCTGCATCCGTCCTCGCTGCTGGTTCTCCCCGTCGCTTTATAGCGCCACCTCGGAGTAGGCTCCGGCTTCTTCGAGTGCGTCGCTCTCGAACCGCTCTCGACGGCCTTCGCTGCCGGCCCTGTTCCGATAGACCAGCTCGTCGGTGTCGAGATCATATTCAGGAATGTCGGCGCTCTCCCATCGTTGCTGGAAGTAGTGGGCATAGAGCGTATAAAGGCCGTGGTCTTGGCGGTTGTGCCGCAGGACATACTCCGGCAGGGCTTGGACGTCCAGATCGGTATGGTAATGCTGGAGCCAGAGATAATCGCCCAAGATGACCATTTTGACCAGGGGCGGGTCCGCATAGAGCTTCAGTCTGACGGCTTTCCCCATCGCTCTGAGTCGCTTGAGCAGGGCAATGCTCTGCCGGACTTCTTCCCGGAAGGCGGTGAGGGTGTACTTGGGGTGGTTGATGGCCTCGATGCGCGCGCTCGCGTCCTGGCTGTACGGATTCACCAGGAGGATGTTCGCGCCGAGGCATTTGTCGAGGACGGATGACAGATCGCCGACTTGATCGACGAAGGTGTTGTAGCCGCTCGAGCCGATCACCATGATGGTGCGGCCGGTGCCCTGTTCTTCCTTGAGCCGTTTGATGCGCCGCTGCGCGTTCCGCGTGCGCCGGGGGAAAAAGGAAACGAGGCCGGCGCCGGTGGCCGCGGCGGCGAGGGGGCGGTCGCGCAGACTGCGATGGACGAAGCTGAGGCCGACAATGAGCAGAATGGCGACGCTCATTTCGACGGTGATGAGCGAGAGCTTGTCATGCTCCACGCGGGACCAGAACGCCAAGAACTGCTTGGCACCCGCCGGGAGGAGAAGCGCAATGCCGGCGCTCAAGGCGACGATGATGATGTGATAGAGACTTCCCGCGGCGTCGCGGAGAAGGGAGCGAACGGTTGACGACAATTCATGAAACAAGAATCACCTCTCGAGTTGTTGAACGATAGACCACGCACCTCTGTCCAACTATCATGCAAGCGATGGGCCGAGGCCGTGAGGTGTGCTTAGCAGATACAGAACGATGGTGCGGGGACGAGACACATTATCATGGCAGAATCCATGTCAGCCGGAGACTGGGACTGTTCGCAGATGTGTACGCAATTGAGGTCAACCTTAGCACGATTGGACGAGTGACACAAGCGCGTCGGCGAGGTTGCGCTCGTGGATCGTGCCTTTCTCGACGCAGATGGAACCGGAAAACCGAGACATTCTGCTTTTCGGATCGCCTCCTTCGCGCGCGGCGGCTGAAGGAGACGCATTTCTCCAACTCCTCAGTTGCAGAGTTTCCTCATTGATTTTTGGGGCGCGTTAATCTAGCCTACCCACGATTTCCTGGGGCATCGTCTTGGAGTGGTGAGTCAATCGCTCCGAAAAGTTCTCTATCCACGCGAACCACAGTCCGTCCCGAACAACTCTCATCGACTCGATGCGGAGGGTCCTGCTATGTCGGAACAACCGAACGAGCCAACCGGACTGACCAGACGTGAGCTCACGAAGCTTTTGGGCGCGTCTGTCGGACTGGCTTGTCTGTCGCCCCTCGCCGGCTGCGGCGAGCTTTGGGAACGCCAACCGGTCATCCCCGTGGACACCTGGCACAAGGGCGTCTGCCGCTTCTGCGGAACGGGCTGCGGCGTTATGATCGGCCTGAAGGATAATAAAATTGCCGACGTGAAAGGAGACGACGAGGGCCACAACCGTGGCCGCCTTTGCATCAAGGGTCTCGCGACCCGCGACATTCTCTACACCGAGGACCGCGCCCTGTACCCGATGATCCGGAAGAATGGTGAGTTCCAGCGGGCGAGCTGGGACGAAGCCATGACGCTGGTCGCGCAACGGTTCAAGGAATCGATCGAATCACACGGACCGAACAGTGTTGCGTTCTACGGCAGTGGGCAGCTCTTCACGCAGGAGAGTTACACAGCGAATAAATTGTTCAAGGCCGGGATCGGCACCAACAATGTCGATGGGAACCCGCGCTTGTGCATGGCGTCGGCCGTCACCGGTTACACGACGACCTTTGGCAAGGATGAACCAGCGGGCTGCTTCGAAGACATGGACGATGCCGAGTGTTTTTTTATCACGGGATCAAACACTCTGGAGTGCCATCCCATACTCTGGGAACGCGTGCGGGACCGTAAGCGGAGTCACCCGGATACCAAGATCATCGTCGTGGACCCGCGCACAACCTTTACGGCACGGCATGCGGACCTGCACCTACCGATCTATCCAGGTACAGATGTCTCGTTGTACAACGCGATGATGCACGTGTTTCTCGAACAGAAGTTCATCGATGCGGACATGGTCCAACATTATCTCTCGTTTCAGGAGGGTGAAGCGAAACGGACATTCGACGACTTCAAGCGGCACATCGCGAAATATACACCGGAGGCGGCAGCCAAAACCTGCGGCATCACTCCACGGGACATCCGCGAAGCGGCCTTCCTGTTTGCCTCATCGAAGGCCACGATGTCGTTGTGGACCATGGGGCTGAACCAGCAAGCGCAGGGGACTGCCTCCAACCGGCTGGTCTGTGCGATGCATCTCCTGACGGGACACTTTGGCCGCCCAGGCGCCACGCCATTTTCGTTGACTGGTCAGCCGAATGCCTGCGGCGGGGTGCGCGACACCGGCTCGCTTGCCCATGCGCTGCCGAACGGACGGCTCGTGGCCAATCCGAAGCACCGGGAGGAAATGGAGGATTTGTGGAAGGTCCCGCGCGGTCGGATCAGTCCGAAGCCAGGCTACCATGCCGTCGCCCTGTTTGACGCGATGAACCACGGGGCAGTGAAGTGCTGTCTGGTGATGTGCACCAATCCTGGACAGACGCTCCCCAACGTCACGGCCTACCGGGAAGGGATGGAGAAAGCCTTTTTCGTCGTGGTGGACGCGTTTCATCCGACGGAAACGACACAATTCGCCGACGTGGTGCTGCCTGCCGCTCTGTGGGTCGAAGAGGAAGGCGTCACGGGTAACGCGGAACGGCGCTATCACCTCACTCCGAAACTCGTGGACCCACCTGGGGAAGCTAAAAGTGACCTCGAAATTCTGGTGGACCTGGCGGACCGCCTCGG
>Ga0187776_10001885_pt1 | contig 10617 bp, 10 predicted proteins | sample 0216_BV02_MP12_2_FD_132426 | JGI IMG/M metagenome (GOLD analysis project Ga0187776, IMG submission 132426) | Tropical peat soil microbial communities from peatlands in Department of Meta, Colombia - 0216_BV02_MP12_20_MG | ecosystem: Environmental > Terrestrial > Soil > Wetlands > Peat | place...
GCGAGCGGAGTGATTCCGCAGATCAGCGCCATCATGGGGCCGTGCGCGGGCGGCGCGGTCTACTCTCCGGCAATCACGGATTTCATTTTCATGACGCGCGACACTTCGTACATGTTCGTCACCGGTCCGGATGTAATCAAGACCGTGACGCATGAGGAGGTGACCAAGCACGAGCTGGGTGGCGCCATGACGCACAATGCGACGAGCGGTGTGGCGCATTTCGTGTCGCGCGACGACGCCGAATGCCTGGCCATGATTCGCGAGCTGGTCAGCTACCTTCCTTCGAACAACCTGGAAGATCCCCCTCGGCGCTCCACGAGCGATCCCTGGGACCGCCCCTCTCCTGAATTGAATACGCTCGTTCCCGAGGACCCGCTCAAGCCGTATGACATCAAAGACGCCATTTGCGCTGTTGCCGACGAGGGAGAATTTTTCGAAGTGCACGAGCACTACGCCAAGAATCTCGCGGTGGGCTTTGCGCGGCTGGAAGGGCGGCCGGTGGGCATAGTCGCCAACCAACCGGCATTTCTTGCCGGGGTGCTGGACATCAGCGCGTCGGTGAAAGGTGCGCGATTTGTGCGCTTCTGCGACGCTTTCAATATTCCGCTCATCACTTTTGAAGATGTCCCGGGGTTCCTGCCCGGAACGCAGCAGGAATTCGGCGGGATCATCAAGCACGGAGCGAAGCTGCTGTTTGCGTTTGCCGAGGCGACCGTCCCAAAAATTACGGTGATCACGAGGAAGGCCTACGGCGGCGCATATTGCGTGATGGCCTCGAAACACATTCGCACGGACATCAACTACGCCTGGCCGACCGCGGAGATCGCCGTCATGGGGCCCGAGGGCGCGGTGAACATCGTGTACAAGCGGGAGCTCGATCGCGCATCGGAATCGGAGCGGGAAAGGCTGCGCCGCGAAAAGGTCGAAGATTTCCGCGAGCGATTCGCGAATCCTTACGTCGCCGCGGAGCACGGCTACATTGATGCCATTATCGAGCCATCCCATACGCGCGCGAAATTGATCACCGCGCTGCGCTCGCTCGAAAACAAGCGCGACACGAACCCACGCAAAAAACACGGGAATATTCCTCTTTGAGTGCAGATGCCGCCGCAACTGGATTTTCGCTTTGAATTTCGATAGCATGTCGTGGTTTTGCCCAATCGCCATAATTCAACAGAAACCGAGGAGAGGTTCATGCCCAAGAACGGGAACGCCCCGAAGACGCTGCTCGAGTCGCTGGATGCGCTCGTGGAAAAGCACCACCTGTTGAAGCACCCCTTTTATCGCGCGTGGACGGAGGGAAAACTCTCGAAGGATTCCCTGCGGCTCTACGCCGGACAGTATTACCAGCATGTGCGGGCATTTCCGGAAAACCTGAAGCAGGTGGCGGGGCGAACGAACGGGAGCGTCCAGTCATTGGTCAAAGAGAATCTGGCTGAGGAGCTTCATCCGGCGGCGCCGCACCCGGCGTTGTGGCGACAGTTCGCGCGGTCGCTCGGCGTGTCGGACAAGGCCCTGGATTCGACGCGCGCGCTACCGGGCGTTGCCGCTTTGCTCGATACTTTTGATGGGCTCGCGTCTCACGGAACCGTCGCCCAGGCAATTGCCGCGTTCTATGCCTATGAAGCGCAGGTGCCGGAAATCGCCGCGGAAAAAATCTCAGGATTGCGCCGCTTCTATGGCATCACTGACCCTCAGGCGCTTGCATATTTCGCCGTGCACGAAGAAGCGGACGTGCGCCATCGCGCAGCCTGGCGCGAGTGGCTCTCGAACCAGAAAGACGCGGACCAGGTTGCTGTGCTGTGCGCCGCTGAGCGAGGGTTGAAGGCGCTCTGGGGCGCGCTCGACGCGGTGTATCCCGAAGGGTGCGTGTCGAAAAATTAGAGATAGCTCCCGCATCTCCACATTGCGGATGGAGCAATTCTGCGGCCGGCGGGTCCGGCGATTTGACTAGAAATCGGCGCTAGGGATTTTTTTCCAGGATCTTCACGCCCTCGCGGCCGCCCACGAATACCTGCGAAGCAAAACCGAGAAAGAGACCGTGCTCCACCAGCCCGACCACATGGTCAAGGTGGTGTGCCACTTCTTTCGGGGCCTGCATCGGACCGTAGGCGCAATCCATGATGTAATGGCCGCCGTCAGTAACGTAAGGCCTCCCATCGGGGCCGAGCCGCAGTGATGGGTTCGCACCAAGCCCCTTCAATTTCCGCGCTGTCGCTTCCCATCCAAAAGGAACAATCTCTACTGGGACGGAAAAGTGTGTGCCCAGGCGTTCGACCAGCTTGGTTTCATCCGCGACGATTACCATGCGCTTGCTAGCCGCAGCCACAATCTTCTCGCGCAATAGTGCGCCGCCGTGCCCCTTGATGAGATACAGCGTGGCGCGCTCCACCTCATCGGCGCCATCGATCGTGAGATCCGGTTCACTGTACTCGGCCAGCGTGGCCAGAGGAATTTTCAAGCCACGTGCCTGCTCGGCAGTGCGCTCGGAAGTGGGAATGCCGACAATTCGCAGGCCCTCTTCGGCCATGCGCCGCGCCAGCTCGCTGACGACGAATGCTGCCGTGGATCCCGTGCCGAGACCCACCGCCATGCCGCTTTCGGCGAGCTTTGCGGCGGCCCCGGCCGCGGCCTTCTTCCACTGATCCTGCTGGGACGCTGGCATCGGCTTGGTCACCATGGATGCTGCCTCAACGCGTGCATCATAGCCGCTCGCCGCAGTGTTGCCAACTCCGCCGCGTAGCCGGCCCGGCGACATCGGACCCGCAATGGCGGCCGCCCGGGCCCCTTTCCCGTTTCGGCAATCAGTTGTTTATTGACTATATGGTTATGTCTATGATATCATCCAGCCGTCATGCCGCCTGGGCTCAACCCGTCAACCGTTCCTGTGAGGGCGAACGAGCGGCGAAAGGCGAAGAAAAAGCTAATCGCAACATTTGCCAATTCAAAAATTCGGTCAAGTGCTTCAAAACAGAGTACATCACGATCTTCTAACCGCAACAAAAACGCGGTTTTGAAAATCATCCGCGTCTCGCCCGGCCCGGCCAGGACCGCGCTCTCCAGAATCCACACGTTGCTCCCAAGCCGCGCGGGGCACTACAATTCCCAGTTCACGCGCCAGGGGCAAATGTTCCGGAAAATACTGATCGCCAATCGTGGCGAAATTGCGGTGCGCATCATCCGCGCTTGCAAGGAACTGGGCCTGCGAGCAGTGGCCGTCTACAGCGACGCGGATCGCGCCGCGCTGCATGTGCGCCTGGCTGATGAAGCCTATCCAATTGGTCCTGCCCCTTCGCGCGAGAGCTATTTGGTGATCGACAAGATCCTTGGCGTGGCGCGGTACGCCGGCTGCGACGCGCTGCATCCGGGTTACGGATTTCTGGCGGAGAACCCGGCTCTGGCACAAGCCTGCGCGGCGGCGGGTGTGACATTTATCGGCCCCTTGCCCGAAGCGATGGAGCGACTCGGATCCAAGACTGCGGCGCGTCACTTGGCGCGTGCGGTGGGCGTGCCAACCGTTCCGGGCACGCTCGATCCAATCGAAAGCCTCGAAGCCGCGCTCGAAATCGCCTGCTGGACTGGTTTTCCCATTTTGTTGAAAGCGGTTGCCGGCGGTGGCGGAAAAGGGATGCGGCTTGTTGAAGGCGAGAACGAACTCAGCGCAGCGTGGCGCGACGCGGCGTCCGAAGCGCAGAATGCGTTTGGAGACAACCGGCTGTATCTCGAGAAGTACCTCAAGCGGCCGCGCCACGTGGAAATTCAGGTCCTGGGTGACCATCACGGGCATATCGTTCATCTCGGCGAGCGCGAATGTTCGGTGCAGCGGCGCCACCAAAAAGTAATTGAGGAATCGCCTTCTCCCATCATGACGCCGGAATTGCGACAGGCCATGGGTGAAGCAGCCGTGAAGTTGGCGCGTGCCGGCGGATACACGAATGCCGGGACAGTGGAATTCCTGGTCGATGCGGATCGGAATTTCTATTTTCTGGAGATGAACACGCGACTGCAGGTGGAGCATCCGGTGACGGAAATGGTCACGTCGCTCGACTTGGTGAAGCTGCAGATTCGCATTGCGGCCGGCGAGCCGCTTCCGATCTCGCAAGAGAACGTGGCCCTGCGCGGGCATGCCATCGAGTGCCGCATCTACGCCGAGGATCCGGACAACAATTTCTTCCCGTCGCCCGGAAAAGTTCTGGAAAGGCGTACGCCGAGCGGCCCCGGAATCCGGATGGACGACGGGGTTTATGCCGGCTGGATGGTGCCGACCGAATACGATCCTTTGCTTGGAAAATTGATCGCCTGGGGCAGCGATCGCGACGAGGCCATCGCACGCCTTCAGCGTGCCCTGAACGAATATTTCGCCGGCGGGATCAAGACAAACGTTTCGCTGTTCCGCCGGATCCTTTCCACGCAGGATTTTCAGACCGGAAACATTCACACGCGCTGGCTGGACGATTTTCTGCAAGAGCGACAAAGAAACGGCGGCGCGACGGTTTCGGTCAGCGGCATTGCCCGCTCCTCGCAAGCGTCGGAAGCGGCTGCGATTTTCGCTGTGGCGCTGTGGCACGCGGCTAGGAACGGGGCGGCAGGCGATCAGAAAGCGGCTGTTGCCACGGCCCCTGATTCGAAATGGAAACTGGAGGGGCGGCGCGAACAGGTGGATCGCGAGCCGCAACACTAGCGGCAAGCGCCCAGAAGAGATCGAAACACCCCGTCATGAAACTCGCAATCGAACTCGATGGAAGACCTCGCACGGTTGAGTTGACGCGCGTTGACGATCGCCTATGCATTTCGCTGGATGGCGAGCGGCTCGATGCTGACGCGGTGGAGGTGGCTCGCGGGATTTACTCCGTGTTGCTGGGCGGCGAATCATTCGAAGTACGATTGGAGCCGCAAGCCGACACGAGCGGCACGGCTCTCCGAGTGATCGTCGGCGGGCGTGAACTTTCGGCAAGGATTCGCGACCCGCGGCAATGGCGGCGACTCGATAGCGCATCATCAGAGGCCGCGGGAAGGCAACAAGTCGCAGCCCCGATGCCGGGGAAAATCATCCGCGTGCTGGTGAAACAAGGCGATTCGGTCGAGGCAAAGCAAGGCCTGCTCGTGGTGGAAGCAATGAAGATGCAAAACGAAATTCGCTCGCCAAAGACCGGCAGGGTGGAACGATTGATGGCCACCGAAGGACAAGCGGTGAATGCCGGCGAAATCCTCGCAATTATCGCCTAAAACTTTTGCCCGACTCGCGCTGTCGAAGCATTTACTTCGCAGTGGGCAGCTTCCCGGCTGATTCCAGAATTTGGCGTGCAAGATAATTCGACACGTGCGCCTCGTTTCGCGCTTCCGTCAAATAGGCAGAACGCAGCAATTGCTCCTTGCGGTTGCGCAACATGTCGCGAATGGATGTCTGCACTTGCGGATCAGAGAGTTCACGCTGGCCGGCGGGTTCCCGGGCGATGAGCTTCAGAATCCGGTACGCGCCCTTGTTGACTGGAATGGGCTGCGTTGTTTCACCCGCTTTCATGGCCAGCACAGTTTTCTTGAGTACCGGATCGGATTGATTCAAAGCAGACTCCGGAATGAAGCCCAGGTCTCCGCCCGTGGACGCGGTCGAATCCTCCGAATAATCCATCGCGAGCTGGGCGAAATCGGCGCCGCTATTGAGTTTTTGTTCGAGTAGAGTGGCTTTGCGTTTGGCGTCGGCTTCGCTGGTGGCCTTGTCGTTTTTGCGATTGCGGACCGCGGGATCGGCGTGCGGCGTGATGACAATCTGCGCGATGTGAAACTGCGGCTCCGCGACGTTAAACTGCGCCCGATTCTTGGCATAAAAATCGGAGATGTCCTGGTCGGTGATCCCGATCTTTGCGATCACCTCGCGATTCAGCAGCTTCTGAACCGAGAGCTGCCGGCGGATGTCGCCCTTGAGGTCGTCAACCGTGATGCCGCTGTCTTTCAGCTTTTTCTGAAATTCCTCCTCGGTGTAAGGGCTCTTCGATTCGGTGAATTTATCTTCGACCTCGGCGTCGCTGGCGACGAGATTCATCTTGGTGGCGCGTTCGAGCAGGATTTCATTGTTGATGATCTCATCGAGAATGCTCAGCTTGAGCGACAGCGCCTCTTCCTGCGACGGCTCGGGCGCCTCGGCGTTCACCCGCGTACGGTAATATTTCTCCACTTCTTCGCGCTTAATCTGCTTGCCGTTGACGACGGCCCACACGTCCGGCCCGGGCGCGGCCTCCTTCTTGCAAGCACCGGCGAACGCGCACGCTGTCAGCGCTGCGAGTATCAGGATTCTGCGATTCAACCGGAACTCCTTCGGCGAGGGGATGCAGCTCAAGCGGCCTTCTTCACGCGGCCGGCGCGGATGCAGGCGGTGCAGACGCGGACATGCTTGCGCACCCCGCCGACGATCGCCTTCACGCGGCGCAGGTTCGGATTCCACCGCCGACGCCGCACGTTGTGGGCATGGCTGATGACGTTCCCGTAGGTCGGTTTCTTGCCGCAAATTTCGCATGCGAGGGCCATTGTGACGTTGCTCCAAGAGGAATTTGGAATGAGTACGATTTTTCATGCTACCAGAGATTCGACCGGGCGGAAAGCAGTTTGGCCGTCTAGGACGTGGGCTGAGTTCGGGGCCAGCGCAATCAATCGTCCCCGGCATTCACACGCCGGCGATGGACGTGGCGGGAAGAAAACGTTAAAAGACAGCCACCGCTGGGACTGTCGATTAGAAAAAATCAAGTGGCAGAAAATACAGGAGTTATTGGGATTTCTAATCGCCCAACTGTCGATTAGAAATTCACGGATTACAGGTCGTGCGAGTCCGCTTCCCTCGGCATGGGCCACGATATGAGCGCCTTCAACATGGGCTCGGGAGCAGACACGCATGGCAAATGGCTTGCTTGCTGGTAGAAAGTCACAGGAGGTCGCCGTACAAACCGTTGCGCTCGTTCCAAATTGGGACGGATATAGCGTTCCGTGCGCGAACATGGACCACCATAGCGCGCGGCGCGCAAGAATTCTACTGACCAAAGAAACAGCCGTGGTCTGGAAGAGGTACCGTGGCCGCGAGAGTGCAGAAACCTGTACAAAGCCTGTACTTGCCCGGTGGTCGAGGTTTTGGGGGAAAAAGTACAGGTGGCCGTTTAGTTGGTTGAATCTGGATGAGAAGGCGCGCTGAAATTTGGACCTGAGGTTTGGCAAGCATCGCGAACGGAGTCCAACGCGGCGGTAGGATCCCAATGTGGGAAAGGCCTGAATCTGTTCTGAACTGCGCGCTCCTGCAGTCTGGGTGCAACAGAGTTTTCGTGCAGACTCGAATGACAGGATTGCAACGCTCGGGAGAAAGCATTTGCGGTACACTGAGGCGCGTCGTGAATTCCAGGGGCGGTCAGGATCGGGGAGCAGCAATCGCCGCAAGTGGATAAGCAAAATGCCGATATGAACTCTTGAAAGGAGTGTTCGCATGAACGGCAAATCAGTGATCGCAGGTACGCTGGTTGTTGCTGGGCTATTGGTGATGCCCTTGCAGTCGCGGGGAGCCGAAGATGGAGCGGCACTTTTCAAAGCGAAGTGCTCTGCCTGCCATGGCCCCAATGGCGAAGGCAAGCCGGCGATGAAGGCACCCGCTCTTAAAGGCACCTCGCTGACTGTGGACCAACTGGTGGATTTCATCACCAAAGGCGACGCTGCAAAAAAGGCGCCTCATCAGAAGGCAATCGCGGGCGTGAACGCCGACCAAGCCAAGGCAATTGCCGAGCACATCAAGACCCTGAAGTAGCGCGCACGATCGAGGGACGCGCACGCAGGCCGAGGAGTCGGGTGTACCCTCACCTGGAGATGATTGCGCCAGCTACGCGGTTCGCTCCAACTCTGAATTGACGCACACGTGCCTTCGCGGGTGCTCGTCGATATGCCGTCAACTTCGGTTTTGGAGCCCAAATCATACCTGCCAGATAAGAAACCCAATGAGGCGGGACGTTCGTTTTGCCTGATCAGTGCGGCCACCGCCCCCCGTAACAAATCTAGTTGGAAACAAGCTTTCCGCACCACGAAATCGAACTCCAAACGACTTGAAGACGAGGTCATAGAACATCAGAGGGGGATTTAAGCTTTTCAATTCCCCGGAAGACTCGGAATACTTTAGAATTAATGGAACTTCCCGCGGTGGGCGTGTAGCTCAGCTGGGAGAGCACCTGCTTTGCAAGCAGGGGGTCAGGGGTTCGAATCCCCTCACGTCCACCAACCATCTACCTGCAATTTCAACCACTTACTAATTCGGCCTTCCTGCGACTTCCCCAAACTTGGGAACATTTGGGAACAATTGATTTTCCAACTGCTCGACGGCTTGCCTTTGGGCGGTCGCGCTCGCGTGCGTGTAGACTTCGAGCGTAGTCGCCATGTGCGAATGCCCAAGCTGAGCCTGTGCGACGCGCAGAGGCGTTCCCTGCTCGTTCAAAAGGGTTCCGTGCGTGTGTCTCAGCGCGTGCCAGTTGATCGGTGCAAGCCCGGCGCGTAAACACGCCGGATGCAATTGCCGTTTGCGTAGATTGTTCGAAGCGATTGGTGTGCCGTTAGAAGTACAGAACACCAACGCCTCTTCTGACGTACCGCTGGACCGCGACCTGTGAGCCAGCAATGCTTGAACGACAGCGGATGGGAGCGGAAGCTCTCGACGGCTGGCTTTTGTCTTCGGCGTGCCGAAGCGCCCGTGATAGCACGTTTCTTCGACACGCAACGTTCCTGCCGCCAAGTTAATCCTGCCCCACCGAAGCGCCAGAATTTCCCCAATGCGCAACCCCGTCATCGTCGCCAGCATGACAATTGTGCGCACCGGTTCCTCTAACGCCCCAATCAACCGCCGCACCTCGTCCATCGTGAGAAAACGGTGCGGTCGTTTGAGCGTCCGTTCCGGCATCTTGACCCCACGCACGGGATTGTCCGAGAGATAATTCCAACTCACCGCCGTGCCCATGACCTTGCTCAAGAGAGTTCGGAAGTGGTTGGTCGTCTCCCAGGCATGGCCGTCCTTGAGTTTGCCTGTAATGAATTGCTGAACCTCCGCTCGCGTGGTATTGCACAACCGGAAATCACGAAAGCGAGGGAGTAAATGCGTGCGCAAATGGAGCGAAAAACTCTTCCGTGTCGCATACTTGAGCGTTGGAAGAATGTCAGGCTCGAAGCGTTCGGCCACAAAGTTCCCAAACGTGATTGTGGCTTCCGCTCGGCGCTGACCGGAGTTGAGTAAAACGAGGCGGCGCTGCATAAGAATGCGAGCCTCGCGTCGGCTGGTAATCTCGCTTGCAGGTCCGAGCGTCTCGGAACGCAGTACGCGGATTACAGCGCCGTCGGGCTGGATCACGTCTTCTCTCCAGCGTGCGACCCACATCTTCCGCCTCTTTCCTCGGATAAACAGACAACCATCTTGGTACCGGAAACGAGCCATCCTTCTCCTCTCTTTCGAGTAGTTGGCTCGTCCGCCTTTTCCTATGTCGCATTCGAGTGTAGGCTGCATGTCAAGCGGCCTCGCGGCTGGTTTGGTGGCGGGCGACCCAAGCTAAGACTTCATTCCGGTCGAATCGCCAATACTTCCCGAGGCGATATGCCGGCAACCGCTCTAGCGAGCGTTTGCGCATGTGTCCGTAAACCTAGGACACCGGGACTTGCAGCAACTCGGCGACCTGGCGGACGGTGAGGAATTCGGCCTTCTGAGGCACACTTGTCATGGCGGCTCCTTTGGCGACATTCGCGATGAAGAAATAAATTCGGAACAGGCGTGCCTAGGAAAACCTGGGCAAGACTCGGTAGTGGTTACTTTTTTGGCAGAGCTACGGTTTCAATGCGGGCGGTTGCTCTTCATCCGCTTCCTCACTGTGGTTCCCTGATTGTGGCGATGTGTACGTTTCCAAGTATTTCTGAAATTCTGTGTCCTTCTGAAAGAGGCGTTCCAGGGCGGCACTCACGACGTATGATGCGCTTGCATGAATGAACTCGGCATAGCACATCAGCCGGAATTTCAAGTCCTGCGAGATGCGGAGTTGCAGGGTTTCATTCGTGGGTTGAATGGGTGGTGCTTTGAGAATCGGCATGCGATGCTCCTTTCGGTTTGAAAATTTGCAAAGCGGGGAATGTGAAGGCTTCGACCTAGACTCTACGGAAGAGCTCGTGCGGTGGCAGCAGAGTCCCGCGTGCTTTGGATCAATCCTGTACTGTGTGGAACTTCCGTCCCCTCTATATACCTAATAGCCGCAGCGCCAGGAAAAGTGCTCAAAGAAAGAGTGCTCACAAAAGGTCGGGGGCGCGGGATGTAACGATTCGTGTCATACGGTTCTTGGAAGGCCGTGGGAGCCTAGCTCGGAAGAGTTGCTCTCTACTCATACTAATGGGCAAGAAGTCGGAAAAAGTCCGCACCCAAAGTGAAATATTTTTGTTGGAGGGTAAGGAAGCCGCCGCAGAACCCCTCTATAGATACTAATGGTCAAGAGGCGGCCAAAATGTTTCAAAGAAAAATCTTCCACACACGAACCACAGAGGGGAGGGGCGCAAGACAAGCACACCACCCATCTCGTCATCTTTTGTGACATCAATTTCCCTTTTCAAAGAAGCCCTATTGAGCCATGA
>Ga0187776_10001886_pt1 | contig 10616 bp, 2 predicted proteins | sample 0216_BV02_MP12_2_FD_132426 | JGI IMG/M metagenome (GOLD analysis project Ga0187776, IMG submission 132426) | Tropical peat soil microbial communities from peatlands in Department of Meta, Colombia - 0216_BV02_MP12_20_MG | ecosystem: Environmental > Terrestrial > Soil > Wetlands > Peat | place...
AAAGCCGGGGCTAGCCATCGTTTCTGCGGGGTTGCCTATGGGGGGGGGATCTTTGTGGCGGTGGCGGATAACGGGGGCATTCTCACTTCCTCCGACGCCTCCGAGTGGACCGCGAGAGACACCGGGATTCACCTGACCCTTTTCGCCATCGCCCATGGGAAAGAAAGATTCTTGGCCTCGGGAGAAAGGGGTATCCTTCTCCTGTCCGACCCCTTGCCTTCCCCCCAAATTTCGGTTTCTTCAACCTCGCTTGATTTTGGGTCGGTTAAAGTCGGGGACTCGTCATTCACGAACCTGACGATTTCCAATTCCGGATCGGCCAACCTGATCATCCGGCAGATGAACTTCAGCGGAGCCGACACGCTGGATTTCAACACCCGGAACGACAACTGCACGGGGGTGACCCTTTCCCAGTCCCAGAGCTGCACCGTGCAGATCGTTTTCTCCCCCCATTCCACCGGGTCCAAAAGTGCAACCCTATCGATCTCCTCCAACGATCCTGATACCCCTACCCAAACCGTTTCCCTGAGCGGTAGCAGCAGCGGGGTTAGCGCCATTTCTGGTTCGACGGGTAGTTTTTGCTTCATCTCCTTTTCTACGTTCGGCTCCGAGCTCGACAAATATCTGGACCTGCTCCGTGAATTTCGGGATGTCTTTTTGATGGAGACAAAAATCGGAAGAACGGTGGTGGATTTCTATTATCGGCATTCTCCGGCGATGAGCCAGGTGCTGGCCCGCCACGATTTCTTGAGAAGAGCCGTGGCGTTTGGATTGGTGCCCCTCCTGGCAGCCATCGCCTATGTGACCCTCTATGCCTCGCCCGCGGAAAAAGCGATCCTTTTCCTTCTGATAGCCGGAGGGGTGTTCGCCGGAGGGCGACTGATTCGAAGATCAGGAAGGGATTGGGTAAACCGCAGATCAGATGCGAGCAAATTAGGTGGCGCAGGCGGAGCTATCGCGATTTGGGGTCCTTGAATGGGCGACATTCAAATCGTGAAGGACTATATTCCTGGCTCCATCGGGCGAGTGGCCGAACTTCATGGGAAATACTACCAAAAGCATTGGGGGTTTGGCCTGTTCTTCGAGGCGAAGGTGGCCGCCGAGCTGGCGGAGTTCCTCAGCAGATATGATGAAAGGCGGGATGGCTTCTGGACCGCATCCCTAGAGGGAAACGTTGAGGGTTCCATTACAATCGACGGGCTTCACGCCGAAGGTCAGGGAGCCCATCTGCGGTGGTTCATCGTGTCTGACGAAATGCGTGGAAGCGGCATCGGCAATCGGCTCATCAAGGCTGCGATCGACTTTTGTCAAAAGTGCCATTATCAGCGCGTCTACCTTTGGACGTTTGAGGGCCTTAACGCGGCCAGACATCTCTACGAGAAGAGCGGATTTAAGCTCGTAGAGCAACATAGGGGCACGCAGTGGGGTGCGGAGGTCAACGAGCAGCGATTCCTGCTACAGCTCCAGTGATTCCACCCGGCGCTAAACCGGACGCGCTTGACACCGCGCCGCTCAGCTCTGATCGGTCCTTCCGACCGCAGGCGGTCGGGAGGAACAGGCTTCCGACTGAGGTGCAACGCGTTCTGCGCCTGCGGCATCCCTTCGTCATCTCTTGCCACCAGGCCTAGGGCTAGGGACCGAGTTTCACCTTTAAAGATGACCGTAGCTCAGGGCTTCAGCCCTGATACCTGGCTCTGATTTATGACCTCTGCTCATAGAAAATATCAACGCTTTTGATGTGTTCCATTAATCCATGGACCAACCCGCGATCTTTGTTCCCAGCCTAGTGGGCGTCCGATCCAATAGTTCTTCCTGCGGATCCATCCATGGTCATTCTTTTTATTTGGGCTTTGAATTTCGGACATCAGATGTAACGATTATTAGTGGTATCCTTCAAGGACACCCGTCGGCAAAACCCAGCAGAAATGTTCAGGGGCTATTGTCTCCGCTCCTCCGTCCATGTGCCCCACGAAATGGTCCCCCACTCGGGAAAATCCCAAGGAGAATATCTCCTCAAGCTTCATCAGGCGGCCCAGGATGTCTTTCCACTTCTTTTCGTCGATTGGCTTGACCACGCACCCGCCATACTGGGCCTCTTCGAGACGGCCGAAGGGATCGTAAAAAATGACCTCGCCGGCCGAAGCCCCGGCGAGAATCTTATTCCCCTGATAGGGGGAAGGCAGACGATGCCATATGGCCTCAGCATCCCGGTAGAGGCCAAGCATAAGGATCGAACCTCCCATCAGGGCCTGCCCCAAGTGTTCGTATCCGGTCCCGACGATGTTGACCTCGAGCCCCGGTCCTCGCGGATCGCTCACGGCACAAACCCACCCCCGGTCGACCACGTTGCCCAAGATGTAAAATGTGCCCCCCTTTGCCGAATATCCGGCTACCTTGCCCACATCCCCGTGGATTTCCAGAATACCAGAATGCATGACCATACCGGTGAAATTCTGAGCATGGTTGTGGACCCGCAGGCGGACGCCCATGTTGAAGGCCCCGCAATACTCCCCGGGGCTTCCGAAGACATCGACCTGGGTACCTCCGGTCGAACCCGCCCCCATGCCCATGCCAATGCCCCGCTGCCCCTGGGCTCGGTACACGATGAATCTCCGCCACCCTATCCGGTGGCTATGGTCGAGGAAACAACTCAGAACCTTTCGGGCATCGATGCCCTCGGGTTGGAATCCCCGGGCGTCAACGGCCAAAATTTGTTCCCCCGCCATCGGCGACTGGAGCCGGTCCGCATTTTCGGCGGTTATGCGGTGGATATCGCCATCTCCGTCTGAGCCGTCCAGAACATGGTTAACCTCTTCGCTCAAGAGATAGTATAGGGCTCCTCGATCCTTTCCGCCCGTGTCCCATCCCACCATATAATCATGAATCCGGGTCATTTCCTCCAGTGCCCGGCAGATGGAAAAGTCTTTCGCAACCTGTCGCAGGGCCGCTTGGAACTCGCTGAAGCTGAAGCGAGGAAGTCTTTCCCGGAAGAAGTTGGGCAAATCCGATTCCCATTCAAATCTCCAACTTGTCCTCCGTCCCCTTTTCTCTTCCTCTGCGACGTGGAAGGTGCCCCGGGGAATTGGGACGGGCTGGCCAAATTTATCCAGAACCTCATGCCCGGTGATTCTCCCCCTGGGATCATAAAAGACCCGGCTCAACATCCCCGTCGTGACCGTAAAGGTCATCGGCGGCACCGGGGTCCGGATGAGTCCCAGCCTGTGCATTTCCTGCATTCCTGCGTCGCATCCCTGCTTCTCCGAGCAGATGATACTCACGAAGTTTTCCCCGTCGTCATAGAGCATGGCCACGTTGGGACGAAGCAGGGATGGGTCGATGATATCCAGCCGCTCGATGACCCGCCGGTAGGGATCGATGCGGCCACAGAGGTATTGGTAAGGGCCGTCCGGCGCGCTCTCCAGCTCCACTTCTTGCACGCGCTCAAAGCGTTGCCTTACCTCGGAGGGCAGCTGGGAGAGCTTCCAACCCGTCGTGGGGGAAAAGGCTTCCACCAAGGCATCGAAAGGATACTGCAGATACTGGCTGAGGAGATGAAGCTTCAGGGAGGCCACGGCAGTATCGGTCTGAACCAGGGGGACGAGGTTGAACTGGGCCAACCGGTTCACCATCGTCCGGTAGTTGGTGGTCTCTCCGTTGTGGGTCAGGGCTGTATGTAATTCGGCAAAGGGATGAGCATTCATTTGATCAACCACCGACCCGGTCGCCAGCCGCCGGTGGATTACGTTGACCGGAGCCTCGGGCAGCTCCCAGGGAATCAGCCGCCCGTCGGTCTTCCAGCAACCCGAGTTTTTTCCGCAGGACATGACGGCGGCTCTTTTTTCTTTGACCTCGGCGTAGTTCTCCTGGGTGATTCGCCGGGAAAGGCGATAGATATACTCGTCTTCCGCCTCCTGCAAGAAATGCCGGTTCTGGCCATAATTTCCAATTGTGACCTCTCGGTAGCGCATCTCTTTGGGGGGCCATACTGGATCATTCACTAAAGCCTCCACGATGAAGCGGTGGATCTCTTCCGGGCGCACCCGGACAAAGAATCGGAACATATCTCCCGGGTCTTTTCCTCCGAAAGAGCGGAAATCCTGTTCCTCCCCCTCCAGGTCTCGCCGGTAGGAAATGCGGTATTTCTCCATATTTCCATCGAACGCTTCGATCTCCAGGACTTTTAAATATTTCTCCAAAATCTCCCCCATGAGGCGGCGCCTCTCGGCTAATATTTTTTCCCGGGCCCTTCGCTGGAGCTCCCGGGGGAGGAGTCCGGGATATTGAGCCTGGATCTCCTGCTCCGCCTGAGGCTGCAGTGTTCCTTTGATCAGCAAGTTGAGGGCATAGTGATCCAGATGATCCGGATAACATCCTCCCTTCCAGATGCCCACCCCGTCCATCCCCCGGTTGGCCATGCGGTCGAGCATCAGGTCCATCACATGGCTGGGGATGAAGTGGTTGGAAACCACGGCAGCGACCCCGCAGTCGGAGGGAGCGGCCAGCGGCCCCGGGAGGATTTCCCGGGCTGCCGGTGGCCCTTCTGAAAGCATAGGCTGGCCGGCTTCCTGGATCTGCGCTCTCCGGCGGAGGCGTTCCCCCACTCGCCCTTCCAATAGGGGCCAGGTGACACAATCGTACCTTCCCCGGAGCTCCCGGATGTCCTTCATTCCCAATGCCCCCAGGGCTCGGATCACCTGGGCCTGGAGGATGGCCCGGAAGTTGATGATTTGCCGGGTGTTCATTTCTATGTCCCGCAGTCGCTGCATGCGGGGTTCGAGGGTGGAGATGCCGCTGCGGCATCCGGACTCGCAGTTGCGGTCCCGCACGCACCCGATGGCCACCAAATCGGCCGTGCCCAGGATGACCCCGTCCAGGCCCATGGCCACCCCTTTGATGATGTCTGCCCAGGTACGGAACCCGCCGCTTCCGGTGAAGACCACGAAATCCCGCAGTCCATCGTCCATGAGCTTTTCATGGCAGATGGGAATGGCATACTCCATGTGCATTCCCATCTGGCCCTTGATGATGTCCGGGGCCGCGCCCGTTCCCCCGCGGGGTCCATCCAGCCAGACTTCGATCACCATCCGGTTGTCTTTGGCAATGCGGGCCAACCCGGACACGATGAATTCAATATCCGGAGAGGGAGAGACCTTGATGCAGATGGTTGTCCGGGCGTTGATCATCCGCACCGCATCGATAAAGGCTTTCACGTCCTCGATGGAATAGCAGTTGTGAAAAGGAAAGGGGGAGATGAGGCTGGTGCCCTCGGCCACGCCCCGCAGGCGGGAGACCAGGCCGAAAACCTTCCGGCCCAAAAGATGGCCACCCACTCCCTGCTTAGCTCCTTGGCTGTAGGCGATCACCACTCGGGGAGCCTTTCGGATCGTCTCCTGGGTCACGCCGAATAGTCCGGTCTTCAGTTCCGTGGAAATATAGGTTTCATCCTCCGGGGCTACGATGGGCACAAATTGGACCTCCAGAGAGGATGGATATTTGGCGAGGGCCTTCCGTATTGGGGGATAATCTGGCAGGGTGGCCAACTCCCGGTCCGCCTGCTCCAGGAGCTCACTCAAAGGAATGAGTCTCCTCTCCTCCAGGACCCGGCTCAGCAGGGCGGTCTGCGAATCGGTCAGGTCCAGGGGGTTCCATTTGCTGTCCATTAGGTAGAGGGTGGGATATCCGCCTTCGCCGGTGTCCAGCTGGGTCTCCAGGGCCCGCGTGGCCAGCACCCGCGCCCGCCAGGTCCCCGGCCCGATGGAACCCACAGACATCCCCGCTCCCAGAAGGGGGGTCCGTAAGGTCAGGGAATCGGCGAGGTGCAGGGAGGTGGAAATGTCCTCCAGGCTATCTTCATCGACCTGGTCCGGGTCGGTGGAAAAGCGGATCCGCATGTCATCAAACCCATCCCCCAAATTTCCCCGTTCCTCCACGCAGCCTAAGAGCAGGGTTTGCGAATCCCCGCTGGCCATTCGGCCGACGGTCTCCAGAAGGGAGGCCGGCCAGACATAATCCCGGTCAAAAATCTTCTGGCAGGAATCCTTGAGGCACAAGCTGTAGAACCGGTGCGGCAGGTCTGCCAGCTGGACCCTATCCTTGAGCTGGCGGTATCGCCAGCCCCGCCCCGGGCCCTCGCGCTCCATCCGCGCCCGGTTGGTCCGGTGATTTCTCTCCCGGCGGGAGGGGCTGTGGAAGATGTCGTAGACCCTTTCTTCCAAGTCGTCAAAGATGAGAAGACGGTTTTCCTCCCCGACGGTTTTTTTAATGTCCTTGAACCCGGAGGCCCCTAAGACCTCGATGATCTGCACATTCCAAACCCGGATGAGGTTGACCAGACGTTTGACCAAAAGGGAAGCATCTTCGGGGATGGACAGTGGCTCCTTGCGGCGAAATTTCTGCCAAGCCATCGGGTCGGCGACGAACAGGGCCGGCCAGTCAATCTTGATCCCGTTGGCGCCCCGCTGAATGGTCTTCTGGGCGTCCGCTGCCGAACGGATTCCGCCCGAAGCCAGGATGGAGAAGCGATGCCGTTCCTTTTTCTCCACCAGGAAACGATGAACCGCGGGAACCGCGTCGGTGGTCGGATAATACCCTTTGTCTGGATGGAATTCGGAGGTCAGGCACAAGAGGTCGAAAATGGAGGGGAAGAGGGAATCCAGCGTTTGCCGGAGGCGAGTTTGGGGATGGAGCTCCGCATCCACATCCCCGGGGGTAACCCAGACTACTGCGCTAAAGATCGTCCCTTCCGGGAAAAGGGTCCGGAGTTCATGAGATCGCTGGATCACCTCGGCGTCCACCTCGACTTCCACCCAATCGAAGAAGTGATCTTTCAGCTTGGCCGGAAGGGTTTTCGCGCTCAAGAGAACCTTCGCCTCTTGAGCGCTCAGGCGCACGAGGATATGACCCGTCTTCCCCCGGACCCGGTTTGCCATCCGTTTCACCTCTTCAAGCCGCAGCGTCAGACGGGTTCCTAATTGTCCTGCTGCCTCCAGGAGGGCGGCGAGCATTCCATGGCCCCCATCGACGGGCATCACCTCCAGGAGGAGGGGTGTCTTCAACTTCACCAGGCGAGGACTAGGGGTCTCGATCTCATCGCCCCGAAAGGTCAGATATTTGGGCCGCTTGCCCAGCTGGACGGCGATAGCGTCCTCGGAGCTTTCGTAGAGAAGGTTTTGGGCGGGGCCCACGATGTGGAAATGGCCGAAACGGATCCCGTCGTTGCCCAACCCGCGGTGCGGGTCTCCCTGGCCGGTCCCGGATACGGGGATCTTGCCGGTGGTGGCTTCCAGGTCGATGCGGCTGATGACCTCTCCGCTCCAGTAGGGGTCCTCCATTTGGAGATACCGGGGGTGGAGTTCCACGGTGGTGGCAGCCAGGCCCTCGGCCACCTGGGGGCACCGTTCCAGGCACGCCCCGCAGCCGCGGCACAGGGTCTCATCGGCAACCACCACTTTCCGGGGGTCCCCCTCGTCCCGCTTGCGCACGCTGTACATGCAGGCATCGACACAGGTTCCACAGTGGAGACAATGTTCCTCATCGATGGCCACCCGGTAGCGCGGGAAAGTCTGGCGCGGCTCCTGGATCTTCTGGTCGAAGCCGGTACGAACCACATCCAAGAATCTCTGAAAGTCCGGACTCTCTTCCACCTGGCGGATAAATTCGGCGACGGCCTGGAGGGGGAAGGGGATGGACTCGGCTAACACCTGCTCCAGACGATCGAAGAGCGGGCGGTGCTTCAGGTTTACCTGGCATTCTTCATCGCACCGGCCGCAGTGCAGGCAGAAGTAGAGGGGCAGGACCTTGGCCAATTCGATTTTCGACGCCCTCAGGGCGCGCTTGACGTTGAGCAGCTTTCCCCGGGCCGTGAAGGTCTCGTCCCCCGTCGCCCGGTAAACAGGGCAGCGGGCCACGCACCTGCCGCACTGGGCACAGGAGAGGATATCGTTGGCGATCTCTTCCATTCCCCGGGAAACGACCGGGAGGCGCCGTCGCAAGACTTTTTCGGGGAGGAAGGTGAAGAGCCTGAAAAGAAGCCACTGTATGGCGGTAAGTTCGAAGTTGAAGACTCCGGACTGGAAGAGAACCTTCTGTAGTGAGCTGAACCGCCCGGAGACGCCAAAGAACTTTCCCGGGTTAAGCAGGCCTGTGGGGTCCACTTTTTTCTTGAACTGCACCAGCCGCTTCACCTCCCGGGGCGGAAACAGATCCTGGAGGAAGGGCGTATTCCAGATTCCCAGCCCGTAGGGTTTGCCGCCGTAGCCCTGGATGGCCAGCCGGACCATCATGGGAACGAGGAGGAGATCGATGTAAAAGATGGCCTTGCGGTAGTCCGAGGGTATCATGACCAGCAGAAGGACTCTCTCCGGGTCGATCAGATGGGAGATGGGATAGAAGGTTACTCCCAGGCGCTCGCCCCAGTCGCGGACCCTCTCTTGATAGGCGGCCACCCGATCGAGCGGCAGGACCACCTCGGCAGCCAGGAGAGAGGGGCCCAAGGGTTTGATGGACAAGGGGAGGGAACGCTCTTCCCAGAGAAACTGAGCGACCTTCTCTTCCGCTGGCTTGATTCCCCTTTGGGTCAAGTAACGCCTGAACCGGTCTGCAGGCTCCGCTTGGGCGAAGCCCACCAGGACCAGGTTCTGGGGGTGCGAAGAACCCCCGTCCCCGGAGGGAATGGGGAGAACCCTGACTAATTCAGAATGGAATATGATTACATCGTCTGGGGCGATGTTCGGCTGTTTGGCCAGGTCCTTGGCCAAGGAAAAGGCATCCTTCGAATCAAAAAAAGGGATCGCAAAGGGAAAGTAGGCAGGTGGCCGTTCGCCCACCCGGAGGGTGGCCTCGACAATAACGCCCATCTGTCCTTCGGTGGAGACGAAATAGGGAAGATCCGGATCGTCAGCCTTCAGCTCCCGGACCTCTCCGGCAGGGGTGATCACTCGGATGGAAAGGAGCTGTTTGGCCACAGGGCCGTGGCGGAAAGTCCCCAGGCCGATGCCGCCAGTGACGATCCACCCGGTGAGGGTGCCGCCTTTTCCAGAGGGTATGGAGAGAAGGGTCAACCCGTGGCGGGCCAATTCCCGGTCGATTTCCACGAACCGCGCGCCCGGGCCGGCATTCAATTGTCGTGCCTGGACATCCACCTGGACCTGGTTCATCAGGCCGAGGTCCATCAGAATTCCCCCGGAGGTAGGAACCGCACCCCCGAATCCCCCGGTTCCCGCCCCCCTGAGGGTAAGGGGGATCTGATGCGCCCGGGCGAAGGCTAATATTTCCCGGATGTGCTTTTCGGTGGTGGGCTGAAAAAGGATGTCCGGCTTCGTCTTAAGCATGAGGTCGCGGATCATCGGCGGAAGGTCGGCATTGAGATCCTGGCGGTAGTATTCTAACTTTTCCGGGTTGTCGACGACTCGAAGCCCCGTGTTTTTTTGCAGTAATTCCCCGATCTGTTCCTTCCAATGAGGGTTGAAGACCACCTTAGGGTTCATCTCTCCCCCTATCACTAACATTCAAAATCTTTAAAAATTTTTCGGTTGCGCCTCGGCCACGCTGGGATCCTCATGCCCAACCGGCGCAGAAAGAAAATTACTTTTATTTATTATATAATATCATCGGCCGGGCAGCATAGATCCTGAACCCCAACCCCCAGGCCTTTGAATTCCGACTGATTCCCCATGTTATCTGCTCCTGCCACCGTTTACCGTCTCCGGAATCCTCAATCCTCCCCGATTATTACCGGTGTGTGGAAGAGCCTTTGGAAACCTTCGTTCAGGCCTACGCGGAGCGGTTCGAAAGGCGGTACGGTTCTGGCGGCCCTACCTTCCAGAAGGTCATTACCCGCTACCTGGAATGTGGCAACCTGCACCTTGGCTTTGCCCGGGTGAAGTGCCGGGATTGCCGCCATGAATATCTTCTGGCTTTCTCCCGCAAGCGCCGCTACTTCTGCCCCTCCTGCCTTAGAAGCGGGTGGTGGAATTCGGGGAGTGTCGCTGCTCCCGGGCGCTCAAGAAGGTTCCCCACCGCCATTTCGTCTTCAGCATTCCAAAGATTCTGCGGCGTTATTTTCTCTATGCCCGGAATCTTCTCTCCGATCTGATCCGCTGCGCCTGTGTGTGCATGGGGTCAGGCATTGGCAATAAAGTATCTAAGAAAATGTAAAGAGTTTCTAAATTCCCAGGTTTCTGCGCGGACCGTCTTGCCGGCGGGTTTCCATGTCCAAATATTCTCCAAAGGCAAGTTCATGTTTCGACGGGGTAAATTCTTTAGGTTTCTCCCGTCTCGGGGCAGGTTATTTATCCTTCGGTTCCTCGCGTTTCAGTGCCTGTGGGCCGTTACTGCGTTCGTTGCCGACCTCTTACCCATTTCCTTAAAGGGAGTTAACTTCGGGAAGATAAATTTCTTCCAGGAAAGCGAAGACTCCTTCCTCCTACTGTTGTTTTTGGTTTTTTCCTTCAGAATACAATAGTTCAAACCGAAATTAGTAATTTTGGACGGAAAATGGGGACAAATTGGGGAGGCAATTTTCTCTTGACTACCCGCGAGGTAAAGAGTATTTTCTCAGCAGTTAATTTCCACTGCGTGGCCCAGTAAACCCAACAAGCTAGCCCCTAACCTTCTGG
>Ga0187776_10001887_pt1 | contig 10615 bp, 7 predicted proteins | sample 0216_BV02_MP12_2_FD_132426 | JGI IMG/M metagenome (GOLD analysis project Ga0187776, IMG submission 132426) | Tropical peat soil microbial communities from peatlands in Department of Meta, Colombia - 0216_BV02_MP12_20_MG | ecosystem: Environmental > Terrestrial > Soil > Wetlands > Peat | place...
CCGCGGAAGAAATGGAAGCGTTGCACCTCGACTCCGTTTCGGAGAACAGGAAAGTCTTCCAACGGCTCCACCTTGTCAAAGCGGTGCATCATTTCGTTGACTTCCCAACTTTCTCCGATGACCAATAGGGCATCCTGTCCGACATGGTCTTCCGGGCGATTCCAAAAGCGATACTGATGGTTGATGATTCGGTCTTGAAGGATCAAGACCTGAGGATGGTCGGGAAGATAAAATCCAAGTTCCGCGGCGATCTGATAGGGCTTGCAGCCCACGAAGCTCTTATCCGGAAGATTCAGACGTAACGTTTCCACGTGGCCGGCCAGCTCTTTCCATCCGTCCACCCTGGAGGTGCTGTCGAGTCTGGAAAGGGATCGAGAGATGGGTAGAAAAGGCCTTGCAACCTGCCAATGCAATAAGACGGTCATGGCGAACGCCAGAATCAGCGCCCACCGGGCTAAGGGGGAATGAAGCCGCTGCTGCCGTTGGAGGCTTGCAGCCACTAAAAGGACACTGCCAAAATAGGCCGGGGCCGGCCAGTTCGCCGCCACCTTGCTTCGTAGGGATAGACACAAAAAGAACAAAAAAAGCGGGAATGAGCAGCACCACAATATCCATTCCTGGGCTGACAATTTTCCCTGGCGGCGCCGCTGCCAGACATCCCACCAAACTTGTAAAATCAGTATGAATAATATCGGAGTTGCTACGCCCAGTTGGGAACCCAAAAATTCAGGAAAGCTCGCCAGGGAATGGCGTGAAGGATTGGCTCCTCCTATATACAGTACATGTTGGGCGGAGGCCCACCCGTTTTGAGCGTTCCAGGTTAGAATGGGAATCCCGGAAAGGACGCCCAACAGCAGGGCCAACCAGGGTCCTGCGGATTTCAGCTTGGGTCTTAAGTCCGGATGACTCAAGAAAGCCAACCCCGCCAAGGGAAAAAGGAACACGCCGGTATATTTGCTCAATATTCCGAGGCCGCCAAGAATTCCAAATCCCAGCCACCATCCCAGGCCCGGGCCTTCGATCGCCAACTCCAGACACGCTAAGGCCAATGCCCAGAAACCCACTTGCAGTGAGTCGTGGACCATCAAAACTCCGCCGACGGCGTACAAGAGCATTCCGTTCAGCCCCAGCACGGCCCATAACGCAGCCCGAGGCTGGTTTAAGATTCGTCGGCAAAACCAAATGGCGAGAGCGGAGAGAATTAAGCCCGACACCGCCGCTGGAAAACGCACTCCCAGTTCGTTATTTCCAAACAACCAGGTCCCAAACCGTATCGCCACGGCCAACATGGGGCCCTGGTCATAGTAACTTAATGCCGGGTGCCTGGACCATTCCCAGTAATAGGCCTCGTCCGGGGCGAGATTGATGAGAGGGATATAGGCCAGCCTCGCCACAAAAAAAATCAGCGCCCAGAACCAGGCCCAGATCAAGATTCGGCTTTCATGCGGGCATTCACGAAGGCGAGCTGCGAACATAAATCGGGTTGGAATAGATCCAGGCATAGGTTTTGTCGATCCACAAAGGCGATCTCCGGTGGAGTTCGACTTCTATCCGGTAAACCCCTTTCTCCTTTGCCTCGTAGACCAGCGGGGTTGTTGAGGACTCGGCCACCAAATTGCCGTCCTTAAATAACTTGATCTGGTAGGATCCTGGATGGAAACGCGTGCCAAGTGAGGCCGTCATCGTTACCGGACCGGATTCGGTCAGCTCGTCTCCCATAAGAACTTGCTTCCCGCTCCCCGTCGTTCCTTGAAAAAGAAACCCCGTCGGATCACCCAGGAGATCCATGGCAAAATAGAGATGGCCCCCTCTCAACGCATCATAAAGCATATTTTTGTCATGGTCCAGATCCCCCTTGAACGGCTCCGGCAAGAGAACATGGTTGCTGGCAAGACGCATGACCCTTTCCGGAGGGGGAAACTTGACGACGTAACGTTTTCGAATGCGGAACTGGCCGTGAATATCCGCGGAGTATATCCCCACCATCCTCTCCTTCTGCGTTTGTTCATCCCACTTTTCCAATACCTCCTTAGGTCTTTAATAAAGATTAAGAAGGGCGTAGGAGGGATTCAGGGGATAGGTCATCAGACTCCAGAGGAGCGTGAGACTTTCGGCCTTCTGCCACAAGAACGCCGAATCGATAATCTCCATCCCGGTCAGCCCGGTTGTCCCCCAAGCCTTCCATCCAGATCGGGGATGCAAAGGATGAGAGATAAAAGCCATCCCTCCCTGTTGTCGGACCTCGTCGATGACGGCTTGGGGCTCTCTGTCATTTCGCATGACCGTCTTGGAGATACCCATGGCCAAGGTGTATTCCCCATCCATGCCGATCTCCTCACCGCTCAAATAAAGGAGATGATCATACCAGCCCTCTTTGTGATCGATCAACGGCTGAAGGGTGTTATGGTCCGTGGAGATCAGAAAATCCATTCCGCGGCGATTGCCGGCCGCGGCGATCTCTTCCACGGTCCCCGCGCCGTCGGAATACGTGGTGTGAAGATGGATCAGACCCTTATAGTCGTAGAAAGGGGTTGCAGGGGCGCCGTCCTTGGATTCGGCCACCGGAAAGGAATAGGTCGCAATCCGCAATACGATCGTCAATAAAACAGCCACTAAAAAGAGAAAAAAATTCCGACGTCTCATCCGTCTCCTTTTTATCATCCAACCGAACCGGGCCGATCCTATTTCGCTGCGAGCGCGTTAATTCGCTCAGCGTAATCCAGGCATTGTTTCCAGTCATCGGCATAGCGGTCCCGGATTTTAGCCAATTGCTCTTTTGGAATCAACTCTTCTTTTGACAACCAAGCTTCGGGTAACAATAAAGACGGGTAGAGGATCGAGTAGACGACGAGAGAGCGCGAACGCTTCTGAAGCCAATGCCAAGCCCGCGGCCCGGAAAACTGCTGCACCGGAGAAAATAGGTGTCGGCTGACGCTCCGAAGGATCCGGAGTTGCTTGTCGGCATACGACGTGTGGAAGGGGTTCAAGGAGATTTGGTTCTTATCATAATCCACACCGCAGTATCGGGCGATCTTGTCCACAAAGACTATCGGGTCGGCTTTCAGGTCTTCATAAAACAGAACCAGCGGCTTTTGAGAAAAATATTTTTCCAGCACCTGCAGCTTGGGCAGAAGAAAGAGATCGCTTTGCTTCCAGTAACCCTGATCCTTCTCAAGGTCGAAGAACGATTCGAAGGGCAAGCCGAAGCCGTTTTTCACACGCCGACGGTACTGGGAAGCGATCCACGAGTCATGCCGGCGCAGCACGACAATCGGATGGGCTTGAGGATACAGGGCTGAAAAACGGCTCACTTCCCTCTCCAGCTGCCGGTCAAATTCGCGTGACACAAGAACCTTCGGGTGCTGCGATTGATCGATGATCGAAGGGTAGCGGTGGTACCGTGTATTCTTGACATAAAAAATCCCGCGAAATTTGGGAAATACCTTGCTCTGTAGCCATGTGGATGCGGTCTTCGCCAGTCCGACATGAAAAAAGATCTGTTTTCCTTCAGCCATTCGCGATCATGCCTTTTTACAGGGCCCTTTCCGAACAGGGGCCGCTTTCCAAAACGGGAAGGCGCCAGTTGAACAGCACCCAATAGATCCGCAACGAATCCAGAATCGGGCGGAAATGCGAGGAGCGGTTGCCGTTCAGATAAACGGTCCGGATCGGGACGGTCACGATCCGGCGACGATGCCCGAGCGCCAGCAAGAGGATCTTTAACTCTGTCTCATAGCGTTGTCCCTCCACCAGACGCAAAACCTCCAAGACGAAATTGCGGTCGAGGGCGCGCAGACCGGATTGAGTGTCCAGCGGACTTTCGTGGTAGAGTCGGCTCAGCAGCGCGCTTGTGAGTGCGTTGCCGAGGCGGCTCCGGAGGGGCATCGTCCCGAACAGGACCCGTTCCCCGATTACCAGCTCGGCGCTTCCCTCCCTCCAGACCCGCACAAGACGGGGGATATCGGTCGGACGGTGTTGGCCGTCGCCGTCGATCGTGACCACCAGATCGAACGGCAACTCCTTAACCGCGAGCCGAAACGCTTCGAGAAGGGCAACGCCTTTGCCCTGATTGACCGGAAACGTGACCACCCGGACCCGTCCGCCGCACTCGGACTGAATTCGGCGAAGGACCTCGTCCGTCCCATCGGTCGAACCATCGTCCACCGCGACCACATAATCGGCGTGAGCGGCCGCTTCGCGGACCACCGCTTCACATAGCGCAACAACATTATAACAGGGAACCACGCAACAGACAACCGGCTTGTTTTCGGCCGATCCGCGGATGTGGGCCGAGTCTGCAACGGCTCGGTTTTGCGGCGGTCGAACCGGTACCTCGCGCCATCCGGCTTCATCGAATAGGCCCAATCGGTATTCCAGCTTGACGAACATTTTTCCGGTCGGCGGGAATTTCAGGAGAGGCAGCCGAATATCTCCCCGCCTCCGGTTGCCGTGGAGACGGGCCCGTGTGACTACGGTCCCCGATACAGCGTCGTGCACATCCACGACGCCGGCCGGCCGACGGGGCAGTGCGATCGAGAGCCGGAGCGCGTGGCGGGATGGCTCGTCTCCGACAATGTGAAGGATCGCACGGCCCCAGAAGGCCGACCTCATCCGCGTCGTCCATTGCAAGCGCAGCACCCCATTCTCGACCGCAGCAAACCGCACCGGATGGTGATCATCGCGGTCGATCGGATCGGCCGAAGGGATAAACCGCTCGTAGTCTGTCGCGTAAGAGAGAAACCTTCGCCGGCTCAACAACAGTTGACTGTCGTATCGGAGAATTGCCTCGCGTTTTTGCATCCGGACGGAAGGAGGCAGCGGAAGAAGATAACCGCCTCCTTCGGCCGGCCGATGACGCGGTGCGTGAACCAGGTAGCGGATCAACGTCAACCGACGCGGTTTCGCCTTCAAGCGGCCCAGCGCGAATGCCGTCAGCACGGCAAGCGCGCTGTGGTCCGGATGGCGGTCGAACTCCGAAGGAATCACAAGCCACGTCGGATGCCAAGTCTCGACCGTCTCCGCGAGCGTGCTCACGAGATCTTCGCGGCCGTTCACTAAAAACGAGGTCAATTCCTGATCGGGACAATGAAGAAAAACCGCGCCGTCGTCCGGAATGCCGAGAACGGCAAGCGCCGAGAAGACCTCGGCCCGTCGTTGTCTGCCCCAACGAAGCCGCTCCTCCGGTCCGATGCGCCAGCGACGCTCCCGGGTCCGTTGCGGCCAGGGGTTGTTTTCTCCATCGGTCACAAAGATCACACGAACCGCCGCCCCTGCAGCGACGGCCTGTTGCAGCAGCCCGCCCGCGGCGAGGGTTTCATCGTCGGGATGAGGCGCAATGACCATCACACGATCCCCGCCGCTGAAATCCAGACCTCTTTTCATAGCGGCTCCCTTTGCCCCGGGAAGGGAACATAGCCTCGCTCCACCGCCTGGGCCCACACAACGGCGAGACGCCCGGGTTGGGCCGTAGGCCGAAATTCGTGATGACCCCGTTCCAGAAAGCGCGCTCCCTCGTACGGAAGGCCGTCCAGCCGACCCGTCACGGCGCCCCTGTCCGCGAGAAGGACGTACCGGGCCGGAATTTCGATGTCAAACGCCAGGGGACCGGTTCCGTCGTTATGAACGGCCAGATACCGTCCGGCCACACGAAGTCGGCCGACGGGCAGGTAATTTTTTTCGAGAAAAGCACGGGCGCGATCCGGGAAGCGACCGACGGCCGCGACCGCCACACAGGTGCGTGTGGCGATCAGACGCTCGGGGATGTCATCGATAATGAGGCCACGGCGGATTCGTTCCAGGGTGATTCCTTCCAACGCATAATAGAAGGGGCGAGTGCGAAAAATGGTTTCGCCTTTCTCGTCCAGAATGGGGTCATCGGTCCGGGTCAACGTTAGAACATCCATGAGCAGGCCGATTTCGTCTCGCGTACCGTCCTGCCATACCGTCACGGTCGTTAACAACAACATCTCGGCAACCACAATTCCCGCCGGGATCAAAGCATCCATCCACGGGCGATCCGAACGCATCGTCTTCCAGCGAGCGAAACGGACACCGGGAACGGCCAGGACCAACGGCGCCAGGAAAATAATGAGGAGTGGATAAAGCGGGAGACGATCCTGCGACGCGAAGATCGGCCAGATGTTGTGCACCGCAAAGAGATACAGCCCGGCCGTAAGGAAGACGACGGCGCGCCGGGTTCCGACGCCCGGATCGGAAGCCCGGCGCGGAAAGGCCCAACCGGCCCAACCCAGCAGGGGCAGCATCAAAGGAAAGAGAAGGTCTCTCCCGGGATTGGTATGTTTGGTCCCCAGCCCGAGAACAAGGTTGTGCTCCACCGCACCGTATAAAAGCGCCGTTCCGGCCCCTTCGACCATAAAGAATGCCACAACCGCCAGGGGCACCAACACGAATCCTGTGATCGCGGCCGCAGCCAATCGGGCCGCACCGGGGTCGCGGTACCCCCCACGGACTTTGGGAGCAAGGACCCTCGTTACCAAGAGTGCGGCTCCTAAAGAAGCCAGCAGCAAGATCGTCTTCATCGAGACGCTCAACGCGGCCCCTAATAAGACGCCCCCAAGAAAAGCCCGCGAGATCGTCAACCGGCTTTGGAAGAAAACGGCCAGAGCCAGAAGCCAGAGTGTGGTCCACAAGACATCGGTTCGAAACTCGATCGAGTAGATTAAAAAGGCGGGGAACAGTCCCGTGAATACCGCGGCCCAAAGACCGACCCGGCGGTTGAAGAGTTCCCGACCGATCTTGTAGGTGGCCAAGAGCGCGAGGACGCACAACGGAATCATGGCCAACCGCATCGGGATCAAGACATCGGCCCGCTCGCCCAAAGCGGCCAGGAGCGGGGCAAAGAGAAGATGAAAAAGCGGCGTGTGATTATCGAAGACATCGCGGTACTGAAGGAGGCCGCGCGTCCAGCCCCAGACCACATGCAGGTGTTGCGGTTCGTCCGAGTCAAAGCGATACCGGAAGGCATAAACGAGATGCAAGAGCACGGTCAGCGTAAATGACGCCGAGATCAAGACCCGTTCGCTCCTTGAGATCGCGGCCTCCCGATCCGCATTCGTGGTCGGCTGAGAGGCCACGGAACGATCCAGGCGGACCGGTAAATGATCGGTCACCATTGAATCGCCGTCCCGGCCAAAATTTCCGATGCGCCCGATGGAGAAAGACCCCAGGCCCCTTGAAGGTTCACGGGCAGTTTATGAAAAAGGAGATAAGTCACCCCGGCCGAGACCGACCTGTAGGCGTGCGAGCTCCAACCTCCCGCGAGATCATATCCCAAATGAAAACCCCAATCGGCCGTCGGCCGGAAACCCAGTCTGGCTTCCCCACCGACAAAGCTCCTGACATCAAACTGTTGATAATGATAGCCCGGCAGGGGAATGTTGAAATCGTCTTCCTGAAAAGATCCGAGCGTCGTGGTCCAGAACCGGACCGACCGGGATTCCGTCCCTTCGCGCGCCACCAACCCGACGGTGGTCGACGGAGACAACGGGCGATACCACTCTTCGATGCCCTGGACCGTGGCGACCGTCTTTTCCGGCTCCGATGTAAATCCATGAAACTGGAGAGTCGAAAAAGAAAAAAACAGCCGGGTGCCGTCCGTGGGCTCATCCCATTTTGTCCGCTGCGTTCGGTCTTGCTCGAACTGAATCAACTCCGTCGTTTTCTGCCCCGTTTCCTTGACGACGCCGTGCAATTCTCCCGAAACCCATTCGGCGCCCGCCCGAATATTCCCGATTGGTAATCTTTTCGTGATCCCGGCTCCCACCCCAAACCCCCGAAATCGGGTCACGGTCAGCCGCCCGGTCTGTTCGGACGGTTGATAGAAGTAAGGATACTCCGCAATAAGGGCGACATAGGGATTGACCGCCGCGGGCACCTCAAAGGTCAACCGGCCTCCGTCCGTCTCCACCAAGGCATTCACGAAGGTCAGCCGTGGCGTTTTGAGTACAAAATCCTTTTCCCATGAAAGAAGCCACAGCTGTTGATGGTCGTCTCCCTTCCGACTCGCGATCCATTCTCCCCCCAGCAGGAGGGTCTGTAAATTCAAGGAATCGTCAGGTCCGCCCGCTTGGGTCGAACCGGTTTCTACCGGATATCCAAAATAGGGACTCGGAGCCCCGTGCAATGGTCTCGGAAACAGGATGATGCTGCCGAGGATGAAAATAAGAACCCCCGCGACTCTTTTCAATGATTTGACTCCCCACCTCAATTCGGATAGGCTACGAAACGACGTGCCGCGATACCGTCCGAGTGAAAATGAAAGAGCCTCTCATCCTCGATTTTGATCGATCCGTTCTGCCGCTTTCCGGCGTCCGGACCGTTGCGTTCAACGACTGGCAAGAGGTGATCCGTTACGGTTGCTCTCTCGCCAATCTGGAACGCTTCGAAACCGCCCTGAATGCCCAAACGGACGCCGAGCCCCGATTGTCCTTTTTGGGAAGCGGGGATTTTCATCACGTCAGTTATCTGCTGATCAAGCGGCTGCGTTTCATGGGACCGTTCCAGGTTGTCGTCTTCGACAACCATCCCGACAATATGCGCTTCCCGTGGGGCATTCATTGCGGGTCCTGGGTCCATCATGTCTGCCGACTGCCCTTTGTCTCCCGGGTGACCGTCATCGGAATCACGTCCGATGATCTCCGGGGTTACCATTTTTTCGAAAACCATCTCCGATCGATATATCGCGGAAAGCTTTCTTACCTTTGTTTATCTCCCGTCCCGACACTGGCCCGGCGGCTCGGTCTTTCCGGCATCAAGGACTGCCGGGACGACCAGAACCGGCTTCCGGAACGGATCCAGAGCGACGTCCTCAACGTCGATCCCCATCCGATCTATTTATCCATTGATAAAGATGTTCTCTCGCCCCGGGTGGTCCGGACCAATTGGGACCAGGGGGTGTTGACGGAGGAGAACCTCCTCGAGGCCGTGCGCTTTCTAAAACCGCACCTCCTCGCCGCCGACGTTACCGGCGAGATCTCGTTCTATCCGTACCCCCAGCTTTGGAAGAAAGCCCTGAGTCGTCTGGATGGCCAGTCTTCCTCCTCCCCTCCGGATCTCGATCACCACCAACGCCGGCATCAGGCTCTCAATGAAAAATTGATTTCGATCCTGCGGCCGGAGTAGATACCCACGGGCAAGCCCGTGGGTATCTGCCCAGCGAGCAACGCGAGCGGGAGGGGGAGGCTCCATTCCACCGGCGGATGGAGGGGGCGACGCAAGCCCCTCAAATACTCGTCGCGTCAGCAACGATTTCGCAGATGAATGAAAATTCTTCTTCCGAAAGCCAGGCGCTGTTCGTGATCGTCAGACATCGGTCCGCCAAGGAGGACGCGTTGGGCATCGGTCCCGCGGACACGATCCCTCGCAAACCGGGATAACCGGTCAGGTCGTGAATGAACAGACGGGACACACCTAATCCCGAAACCCAAAGACGGGAGAGCGCACGATCGCGATCGGCCTTCGAATCGAACAAGACCAACAAGAACGGCCAGGTTCCGCTACCATGAGATGAATCGTTGACGATCCTCAAACCCGGAATATTTCCCAGAACCTTGACCCGCCGACGGCCCCGCTCCGCATTTTCCATTACGGCAACGGGCAGGCGTCGCAATGCGGACGCACCGACCCGCTTGCGCCAGGCCCCCATGCGGTGCAGTGGGATATCCCCACCGAAAGCATCGCCCACCGCGCGGACGGGATCGCCCCTTCCCAACCAGTAACGAAGCGGAAGTCCGTAGGCCAGACGCAATACCGCCGGATGGTATCCGAGGCGGTACCCGATCAGCTGAGTCAACCGGAACCATTCAAAAAACGGCCGGCTCGGAATGAGTCCGCAACTGGTCTCCGCAAGCGCCTTCCGTAATCTCTCGTCGCGCGAGACCAGAACGCCGCCTTCATACAACGTCAATCCCTTGCCACGGGCCAGACTGTAAAAACCGATCTCCCCGATCGTCCCGACAGGCCGGCCCTGCCACGTGGCGCCCAGCGACTGGGCCGCATCTTCGACAACGGCGGCGCCGACACGTCGCGCAATCTCCAGCACCGGAGCCAGGTCGGCCGCCGCGCCGCCCAGATGCGTCGGAATAATACAGAGCGTATCAGCGTCACAGGAGGCCGAAAGGGCATCCGTATCGAAATCGAACCGATCGTTGCGCATATCGCACAACTGGACCCGGAGACCGGCGCGGGCCACGGCCATCGGAACCAGCGGACAGGTGTAAGCCGGAATGACCACCGTCCGTCGGGTGCTGAATCGTTTGAGGGTCTCCAGCGCAATCAACAAACAGGCGGTGCCCGAACATTCCAGTTGCACGGACGGAAGGTTCAGAAACCGGGCAAGGGCGGTCTCAAAATCAAGTCCCTCGCGCCGCACCGGAAGAAAATCGCGCCATCGCAACGGCAGGCCCGCCGTGGGAGGCAGTTCACGCCACCGCCCCCGTTCCATTTTCTCGGCCCGCTCTTTTTCAGGCGCCAGGAGGCCGATCCCGAACAGGATCAAAAGGCCCCCGAGGGCCTGCGTCCGGGAAAGGGACTCCCCCAGAAACAGAACCGAAATCAACAAAACCGAAACGATCTCGAGATGCGAAGCGGCGAAGGC
>Ga0187776_10001888_pt1 | contig 10614 bp, 9 predicted proteins | sample 0216_BV02_MP12_2_FD_132426 | JGI IMG/M metagenome (GOLD analysis project Ga0187776, IMG submission 132426) | Tropical peat soil microbial communities from peatlands in Department of Meta, Colombia - 0216_BV02_MP12_20_MG | ecosystem: Environmental > Terrestrial > Soil > Wetlands > Peat | place...
GAATAACCTGGCGCTGCACGTTAAATATACGATGGTCCGTATTCCAGAGCATGAATTTCTCGCCACCGCGATGGTCGATTATGATTACGGGGGCACAGGATCCAAAAAAGTCGGAGCGGAACAGTTCAGTACGGTGACCCCGACGTTTCTCTTCGGTTACGGGTTCGGCGACCTTCCCGATGGCGTGGGGTATTTAAAGCCCCTTGCCATTACTGGACAACTCGGCATCGGCTCCCCATTCCGAAATCCGAGTTCCGATGCAGGCGACATCGCCAACACCCTCACCTACGGACTGGTACTGGAGTACAGCCTCCTCTACCTTCAGTCTTACGTCAAAGACATCGGCCTCGGGTGGCCTTTCAATCGTCTTGTTCCGATAGTAGAGTACAGTGTCGACATGGGTTTTAACGGACCGGACTTCGGAAAGAAAACCGGGGCGTATTATCCGGGCATAGTCTGGGCCGGTCGGTACTACCAGATTAACGTGGAGGGCATCGTGCCGATCAACAGTCAGAGCGGGGGCAATGGAGTACAGGCCCTGATTCACCTGTATCTGGACGACATGTTCCCTAAATCTTATACTTGGACTCCATTTTATGGGGTTTTGGGTGGAACCCAACACTAAGTTGGAGCGGAGGGCGAGGTCTGTTTTTGCCTTCGAGATTTGGAGCGGGGTGCCATGATGGAAAATCCCGAGAAAATCACTTGGGTCCTGCTGGGGTTTCTAATAATCGCTCCGATATCGGCATGGGCCCATGCCTTTCCGGACCATTCGGATCCGCGGGTGGGGTCGACGCAGAAGACCTCGCCCGCGACCGTCCGGATCTGGTTTGACAGCGGCCTGGAGCCGGCCTTCAGCAGCCTCCGTGTCATGAACTCCGACAATCAACCGGTGGATAAAGGGGATGGTCGCGTGGATGATCGGGATAACACGATTCTGGAAGTCAGCCTTCTCCCTCTTCCGCCCGGCAAGTACCACGTATACTGGGTCGCCATCGCCGTGGATACGCACCGAACCGAGGGTGACTTTTCTTTTACGGTCGAGGCATCTCCATGACGCATCCGCATATGTTTCTGCATATGGTGGTCCGGTTTGTGGATTTAGTGGCTCTCATCAGCTATCTGGGCGGGGTGATTTATTACTACTTTGTCTGGGCGCCGTTGGGCGGTGGGAGCGGACGCGGAAACGGAATGGTCGGTCCGATTTTGGCGGTGCTTATCGTTCTGGCGGCTGCGGGCCTTGTCGATCTGGCCCTCCGGGCCATGATGATGAGCGGTCGGCCGATTACGGATCTTCTCTCCGTCCTGCCGATCGTTCTTACCATAACTCGATTTGGGCTCGTATGGATTTGTAAGTTCGGGCTAATCATTTTCTTGGTCGTCCTCTGGCTGCTTAAATTGCGAGGAGTCATGAACGGGAAGATCGTGAAGTATTTATCATTGACCGGCGGGGCCGCCGTGGGTCTAATGACGACTTTTTCCGGCCATGCGGCCGATCAGGGGATATGGAACTGGACGGTTGTTATAGATTGGATCCATGTGATGGCCGTCTCCGGCTGGGTGGGCGGTCTGTTCGCCTTCCAACTGCACCTCCGCCCGTCGCTGACACGCTCTCCGGAATCGGAACGAAGAAACCTCTTGGCCGAGGCCATCCGACGTTTCTCGACGGTGGCGATGACCGCCGTGGGGGCGATGTTGTTGACGGGAATTTACAACATTTGGGTCCATGTCCATTCGGTGCCGCTTTTGACCGGCACTGACTATGGAAAAATTCTGATATTGAAGGTATCCTTGGTTGTTCCGATGGTGCTGCTCGGCGGGATGAACCGGTTTTATGGTCTCCCGCTTCTGGAGAATCGTGACGGTCGCGGTCTGGCCGGCTTTTTGGCGCGAGCCGCCCGTGCGGTCATTGAGAATATCTGGACCAGGCCTAAAAACATGGGGCGGTTGTGTTTCCAGATGCTCCTGATTGAGGCCCTTCTGGGATTGGCGGTTCTTGGATGCACCGCTGCAATCACCCAGTTGGCCCCGCCTCATCAAGTGCCGGTCGAATTTATACACGATCATCACATGATGTGACACATGGACCTTTATTTGAACTGTATGAGTAATCGTCTGTGAAATTGCCGTTTCCATCACAAAGGAGGTAAGACATGCAACGCATATTATTAAGTTTGGGGGCGGTATTATTGTGCACGAGCATTGAGTCCATGCGAGCGGTGGCCGCGGACCAGAAGGTCACGCTCATGCTGGGCGGAAAGTACTGTGAGTTCTATCCGAAGCAAGTCACCGATGCCTTGATTAAAGTGAAGGGCGTGAAGGCCGTGGACCTTCAGAGCATGAAGGGCCACGCCGTTGTGGAGCATGACGGCAGCGTGAAGGAAGACCAACTGCTCCAGGCGATCAAGGGCGTTAAGGGCACGAAAGGGGGAGTGGAGTGGTATTGCACGGCCGAGGTAATGAAGTAAGGGATGCCGTTAGCCATGTCACTTCAGTTAGAACGCCGTGTAAGAGCCGGAATCTCAGTGAGAGAATCGTAGGAAAGCGGCGCAGAGGATGATCAACAGGCCGAGTACAAGCGAGATGTGGGCATAGGGAATTGCGTCCTCGCCCGTTTCCGGAGGATTTGATTTATACAGCACATTGAGTAGAAAGATGCTTCCGAAGGCCGTGACCAACATCAGTTTGATACCCAAAAAGATGACCCAAAGTTTTGGAGCTTTGTCCATCTCCCGCAGCGCAAAAGCCACATTCAGCCCGCCGGTGATCAAGATCAGTGCAAGGAGGATTCCGGACATCCGGTAGTAGCGGTTCCGGATATCCTGAAAAAGAACCTTGGTGGATTCTTGGGGAAACTTTCCCCGGAGCGCGGGGGTCAGGGTCATCACGACGAAGGCCAAGCCTCCAATCCAGATGACGATCGATACCAGATGAATCCAGTGGTTGAGTGAGGCGAGGACCCGCATGCTCAGGCGTTCGGTCGCTGTTCGGCCGATTTGGCTGCTTTGAACTTCGCTAAAATTTCGTTGAGAACGGCCGGATTTTTCATGGCTTCTTCCATCGTGCGCTTGCCCTCTTCTATACCGGCATTCGCGATCTCCAGCGAAATGGTGTCGGCTCCCACCTTCTGGGCATGCTGTTCGATCATTCCGCGCGTGCAGTCGCGCATGTAGCCCGACGGAACCTTTTCAAGCCGTTGAATCGCTTCCGGGGTCCAGTAGAGCTTATCCATAGCCAACACCTCGCTGAGGTTTAATCCCTCGGTTTCCAAGAGGGGGACGGCAAACTCTTTGGTGATGACCGTCAACCCTTTTTTGCGCCCTGATTTATCCACCTTGGCCTTCGCACGCCGCCGCTGAAAGCCCGGCGGGATCATCCGAAGGACCTTTCGCGCCTCCTCCGTCCATTGGAGCTGGATATCGTCATATGCCGTTTCGGTCTCCAACCCCCCCTCGGCCTTTGCGGCGGCCTCAAAGATGGTTTTGTCCAGAAACTTAAACTGTTCACCCCCCGCATTGCAAATCGGGCATTTCACCGGTTCTTCGCCCTTGGCCGTGTATCCGCAACTCTGGCAAACATAGTAATTGACCGGATGGGGCGCGGATTCGGTATCGGCCACCTGGGAGACCATGCCGGCCAGACCCTGACCCATGAGATCCCCCACCACCCCGTCGCTTGCGGTCATCTTATCCCGGTCGATTCCGGCGGCATCCAGTTGCTTTCCAAGATTTTTCATGGCGTCGATCGCCGACTTGGGAAGGATGTCGCCCATGGCGGAATCCACCACCGTGTTGCTGATGATCGTGTGGCCTTTTTCGATGGCGTAGCGGTAAACGGCCGTCTTGGCCATGCCCCGGGCAAAGACGGGGACGCGTTCCATGCGTTTGAGCGCCTCTTCCGTCCAGGCCACCGTATATTCCGCCACCGCATCGATGGGGGGAACGAATTTACGGCTGGAAATTAGGACGTTGCACGGAACCAAACGAAGCAGATTCTCCGTGTTGCTGCCGACGTCCATGTCTTCGTCGGAATGGACACCGACCCGTCCCAGGATCAAAAGCCAGGGCTTTTCGCGTCGAACGTACTGGAGGATTTTATCAAACGGTTTTCCGTCCAACAGGGCGGTCTTGAGCTGAACTCCCTCTTCTTCCGCGACCTTTTTGGATATCTCAAGATGGGACTGATAGATTTTTGCGAGCCCGCTGTCGATGACCTCTTCGTGAAGTTTTTCCTGTTGTTTGAAGCGGAAGACCTTTCCGGCTTCCTCGGAGAGAACGCCGGATATGCTGTTGAACATCGCATAATGGAAGTAGGGGTCGAATGCCGAAACGGCATCGACTTCGCAATTCAGGGCTTTGGCCAAAGCCAGAGCGGTTTTAAGCCCGCCGAAAGACTGGGCGCTGCCGTCCACCGCAACCGTAATCTTGCCCCCGCCGTTAAGCGGCTTGAGGTCCTTCACAATGAAAAGATCGGCCGACCGGACACGACGCACGACGCGTTCGGTGACGCTGCCGATCATGCTATCCCTTACCGCGCCGACGCCCAGCGCGCCCATGACGACGAGGTCGTAGCCGTTTCCGTTGATGTCGTCCACCAAGACCTTGAAATTTTTCCCCTCCAGCGATCGCTCTTCAAGTGGAATGTTATCCGCGGCGCATTTTTTTTCAACGACGTCCAAATAAGAGTCGGTAATGATCTGGAGCCCGCGGGTGATCAGAGAATCATGGATCTTCCGCTGGCGTTCGAGTTCCTGTTCGTCATGGTATTCTTCCGGAAGGCCCGCCTCCATTTGTTTGAATCGGCGGTCATGTAACTTTGCGGCATATACGTGGCTCCCGATGACTTTGGCCCCGAATTGTTTGGCGAGACGAACGCCGATGTCCACGGCCATGTTGGAATAATCGGAATTATCAACTGGAATGTAGATCTGCTTATACATGCGTGCCCCCTATGAGTCAATCCCCTCAGCGACCTGATCACGGGACTATTCACGGCTTTCCCCAGACCCGATTGACAAGGGTGGGCCGTTTTCGAAGGTCAAAATAATAACATGATCACTTTATTAAATCAACTTTTTTAGTGAAAATCGTGGGCTAACCCCGAACGAGGTCGACTTCCCCGCCGCTTCCGCCCTTGAGTGGTAGAGTCTTATGACATTTTGGACATTTTACATAAACCAGATTGTCAAACAACCCGATGCTGTAATGGTGGGCCAGCATATCAAAACGCGTCTGACAATTTGGGCAAGCTGCCACATATCGGGCGGAGGCATTCAGGAGTTTCGTTTCCAAGGCTTCGACCGATTTTTGAAGGGAAAGGATTTGGGATTGAAGTATCTGAACCTGTTTCTGGAGGTCTTGAGTGGGCAGTACATCGGAATCGGGCAGGATTTCTTTAGCATTTGAATCGAGGTTCATTGGTTATTACACTCCCGGAACTCCTGATCCTGATGATGATGTGATCAGGACTTTAACATAAGTCCGATTGAAATACAAGGTATGCCCCTCAAGGGGTCCGAATGGACTTGACACCTCTCTAAAAATATCATAAACTATTTCAACTATCTATCATTATCTTATCTTGTAATATAAAATCGAGGACCATCATGCCCCGGTTTCCAAAAATCGTCGCACTGGTATTTCTCTTCCTAATTGTTGGTCCCCTCGATAGTTTTGCGCAGCATTTTCCACCCCCGTATACAGGAGAACTTAACGTCTGTAATAGGGTAGCGGCGAGTGTGAAAGAGGGTAAGTCCGTGGAATCGGCTCTTATGGATCTTTTCCTTGTGTATTCCGATCAACCCACCCAACTCTATCGTTCGATCCAGCGATCGATTATTCATAACGCGATCCAGGTTTGCCATTTTGAGGGCACCGAAGTCATCAGTGCTGCTTTGAGGGTCGATATGAACCTGTCCCTGCTGGTCTTGTCCTTAATCGATGCGGGTGTTAACCCGCAATCCATCCGCGATGCTCTCCAACAGGCCGGACTCGATCGTCCAAGAATTGATGAGGCCTTAGAAGTGGCGGGGAGGGAGGCTCAAAATCCTTCCTCCGATTACACCAGCGCTCTCCCAGCTCCTTTTGAAATATATGATGGGGGAAGTGCAATCGGTGGAGTCACAGGCGGCGGGCTTGGCCAAGCAAGCCCTTTCATTCCGTAGGGCAGGTGTAATCCGGAATCAACTTAAAAATTTTGAGTTAAGCTCCCAAAAGGGGAGAACTTTTATCAAAAGAGGAAAAAATTTTCGCCTACTGGAAATCCGATAAACAATCCAGGAATAGTATCTTCCTTAATAAGCAATACTACAAACTAAATTACAACGGAACTATCAATTATTTCATTGCTAAAGTTGGCATTGGTCTTGCTTAATCAGTTAACATTTAATCATGGGGAGATCAATGGAAAATAGATCAAAGCAACTAATTGGGAAAATCCAAGATAAGAGTGCCCAAGTTGCCATCATTGGAATGGGCTATGTCGGCTTACCCTTGGCGGTTGAATTTGCCAGGGTGGGTTTCAAAGTGACGGGATTGGACATCGATGCCGAAAAGATCCGGGCCTTGCAGGCGGGTGAGTCGTATATTCCGGACATTCCTTCAACTACTGTCCGGAATTTAGTAAAAGACGGTCGGTTTCACCCAACCACCGATCCGGAAACCCTGAAGACCATGGACACGGTTACGATTTGCGTCCCGACGCCTTTGCGGAAAACCAAAGATCCGGATCTCTCGTATATTATGAATTCCGTTGAAGTGATACGTCGCTCCCTTCACCCGGGGCAGTTGATTATTCTCGAGAGCACCACGTATCCTGGGACGACGGACGAAATGGTGCTTCCAACGCTTGAGGAAACCGGTCTTAAAGTAGGCCGGGACTTTTTCCTCGCTTTTTCACCGGAACGGGTGGATCCCGGCAACAAACAGTACACCACACGCAACACCCCAAAGGTCGTCGGCGGGATTACCGCCGAATGCACTCAACTGGCTCGCACCCTTTATGAACAGGCGATTGATAAGGTGATTTCGGTTTCTTCAACCAAGGTGGCCGAAACTGTCAAGCTGCTTGAAAACACGTTTCGCAGCGTCAATATTGCGTTGGTGAACGAAATCGCGCTTATGAGCGACAAGATGGGTATTAATGTCTGGGAAGTGATCGATGCGGCCGCCACCAAGCCGTTCGGCTTTCTCCCGTTTTATCCGGGGCCCGGGATCGGAGGACATTGCATCCCGATTGATCCATTTTACTTGTCATGGAAAGCGCGGCAGAGCGGGTTTGAAGCCCGATTCATCGATCTGGCGGGGCAGATCAACGGTCGTATGCCCGAATATGTGGTCGAAAAAGTCATGGAAGCGCTCAATCAGCATGGCAAATGTTTGAAAGGCGCCAGAATGTTGATTGTGGGTGTGGCCTATAAAAAAGATATCAATGATGTTCGGGAGTCGCCGGCATTGGACATCATCTCACTGCTTGCACGGAAGGGGGCCAAGATTTCCTATCATGACCCCTTTGTTCCGTCCCTGTCGGTTGAAGGAATCGAACAAAGGTCGAAAGAACTGGACGAGAAAACTCTTGAGGAACAAGATTGTGTCGTGATCGTGACGAACCACAGCGGTTTGGACTACGGAAAGATCGTGAAGGCATCGAGATTGATTATGGATACGCGAAATGCCTTTAAGGGCTTCAGCGGTTCCCACATCGTGCGTCTTTAACGGGTAGGACACCTGATGCGTATCTTAGTCACAGGCGGAGCCGGATTCATTGGCAGCCATTTGGCCAGGCGTTTGCTCTCTCTCGGTCACGAAGTGACCGTTTTGGACGACCTCAGCACCGGCAAACTGGAAAATATCCAGGCCCTAATGGCCCATGCCCAATTTCATTTTTGTCAGGGTTCAATTCTCGACCTTCCGCTTCTCCTGGAACTGATCCAAAACCGTCGGATCGAACGAATATCCCACCAAGCGGCCCGCCCCAGCGTGGCCAGGAGCATCGAGGATCCGCTGGCGACGCATGAGGTCAATATCACCGGCACCTTGAATGTTCTGAAGGCGGCGCACGAAGCCGGTTGCCAACGGGTGGTGGCTGCCAGTTCTTCATCGATTTACGGGAACACGCCGGTTCTTCCTAAAAGGGAAGATATGCATTACCGCCCCCGTTCCCCGTACGCCGCGAGCAAAGTGGCCGGGGAACTGTATCTGCAGGTGTTTCACGCCGTGTACGGTCTACAAACAATCGGCCTCCGTTATTTCAACGTCTACGGGCCGCAGCAGGACCCGAATTCGCATTACGCCGCGGTGATTCCCAAGTTCATCCGGCTGGCCCTGAACGGCGAGCCGCTTCCGATTGAAGGGGACGGGGCACAAACGAGGGATTTCACTTATATCGACGATGTGGTCAGTGCCAATCTGTTAAGCCTGGCGGCTCCGGAACTGCACGGAGAATGCGTGAATATCGGATACGGGGAACAGACGAGCATCTTATCGCTGGCGGAAACCGTCATCCAGCAGACCCGTTCCTCTTCAAAGATCGTGCATCGGGATCCGCGTCCGGGCGATGTACGGGATTCCCTGGCGGACATTTCACTGGTTAAAACCCTCTTGGGTTACAAGCCGGAGTATCGTCTGACCGACGGACTTCGCAAGACCATTGACTGGTACCGCGATCGCACAATGATCGGTACGCCTTGAGGAATCCATCGAATCGGATGCGCATTCCCTGGACTTGGACGGTTTGGGTCATTATCCTGAACGTCTTGTTACTGGGATGCAGCAGTCCGGCCGAAAAGAAAGCCGCGCACTTTGAGCGAGGCCAAGCCTATCTGAAAGATTCCAAGCTGAACGAAGCGGTCATCGAATTCAAAAACGTTACACAGATTGATCCTCGCGATGTTCAAGGCCATTATCAATTGGCCTTAACCTATCTGCGTCTGGGGGGAGTGAATAATCTCAAAGCGGCGTACATGGAGCTCGATCAGGTTCTTCAACTGGACCCTTCTTTGGTCGATGCCCACCTGAAAATAGGGATGTTATATCTACTATCCCATGAGTATGATAAGGCCGTTTCTGAGGCTAAGATTGTCTTGGAAAAAGAGCCTCAAAATGTGGATGGCCATGTTCTGCTGGGTGACGCCTTCGCAGGTAAAAAAGAATTTGACCCGGCCATTGCCGAGATCAAAAAGGCCCTTGAATTGGATCCAAAGCGGATTAGGACATATCTCAATCTGGCAGCGATCTATCTGATGAAAAGAGATATGGCATCCGCCGAAAAAACATATCAGGAGGCACTGAAGGTGGATGAAAAATCCATCGAGGCCCATCTTGCCCTGGCCAGCTTTTATGGCCTCGCGGGCAAGCCGAAGGAGGTAAGTGATGTCCTCTCAAAGGCCATCGAGTTGGACCCAAGCAATGTGAGTCTGCGGATTAATTTGGCCTCCTATTACCTGGCCGAGGAAAAGGGTCAGGAGGCGGAAGAAGTGTTATTGGAAGCAACAAAGGCCGATCCCAAGGAGATCAAGGCTTGGGTGGCGCTGGGAGACTATTACAAGATTTCAGGAAAACAGGACATGGCAATACAGCAGTATAAACATGCTATTGAGATCCAGCCCGAAGCTTTGCTACCTCGGAAAAAGCTGGTGGAGATCTATCTCGCCTCCCGGCAATTAGATGGAGCCGACCGTTATCTTTCCGAGGTTCTGAAACGGAGTCCTTCCGATCCGGAGGCCATGGTGTTGCAAGGGCGATGGTATCTCGCAATGAACCAGGTGGATAAAGCAATTACCGTGCTTCAGAAAGGCGTCGGTGTAGCGCCAGAACTGGCCGTCGGTCATTATTATCTGGGAGTGGCTTTCCTTAACAATAAGGACATTCAGCAGGCCAAAACCGAGTTCTTAGGGGCCGTCCGGATTTCTCCGAATTATGTTGAGGCCAGACTGGCCCTCGCTGAAATTTATCTGAAGAACGGGGATTTCATTTTGGCCAAAGAGGAGGTCTCAAAGGTCCTTGCATTACAACCGAACAATGTTTTGGCCCACCAATACATGGGGGATGTAGCCTTCGAGCAAAAGGATTTCGAAAAGGCCATTCAGGAATATAAAAGGGCGGTAGAGCTTAATTCCACCGCTATTCCCAGTTATATTCGGCTTGGGTTGATATATAGGATACAGAAACAACCAGATGAAGCACTCAAGCAGTTTGAGAAGGCACTTTCGATCAATCCGGATCAGTTGGCTGCTCTTGTACAGATCACAGCGATCTATTTCGAAAAGGGCAACGCAGATGGGGCACTAAAACGATGCAATGCCCAGCTCAAACTTGCTTCTCATCCAGCTTTCATTTATCAGATTATCGGTCAGATTTACCAGACCCAAAAGGATTTTCCGAAGGCGGAAGAAAGTTATAAAAAAGCCATCGAGACCGACCCCAACCTTTTAGGCGCCTATATGGCACTTGGCAGCCTGTACATCCAGAACAAGTCATATGATCTCGCCATTCAACAATACGAAAGCGTTAAAAAAGCAGATCCCAAAGCGTTGGCAGCTTACATGCTCCTCGGGATCATCTATGAACAGTTGAAGGATTATGATAAAGCCCGGTATGAATACGAGCAGGCCCTGAA
>Ga0187776_10001889_pt1 | contig 10613 bp, 12 predicted proteins | sample 0216_BV02_MP12_2_FD_132426 | JGI IMG/M metagenome (GOLD analysis project Ga0187776, IMG submission 132426) | Tropical peat soil microbial communities from peatlands in Department of Meta, Colombia - 0216_BV02_MP12_20_MG | ecosystem: Environmental > Terrestrial > Soil > Wetlands > Peat | place...
CCGGCGTCGATCGATCGATAGAGGCCGCTTCCGTTCGTCCCGACATAGACCGTCTGAGAGTTTTTTGGCGCCATCGCCAGGGCCCTGATATTGAGCGTGGCGAGCCCCTGGTTCATGGCCTGCCAAGTCTTTCCACTGTCTTTGCTCTTCCAGACTCCCTGCGGTCCGCCGATATAGATGACGGATGATTCGGTGGGATGAATCAGGATGCTGCTCACGAAGGGATCGGGGAGGCTTTGGCCGATCCGTTCCCAGGATTCCCCTCGATTCTGCGTGCGAAACAGGCCCTTTGTCGACCCGGCATAGACGATATCGGGATTTACGGGGTCGATTTCGATGACGTTGACACCCAAGGCCATCGACGCCATGAGTTCCTGTTCCGGAATCAGGCCGTTGTTGATTTTCTTCCAAGACACCGCCGCGTCGTCTGAACGGTAGATCCCGCCTGTGGTTCCGGCGTAGAGCACCGTCGGGTCCTTATGGTTGATTGCGATGGAGACGACGATGTGCACCTCCTTCATGCCGTTCATCCGTTCTCCCCATTCACGGCCTCCATTGTTCGTGAGGAAAGCGCCCACCGTCGTCGCCGCGTAGATCTTTTCGCTGAGTGCCGGATGGAAAACGAACTGGTTCACGAAGGAGACGTGCTCTTTCAATCCGACATTGTGGGGCAACCAGTGTTGGCCGCCGTCGGGACTCTTGTAGACCGCATCGCCCATCGTGCCGGCGTAGATCGTAGCCGGCAGCTGCGGATCGATGGCGACGGTCGTCACACGTCTCGCACTGAAACTGGGGAACCGTTCCCAGGTTTGCCCGCCATCGCGAGATTTATAGACGGCGTCGTTGGTGGCGACGTAGAGAATGTTGGGATTGGTCGGATGCAATGCGATCGACACGATCGCTTCGCTGTCTTTCGTGCAGCCGAAGCTGAAGAGCAGGAGCGCGAGGGAGGCGAATGTGGCGGCAATGTGAATCAGCATGACAGTTGTGGACCTAATCACAGGGGTCGCCGTTGAGTCAAGGATGGAGGTGGGATGGACTGGTCAGTCCCTGTGCTCGCGGAACGCGACACACAAGATGGGGCGGAGCGGGCTGGTTGTCCTCTTGCTCCCGGAACGCTGGTGGAGGGCATCTAGTTAGTCGCTTGCTCCCGGAGCACGCACGCAAAGTGGCTTTTATCCCGTCGCCAGGAACCATCCAATGGCTCCGGGTCGAACAAGTTCAGTTTGGCGGTGCTCGCCTGGGAGAACGGCACGTCTCGGCGTGCCGATGGGTGGGCGGGTGAAAAAACACTGCGCGCAGTTGGAGACCAATCGGGGTACCCCCTACGAAAGGACCAAAGACCCCAGGCACCCCGTTCGCCACGCCACCCGCTGGTCGCATTAGAACCCGTAATAAATGACTCCGCGGCCATATCTCATTGAAACGGCGAACAGAATAGCGCTATGCTCGGAAAATCAATTGGCGTGTTACATGGACAGATAGTGGCGGATCCGGCTTTTACGTGGATCGGCCTAAACGTTGTTGGGCGTCACAGGCCGCCCAGCGGCATTAATACCTACGTTCGGAAGGAATATGGCAATGATTGGTGTATTTGTAACGTTTCGTTACGGAGACAATTTCGATGAGCAAGCCGTGCGGAAGATCGCGGCGACAGCACGCGCGAGGTTTGAGGGAATGCCTGGATTACGTTCCAAGGCCTTCACGGTCAACTCCGGAAAGCGTGAGGCCACGAACTTTTACGTTTGGGACTCAGAGGACGCGGCCAAAGCCTTTTTTACCGATGCGCTTTTGGAGCGCGTAACAGGTCTCTACGGCGTACGCCCTAGCGTCGAGTTCGTGCAGATTGCCACGCTCGTGGAGAACACTCGCGCATGACGCCGCCAAGAGTCACGGCACGGGAAGCATGACGCCCACCTCCGCGTTCGAGCGGACGTCTCGCCGACGGTGCTGTGGGTTGGTTCAACGCTTGCGCGGGCGGCCCGCTGCTCAACTCACTTGTTCGCCGAAGGCGATGGCAGGCACCGTTGTTGTTTTCTCCATTCCCCTCTAGATAGTGACGGAGACGGTGAATTCACTGCGACTTGCGCTGAGGCACGGCGTTAATGGTGCGAGGCGTGTACAGCCCTGTCGGTGCGGTCGGCTGGCGACAAATATTCCCTTCACGTTTGATCGATTTGACCTCGACAGATGGTGAGCGTTGCTGGCGACTTGCGAGAGGTCGCAGGGGTGGTCGGAGCGGTCGTCGAAGACGATGGCGAGCACTGTTCTTTTCTTCCCTCCCCCTCCTCTCTCTCTTCAGTGATGGCCGCGACGGTTGCCCTACCTGCGACATGCGCTGAGGCACGGGCACCACACTTGTTGATCAGCTGCGCCCAGCTGCAGGCTGGCGACGTCGATGTTCGAAGTTCCGTTCTAGCGAAGCAAGGAACGGAACGAGTTTCGGCGTCGAGCAGATGGGAAACTTAGTGTGGTCGCGCCGAAGCGCCGGAGCAGGTGGGGCACCGTCCCCGTGACATTCTTACAATTTCTTGGTGAACCGCTCCGCATACCCCGTCAACTCCATGTACCCTTGACCCTTGATCGCTGTCCCCTGCGCGACGCCATTCACCTCTATCGCCCCTTCCCAATAAGTGACTTGTGTACTGCGCGAAGTAACGAGCTCTTGACCGGCGAGTTGGGGAATAGTGTCGAGGTCTAGATGCCTGGAAGGAATCACAATGTGCCACCGCTGAGGATAGCGGGCCGTCGATTTGGGGCTCGTCCAGTAGGCGGTGGGCTCCATAGAGAAATCCTTGACCGTCAGGTGCTGCGTCCGGCCGTCGCGATCAACGAGAGTGCCGCTCGAAGCGGGATCGGCTGATCCGTCGGTGCGACGGAGCCGATAAAGCATCAGATCGGTACCGTTCTCGAGTTGCATGCTGAACCAATCCCATCCCACGAGGTCCGGTCCAAGGTCAGCCGAGCCGAACTCGTGGTCCATCCAGGTGGTTCCAGTGACGTTAAATTGCTCGGTCCCGATCGACAACGTGCCGGTGGTGGCGAGCCTGGTAAATGAATAATAGTGGGACGCCTGTCCCGCGGCGGATCCTTTGCGACTGATGCCGCCGAGGCCGTGAACGACGAGTGGCTTTTCCGGCGACAACGTGAACTGAATCCCGATGGTACCGTTCGATGCGAGAAGCTTTTGTGTGAGCGGAGACGCCGTCGGTGATTCGACGCTCCATTGATCAATCCAGACATGGAGGCGGTCCCGCTTGGCACCAGCTTTTCCCAGACCGGCTCGGCTGATCTGCTCGGCATACTGGAATTGTTCGCCGGCGAAGTCACTGATCGCAAAGTGCGCGAGGTACAGTTGCGTGATGGACCACTGAGAGGGGAGCGTTTTGACCTGGTCGCGAGGGATGCCGCGACGAAAGAACGTCAATTGGTAGCCGAACCGGCGTCCGTTCTTGGTCGTGAGGTGGCCCGTGTAGTACCACCATTCGGTTCGAAAGTCGTCATGGGAACCATGGTCGCGGGGAAACGCATACTGATACCCCGGTGCGGCCAGGCGAAACTCCTGAACCGGATCAGCGGCGAAGAGCACACCTCCGAAAAACACGCCGATGCACAGGGCGAAGACGGTCGTGCGAGAGATCCGTCTTCGATCTAACGTTCGTTGAGAGCCACTACAGTCTGTGGTGTTTCGTTTCATCATGCTTTGATGATGCCGCTTCGAACATGCGTGCACCGAACGCACAATTCACCAATATTGATCATGGTTTTCTCCGCCGGAGGCCGCGTCAACTATGGGCTCGCGCCGTTGACAATTTTGGCAACCATCGGCTATCGTGAACCATGCAGACTGATCATGAGCGCGAGAATCAAGGACGCGAGCCCCAGGATAAATCCCTTTCTTTTCCCATTCCAACCCGAATTCCAATCTTCCCCCTTCCGAATTCCGTCTTCTTTCCCAAGACGTATCTGCCACTCCATATTTTCGAGCCACGCTATCGTCAGATGGTAACCGATGCGGCGATGCGAGACCAGTGCATCGGCATGGTCTTGCTCAAAGAAGGTTGGGAATCGGACTATTATGGGAATCCCCCGATTTTCTCGATGGGCTGCGTGGGCCGGATCGTGAGCATGCAACCGCTTGCCGATGGCCGGTCGAATATCCTGCTCCAAGGCCTTGAGCGATATGAAATCCAGGCCGAGCACTTCGAGCGCCCCTATCGTGAGGCCAGCATCAGGTTGACGCCTCGCGCGACGGGCGGCAGGCTTGATCCCACGGTGCGAGCCAAGCTGGTGCAGACATTGGAGGAGTTTCTCAAGTCGCGCGATGATGCGCCCACCTGGCAGGCGTTGTTCCGTGAAGAAGTCAGCGACGACATCCTCATTAACTCCGTGTCGACGTATCTGGAATGCACACCGCTGGAAAAGCAGTTTCTGTTGGAAGCCGAGAGTCTTCACCAACAGGCTCGCCGCCTTGGCGATCTGCTCCATTTCATGATGCACGACCCTCACGGGGCGAAGGGTTGGGGGTAATGGATCGGGCGGTCGCGATTGAGGTGTCTCACCTGTCAAAAACCTATGACGGACACAAGGCCGTCGAGGATCTTTCCTTTCAGGTCTACCAAGGCGAAATTTTCGGACTGCTGGGACCCAACGGCGCCGGGAAAAGCACGACCCTTCGCACGTTGATCACCCTGCTTCATCCGACGTCAGGATTCGCCAGAGTCTTGGGACACGACACGGTGAAGGATGCGGACGTCGTGCGACATTTGATCGGGTACGTTCCGCAGGAGCGGGCGATCGATCGCTTTCTCACCGGTCGTGAACATCTCGAATTGCTCGCGGCGCTCTATCACTTGGCGAAGGACGAAAGCACGAGGCGGATCAGAGACTTACTCAAGCTCGTTGAACTCGAAGCCCATGCCGATCGTCCAGCCAAGACGTATTCGGGCGGAATGAAGCGCAAGCTCGACATCGCCTGCGGACTCCTCCCGAACCCGAAAATTCTGTTTTTGGACGAGCCGACGCTCGGATTGGACGTGCAGAGTCGCCTTCGTATTTGGGACTATGTGCGCATGCTCAAAGCGCAAGGCATGACGGTCGTGATGACGACCAACTATCTAGACGAAGCAGATCAATTGTGCGATCGGTTGGCCATCATTGATGCCGGAAAGATCAAAACGCTCGGCTCGCCGACTGAACTCAAAGTGGGGCTGGGTGGTGACATCGTCGCGCTGACGATTCACGACGCCACCCGACTGCCGGCCCTGGCGGGAGCGATCAAAGGATTGCCAGCCATTCGTACGGTCAACGTCACGGCCCGCGGGCTGGATATCCGAGTCGAGTCGCCGGAGAAGGTGCTGCCGACCATACTCGAGACGGCCAGCCGTTTGGATTGTCGCGTCGAATTCATCGAATACCATCGCCCCCGGCTCGACGACGTGTTCATGGCCCACACCGGCCGCCGCATTCAGGACGATATTTCTGCAGAGGAGGAGAGTACGTGATGCGCTATGCGTCATACAGGGGAGGAACGTGCCTCATTACCCTAACTTCACGCTTCACGCCTCACGTGTCACAGTTCGACAGGCTCACTGTCCCGAGCGTGGTCGAGGGGCGCTTCACGTCATGAAAGAGTACTGGCAAGAAATCAGTGCCTTGACGATGCGGTGGGTGCGGCGCCTGAGCCGAGAAAAATTCAGCATGCTCTTCACGCTTGTCCAGCCGATGCTCTTTTGGTTGATCTTCTTCGGCAACCTGTTCCAGCGGGCGGCCGATGCCCAGGTGACGCAGGCTCCCAACTACATCAGCTTTCTGGCGGCAGGGGTCGTGGTCATGACCGTGTTGAACAACGGGTTGGCCGGAGGGGTGGATCTCCTCTTTGACAAGGAAAACGGGTTCTTGGAACGCCTCATGTCGACGCCGATCCATCGGACCTCCGTCATTCTGAGCCGGTTCATCTTTGTGATGACGATCACGTCGCTGCAAGTGTTGGTAATTCTCGGCGTGGCGTTCCTATTCGGCGTCCAGCCGGCGACCGGACTTCTCGGAGTTGCGGTAATATTATTGATAGGGATGATGTTCGGGGTAGGGTTGACGGCGATTTCGATGGCGATGGCCTTTTCGGTCAAAAGCCATGGCGACTTCTTTTCGGTGCTGGGATTTCTGTCGCTCCCGATGATTTTTCTGAGTTCGGCGTTGGTGCCGTTGGCGGCCATGCCGGGCTGGATGGGGTTCTTGGCGCGATTCAACCCGATGACCTGGGCGATCGATGCGGTGCGGCCGCTCATTCTCTCGAGCTGGGCTGAAGCCCTGCCGCATGTGGGGATGGTAGTCGTCGTGATGGTCATTTTTGACGCGCTATGCTTATATGGTGGGGCAAGGGCCTTCCGGCGGGCGATGGGTTAGCAGGATGACGGACGTGCGGGCCGGCGAGATGGAAGAGCAAAGAGGGAGGATCTTCGATGCTCGTGAATGAAAGTCAAATTCGCGCGTTGATCCGCCTGTTGGCGGACGAAGACGAGAAGATCGTGAGAACGATCAGCGGGAAGCTGGTTGATATCGGCACGACGGCCGTGCCGTTGCTGCAAGAGGCCGAGATCGAACAACCGGAAATGGCGGAGCGCATTGCATCGGTGCTCGAAGAAATTCGCGGCGGAAGACTCGAAGACGAGCTCGTTCAGCTTGCGACCCTGCCGGATGAGCAAATGGATCTCGAGCGGGGAGCCTTCCTGATCGCCCGCTATGCCTATCCCACGCTGGATGTGACGTCCTATGGACGGCAACTTGATGAGATGGCTCAAGAGGTGCGTGATCGAATCGGTCCTCGTGCGTCAGGCGAAGAGACTGTGAAGACGCTGAATCGCTATCTCTTTTCGGAGCAGGGATTCAAAGGCAACACCAAGAATTACTACGAACTCGAGAACAGCTATCTCAATTGCGTGATTGACCGGCGAACGGGGATTCCGATCAGCCTGTCGGTGGTCTATCTGTTGATTGGGAAGCGTCTCGGCCTTCCGGTCCACGGCATCGGCATGCCGGGCCACTTCCTCGTGAAATACGAATCAGAGCGATACAAGATTTTCATCGATTGCTTTAATGGAGGCGCGCTCCTGACCGAGAAGAATTGTCAGCGCTTCCTCACGGAAGCCGGCTATGGGTGCGACGACAAATATCTCCAACACAGTCCGGTCCGGGCGATTTTGTCGCGCATGATCAAGAATCTACTCGCGATCTATTCCAAACTCGACGACCCGATCAAAAAGACTCGGCTGATGACCTTCATTGAGCTTCTCGGATCAGATAGTAAAGAAGGTGGGTTGTAGAAGCGGGATTGTTAGAGCTTGATGGTCAGCCGGTCCCGCGCAAGGAGAATCTTCCCGCCGTACGCCTCTCCCGCCTGGGTCTTGACGTCGTACCGCTCGGCAATCGGATAGAAGTGGGACAATATCAATCGACCGATTCCCGCCTCCTTCGCAACCTGCCCACATTCCCCCGCATGGAGGTGAACCGGACCAGGTCGATTGGCCGGAAAGGAACAATCGAGCACCGCCAGGTCTGCGTCTCCGCAGAGCCGCACGAGATTGTCGCAGTATTGCGAATCGCCTGAATAGGCGAGGGTCTTCCCCCCGTATTCGATTCTGTACCCGAGACAGTGAAGATCCGGACTGTGAGTCACGGTTCGTGGAATCACCTTTGTCTTTCCGATCCAGAAGGCTCGATCCGACACCTCCTTGAAATGGACCGCAAACCGCGCCTCCTTGAATCCCGGTAACGTGGCGAAGAGGCTTCGGAACAGCCGGGTGGTTCCATGAGGACCGATCACCGTGAGCGGAGGCCGCCGGCCTCGTTGATATTTCGTAAAGATCATGGCGTCGAAGAAGAACGTAATGAAGTCGGAGAAGTGGTCTGCATGGTAGTGGGAGAAGAGAATGTGTGTGATGCGATGCCGGTTGACGCCGGTTTTGAGCAAATTGCTCAGCGTGCGAGGCCCGAAATCCAACAGCATCGTGTGGTCGGTCTGGACGAGATAGCCGGCGGCTGCTCTCCTGGGATGCACGTTCGTTCCGGAGCCGAGAATAGTCAGGCGCATTGGTTCAAAGAGGCCTAGGCTAAGGCTAAGTGAGGAAGCGACTGTTGCATTTATCCTATCTTGATTGTCGGCCTCAACCTATTTGTGAAAGCTGTCCCGGAGACGCAGTAACAGCGAACTCAGCGTCTCCGCGTCCTTCTGGCTGAGCGCCCGTTCGAAATAAGGTCGCAGGAACGCGATATGCGCGGCGAACGTTTTCCGAAATATGGCATCACCCTTCTCGGTAAGACGGACCCTGATGCGTCTGCGATCGTCCTCGACATCGTCGCGCCGAATCAAGCCCTTCGCCATGAGCCGGTCCAGAACTCCCGTTAATGTCCCCTTCGTCACGAGAGTTCGATGAGAGAGCTCGGAACAGGTCATGCCGTCGGTATCACCCAGCGTCGCGATCACATCGAATTGCGACGGAGTCAAGCGCAAGGAGCGAATGTGACGACTGTCGGTCCGCCAGAAGGCCAGGTAGGCTTCGACCAGCGGACGCAGCACTTTGAGGTAAGGGTCGTCCTTCAAATCGGGCAAGTCCATGGAGAGAGAGAATAGTCCGCGTTAGAACGATCGGTCAAGAGGTGGGATAGGGGAACAATAAAATTCATAGAGGGACACCCATTGGCCTCCTGTGCTCGTGCAACGCGCGGTCTGTTGGGAAACGTGGCATCTCGGCGCGCCAAGGGTTGGGTGGGGGAGAAAGACGCGCGCACGTGAGGATCAGCCGGGCTACCCTGAAACGAAACGTAACGTCATATTGGCAAAACCGTTCTGCATGTTCAGTCGCGTCAATATCCTAGTCGCAAGGTCATCTCATGCTCGATGTGCGGGAGCATCGATGTTCCCAGTTTTGCGGCGAGGGGGCTGCTCCGTTGACGAGGCGAACACCGGCTCCCTATGATGCTCATCCCATGGCCCCTCGCACGCAATCCGGGCAGGCGAATCTGACGGCCATCTTCGTTCTGATTGGGATCGTGATCACCTCCGTCTGGGTCTGGAAGCGCTTATCGCTTGAGACTCAGGAGTATCTTATCGACCAAGCGATCCCGATCGCGATAGCCGGGTTTGCGCTTGCTGCCGGAGTGTTCGCGATCATCCGTAAGATTCGCCGCAACCGTACGAAGCGGCGGGCTCGTGCGCGATTGATCGAGGCATTTGAGCGGGAATCCTTGCCGGACAAGAAGTTGGATCTGGCCTTTCAATTGATTGAATTCAACAACTATCGGCTCAAGGGTCTCGAGGTCATCGCGCCGATGTTGAGGGATGTCTTGGTCAACACGCTCCAGCGAGCGGTCGGGGACAAACAACACCGGATTCGCGGTATGGCCGCCAGTCATCTCGGTGTGTTGCAAGACATGACGGTCGTGCCGCTACTGATCAAAGCGCTCGAAGACGACCATGCGTATGTCCGATCTTGCGCCGCCTTAGGGCTCGGGCGGTTGCGGGCCTTCGATGCGAAGGAGCGGCTGACGACCGCGATGGAACAGGATTGGGATCAAACAGTTCGGAGCCGGGCGCGGGAGGCGTTGGAGCGGCTCAAGGGGTAAGCCCTAGTGGGCCTGCGTATCGTCATGGGTCCATTCGAGCAAGACAATCTCTGGCCGGCAATTCAAACGGAGTGGCAGAAAAGACCAGCCGAGACCGCGATTGACGTAGAGCCGGCGTTCTCGTGCACGCTGCAGCCCTTCGATGCGACCATTGCATCCAGGTGGAAGCCAAAACGTCGGCACCCCGGGAAAGCGCCATTGCCCTCCGTGACTATGTCCGCAAAGGATGAGATCCACGTGATGGTGCTCTTCCAGCTGTTCAAGGATGTTGGGCGCATGGGCTAATAACAGGGTATAGCGTCCCTCGGTCCGAGGAGGAACGCAGTCCAGATCCGCTCGGTGGAGCGATGGATCGTCGACTCCCACGATGGCCAACTCACCTTCATCGGTTGGAATGAAGACGGTTTGATTGATCAGGAGCGTGAGCTTGTGCCGATCGGCGAGTTCGGCGTAATGATCGATCGGCACGCCGCTATAATGGTCATGGTTTCCCAGTGTCATGAATACCGGGGCGATCAGGCGGAGCTGCGCGAGGAAGCGGAACAGATGCGGCAGCCCTTCCGGAACGTTGAGGAGGTCGCCCGTAATGAAAATCCAGTGGGGGCGCAGCTCCCGGACCATGGTGACGATCATGTCGTGGCGCGGAAGGTAGTGATCGAGATGCAGGTCGCTCAGGTGCACGGCTCGTCGGCCAGCCAGAGACCTGTGCCGGTCACTGAATTTGGAGACAGCGTGGTTGGTTAGCCCGAATTCCAAGCCGGGCATTAGGCTGAAAAACCGGTAGAACGGCTCGCTCATCCAGCGGCCGATCGTTGCTCGCGCACGATCCGGCCATGTCATCCTGCGGCGACTCATTTCATGACCCGGTCCAACTCGGCTCGATCGGCGGGCGTGACGCGATAACCCCGTTCATAGAGGCGGCCCATGCTGTTCATCAAACTTTCGAGGTTGCGGGCCCGATACCAGGTATCGAATCGGTCGGTCAGCGCTTC
>Ga0187776_10001890_pt1 | contig 10612 bp, 9 predicted proteins | sample 0216_BV02_MP12_2_FD_132426 | JGI IMG/M metagenome (GOLD analysis project Ga0187776, IMG submission 132426) | Tropical peat soil microbial communities from peatlands in Department of Meta, Colombia - 0216_BV02_MP12_20_MG | ecosystem: Environmental > Terrestrial > Soil > Wetlands > Peat | place...
CAGCCTCTCGGGCTTCAACCACCCCCATACAGGCTGCTGGTCTCCTGAAAACTTAACGGCCCAGACAGCTTCAGCTGCTTTTCTCCGCACTTGGGGCAGGGTTCATTCCGAATTTCTACGTCGCTTTTTATTACCGTCGCGTACTGGCTTCCGCATTTTTGGCAAATACATTTATTGTATGACATCATTTACCTCCTTCTTAAAAACATTCTGTAGTTTCACTGTTTAAAAACAGTATAACACATTCTCAGACTAATGTCACACTTTTCCTCCTACAAAAAAAGTAAAAAATCCCTCCTTTTTATCACGCCCCCCTTCCCCTCCTGTTTTTGTCGCCTCAAATTCTTTGGCTCTGAGGGGGCAGATTTTGTTCTTGAAAAAATTCATAATAAAGGAGAGGCACAGCCAACAGCGTCAACGCGGTTGCGCAAACCGCACCGAACATCATCGCTATGGCAAGCCCCTGAAAGATAGGGTCGATGAAAATAACGAAGGAGCCTAGGATCACAGCTGCCGCGGTCAACGCGATCGGCCTGAACCTCACCTCCCTGCCGTTTTCTCTTGCTCGATGGCCGGCTCGCCATTTTTCCTGTACAATTATCCCATGGAGAAGGTCGAATTTCACGTCACAGGAGAAAACGCAGGCAGGCGTATCGACCTCCATGCGTCTGAAATGTCGGGGATAACTCGCTCGCAAATTCAACACCTTATCGAAAAAGGTTTGGTGACGGTGAATCATTTCTCCGTTAAGCAGAATTACAGGACTAAACCCGGAGACCTTATCTCCATAACTATTCCCGAAGAAAGTGAAAAACTCGCTCCGGAGAATATTCCGATAGAAATATTGTACATGGATGATTTTTTGATCGTAGTGAATAAGCCTTCTGGCATGGTTGTCTACCCTTCCGCGGGCCACAAAGGCGGAACACTCATGAACGCTGTCGCTTATCTGAGCAAAAAACTGTCTTCTATCGGGGGACCGCTGCGACCCGGCGTCGTGCACAGACTCGATAAAGACACCTCCGGTATCATGGTCATAGCGCTCGATGATTCCGCATATTACAAACTCGTGCAGCAGTTCAGGGAAAGGACGATAAAAAGAAAGTATATCTGTCTCATCTTCGGGAACCTGAAGAATGAAAGCGGAGAGATCTCGTTAAGAATAGGAAGGTCGGAATCGGACAGAAAAAAAATGTCGACAAGAATTAAACGAGGCAAGGAGGCCGTTACGCGCTGGCATGTCATAGAAAGATTTCGGACAGCTACACTTATAGAAGCCAAGCTCAGCACAGGCAGAACTCACCAGATACGCGTACACTTTGCATCGATAGGACATCCCGTCTTCGGTGACGCAATGTATGGGAGAAAGACATCGATAGAGATTAACAAGGTTAAAGTCAATTTCCCGAGACAGATGCTGCACGCTGCCCAGCTTGGCTTCATTCACCCTTCAACAGGTGAATATATGGAATTTTCGAGCAGCCTGCCTGAAGACATGGAAAACGCTCTTATCACACTGAGAGCCGGGGTTTCAAAACCATGGTATAGTAATTACTCATGAATGAACGATTTACGAGATATCTTCCTACTGTGGCAAAGTTTGAGCGGCGCATGGAAAATCAGGATCTTCTTCTCCGGCTGTTCAGGTTGACGGATGTGCCCCTCTTATATGCCCTCTTCGAATCAGGGGGGTTTTCAGAAGAGCACAGTGCCGGATCCCGGTCTTTTATATCACTGTTTTCTTTTTGGAGATGGTTGACCGCTATTTTCGAGCTCATCTATGTAATGGTCGTCCGTGGTGACGGAGACGGTAACGTCATCGGTTTTATAGGGCTCTACAACATCACAATTTACAAGAGTCTCACATTATCAATAGGGATATTCAATAAAGAGCACCGGGGGAAGGGCTATGGGAAACAAAGCGTCAAGCTGCTGCTTGAACGGTTGCGAGAGAATGCGACGGTCGAAAAGGTGTATGCAGAAGTCTCTGAGACCAAGCTTGGGTCCTTATCTTTTTTTCAGGCGATGGGGTTTAATGTCTGCGGCCATCATGAAAAGAAGTTCTTGCTCGAAAAATTTTTGAAAGAAAAGGCCTGATGATACCATTTCCGAACATTGATCCCGTACTCATTAAGATCGGTCCACTTTCCATCAGGTGGTACGGACTTATGTACCTGATCGGTTTTGCTGCCTCTTATCTCCTCGTCAAATACCAGGTTCAAAAAAAGAAAATCAGTCTGAGCAGAGAAGATCTCGAATCGCTCTATACGCACCTTATCCTTGGTCTCATTATAGGAGCGAGGCTCGGATATGTCTTTTTCTACAATCCCGGTGATTACCTTAAAAATCCTCTCGAACTGTTCGCCGTCTGGCACGGAGGGATGTCATTCCACGGAGGCCTTACAGGGGCCGTCATTGCCGGGATCTTTTTTTGCAAAAAACATGGTTTAGATTTTTGGAAACTCGGAGATCTTATTGCAGTGACTGGGCCTATCGGGCTCGGTTTAGGAAGACTCGGCAATTTCATCAACGGAGAACTCTACGGCAGAGTGACGGATATACCGTGGGGGATGGTTTTTCCCTCGGGAGGCTCTCTGCCGAGGCATCCTTCTCAGCTCTATGAATTTCTTCTTGAAGGCGTTTTGCTCTTTACCATCCTCTGGTCCTTGAAGGAAAAGAATCTGAGGTCCGGTACTCTTATCTCCCTTTTCCTCATTTTATATGGCATCTTCCGGTTCATCGTAGAGTTCTTCCGGGAGCCTGACCCCCAGCTCGGGTTTATAATAGGGCCCTTCACGATGGGACAGGCGCTGAGTCTTGCGACTACTCTTTTCGGCGTGGGAATTCTGTTTACCAGGCTTAGAAAAGGACCGCTCCTTTAGCGTCTGTGAACATAAAGTATTACTTGATGTCTATCATATAACTTGCCTTTAATTATAGATATTATCATTTATTATTTACTGAGGCGGCTAAGCGCAAGTTCACAACTGTTTTCTCATCCTTGTCATGTCGGTTAGTCCGGCAACCTTCTTGAAAAAAAGATTCTTGCCCGGTCCGCGCTCAGGTTGATTCGCCGAGGAGGCCCGACAAGCGTGAATGACAAGACGGGTCGCTTTACTTAGACATGTTGGTAAATCCCTCTGCTTTAAGCTCGGGAGTTCCCCTCTGCTCCCCTATTGATGTTTAAAAGGTCTTCGACCCTATCGACATCTGAAAGTGTGACGGTAGTTTTATATGTCAGCCCGAGTTTCTCTATCACTGAAATAGTCTCCTTGAAGACCGTGTCGGTGGACCATGAAATATCCCTAAAAATTCCCGGCTGGGGGGATTTCATGCCTATCAGATAATAACCGCCGTCTGCTGCAGGCCCGATCACAATATCGGCCTGTTCTATTTCTCTAAACGCCTGTTCGATGATCGCCTTATTAAGATCGGGGATGTCTACCCCGGCGATTACGGCGTCTGAAGCTCCGATATTAAAGAGGCTTTTCAGGGCATTATCCATCACCGCTCCGAGGTCTTCACCTCTTTGTGAGATCAGTCTTTCACCGGGCAGCCAGATCTCAAATCGCTCTTTCATATAACTGGGAGAATAACAAATTATCCTTTCATATTCCCCTCCGGATGGAAACGTGTTCCTCAAAACATCCTCGGCAATGCTCTTATATGCAGCGGCTGCTTCATGAATCCCGATATTTCGTGCGAGGCGGGTCTTCACCTTGCCCGCTGCGGGATATTTTGCGAGAAGTCCCAAAAGTTTTTTTTGATTCATTGATAATAGAGTTTTGCCAGTCTCTCGGGATCCGCACCAAGTCTGTAGCGTATCATTATCATCTGGTTCAAAAAAGACCTGCGGATCCATCCCTCTTCATCCCACTTCCTTGAATGTATATAGGCTTCTTTCCGAAGCATCTTTATTGGGCCGACCTTTTTCATCCTCTCCACAAGATCAACGTCTTCCATTAAGGGGATGTTCTTGTAACCACCGAGACTCTCGAATACCTCCCTTCTGACAAAAATGCCCTGGTCTCCGTATGGCAGATTAAGGACGACGCACCGGAATTTCACCCAATATTCTATGAGCCGGTAATAACTTTCCGGACTGTCTATTCTGAACGTGAAGGCGCCTGCGGCAATAGACGGTTCACAGAGACAGGACATGATCTCATTGTACCATCCTCTTTCAAGGTACGTATCGGCATGAAGAAACAGAAAAATATCTCCCCCGGCAAAGGCAGCACCTTTGTTCATCTGCGTTCCCCTTCCCTTTTCCGTTCTTATCACCCTGATTCCTCCGTGCGACTCTGCTATGTCGACTGTCTTATCACTGCTGCCGCCGTCGGCTACAATGATCTCGTGTATGGCACGGTCCGACCTTATGCTCTCGATACATCGTCCGATGTTATGTTCTTCATTTAGCGTGGGGATAATGACTGATATCATTTCGCAGGCACATCCAGAGGAGCGGGGAAGGCTTGATACGGAAGAGACAATTCAGAAAGCAAAACCGTTCTCACAAGAGACAACCATGTCCCATACCACTGAACAAACATATGCCAATCGATCAAAGCGGCCTCCATTTGCGCCCGTCCCTTTCTATCAATAATGATGACTCTTCCGGGCCTGTTGAACCCGCGGCATAATTGGGGAACTTTTTGACATAATGTTCGGATTCTATCCTTTCCAGTACAGGCGAGAATAAGGACCACGTCTGTTCCACGCCGTCTTCCCTCACGAAAAGCATCTGGTCGCCTTGCATACAGTCGAGCAGGATACGTTCATAATCACTCAGAGAGAATATCTTTTGATACGAAAAATCCATCAAGGCCGGGTTCAGACATATCCTTGAACCAGGTCTTTTTGTCTCAAAGATAAGGCTGATGCCCTCGTGAGGCTGGACCCTTATCACAAGAGTATTGGGCTCAATAGGTGCATCCCTCAGGGCTTCTGAAAACATGAGATGAGGAACCTGTCTGTAGTGTACCGAAACTTCAGCCGTTTTTCTCGAAAGTCTCTTGCCGGAGCGCAGGTAGAAAGGCACACCGTTCCACCTCCAGTTGTCGATCGATACCTTGCACGCAGCAAACGTCGGGGTCATCGAGTCAGAGGCAATCCCCGGCTCACCGCGATAACCAACGAAGTACTGGCCGTCGGTCACACCTTCACCGTATTGTCCCAAAACAAGCACTTCTCCGATTCTGTCCACGGGAAAAGGTCTTATCGAACGGAAGACTTTCACCTTCTCGTCCCTCACCCTTTCTGCATCAAATGTTGCCGGAGGTTCCATGGCGATAAGAGCAAGCAGTTCCATGATATGGTTCTGGAACATGTCCCTTATTACGCCGGCTTTATCATAATAACCGGCCCTTTGATCGATCCCTATCGATTCCGAAACTGTTATCTGGACATGGTCGATGTACCTTCTGTTCCATAAAGGTTCAAAAATGGAATTCGCAAAACGGAACATAAGGATATTCTGAACGGTCTCCTTTGCGAGATAGTGGTCCATACGGTAGATCTGTTTTTCGTTAAAAGATTGGCTCAGGACAAAATTGAGCTTCCTGGCCGACTCAAGGTCTCTGCCGATGGGCTTTTCGATGACGAGATGAGTATAACCTGTCTCCTCCGCTGAAAGACCGGCTGAGCCAAGGAGTTTTATGACGGTCTCATAAACGTCCGGCGGAACGGCGAGGTAAAAAATGCGGTTACCACCTGAACTATGCTTATTCTCAAGGAAATTTATTTCCTCTCTCATGGAAGAGTACGAACTTTCTCGATCGTAGTCGAGCGTCAGATGATAGAGCCTGCCGGAAAATTTTTCCCACAAGCTTTCGTTAAAATCACCTGGAAAGGCGACTTTCGTGGATTCATGCATCATCCCTCGAAAGCCGTCATTTTCGATCTCCCGTCTGGATACCCCCAGAATGAAACAACTTTCAGGCAGAAAATCATCCACATATAACCTGTAGAGAGATGGAATGATCTTTTTTTTTGTAAGGTCCCCTGAGGCTCCGAAAATGATCAGGCCGAACGGGCCGGGTACCTCGATCTCGCAGTTCTTTAAAAGCTTAAACTCTTTTTCACCTTCCAGACTGTCAAGCGAAATGCCGCGTTCATTATCGCTCATCGTCTTGTTTTTCCTCCATATCTTATTTTTATCGATCCGACACTGGTCATAACAGAATTGTAACAGAAATAAGTTTGTTGTAAACCTTTCAAAAGGTGGCAATGAGCCTTAAGGCTTCCTGTAAGAGCCAATTTCTGCTATCATTAGGACGTATCAGAAATAGGTACTATAAACAAGTTGTTTTTGTCCGACCACGACGGGGAGGTTGCGATGCATTTCGATTATCTTTTCCAGGAAGGAAAGATCGGCAGCGTCATTCTCAGAAACCGTCTAATTATGTCTCTCTACCCAACGAAGTATGCTACCGACAGCAGGGTAAACGAAAGGATGATTGAGTTCTACCGTGAACGAGCACGCGGAGGCGTCGCCATGATCGTCCTCGACTGCCCATGCCTTGACTATCCGAAGGCATACAAAGGGCCAAATGAGATTCGCTTCGACATCTCAGAGTACGCAGACACCGTTAAGGCCCTTCTCGAGGCAATCCATGCTGAGGGCGCGAAGGCATTCATGCAGCTCAATTATCCGGGGGAGCGTATCTTCGATCACGAGGTTCCCGGAACCAAACGCAAGGGGAACTCGTGGGTCGCCCCTCTCTCTAAAATCATGACACCGAGGGAGGCGTATGAAGTGATCGGAATCATGTCGGCTGGAGCAAAGAGGGCACGGGAATTGGGCTATGACGGCATTGAAGTTCAGGCGAGCTACGGAGATTTCATCTCGCAGCTACTTTCGCCCCTTTCGAACACGAGAACGGATGAGTTCGGCGGCAGTCTCGAAAACCGCACACGTTTTCTTATCTGGCTCATTGAAGCAGTCAAAGGAAATGCTGGCCAAGACTATCCGGTAATCGTGAAACTCGTATGTGATGAGTTCGTCGAGGGAGGACTAACGCTAAATGACACGGCAGTGATCGCCCAACTTGCGGAACAGGCAGGCGCCGATGCGATTCTTGCGTCGGGAGGGAATAAGGCGACTAAGCACATGACGATTCCCTCTCACTATCTTCCACCAGGTGTTCTCATCCACTTGGCAGGAGGAATAAAAAAGGCGGTCACTATACCGGTCATCGCGATCGGGAAAATAAACACACCTGAGCTCGCGGAAAAGGTCGTCCGGGACAGCGACGCCGATTTTGTAGCTATGGCCCGACCACTCCTCGCTGACCCCTATTTCCCCAGTAAGGCCCGGGCAGGAGTGGTCGAAGAGATACGCAGATGTCTCTATGACCTTGAAGATTGTGCCGATGGGGGTGTCAAAGGCATCGGCCGAACCTGCACTGTGAACCCTTTCTCAGGACAGGAATACCGGCTGAAAATTACGATGGCTGAAAGGAAGAAACGAATCGTTATCGTTGGTGGAGGTCCGGCAGGTATGCAGGTTGCACTCTTAGCAAGCCAAAGAGGGCATGAAGTGATTTTGTATGAGAAGGATAATACCCTTGGCGGGCAGATGAAAATCTCCTCGATCGCTCCCCGCAAGGAAGAGATGGAAGGGGCATTGAGACACTTGAAATATATGCTGGGCAAGACCAACACGAAGATTATTCTGAATAAGGCTCCCACGAATAAGGAGATTCTTTCTGAGAATCCCGATGTGGTAATTCTCGCCATGGGATCGAAACCTTTCCTTCCGAATATCCCAGGCATAGACTTCCCCTCGGTTTATGACGTCAGGACAGTCTATGAGAGACTCCTTGACCTCGGAAAGGACGTGGTCATTGTAGGCGGAGGAGACACCGGTTGCGAGACCGCAGACCTTCTTTCAGAGCAAGGTATGAACGTTACAATTGTCGAAATGTTGGAAGAACCACTCCATAGAATGAAAGAGATCCCGAAGCAAGAACTATTAAAAAGGCTCAAGAACAAGAACGTGACAATTCTGACGAACGCGAAAGTCATCGCTATCGAGATCGGGAAGGTGATCATCGAGAGCAAAGATGGCATCAGAAATGAACTGACAGCTGACTCGGTGATTTTCTCAACAGGCGCCATAACACTTGATTCCCTCGCGGAAACTCTCAAAGGCTCGGCCGAGGAAATCTATGCCGTCGGAGACGCAAAGGAACCCGGCAATCTCGGCGCAGCACTGAGAAGTGCAGCCGATGTCGCGTTAAACCTGTGAAAACTGTAACTCGATGTCTGTTTCTTCGGTTAATCGATGGTCAAAGCTCAGATCAAGAGGAGAAATAGGTTTCGTCCTGAAGCACACGTTATTCCTCGAATCGCATGAAAAGGAATCTGTGGGTGCAGGAATCTCGACCGCACGACGAACACGCAAAAATCAGTCTGCTAACAAGATAACAATTTCCGGTTCTACTCAACACATTTCTTTGCAGGTTGGTTCGCGCAGTTTATCCAGAAGATGACAAGCCTCTGCAATAACAGCGACCTTTCCTCCACGATCATCTTAAGCACATTCATAGCCGTCATTTTATAGCTTTGAGATTGTACCGCTGCCGTTATTCGTAACCCAGATGTTAACCCCGTCAAATGCAACTCCAGTTGGATTCGTACCAACATTTGGCGTGCCCAAGACAGAGCCATCGACTGTGCTGATCCTTGTCACGTTATTGCTGCCCGAATTCGCTACCCATACGTCTTTTCCGTCAAATGCGACTCCTTCCGGACTGGTGCCGACGGGAATGTTTGCAACAAAGCTTCCATTACTCGCCAGGAGCACCGTGAATGTATTGTTGGTATTATTCGTAACCCCTATATAGGTCCCGCTATACACCACCCCGACCGGGCTACTGAAGTTGTAGCTGCCGCCAGAAAAAGTACCGACAGAGCTGTTACTCACGTTTATCTGCGACAAGCTGTTTTCTCCGGTATTCGCAACCCAGATGTTGGTCCCGTCAAAAGCAACTCCTTGTGGATGGCTGGTGGCCGTGGTACCAACAGTAATATTAGTAACGGTAACAGCGCCGTTAAGATTGCTGATCTTCGAGACGGTGTTTTCGCCACTGTTTGTCACCCAGATGTTGACCCCGTCAAATGCAACTCCCGACGGATGGCTGGTCGCAGTGGTGCCCATAGTATAAGTATTGACAAGGGACCCATTGCTCGCCAAAAGCCTCGTCACGGTGTTGCTGCCATTATTCGCAACCCAGATGCTTTTCCCGTCAAATGCTACTCCGCTTGGATTACTACCAACATTAAATGGGCCAAAGGTAGAGCCGTCACTCACGAGGATCTTCGTAACTGTATTGCTTCCATTATTAGCAACCCATACATGAGCACCGTCGAATGCCACCCCTTCCGGACCGGTGCCGACAGAAAAGGTGTTTCCCGCTTTATTGACAGCATACCATCTTAAGAGTCCCACCAGAGCCCTATTCCGTCCTGGAGACGTTGTTTGTAATGTGCCGTCGGGGAAGACTATCCCGTTTCCTCCACCACTGATTGTAATATCCCCTGTAACGGAAGCATTCCCACTTATACCTCCCGGAAAGGAGGTGCTTCCACTAAATGTTGTGCTTCCGCTGACCGAAAGATTGCCGTCTATCTGTGCATTTCCGTTTACCTCCAGCGGCTGCGTCGGAGAACTGGTCCCGATGCCCACGTTGTCGCCGATAGTCAGTGTCAGGGCACCAGAGGGCACGGGGATGACTACTATAAGAAAATACAAAAAAACTACCGAAAGCCTATGTTTATTCGTTCGCCTCATCTTACCTCCTTTTTTTTTGCTTTAGTGAAGGGCATGACTGAATTTAAAGTTTATGGCATTTCCAAGGGGTGAGGAAACCCAATCTTAACCCTTGCTTTATCACATTGCGCGTCTTGTTTACCTCCTTTCCACCGATTTAGAAACAAATTGTTCTACTCCTTCAAGTGGAACAGAACGCGTTAAGAAAACCTTGTCGGTCACTATTGAATGACGTAGCGAATAAAAACCGCATCTTTCGCTTAGTCACTTTTCGCCTCTTCATTGTCTAATATACAAAATCAGCCAGCAGTCAAACAACAGCGAGAAATAGCGTCGAGATTTCTTAACATTGGGGGTGTTCTGAAGTTGATTAACCTACCGATTTCCGCTTGGAGTCTTTAGTCTGGTGGTGCGTGTTAAAAGAACGTAGTACAGGAAGGGGTGTTGCGCGGAGAACCCATTTCCTCTGCAGGAGACTTTTGCCACATTCTCCTCATAGCTATTTTGACCAGTCCGCCAATCCAACGCGCAGCCGGAGGTAAGCGCCGCGAGCCCGCGCATCGTGCGCGTCGGCAACGCCACAGTTGCGGTGCACACCTCGGGGCGAATGACCTTCTACCAAATGAACGGTATAAGGCGATGCCGGACCTTCTTCTGGTATTCCGTATATCCAGACAGATTCCTTGCGAGAAAGCTCTCCTCGTCATAGAGCCGCCATATCAGGAATGGCATCATGGCCACGAGAGGGAGGAGGCCCCAAAACGAGCCCAAGGCAAGGGGCGTGCCGACGAGGTACAATAACGCGCTTGCATACATCGGGTGGCGCACAATGGCATA
>Ga0187776_10001892_pt1 | contig 10609 bp, 10 predicted proteins | sample 0216_BV02_MP12_2_FD_132426 | JGI IMG/M metagenome (GOLD analysis project Ga0187776, IMG submission 132426) | Tropical peat soil microbial communities from peatlands in Department of Meta, Colombia - 0216_BV02_MP12_20_MG | ecosystem: Environmental > Terrestrial > Soil > Wetlands > Peat | place...
AGGTACGCGTGCGCAGGCCCGTCGTGGAGCGCCGCAGCGAGCAGGCGCTTGGCCTCGCCCTGTTCAGGAATGCTCTCGAACACCCTCGAGGATCTCCCGGGCGAGCTCGACCGGCGGTCTCGTGCCGTCGAGAGCGACGAGCCGCTGCGGGAAGGCGGCGGCCAGCTCCTGGTAGGCCTCGGCGACCCGCGCGCGGAAGGCCTCGTCCTCGCGCTCGATCCGGTCGCCGGGCTCGCGCAGCCGCCGCACCGACTCCGCAGGATCGACCAGGAGCAGGAAGGTGCGGTCCGGGAGGATCCCGCGGATCGCGTGCAGGTTCAGCTCGAGCACCCGCTCGACCCCGAGGCCGCGCGCGATCCCTTGGTAGGCGAGCGACGAGTCGAGGTAGCGGTCGCAGACGACGTCGGCGCCGCGGGCGAGGGCCGGGGCGATCACCTCTTCGACCAGCTGCGCGCGGGCGGCGGCGAACAGGGCGGCCTCCGTCCAGGGCGCGACCTCCGGCCCCGAGAGGATCAGCTCCCGGATCCGCTCTCCAGCATCGGTTCCGCCCGGCTCGCGGGTGGCGACGACGTCGCGCCCGTCCGCCGCGAGGGCCTCGGCGAGCAGCCGCGCCTGGGTCGATTTCCCCGAGCCGTCGATCCCTTCGAAGGTCACAAACACTCGCGCCCTAGGATACGAGCCTTGCGCGCGATCGTGACAGGAGGCGCCGGGTTCATCGGCTCGCACGTGGTCGACGCGCTGCTCGCCCGCGGCGACGAGGTGCTCGTCATCGACGATCTCTCCTCGGGCAAGCGCGAGAACGTGAACGACGCAGCGCGGCTCGACGAGCGCGACATCCGCGCCGGCCTCGAGCTCGACGGCGCCGAGGTCGTCTTCCACCTCGCCGCCCAGGCCGACGTCCAGACCTCGATGCGCCGCCCCGACTTCGACGCGGAGGTCAACGTGCTCGGGACCGTGCGTGTGCTGGAGGCGGCGCGGGAGGCCGGCGCGCAGGTCGTCTTCACCTCGACCGGCGGCGCGATCTACGGCGAATGCGACGGGCCGGCCTCGGAGGACGCGCCGCGCGACCCGCTCTCGCCCTACGGGATCGCCAAGCTCTGCGGCGAGGAGTACCTGCGCGGCTGGAACCGGATCCACCGGGCCGGCCATGTCGTGCTGCGGCTGGCGAACGTCTACGGCCCCAGACAGGAGGCCAGCCTGGAGGGGGGCGTGGTCGCGATCTTCCTCGAACACCTGCAGCGCGGCGAGGAGACGGTCATCTTCGGCGACGGCCTGCAGACCCGGGATTTCGTCTACGTCGGCGACGTCGTCAGCGCGCTGCTCGCGGCGGCGGGCGCCGACGGAGGCGTCTTCAACGTCGGTACGGGAGTCGAGACGACGGTGCTCGATCTCAACCGCGCGTGCGCCGAAGTCGCCGGCGCCGGGGCGGAGCCGCGCTTCGAGGTTGCGCGCCTCGGCGACGTACGCCGTTCGGTCCTCGATGTCTCGCTGGCGGAGCACGAGCTCGGCTGGCGGCCCGAGGTCGGGCTCGAGGACGGCCTGCGGCTTACGTGGGAGTCCATCCGGAGCGAATAGCGACGGCGCTGATCGTGAGGCGTCGCTCGACGATCCGGGTGTCGACCTCGTCGGGAAAAAGCCCGAGTAGCGCGCGGGACCCGAGCAGCTCGACCCCGCGCCAGTTCTCGCGGCGAAGCGTCTCGAAGATCGCGTCGCGCGGCCACCTTGGCAGCCAGTGAACGAGCGGCACGAGCGTGTGCACCTCTACCGGGAACCACCTGTTCGGCGTGGAGACGAACACCCGCGGCGCCACTCTGCAGAGCTCGTGCACGAAGGCGCGCTGGTCGGCGAGCTCTCCGACATGCTCGACCACCGCGTTGGAGACGGCCACGTCGAACGCGTCGTCGGGGAACGGAAGGTCCCGGCCGTCTGCGGTCACGCAGCGGATCGACGGGAACTCGGCGGCGAAGTTCGGCAGCCCCACGTCGCTGACCGCTGTGATCCGCTCGGGCCACGGGTACATGGCCTCGAAGTAGTTATGGGTGCGGGCCGCCCCACGCCCGGTCGAGAAGCCGGTGTCGCCGACGCCGACGTCGAGGACGGTGGTCTCCGCGTCGGGCTGGATCGCCTCGAAGAAGAGCCGCAGCTTGTGCGCCCGGTTCCAGAGCGAGACGCGCTCGGCGAGCCGCTCCGCAAGCTCCGCTTGGCGAACCACGGGCCGAGTCTAGGAAAGCATCGGGCGGCTCATGGCTGACGCGGCCGTCGCTCGCCTGCGCGGTCTTCGTGCCGGCCTTCTGGTGAGGCTTCCTCTCCGACGACTCCGATCACAGCAGACGTCGATGCTCGGGGAAGGATCAAGCCCCGAGACGGCGAAACCGATGCTCCCCGTGGAGCACGCCTTGCCGAACCCCAGCCGGCACCACCCCTGGCGCACGATCGCGGTCGTCGCGGCCGGAGTCGCGACCCTCGAGCTGCTCGGCCTCGTCGTCGTCGGCACCGCGCTCCTGGCCAAGCCGGTCGCCCAGAGCGCGCGAGCGGCCACGCGCAGGCACGTGACCGCACCGGCGAAGCCGAAGGCGCCGACCACGCCGATGCTCGCACGGCGGCAGGTGCGCGTCACCGTCCTGAACGGAAACGGGATCGCGGGCGCCGCGGCGTCCACCGCCTCGCGCGTGCGCGCGCGCGGGTACAGAATCGGGCTCGTCGGCAACGCGCGCGCCAACTACGGCCGCAGCGTGGTCATCTATCGCGGCGCCTTCCGCCGCGAGGCGGTCCGGCTCGCACACGATCTCGGCATGGCACTGGTCTCGCCGCTCGACGGCCTGCGCGCCCGCGACCTGCACGGCGCCCAGCTCGCCGTTGTGCTCGGCAGGTCCTGACGCGTCAGTGCGTCACCGCGACGACGTAGGCCGCCAGGTCGCCGATCTGCTTCGCGGTCAGGCGCGCCTTGAACGACGGCATCCGGCCGACGCCGTTGGTCACCGCGTCGACGACGGAACGACGGCTCGGCGGGTGGGCGTCGAGGTTCGTCCCGATCGTCCCGTGCGCGCCGGCCGCGGCGAGCGTGTGACAGCTCCCGCAGCCCAGCTCCGCGAACAGCGCCTTTCCCGTCACTGGGGCCGTCGCGGAGCGCGTCGTCCCGCAGCCGGCCAGCGCGGCTGCCAGTGCTGCCGGAGCCAACGCCGCGAGCGCCGCGAGTGCGTGCCGTCTCCGAGCCACGACCGGGTCTTATCATCGGGCGAATGCCGGACGAGGACCGCAAGCAGGCCGAGATCGACTACCCACGGGCGATTGGCGAAGACGGCCGCGCCTGGCTGCGCTCGAAGCCGTTCGGTAACGAGCCCCGCGAGTCGGCGCGCCTGCTGATCGACTTCGGCTACGTCCTGCAGCTGCTCGACCTGCGCCCCGGCATGAGCCTCTGCGAGCTCGGCTGCGGCTCCGGCTGGATGACGCGGTTCGCCGCGCGGCACGGCCTGCATGCCGAGGGCTACGACATCTCGCCCGAGATGATCGAGATCGCGCGCGAGCTCGCCGCAGAGGAGGGGCTCGACGTCCACTTCGAGGCCGGCGACATGGAGCAGCTCGACCTCGGGCGCCGGTTCGATGCATGCCTGCTCTACGACGCGCTGCACCACACGCCGCGCGCAGGGCTCGTCTTCGCGACCGCACACCGCGCGCTCAAGCCCGGCGGGACGCTGCTGCTCGCCGAGCCGAACTGGAAGCACCGCTTCCAGGGCCGCGAGGCCGCCGGCCGGTACGGCGTGACCGAGCTCGGCTACAGCCCCCACCGGCTCAAACGGCTGCTCCGAGAGGCCGGGTTCACCGACATCCGCCGCTTCCACAACACGCGCAAGCGCCTCTTCTCGAACTCGCCGCGCGACGTCGCCGCCCACGTGGCCGAGCCGCTCGTCTACCGCGCGCTCGGCCCTTTCTGGACGCAGATCTGGCTGCGGGCCCGTGCCTGACCGCAAGCAAGCCGAGATCGACTACCCCCGCGCGGTCGGAGAGTCGGGCCGCAACTGGATCAGGCTCAAGCCGTTCGCAAGCACGCCGGACGAGACGGCGCGCCTGCTGATCGACTTCGCGCACGTCGTCCAGCTGCTCGAGCTCGCGCCCGGGATGACGCTCTGCGAGCTCGGCTGCGGCAGCGGCTGGATCAGCCGGCTCGCCGCGCGCCACGGCGTCCGGGCCGAGGGCTACGACATCTCGCCCGGCATGATCGAGATCGCGCGCGAGCAGGCCGCGGAGGAAGGGCTCGACGTCCACTACGAGACGGGCGACATGGAGCAGCTCGACCTCGGCCGGCGCTTCGACGCCTGCCTGCTCTACGACGCGCTCCACCACAGTCCGCGCCCGGACCTCGTCCTGGCGAGCGCCCGGCGTGCGCTCAAGGCGGGCGGCCGCGTGCTCCTTGCCGAGCCGAACTGGACACACCGCTTCGGAGGCCGGAAGGCCGTGGGCGAGTTCGGCGTCACCGAGCTGGGCTACACCCCCCACCGGCTCAAGCGGAGCCTCCGCGACCAGGGCTTCACGGACATCCGCCGCTTCCACCCGGTCCGCAAACGGCTGCCGTCGAACAGCCCGGGTGACGTCGCCCTGCACGTGTCCAGCCCGCTGGCCTATCGCGTCCTCGCCCCGTTCTGGACGCAGATCTGGCTGCGAGCGAGAGCGACCTAGCCCAACCGGGCCTCGACCTGCTGTAGCAGCGGCGGCGCGAGCGAGCCGAAGCGGTCGAGCGCCACGGCGCGCCGGAGGGGCGCCAGCGCTGCGCGATCGTTGCCGAGCCCGACCTCGAAGCGGCCGAGCTCGTACCACGGGCGCCAGTTGAGCGGCTGGCGGTCGATCGCCTTGACGTAGAGCGCGCGGGCCGCGGCGAAGTCGCCGAGCTGCTCCGCGGCCCCGGCCTCGACGAGCGGCGGGTCGATCGCGAGCGGGTCGAGTGACCCCGCGCGGTGCGCGTCGCGGGCGGCAGCGGCGGGCCGCCCGGCCTCGAGCGCGGCGAGAGCCGAGTCGGTCTCCCGCCCCGCGTACCACGGCGTCAGCAGCGAGTACGCGATCGCGACCGCCAGCGCGGCCGGGACCGGCGCCAGCGTCCAGCGCCGTCCGGCCGGAACCGTGCGCCCGCCGCCGAGCAGGACGCCGACCGAGAGCAGGAACGGCGCGCAGACCGCGACGAAGTCCCAGTCGAAGTCGACGAGCGAGTGGAGCAGGAAGGCCAGCGTCCCGACGATCAGCGCCGCCGCCACGGCACGTTCCTCGCCGTCCAGCCCGCGGAACGCGCGCGTCACCCCGACCCCGGCCGCGGCCACCGACCCGAGTGCGAGCAGGAACCCGACGACGCCGGTCTCGCTCAGGAACTGCAGCGGCACGTTGTGCGGCTCGGTGACGACGAGGTTGTTCGTCCGGAAGAGGCGGTGCGCGAGCTCGAACGATCCGGCCCCGCTCCCCTGTGCCGGCTGGTCCTCGAAGGCGCGCCAGGCTTCCTTCCACCACTGCCAGCGGCTCGTCGAGCTGAGCGACGTCAGCCGGCCGGGGCCGACGGTTTCCGACGTGTTCGTCGCCGGCTGGGTGAAATCGCGGAACCAGCCCTGCGGCTTCGACTCGACGACCAGCGCGAGCACCGCGACAGCAACCCCGGCCGCCAGCACGCCGAGCGCCGCGCGCCCGAGGAGCCGCCGTCGCCGCTCGTCCAGCGGTCGCTCGGCCTCCGCCAGCGAGCCGAGGTACGCGAGCGCCCCGACCGCGACCGCCGCGAGCACGAAGACGAGCGCGAACCAGGCGCCGTCGTGCAGGCGCGTCGAGTGGGGCTGCGCGTCCTGCGCCAAACCGGGCCGCGAGAAGGCCCAGACCGCGACGCCGAGCCCGGCTCCGCCGCCGAGGAGGAGCACGGCCGCGCTCTCGATCCGCGGCCCGCCGAGCACGAGCCACGCCGCGATCGCGATCCCCGCGGCCAGAACGCCGCCGCGCGAATAGGTCAGCAGGATGCCGACCACGAGCGCGTAGGTATAGACAACGCCCGCAGCACGGAGCCAGTGCGGATGCTCGCGGCGGGCGCCGAGCCAGAGCGCGAGCGGCAACCCGAGGACGAGCAGGAGCGCGAGCGCGTTCCAGTAGCCGAGCGGTGCGCCGAGCCGAGCGATCCGGCCGGAGCCGCCGACCGCCGGCACAGCCTTCCCGAGCAGGGCCCAGCCGAGCGCGAGCGCGACGACGACGGCCAGTACGTAGGCCCAGAGCCTGCGGGCGCCGGGCACGTAGGCGCCGCATGCGAGCCCGATCGCCGCGAAGGCCACGTAGACGAGCCCGCGGTTCAGGTAGGCCCAGGAGCGGTCGGGCTCGATCGACCAGAGCACCGAGAGCCCGCACCAGGCGACGAAGGCCGCGAAGAGCCCGAAGGCGACGACCGCCTCGGACCCGAGCACGGGCTCCTCGACGAGGAGCGCCCAGACGGCGAGCGCGCCTGCGGCGACGACGGCGGCCAGGCCGATCCAGACGAGCCGCCCGCCCGACGAGCCGTCCGAGAAGAGCACCGAGACCGCCACGAGAGCGCCGGCGGCCGCGAGCGGGAGCAGCGCCGCGCGGCGCTCAAGGGCCCTCCACATCAGGCCGATGAGGCTAACAGCGAGGCCGTCCGGCGCTTCGTTTACAAAGCGCTAACCCGGCGATTACGATGCGATCACCCAGGACGGGCAGACTGGCCGCGCCGCACCCACTGCCCGGCAACTAGATGCGCAAGCGTCCAGCAGCGCACATAACGGTTCTGATCGCCGTCACGGCAGGGTTGACCCTGGCCCTGTTTCTACCGGGCCGGGCGGCCGCCGCGACGCCGTGCTGGAAGAAGGTTCTGAACGACTGGTCGAAGGGCCGCGCGATCGGCGTCTACCCGCTGCACTGCTACCGCGACGCGATCAAGAACCTGCCGGAGGACCTGCGCGACTACTCGAGCGCGGCCGACGACATCAACGCCGCCCTCCAGGCCCAGATCGCGCACAGGGAGAACCGCACGCCGCAGGGGATCAACCCGTCGCCCGGAGCCGGAGGCGGAGGCAACTCGACCGGCGGGGGCGAGGGTGGAGGCGGCAAGCCTTCCGCAGCCGGGGGCGATCCTTCGCCCTCGGCCTACCGGCGCGCGATCGACAACCTCGGCACGAGCAACGCCGACGCCGTGCCCCTTCCCCTGATCGTGCTCGCCTCGTTCGGCGCCCTCCTGCTCGTGCTCGCCGCCGCCTTGACCGTCACGAAGCGGCTACGCGCTCTCCGCGCCCGCCGCCGCTAGGCCAGCGCCTTCTCGGCCGTACGCTCCAGCGATAGCCGCCGGCCCTGCTCGCGCGCTCGCGTGAACACGGGCCCCTCCGCAGCCAACACGTGCTCGGAGTACTCGTCGCGGTGGCGCTCCCACTGGCCGAGCGGGCCGCGCTGCTCCTCAGCCTCGATCGCGCCCCAGATCAGGCCGGCCCTCAGAGCGTCGCCGCGGTCGGCAGCTGCCCAGGCAAGCATCGCGAGGGCGAGCACGGTCCCTCTGCGGTCGTCCAACGCCCGCGCGGCTGCCAGCGCCTGGCGGGCCGACCGCTCGCCCTCCTCGACGCGCCCGAGCCTGAGCTCGATCTCGGCGGCCGAAAGGTGCATGTTCCGGACCCACCACTCGAAGCCGACCTCGACCGCGAGTGCCCCGCTCTGCTCGTAGAAGGCGAGCGCCTCCTCCAGACGGCCCTCGGCCTCGGCGAGATGGCCCCTGGTCCCGATCGACTCCGCCTCCCCGCGCCGGTTGCCGCTCTTGCGGAAGAGCGCGAGGCTCTCCTGCAACGGCTCGCGCGCCAGCTCCGGCCTGCCCAGGGAGAGGCTGCCGATCGCCAGCCGGTGGAGGATGACGGCGGCGCCTTCCTCGTCGTCCGCTGCGCGGAAGAGCGCGAGGCTCTCCTCCATCAGCGGCTGCGCCCCCTCGTAGTCGCTCGAGACGAACCTACAGGCGGCGAGACAGCGCAGCGCCCGGGCGCGGAGAAGGGGAGGGACGTCGTCCGCCCGGGCCAGGAACGCCTCGAAGCGGCGAACGCCCTCGTACGGGTCGGCGATCACCCAGAACTGCTCCAGCGCAACCGCCAGCCGAAGCCCGAGCTCGATCCCGCCCGAGGCGAGCGCCCAGTCGATCGCGGCGCGAAGGTTGTCCTGGTCCGGGGGAACGAGCTCGTAGCGCTGGCCGTAGTTCCCTTCGGCCGAGAGGTCGGCCTCCTCGGCGAGGGCGAGAAAGAACGCGGCGTGCCCGCGCCGCCGCTCCTCGGCCTCGCCCGCCTCCTCGAGTCGCTCGAGCGCGTACTCGCGGATCGTCTCCAGGAGCGAGTGGCGCTCACCGTGGAAGCGCACCAGGCTCTTCTCGACCAGCGACTGCAGCACGTCGAGATCGGCGCCGGCAACGGACTCGGCCGCGTCGAGCGTGCAACCGCCGGCGAACACGCCGAGCCGCCGAAAGGCCTGCTGCTCGACCGCATCGAGGAGGTCGTAGCTCCAGCCGATCGTGGCGCGCAGGGTCCGCTGCCGCTCTGGCGCGTCGCGGGTTCCGCCGGTCAGGAGCGGAAGCGCGCGCTCCAGCCGCTCGAGCATCTGCGCGGTCGAGAGCACGCGCACCCGTGCCGCCGCGAGCTCGAGCGCAAGCGGCAGGTTGTCGACCCGGCGGCAGATCTCGAGGACGCGCTCGTCCGGCTCGAAGTCGCGGCGAACCACCCGCGCCCGGCTGAGGAAGAAGCCGACGCCCTCCTGCTCGACGAACGGCGGGACGGCGTACTCGTGCTCCGCCGCCAGGCGCAGCGGCTCGCGGCTGGTCGCGATCAGCTCGAGGTTCGGGCAGGCGGCGAGCAGCCCACCGAGCGCGGGCGCAGCGTCCAGCACCTGCTCGAGGTTGTCGAGCACGAGCAGCATCCGCCGGTCGCCGATGTGCGCGGCGAGGTCCCCCTGAGCGCCGACCACGGACGCGACCGACGGCAGCACGAGCTCGGCATCTCGCACCGCCTGCAGGCTGACCCACCAGACGCCGTGCTCATGCTCGTCGACCACCTCGGCCGCGGCCTGGACCGCGAGCCGGGTCTTGCCCGAGCCGCCCGCGCCGGTCAGCGTGACGAGGCGGATGCGCGGATTGCGCACGAGCACGAGCACCTCCGCGAACTCCTTCTCGCGGCCGGCGAACGGCGTCGGCTGCTCGGGCAGGTTCGACTGGTTGAGCGAGCGAAGCGGCGGAAACTCACCCTCGCCGAGCTGGTAGATCCGCTCCGGCGCCGTCAGGTCCTTGAGCCGGTGCTCCCCGAGATCAAGTAACACAGTGTTACTAGGATCCAGAAGCGCGGTGGTGGCCGAGGAGACCAGCACCTGCCCGCCGTGGCCGACTCCCGCGATCCGCGCGGCCCGGTGGACGTCGAGGCCGACGTACCCCTCGCCGGTCACGATCGGCTCGCCGGTGTGGACGCCCATCCGCACGCGGATCGGCCCCTCCACCAGCGCGGCCTGCGCGTCGCCGGCCGCCGCCAGCGCGTCGCCCGCGCGGGCGAAGGCGTAGAAGAAGGCGTCCCCCTGGGTGTCGACCTCCACCCCGCCGTGCCGCGCGAACGCCTCGCGCAGCTCCCGCCGGTGCTCGACCAGCGCATCCGCGTAGGCAGCGCCGAGCTCGTGCAGCAGCCTGGTCGATCCCTCGATGTCGGTGAAGAGGAAGGTGACGGTTCCGCCCGGAAGCTCGCGCATCAGGCGCCGGCGCTGGGCACCGCGGCGGGCTCCTCGTGGTGCTCGACCTCGATCCGCGGCAGCCACTCGAGCCAGCCCGGCAGGTACCAGTTCCACGAGCCGAGCAGCCGCATCGCCGCGGGGAGCAGCACCGAGCGGATGATCGTGGCGTCGATCAGCAGCGCGATCGCGATCCCGAAGCCCATCTGCTGGAACATGACCAGGTCGCCCCTGGCGAAGCCGCTGAAGACCGCGACGATGATCAGCGCCGCTCCGGTGATCAGCCGCGCGGTCGAGGCGACACCGTGTGTGACCGCGTCGTCGGTCGAGCCGGTCGCGTCGTAGCGCTCCTTGATCCGGCTGAGCAGGAACACCTGGTAGTCCATCGAGAGGCCGAACAGCACGGAGAACAGAAACAGCGGCACCCAGGCCTCGATCGCATGCACCCGCTGGAAGCCGAGCAGCCCGGCGCCGATGCCGTGGCGGAAGACGAGGATCACCAGCCCGTAGGCCGCCGTGATCGAGAGCAGGTTGAGCGCAATCGAGACCGCGGCGATCACGATCGAGCGGAAGACGACGGTCAGGATCACGAAGCTGAGCCCGAGCACGAACACGAAGACGATCGGCAGCCAGGTGTTCATGTCGTGGATGAAGTCGACGTTGTCGGCCGTGTCGCCGCCGACCACGACGCGCACGTCGGTGCCGCGGAAGGCTTGCGGGATCTCCTCCGAGCGCAGCCGCCGGACCGCATCGAGCGCGCGCTGGCCCGACCTGTCGCCCGCGACCAGGACGCCGATCGCCGCCACCCCTGGCGCGAAGCGCAGGTCGCTGCCGCCGCCGAAGACCGGGTCGCTCGCCAGCTCGGACCGCAGGCGCCGGATTCCCGCGCGCACCTGGGGCGAGCGCACGTTGC
>Ga0187776_10001893_pt1 | contig 10608 bp, 8 predicted proteins | sample 0216_BV02_MP12_2_FD_132426 | JGI IMG/M metagenome (GOLD analysis project Ga0187776, IMG submission 132426) | Tropical peat soil microbial communities from peatlands in Department of Meta, Colombia - 0216_BV02_MP12_20_MG | ecosystem: Environmental > Terrestrial > Soil > Wetlands > Peat | place...
GGGGCGTGACTTGCGAGAGATCGAGGGTGACGCGAGCAGCGTAGGCGGCGCCAGGATCGGGGCGGATAGGGTGCGCTCGCCAGGCCGCGAGGTCGTCTTCTGTAAATGGTGCGCGTCCTTCTTGTGCGAGTTGCCGCCGCCGCTGGTTGAGCCAGGCCAAGGTGATTTGATCGACTCGGAAGTACGCGACCAGTGCGCCCCACTCGGTGCTCATGTTGGCGATGGTCATGCGGGCGTCCATCGAAAGCGAGGAAAGTCCAGGACCGGTGAACTCAACCGCCGCGTTCAGCACCTCTTCCTGGTTGTAGAGGCCACAGAGGGTGATGATCACGTCCTTGCCGGTGACTTCGGGGGAAAGCTGGCCTTCAAGGATGACTTCGATTGAGCGCGGAATTTGCCACCAGAATTCCCCCGTGGCCCAGATGGCGGCGGCATCGGTGCGCACGACGGGTGTTCCGACTGCACCCAGCGCTCCATACATGTTGGCGTGCGAATCGGAAGCCACCACAAATGAGCCGGGCGTGACATAACCTCGCTCCACCATGATCTGATGGCCAATGCCTGAACCGGCGGGATAGAAGTCGATGCCGTGATAGCAGGCAAAGGCTTCGATGTCTTGATATTTTTTCTGATTCTCATCAGAGAGATTCTGGATATCGTGGTCGAGAGCAAATACTGGCTGGCGCGAGACAAAAATTCGCTGAGCTCCGATAGCTTTGAATTTCTTCATCACCGCCGCAGTGTTGTCGTGCGTCATAACGTGCCTGGGACGGATGGAGACAAAGTCGCCTGCGCGCAGCGGACGCCTGGGTCCTTCCGCCAGATAGGCCTGAGCAATTTTTTCTACGATGGTCTGAGGCATGGTGTCCTCGCTTATGCCTGGCGCCGCAGCTTCGCAGGAGTATCAGCGCAAGCGTCGGCGATGAGCAGTCTCATGAAATCCCGCACGCTTTCCTGCCTTTCGAGATTCCATATGGCCTCTTGGATTTTCTGTTGTGCGGGCCGGGTCATTACGGGATCGGCCAGCGCCTGGAATTTTTCTTCGATCTCGCTATCGCTCAGCGGATTGCGGGGATCGCCTTTGGGATAGTCGAGCTGCTTCTCGAATATTTTTCCACGACTGGTGCGGATAGTAACCTTCACTCGCTGCAATGCGGGAAATACTTTTTCTATTTCGGGATCGGCGACCACCTCGATTTTCTTGAGTTGAGCGCGGATTTGCGGATCGTTGATCTTCTCCATGGTGAATTGCAGCGGTGTTACCTGGCGATCGACCAAGGCTGCGGCGATGACATAGGGCAGGGAGTGGTCGGCAGTTTCTTTGGTGTGAGGATCGTACTTGCTGGCGTCGGCGAGGATGTCGGCGGCGCGGGCGAGCGAACGGATTTGAATCTTCTCGATTTCATCCGGCTTGAGGTCGTGCGTGCGCACCAGATCGAGCACTGCGGAAATCGGGGTGTGAGTGAGCGCTTCCGTGGGATACGCCTTCATGCCGCACTGCGTGATGCGCCAGGAATCGCCTAGGCCTTCGGTCAGCACGCCGAGTTTCCATTCCGGGCCGAAGCAGTGCGTGAGGCCTTCCTTGCCATCCATGACGTGCTCGGGCCCGGTGTAGCCGCGCTCGGCGAGCAGCGCGGCGAAGACTCCACTTTGGGTGGCCATTGGGTCCACCGTGTTTTTCATCATGGTGAGCTTGCCGGCAGTGACCGCCCCGAGCGTGGCGTGGCGGCTGGCGCTGATACCGATGGCGTGCTGAATCTTTTCCCAGCCGAGATGCAGCATGCGGCCAGCAACGATGGGTGCGACAAAAGCGGTGAGGGTGGCGTGATGCCAGCCGCGCTCGCGGATCCCGGGAAAAGCGCTTTCACAGAAGCGCTGTTCGAATTCGTGGCCGAGGACGAGGCCGACGATCAGCTCGCGCCCATCGGAGCCGGCGCGCTCGCAGCAGGCAAGGGCGGCGGGAAAGATGTCGGAGGGATGAGAGGGGTCCTGCTTCCAATAGATGTCGTTGTAGTCCATGCAGCGGATCATCAGGGCGTTGGCGAGGGAGGCGGAAACGGGATCCATCTGCTCGCCCAAGCCGATGACCGTGGATGTGCCGCGGCCTGCGATTTCTCGAAGGAGATCGAGCGCGATGCCGACGTCGTGTTGCTGGTAGCCGCCGAGAGCGCAGCCGAGCGAGTCGAGGAGGAAGCGCTTGGCCTGGTAGATGGCATCTTTAGAGAACTGCTCGAATTTCAGAGCTGCCGCCCATTGCGAGATAGGGACAGTGATGGGTGATCCGCCGGTCATAGCTTCTTCGTGTTCTCCAGGTTTTTGAATGGCAAGTAGGCCATGAAATCCGCGTGATGAACGATGAGCGCTTCGGTCGTGCGCCTCACCAGGTCGCCCTCGGCGGCGTGGCTGGCGATGATGTGGCAGACGGCGTCAGGAATGCCGCACTCCATGGCGAGCGCCACGCCAGTAAAAGGATGACGCAAGTACTCACCACGCCGGCTCTGACGGGTCTTGCCATTCACGTTTTCGTATTCCAGCAACTTGCCCACGTCGGCCAGAATGGCGCCGGCGATGACGGTGTCCATGTCGATCGCGAGTGCATTCCCCATAAATTCGCGCATCGACTCGGCTGATTTGCGGGCGATGTGCACCACGCAACGCTTGTGCTCCATAAAAGTGGTGGGGCAGTTGGGGACAAGTAGCGTGAAGGGGATGCGGCTGAGGTCTTCGGGCTTGAGCGGGCTGAGTTCGAAGGCCCGGACCCAAGTGCGGGCAACGCGCTCGCGTAGATCTTGGTCGCCAATCCAGTCCAGCTCCGGCCAGAGTTGCTTTACCGCATCGAGCATGGGGAGAGTGGGCATGGCGCTCCTTTAATCCGTGTGCCGTTCCTGACGGGGCTCGGAATTCATTCCGCCGGGAACCCGCCACTTACTTGCCAGGCTATGCTGTGTCGGGTCTATGGGATCTGCACCATGATAGATCCTTCGACTCGGACAGGCGGACCGATGGGATCGCATCTCCCACACAAGCCTGCCCTTTCCTCGGTCAGGATGACAGCTCATTACATCTTCGGGAAGCGAAATGCATAGATGCTTCGCTTCGCGACAAAAGAGCCGGGGCCCTGTGACCCCGGCTTTTGAGCTGGGCCCGCACCGCTCGGCCCAGGTTCAGGCGGCGAGGTGGTGCAGGACTTGCTCGGGTGCCCGCCAAGAGCGGACAACTCTTCGTGCTACTGCCTCTCGTGTTAGTTCTTCTCCTGTTTACTTCTTCTCGTGCTACTTCTTCCGCGAGACCACCACCGGGCCTCTGGGTCTCGGCCTGTGGCCGTTCACGCTCAGCATTTCTTCGGCTTCGATCTTGTCCACATCCATAACGTAGGGCACACCGCTGATGCGGGCAGCATCGAGGGTGAGCGCGGCGATGTCGGTGCGATCGATGAATGGGAGCGAGAACTTCCGCGCACCTGCCATGAGCTGGCGCAGTCCCTGCGCCAGCCGGGCGAAGTAGGTGTAGACCCCAATGGCGCCCACCGGCAGCTTGGCAAAACGGTCGCCGAGCTTGTGACGCAGTTCGGGAGCCGTTACAAAGATTTCATCTACCGTCATGCCGAAACGCTGGATGTAGATGGGCAGGCTCTGGTCTTCGATGGCCTTGCCGATGGTCTTGGCGACCATGGCGGCGGCCAGCGGAGAACGGGCCATGCCGATCATCTTCACGTAAGGCGCAGCCAGGGCGAAGCCTTTGAACATCTGATCTTCGAAGGTGAAGCCGCCGGCCAGGGCGAGGGGCGGAATGTAAGCCCGCTTCATTGCCAGCTTGTCGCAGTACTGGCGCAGCAGCGACCACAGCTCGATTCCGGGGATGCCCCACTCGTTCATCATGCGCCACGGACTCATGCCGGTACCGCCGCCGGCGGCATCGACGGTGAGCAGATCGAGCTCGGCCAGCGAGGCGTATCTCACGGCCCGAGCCAGATCCACAGGACGATAAGCGCCCGTCTTCAACGTGATCCACTTCGCGCCGCATTTGCGCAGTTCTTCAACGCGCTTGAGGAAGTTGTCTTCCGTGACCATGCCCACGCGGGAGTGGCGCTCGAACTCGTGGAAGCTGCCGCGCTTGAAGGCTTCAATCACGGTGGGATTGGAAGGATCGGGCAGAACCACGTAGCCGCGGCGCTGCAGTTCCTGGGCCTTATTGAGATCGCGGATTTTAACTTCACCGCCGATGTCCTTCGCGCCCTGTCCCCACTTGAGCTCGACCGCCTTGAGGCCTAGCTTCTTGATCGCCCACTCCTGGACCCCGAGCTTGGTGTCTTCCACGTTGGCTTGCAGAATGACTTCCCCGTAGCCTTCCTGTTGCCACTCGCGATAGGCGTTGACGCGGAATTCAAGCTCGGGGCAGGAGAGGAGCCGCCCCTGGTCAAAGCGGGATTCCATGTCCATGCCGGCGACGTTTTCGCCGATCCACAGAGGAATGCCCGAGAGGGCGGCGCCGGCCGCCAGTCCGGCCCAGTTGTTCTTCGCGACGTTGGTCGAACCCATGGCTGCGATTTCGATGGGCAGCTTGCAGCGGATGCCGGGGTCTTTCCCGAACTTCACTTCCAGATCGACCTTGGGGAACAGCGCTTTGTCGCTGTCTTCCTCGATGCCCCACGCCCCCGCGCAACGTCCGAGGATGGTGAAGTGCGACAGATCGACGGGATAGTCCTTCTGCGAGGCGGCGGTAATGATGCCGAAGGGCTGCGGGTAGATCATCTCCGCACCACGGTAGGCGGACTTGCCGATTTCGCACATCCCGATACAGCCGTCCACGCAGGTGGTGCACATTCCGCTGAAGGGGCTGATGGAATCCTCGGTGCGATTCTTGGTCAGCGTGGCCGCGGAAGAATTCAAATGCGAGTAGGTCGTCATTGCATTCTCCTAATTTTTCACCGCCCGAACTTTCAGTCCAACCTCGGGACGGAGAGGTCCGGCCAGCTCGCAAGCGTGGCACGGTTCGAGGAAACACATTGCGTCCGAGTAGCTCTGGAAGCAGACGGGCGCAAAATTCAAACAACCGCTGCACAAAGTCGTGGTGGCCGTAGAGCCCTGGCAACGCTGCTCACAAACCGGGCAGATGTAGAGGCAGGCCCCGCACTGGCGGCAGCGTTCGCTGGTCATGTCGAAGGGGCGCGCCACATGGCGGCGCTCGCCGCGGCCTGCGAAACCGATAGCTCCAGCCATCATCTGCTGCTGGCACATGCGGACGCAGAGGCCGCACTGGATGCAGTGTTCGTTCTTGGCTTCGAAGCGGCATTCGCGCACACCTGCAGCCGACGCCAGATCCTGAATCCGCTTCGAGCTGGGGCAGGTGGCGACGTAGAGCTCCAGGAGCAAACGGCGCGCTTTCTGCACCCGCTTGGAGTGCGTGTGGATGACCATGCCGTCTTCTGCGGGAAGCGAACAACTGCTCAGCAGGCGGCTGCGCCGGTTGGCGCCATTTTTCCCGGAGACCTCGACCAGGCAGAGGCGGCAGGCTCCCGCCGGGATCAAGCCGTCGTCGTGACAGAGCGTGGGAATGGGAATGCCGAGGAAACGCGCTGCCTCCAGCACGCTGGTACCGCGTTCCACTTCGATCGGAATGCCGTTGATCGTGATCTTGGGCACAGGACGCTCCTCAGGAAACCAGCACAGCTTTGGGTTGACACACTTCCAGACACGCGCCGCACTTAGTGCACTTGGCGCTGTTGATCTGATGAGGTTGATCTTTCTCCCCCAGAATTGCCTGCCCGGCGCAGACCTTCACGCAGGCGCCGCAACCATTGCACAGCGTGGGATCAATCTCGTAGATGATCAGCTTGCGGCAAACCTTGGCGGGGCAGGTTTCATTGCGAATGTGCTCAAGATACTCGTTGCGGAAGTAGCGCAGCGTGGTGAGCACGGGATTGGCGGCGGTCTGACCGAGGCCGCAAAGCGAGGTCTCGCGCATCATCCAGCCAAGATCCTCGAGGCGTTCGAGATCGCTGTCCGTGCCGCGGCCTTCGCATATGCCAGTCAGGATGTTATGCATCTGCTGCGTGCCTTCGCGGCAGGGGAAGCACTGGCCGCAGGACTCGTCGGCGAGAAATTCCATGAAGTAGCGGGCAACATCCACCATGCAGGTGGTCTCATCCATCACCACCATGCCGCCAGAGCCCATCATGGACCCGGCCTTGGTGAGCTGCTCGTAGTCCACGGGGAGATCGATGAGGTCGGCGGGAATGCAGCCGCCGGAGGGCCCGCCGATCTGGATGGCTTTGAGCTGCTTGCCGTCAGGGATACCCCCCCCGATGTCGTAGATCATTTCGCGCAGGGAGATGCCCATGGGGACTTCCACCAGGCCGGTGTTGTTGATCTTGCCGACGAGCGAGAAGACCATCGTGCCTTTGCTCTTCTCGGTGCCGATCGAGGCATACCAGTCCGCGCCGCGATTGATAATCACCGGAACGCTGGCCCAGGTCTTGACGTTGTTGATGACGGTGGGTTTGCGCCATAGACCTTGTTGCGCGGGATATGGAGGACGGGGATGCGGTTCGCCCACGCGGCCTTCGACGGAGGCGATCAGTGCTGTCTCTTCGCCGCAGACGAATGCGCCCGCGCCTTGCACAATCTGGATGCGGAAGCTGTGGCCGCTGCCGAGGATGTTGTCGCCGAGAATCCCCGATTGCTCCGCCTGACCGATAGCAACTCCCAGGTGCTCGACCGCGAGCGGATATTCGGCGCGAACGTACACGTAGCCTTCCTTGGCGCCAATGGCGAATGAGCCGATGATCATGCCTTCGATGACGCTGTGAGGATTGCCTTCGAGGAGGCTGCGATCCATGAACGCGCCGGGATCGCCTTCGTCGGCGTTGCAGATCAGGTAGCACTCGCCGCCTTTGGTTTGGGCGTACTTGCGGCAGATCGACCACTTCACGCCGGTGGGAAATCCAGCGCCACCGCGGCCGCGCAGGCCGGAGCGGGTTACGTTCTCAATCACCTGCTCGGGTTGAAATTCGGAAAGAACCTTCGCCAGGCCGCAGTAGCCGCCGACGGCAATGTAGTCTTCGATGGCCTGGGGATCGATGCGTCCGTTGTTGCCGAAGAGAATACGCTTCTGGCGCGCGTAGAACGGGACTTCATCTTCTTTCTGCACGCGCTGGCCGGTGACGGGATCCTTGTAGAGCAGCTTCTCGACCGCGCCTTTGCCGTCGCGCACGCTGCGCACGATCTCGGCCGCGTTGGCGGTGGTGACGCGGTTATAGAAGGTGCCGTCGGGCCAGATGATCATCAGCGGCCCGCGCTCGCAGAACCCGTGGCATCCGGTGCTCTTGAGTTCGATTTCGTCATCCACCTTCTGCTTGCGGATTTCCTTGCGTAGGGCATCGAGAACGTCGTGAGCGCCAGCGGCCGTGCAGCCACTGCCGGCACAGACGGTGAGGCAGGGGCGATGGCTGGCGCGGCTGGACAGGAAGGCCCGGTATTCCTCTAATTGTTGAACCGAATTCAGCCTTGGCATCGTCTCTTCTCTCTTCTATTTGTGCGCCGGCACCGCATTTGCCGTTTCGGGCCTGGCTGCATATTTTCGGATCATACCTTTCACCTTCGGCTGGCTCATGTTCGGATGAGTGTGATCGTCAACCCGAACCACTGGCGCCAGGCCGCAGCAGCCGACGCAGCGGACTGTCCGCAGAGTGAACTGGGCGTCGGGAGTGGTGCCCAGCTTGGGCAGCTTCAGGTCGGTGAGCAGCCGGTCGAGCACCTTGGGCGCGCCGCGAACATGGCAGGCCGTCCCCATGCACACCTGCACCACGTGCCTGCCCACCGGCTCCAGGCTGAAGCAGTTGTAGAAGGTGGCGACGTGGTAAATCTCGGGGAGCGGAATTTCCAGTTGTTGGGAGATGCGCCTTAAGGTGGGCTGGGGCAGGTAGCGGTGAGTCCTTTGGACTTCCTGCAGGACGGCTATCAGGCTCGACCTGCGCTTTCCGAATTGGGTTAAGAGCTCTTTGACCTCATCGGTCTCCGTTACAGGCATGATTTTTGGCCTCCCCTGACGCCGAAAGTTCATTCCTTGGGGCTTCTCCGCCACAGAAAATGAGTCAGGTTCCAGGTATTGACCTCGTGCTTGAAATCGGGCTTGGAAGTTTCGCTGGAAACTTCCGAGGTGCGCTCGGCTTCGACCACATTGGTGAGAAAACTGATGACCTTGCGGCCAAAGTCCTTCTCCTGCAGGCGATCGTAAAGGGCCTGCTTTTCCATCTCGCCACGGCCTTCGCAGAGCGGGCACTTTACGATTTCCGAGGGCGATGACTTCCCGGTATCACTCATCACAACCCCCTGTGCGGGCGATTCCCCTTTGAGCCTGACTCAGTGGGGATAGGCCCGCAGACAACTGCGATTACAGGCCTGAGCGCGGTTTGCTGCAGTGACTGGAATCACCCAGAGGGGTGAGGGCCGTAACCGGGGAGATGTGCTGGTCACATGGGGGTGAGAGGGGGGTCACAGAGGAAGCAGCAATTAGTAATTATTCAGCAGTTAGGCAAACGGATGAGATGCTGGGCGGGGCGTTCGGGGTAATGAGTGTAATTACTTTCGTCAGTTACCAGTAAGCCGGCACAGTTATCTAGTACAGAGTCGCTGTCGGGTCATGTTCAATCGAAGGTCCAGCGTGTGGCGGTCTTGGGGAAGGTCTTTTCGATAAGGCCGAAGACGCGTTGTGGGCGGACGCGGTAGAGAGGCTCGGAGCCGTCGCCTCCGCTCATCTTGTACTTGCGGAGGGAGAGCGGTTCCAGTTTTCGTCGCGCGTCAGCGTCGGTGACTAACTCGGCTAATCCTTCCAACACCACCGCCTCAGCGGCGTTCTGTGTACCTACAATGCAGTTTGGATTATTGGCCAGATTGCGCGCCTTTTGAGTCTTGCTGCCTGTGCCGAACCAGAACGCGCCTTCGAACCAGAGGCCCCAGATGATCATGGCGTGGGGGCGGCCGTCCGCTCGCACCGTGATGATCCAGTATTCGCGCGACTTCGCCAGCCTGTCCTCCGCCCACTTCCAGGGCAGCATGCCGGCCTTACTTTTGGAAATGCCATAGCCGGGGATGTGGGGTCGCTCAGTTCGCGGGATTCCCGGATTCGGCTTTGCCTTGGACATCGTGACCTCCGGCAGGAAGTCTACCCGTCGTGCAAAGCTGGCGTCGAGGCTGCGCCTCGGCGTGAATGGACGGGGACGTCCGTTCCTACGTGTTCTAGTCTCCCACCCTCCGTCAAGAGAGGGCGGAAAAGTGGGGCCACTGGCGAAAAGGGTCCACCGCAGCTATGAAGCTACCCACCCTGGCCAAAGAACGGCTAGAGTGGGGCACCCTCAGGTCCTTTACTCCACGGTAACGGATTTCACAAGGTTGCGGGGACGATCGACGTCGAGGCCCCGTTGCACAGCAACGTGATACGCAAGCAGCTGCATGGGCACGATCTCGAGGATCGGTGAGACCAGTTCCGGGGCTTCGGGCACGTCGATCACATGGTGCGCGGCCTGGCGGATGCGGTCGTCGCCTGCGGTGGCGATGGCGATCACGCGTCCGCCGCGCTTCTTAACTTCAGCCAGGCTGGCCAGGTTTCGCTCCCAGCGCGACATGGAGAGGGGATCGCGGGTGTCGCGAGTGGCGATTCCCACCAGCGGCAGGGTTTCGTCGATCAGCGCGTAGGGGCCGTGCTTGATCTCGCCTGCGGGGTAGCCCTCGGCGTGAATGTAGGAAACCTCCTTGAGCTTAAGCGCGCCGTCGAGCGCGATGGGATAGTGAATGCCGCGCCCGATAAAGAGAAAATCCTCGACCTTGTGGTATTGTTCGGCCAGCTCTCGGCACTGGGAGTTGCGGCCGAGAACGGTCTCGATTTTTTCAGGGATCTGCAGCAGCTCGTCGATGAGCGCTTTGGCGCGATCCTGCTTGAGAGTAGCGCGCACCTCCCCAAGGTAGACGGCGAACAGGTACAGCGCAGCCAGCTGCGCGGTGAACGCCTTGGTGGAGGCGATGCTGATCTCCGGACCGGCGAGGGTGTGGATCACGCCGTCGGCCTCGCGCGCGATGGTGGAGTCGAGGACGTTGCTGATGGCCAGCGTGCGTGCGCCGCGTTCTTTGGCTTTGCGCAGCGCGCCGAGGGTGTCGGCGGTCTCGCCGGATTGGGTTATGACAATGACCAGCTCTTGCGGTCCGGTGATGGGGTTGCCGTATTCGAACTCGCTGGCGTGCTCGACTTCGACTGGTATGTCAGCTAGCTCCTGGATCATGTAGCGGCCGGCCATTCCGGCGTGACGGCTGGTGCCTGACGCGGCGACCACAATCTTGTTCAGCGCAGAAAAGTCTTCGCGGCTAACGCGTATGTCTCCCAGAGTGACGAGGCTGTTTTTTTCCGAGACGCGGCCCAGCACGGTTTCGCGCACGGCGCGCGGCTGCTCGAAGATTTCCTTGATCATGTAGTGGGCGAATCCGCTCTTGTCAGGCATAGGTTCGTCCTTTGGGCACGGAAACTTGGGCGCGGTGTGGGGTGACTGGGCTAATTCTGATACTAAAACGGGGGTAGGTGGCAAGTTTTTGGAGAGCAGGCGGCATTCAGCAGTCAGAA
>Ga0187776_10001894_pt1 | contig 10604 bp, 10 predicted proteins | sample 0216_BV02_MP12_2_FD_132426 | JGI IMG/M metagenome (GOLD analysis project Ga0187776, IMG submission 132426) | Tropical peat soil microbial communities from peatlands in Department of Meta, Colombia - 0216_BV02_MP12_20_MG | ecosystem: Environmental > Terrestrial > Soil > Wetlands > Peat | place...
AGGGGCCCGTGAAGAGTCCGAGCTACGCCTTGGTTGAACATTAGGAATTCCCAAGCTTATACTTCTATCATTTTGATTTTTATCGGCTGGAGCGCTCGGACGAATGGGACAGTGCGGGCTTCGCCGAGTACTTCCGTCACGATTCGGTGGCCGTGATCGAATGGCCCGAGCGGGTGGCCGCGCGGCTGCCGGAGATCGACGTCGCCCTGAGGCTCTCGTTCGCCAAGCCGGGGCGCGTGCTGGAGCTCCACGCCTGCACGGCGGCGGGTGAGTCATGTCTGGACGCGTTGGCCGAGAACCGTTGACCCGAATCCGCCTGGAGCGTCGGCGGGTGTGCTCGTGGCTGCTCCTGCCGGCGCTGCAATGGGTCGTGCCGGCGCACGCCCAGCCGGTCTCGTCGGCATCGGCCCGCCTGTGGCCGGCGCAGGAATACACGCGGCTGATCGTCGAGTCGCCCGCCTCGCTGACGTACCGCCTGCTCGCGATGAAGCATCCCGAGCGTCTCGTGCTCGATCTCGAAAGCGTCGAGCTCAACGCGGCGATCATGGAGTTGCCGCGGCATGTCGTGCCTGGCGATCCGTACGTCGAAGCCATCCGCGTGTCGCAGTTCCGGCCCGGAGTGGTGCGCATCGTGCTGGATCTCAAGACGGAGGTGAACCCGCAGCTCTTCGGCCTTGCCCCGGTGAGCGACTACGGGTACCGCGTCGTTCTGGACCTCTATCCGCTGACACCTCCGGACCCGCTCATGACGTTGCTCGAGGATACGGAGCGCGCGGAACGTGAGCGTGCCTCCGCGCCCGAGGCCTCGCCGCCGGAGCCCGAGAGCGCGAAGCCGTCCGACGAAGGCAGGCCGAAGGCGCGGCGAGGGCGGCGCACGATCATCGTCGCCGTCGATCCCGGCCACGGCGGCGAGGATCCCGGCGCCATCGGCCCGCGCGGAACCTGCGAGAAGACCGTCGCCCTGGCGATCGCGCGCAAGCTCAAGTCCGCCCTGGACGCCGAGCCGGCCATGCGCGTGATGCTCACGCGCGACGACGACTACTTCGTCCCGCTGGCGAGCCGCGTCGACAAGGCGCGTCGCGTGCAGGCGGACTTGTTCATCTCCATCCATGCCGACGCTTTCACCACGCCGAGCGCGCGCGGCTCGTCGGTGTTCGCGCTCTCCGAGCATGGCGCCACCAGCGCCGCCGCGCGGTGGCTGGCCCAGAACGAGAACCAGGCCGATCTCATCGGCGGCGTGAATCTGGATGTCCACGACCCGATGCTGGCGCGCACGCTCCTCGATCTGTCGCAGACGGCGCAGATCAGCGATTCGTTGCGCGTCGGCCGCTCGGTGCTCGATGGCATCGGCGCCGTCAACCCGCTGCACAGGGGCGTCGTCGAGCAGGCAGGCTTCGCCGTGCTCAAGGCGCCGGACATCCCGTCGATCCTCGTCGAGACCGCGTTCATTTCCAATCCCGAGGAGGAGCAGAAGCTGCGCAGCGAAGCCCACCAGCGCCGGCTCGCCGAATCGATCCGTGTCGGGGTGAGACGGTACTTCGCCCAGAATCCGCCGCTGTCGCGAACCCGGGCCGGCTAAAGGTCACGGCGCGGGACGATGGTTCGTTTCTTTGTGGGTTTCCTGCTCCTGCAGGCGGCGCTCTTCGGGGCCGAGCTGACCCCTTGGGCGCAGCACTGGTTCGTGGCGCCCTGGACGAACGCACTGGCCGCGATCAGCGCCGACATCGTCAAGTTGTTCGATTCGCAGGTGTTCGCCGAAGGCAAGATCCTGCAGAGCCAGCGCAACGGCTTCGCGGTTTCGATCGAGGCCGGGTGCAACGGGGTCGAGGCCACCATCGTGCTCGTGGCCGCCATGCTGGCGTTTCCGGCGTCGTGGCAGCGCAAGGTGGCGGGCCTCGCCGCCGGCATCGTCGCCGTGCAGGGCCTCAACGTCATCCGGGTCATTAGCCTGTTCTATCTCGGCCAGTGGAGCGCGCCCGCGTTCGAGTTCGCGCACCAGTACGTCTGGCAGGCGCTCATCATGCTCGACGTGCTCGTCATATGGCTGCTGTGGGTGCGCACGCTGCCGCGTGGCGGCGTTGCTGCGGCGCCGGCGTGAAGCGGGCAGGCGGCGCGATGCGCGAGCTCTCGCTCGGCGGCTTCGTGCTTCGCGTCGCAGCATGGCTGCCGCCGGCGTTTCTGGTGTGGTACGCCGCGGCGACGATCTTCGCCTGGCCCATCGCGCTCCTGACCGAAGCCGTCGCGCGGCTCGCCTTCGGCGATCTCGTCGGCAAGGTCGAGCAGCACGGCCACATCGTCACGATCGTGTCGACCCTCAAGGCGGGCGCCGCCACCACCGGGAATCCCGTGGAAGGCGTCGTCTCGGTCGGTCTCAACACGCTGCTCTACAGCTTCGGCTATCCGATGCTGGCCGCGCTGACGCTCGCGGCCCGCCAGCCGCGCGCTTGGCGCACGCTCCTGGTCGGCTATTTCGCACTCGCGCCGTTCGTGACCTGGGGCATCGTGGCCGAATTCCTCAAGCACGTGGCGTTCGACACTCCGGCATCGGTCGCTTCCCAGGCCGGATTCGGCGCGACCGAGCGCGAGCTCATTGCCTTCGCCTATCAGTTCGGCGTGCTCATCCTGCCGACGGTGGCGCCCGCGGTGTTCTGGGTGCTCACCCACCGCGGCTTCCTCGAGCGCTTCGCCGCCGCGCGCCGACCGGTCGCGGGCCTTCAATAACCCGAACTTCCCACGCTGTGCCCGGCGCGCTCGAGAGCCTCGATCGCAGCGCTGCGCTGCGCGTCGGGAATGAGCACGTAGTCGGTGTCGTAGGTGGCGAGCGCGAACACCGAAACGTGCGCCGCCGCCAGCGGGGTGGTGACGCTCGCGAGAATCCCGGTCTGATCGAGCGGGAGCGGACCGGCGAAGCGCAGTGCTCTCCACCCTCGGCTCGCCACGACGCCCGAGGGCACGCAGTGCTCGCTGCACACGATCGACAGCTCATCGGGCGTGCGGGTCATCGACCACCACGACGAGGAAGTCGCCCAGTCGGGCACCGGCGCCTGCGGGTCGAGCCGGCAGATGGCGATTTCCTGCGGCAGCAGCGTGAGCGCGAGGCCGCGGGCCATCAGCCGCTGGCGGGACCGAGCTTGCGCGCGCGCTCGCGTTCGCGCAGCACGCGGCGCTGCACCTTGCCGGTGGTCGTCATCGGCAGCGTGGCGATGAACTCGATCTCCTTCGGATATTCGTACGGCGCGAGGAAGGCCTTCACGTGGCGCTGGATGTCCTCCTCGAGCGCGGGCGCGGGCTCGTGACCCGCCGCCAGCACGATGAACGCCTTGACGACGTTGCCCCGTGTCTCGTCCGGGCTTGGAACGACGGCGGCATTGGCCACCGCGGGGTGCTTCACCAGGCAATTCTCGATTTCGGTCGGGCCGATTCGGTAGCCTGCCGCCTTGAACATGTCGTCGGACCGCCCCTGGTACCAGAGATGCCCATCGTCGTCGCGTGTCGCGAGATCGCCCGTGCGGCACCAGTCGCCCGTGAACTTCTTCGCCGTGGCTTCCGGGTTCTTGAAGTATTCGAGGAAGAAGACGGGATCCGGAGTGCCGTCGGAGCCGATGCGGTGCACGGCCACTTCCCCCAGCTCGCCGGCCGGGACTTCGTCGCCGGCGTCGTCGATCACGACGATGCGATGCCCCGGATACGGCCGGCCCATCGAACCGGGCTTGGCCGGCCACAGCGTGTGCGAGTTGCCGACGATGTAGTTCATCTCCGTCTGGCCGAACATCTCGTTGATCGTCACGCCGAGCGCTTCCTGCGCCCAGGCGAAGACCGTCGTGCCGACCGCTTCGCCCGCGCTCATGATGCTGCGCAGGCTGACCGCGTAGCGCGAGCGCGGCTGCGGCACCGCCTTCATCATCATCTTGAGCGCGGTGGGGAAGAGGAACGTGTTGCGCACGCGGTACTTCGCCATGAGCGCCAGCGCGCGCTCGGGATCGAAGCGGCCGCGAAAGCCGAGGATCGGACGGCCGAAGTAGAGCGTGGGCAGCAGCGCGTCCATGAGCCCGCCGGTCCAGGCCCAATCGGCGGGCGACCAGAAAAGATCCGCTTCCTGCGGAAAGACATCGTGTGAATAGATGAAGCCCGGGAGGTTGCCGAGCAGGCATCGCTGCGGCATCAGCGCGCCCTTCGGCGGCCCCGTCGTGCCGCTGGTGTAGATCAGCAACGCCGGGTCCGCGGCTGCGGTCGCCACCGGCGTGAAGACGTCGGACGCGCAGGCGAGCAGCGCTGTCCAGTCCCCGGTCCACGATTCGCGCGCGCCGGCCACGCCGATCACCAGCGACACGCCGGGCAGCGCGCGCACGATCGGAGCGAGATTGGGCAACGACGCCGGATCGCACAAGACGACCTTCGCCTCCGAATTGGCGAGCCGGTACTCGAGCGCGTCGGGCCCGAACAGAAACGACAGCGGCACGCTGACCGCTCCGAGCTGGTAGCAGGCCACGTGCGCGATCGCCGTCTCCGGCCGCTGAGGCAGGATGATCGCCACCTTGTCGCCGCGCGCGACGCCGCGGGCCCGCAGGACATTCGACAGGCGGTTGGCCTCGCGCTGCAGCTCGCCGAAGCTATAGCGCGCGGTCGCGCCGTCCTCGTCTTCCCAGAGCAGCGCGAGCCGGTCCGGAACGGACGCATGGCGCCCGCAGACCGCGCGCGCGATGTTGAAGTCCGGAGGCACGCTCCAGCGGTGCGCGGCGCAGATCTCGCGATAGCGATCGATCGTCATCGTTGCGAACGCTGCCGATGTTGCTACCGCGCGGGCGCCGCGCTCGGCGTGCTCGCCGCGGGCAGCGGCTCGAGCGTCGCCCAGACCCAGTCGGGCTGCTGCTCGAGCAGGCGACCGAAGGCGATGCGCTGCAGGGACTGTCCGGCGCTCATCTGCAGGCGCTTGCCGGGTTGATACTCGCCCGGCGGCACGACGAGGGTCTGAACCGGGGCCTCGCCGTCGCGTTTCTTGAGCGAGAGGAACAGGCCGTTGAAGCGCCGGTTCGCGGCCGTCGTGGGTTCGCCGTTGACCGAGTAATCCGCCTCGCCGCGCTTGATCTCCGAGAGCTCCACGCCCAGCAGGTCATGGGCGATGACCTGCAGGCCGATCTCGGCGCGCTCGGTCGTGAGCCGCTTCATCCGGCGCACGATGCCGACGGTCCATCGGCCGTCCTTCTGCGCCATCGGGCGGATGGCGGCCAGCGTTCCAAGCGTGACCACGTTGATCATGCGCATCGGAGCGATCAGCCGGAAGCCGGTCTGCGACACGTCGCGGACCTCCCAGGATCCGCCCGGCGCGGCGTAGTTGGCGAGCCGCCGCTGGGTCATCTCCGTCGCCCGCGCGGCTTCGGTGCGCATGCGACCGAAGGTGGCAATCTCCACCGTGTCCCCGAAGGTGCTTGGCCCGCGCTTGCGCTCGACGATCGAGGCGGTCATGTCCGCGTCGCACAGGAATCCCGCAATCTTGGCGAAGCCGATGATCGCGTCGACGCTGCCGTCGGCCGTCGTCCGTTCGCCGCGGCGGGCGAACGGCCTGAACTCGGGGTCGACCTGCGAGGCGAGCTTGGCGAGCAGGTTGAGCTGGTCGGCGCGCCGCGGCGTGCGCTCGGAGAGCGGGCTCGCGCGAACCTTCTGCTCGAGCATCACCACGTTCTGCATGAGCAATGCGTGAAGAGGTCGGGTGTCGAGGAACAGCACCCGGCCCTCGAGCGGATCGGGCGTGCGGCGCTTGAGCCCCGCACGCGAGCTCAGATCGACGTAGAACGTGGTGGTGCCCGACGGTTCGAGATTGAGCCGCAGCGGCACGCACCATTCCGGCAGCTGTTCGGCGACCCATTCCAGGTGGCGCGGCGTGAGATTCCCCGAATTCATGAGCTGCAGCGCCAGCACGCGCACGTACTCGTGCTCGATGGTGGTCACGCCACCTTCCGGCAGGACGGCGAGCGGCCGCCTCTCGATCTGCGCCGAGCACGCCATCTGGAAGAGCGCGTGCAGGTCGGCCCACTTCGCCGGGATCCACTGCTCGTAGCGGAACAGCCGGATCTTCGCGTCGAGACCCTGATGGATGATCTGGCGCACGACGAGCTGCGGGAGCAGCGCCTGCCACTTGTTGCTCTGAGCATGCGCGCTCACCTCGCGGGCGAACGCCTGATAGCAGAGCAGGAAGCCCTGGGTCAGGTCGAACAGCGCCTGCCAGAGCTGGTTCTCGATCTTGCTCGAGCGGCTGCCGTGCTCGAGATACTGGCTGGTGAGGCTCCTGCGCAGCGGCTCCGTGAGCAGATCGCCCTGGAACACCGCCTCGAGGCGCTCGGGCGTGCGGCGCGCGTCGCGCGCACCGGCCTTGCCGAGCTCCGCGAGCACGGCGGCATGCAGCGCCAGCGGGTCGTTGGCCGGGAAGGCCGCGAGCCAGCGCTCGACCGCCTTCGGGTCCGAGAAAGGATCCTTGGTCGTCTTGCCGAAGCCGAACATCGATAGCGCGCCCCTGAAGCCGGCACGCTGCTTGCACAGCACCCGTCGTCATCTGCATCGTGACCGGGTACGGAAGGCCAATCGCGCCGGAAGTCCTTGTTCCGAAAGACGGATGATGGGCCAAACCTCCCGTCGGGGCAATACGGATGAGCGAACGGGCGAGGTGACTGACGTGCCGCGGCGAGAGTTGCCGCAAATGAGGTGGCTGAATCCGACAACCGAAATCTCTATACTTGTGATACACAGAATAGGAAGGGAGTCATGGGTATCCTGATCAAAGCGCCGACTCGCCGGCGCGATGCCGGCACGCCGGTCATCCCGACTACAGTCACCACGGACAACCGGTCGGCGCTGCACATCCGCGAAGTCGTCCGCATCACCGGGCTGCGGCGCGAGCAGCTCTACATGTGGCAGCGCCGCTACGGCTTCCCCAATCCGTCGCGCGACGCCTTCGGCGATCGAGTGTATCCGCCCGATCAGGTCGCGCGGCTGAAGCTCATCAAGCAGCTGCTCTCCGAAGGTTGGCGCGCGGGGGCCGTCGTGCCGCTCGCCGACTCCGCGCTGCAATCGATGCTCGGCATCGCCATCGAGGACCCGGAGCCGCTGCCGGCGGAGATCGAAACGGCGGTGAAGCTGCTGGCCGAGCACCGCGTCGGCGAGCTGCAGAATCATCTTTCGAAGCTCCTCGTGGGTCAGGGGCTGCGCAGATTCCTCGAGAAGACGCTCATTCCGCTCAACGAGGCGGTGCACGAGCGCGTCGTCCGCGGCGAGATGCAGAACTTCCAGGAATTGCGCTTCGCCGATCTGGCGCAGCGGCTGCTGCGCGACGTCACGCGGCTGGTGCGTCCGACGCGGGACGCGCGCCAGATCCTCCTCGCGACGCCGCCCAACGATCCCAATCAGCTGGGGCTCGCGATCCTCGAGTTGCTGCTCTTCACCGAGGGCGTCAATTGCCTGACGCTCGGCGCGGGCGTGCCGGCGCAGGAGATCGGCGGCGCGGCGCGTGCCTACAAGGTGAGCGTGGCGATCCTGCTGTTCGATCGCGGCATTTCGGGCAAGATCGCCGGGCAGGAAATCCGCTGGCTGCGCAGCGAATTGCCGGAGGATTTGCCGCTGATCGTGAGCGGCCGCGCGGTCAACCTGCTCGCCAAGCCGATCGCCAACGTCCGGACCGCCGCCGACTTCAGCTCGGTCATGGCGACGATGCGCGAGCTGGGCGTCGTGGCCGCGGGCAACGGCACCGCGGCGGCGCAGCGCGCCTGAAGACGGGCACTCCGACGGCCCGCCGGTCGCATACCGGCGGGCCGTTCCATTTCGCACGCAGACCGCTTCAGCGCTCGCGCGCGTAGCGGTCCATCCAGTCCGCAGTGTCGAGTGCGTCCCTGCCGCCGTCGGCGCGCAACGCCGCGATCACGCGGTCGCGGTCTTCGGCGCTCCGGTTCTGCGAGAGCTTGAGCTTCGCGTCCACGCGCTCGACAGCCAGCCGAAAGCCGACGATCGCCTCGAGCATCGCCGATAGCGGCCGTCCCTCGAGCCGCAGTCGCCACGGCGCCGGCCGCGCGCCTTCGTAGCGCTGGATCATCTCGTCGAGCAGGGCCCTCGTTTCCGCCGCGTCCATCAGCTCCACGCGGCCGTGCACGTGCGCGACCGCGTAGTTCCAGGTCGGCACGGCGGTTGCCGGCTCGCCGTACCACGACGGCGAGACGTAGGCATGCGGACCGTGGAAGATGGCGATCGACGGCGTGCCGGGGAAGCGCTGCCAGTGCGGGTTCGCCCGCGCCATGTGACCGAGCAGCATGCCGCGGCCGCCATCCGCGCGGTACTGCAGCGGCAAGTGGCTGATCGCAGGCTCGGGATCCCCTTCCGTCACCAGCGTCGCGAACGGATGCTCCTCGATCAGCCGCGCGACGGCGGCATCGACGGGCGCGAAGGCGCGCGGCGTGTAGAGGCTCATCAATGCACGGCGGCCGCGGACGGATCCGCGAACAGCGCCCGGGCCTCGGTGGGAGCGAACTCGTAGCGCCTGTTGCAGAACTCGCAATCGACGCCGACGCTGCCCCGCTCTTCGAGGATGCTTTCCACTTCGTCGCTGCCGAGGAGCCGCAGCACCGCCGCCACCCGCGGGCGCGAGCACGAGCAGCCGAACCGTGGTTCCCGCGGCCGGAAGGCGCGCACGTCGTCGGTCGGAAACAGGGCCGCCAGCGCGCCGTGAGCGTCCGGAGCGTCGAACAGGAAAGGCGCGTCGGCCACCGCGTCCGCCGCGCGGCGCCACGTCGCGGCGTCGGCTTCGCTCGAGGCGGGCATACGCTGCAGCAGTGCGCCGCGTGCACGGCCTTCCGCGGCGCGCAGCCAGAGCCGGCTGTCGATCTGTTCCGACTTCGCGAGGTAGTGCTCGAACGACGCCGCTACCGACCCGCCTTCCAGGCCGACCACGCCCTGGTAGAGCGGACCGCCGTCCTTCGGGTCGAGCGTGATCACCATCCGGCTTTCCGGATCCTCGCCGAGGAGATCGGCGAGGCGAGCGTCGGCGGCGATCTCCCCGTCCCACTGAGCCGTCGCTCGCAACTCGAGGGCAGCGCTGCACTCGACCACGAACAGCCGCAGCCGCCCGGCGCCGTGGAACTGCAGGATCAGGCTGCCGGTGAACTTGAGCGAGTTGGCGAGCAGGCACACCGCGGCGAGCGTCTCGCCGAGGAGCCTCTGCAGCCCGCTCGGATAGGGGTGGCAGGCGAGGATGTCGCGATACGCGGCGTCGAGGCTGACGACCGCGCCCCGCACGGCGGCGCGCTCGAACACGAACCGCGTGAGGTTGTCCGCGAAGCCCGCTCTCATCGGCTCAGGAACCGTTGATCGTGAAGCTGTACATCGTCATCGGCAGGCCCGAATTCTTGTCGAAGGTAGCGCCGGCCTCGACGCCGGCCTTGGCCACGGCCGTCGCGGTGCGCAGCCTGCCGTAGAGCGCGTGCATGGCGCCGATGGCGAATTCGCGTCCCGAGCCGACGGCCCAGTACTGCGTGTACTCGAAGACTTCGCGCATCGAGTACACGCCGAAGATGCCCTTCGAGTTCGCGATCAGCGCCGTGATCTGCGTCGATTCGTACGGGTCGTCCTCTTCCTCCTTGGGATTGAGGAAGTGCTGGTCCTTGAGGATCGGATGGAGCTTGCGGAAGGTCTCGAAGATCGCCGGTTTGCTGCCGAAATCGAGGTCCTTGTGCTGGGCGAGCAGGCTCTCGAAGACGAGCTGGTGCGCGGCGCTCCCGCACAGCCCCACGTAGGTGTCCTTGTAGCGGACGATCTTGTCGTAGATGCGGTCGAATTCGGCCGAGAGACGGGTGTCGCCGAACGTGGTGAGCGAGTCGGCGGCAATGGCGATTTCGTTGTTCTTGCGGACGACGACGAGAGTGGTCATGTCAGGCGGAAGACGAGACGAAGAGCGGGTCGGCTGCAGCCGAACGCCGTGCTTTCGATACCGCGGGAGCCGGCGATTATACCGCGAGCCGACCGGGCGCCGGCACGGGCAGCATCGCCACCGGCGGCAGCTTCGCCGGCGTCCAATGTCGCGTGGCCCAGGCCCAGAACTCGGCCACCGACCGCGGAGCTTCGGGCGGCTCGCGCTGGCCGAGAAAGCTCCATGCCTGGAGCAGCGCGGGGAGCGGTTGCGAGGGCAGCGGTGGCGCGCCGCTCTGCTTGGAGAGCTTTTCGCCGTTCGCGAGAATCGCGACCGGATGATGCAGGTAGGCGGGCGCAGGCAGTCGCAAGGCCCGTTGCAGCCAGATCTGCCGCGGCGTCGAGGCGAGCAGGTCGGCGCCGCGCACGACATGCGTGATGCCCTGATCGGCGTCGTCGACCACCACCGCGAGTTGATAGGCGAACAGTCCGTCGGCGCGGCGGACGACGAAATCGCCGACGTCGCGCTGGAGGTTCTGCTCGCGCCATCCCTGCAGGCGATCGCGGAAGCCGACGACTTCGTCGCCCACGCGCACGCGCCAGGCGCGCGCCTCGCGCCCCGGCGCCGCGCCGTCGCGGCACGTTCCCGGGTAGACGCGCTCGCCCGCCGGGCCGATGGGGCACGTGTCGAGCTCCTTGCGGGTGCAGCTGCAGGCGTAGAC
>Ga0187776_10001895_pt1 | contig 10602 bp, 7 predicted proteins | sample 0216_BV02_MP12_2_FD_132426 | JGI IMG/M metagenome (GOLD analysis project Ga0187776, IMG submission 132426) | Tropical peat soil microbial communities from peatlands in Department of Meta, Colombia - 0216_BV02_MP12_20_MG | ecosystem: Environmental > Terrestrial > Soil > Wetlands > Peat | place...
GAGCTGCACGATGTGCCGACGGCAGAACGGGCAGTGCAGCCCACGCAGCAAAGTGACCAGCAGGGGGCCCTTGCCTCGGTAATCTTCCAGGCCGATCAGCCCCTCGCGGTTCACCGCCGGCAGCGCGAAGCTGGGCGCGAGGTCTCCCGGTTGTAGCGGCCCGTTGGGGGCTTTGGTCATGTGTTGAGCTCCTTCATTCGTGAAATCCGCTGCGCTTCGCGGCTCCCTGGATTGCGCCGGGCTTCATCCAGGCTACACGCACAACTCAACCGAGAAATGGAAGCACGGTCAGCGCATCGGGCTCCAGACCGGCGCGTTGGCAGACCTCTTGCGCCTTGCGCATGTAGCGTTCGGCCTGCGCGTCGTCACCCGCGTCGAGGAACAGGGTCGCGAGCCCATCGTAGCAGGGAAACAGCAGCTGCGGCTCGCCCACCCTCTCCGCCAATACCATCGCTTCCTGATAATAGCCCAGAGCGCGGCCGGGCTCACCGTGACACTGGTAGATCTGACCCAGCACGACGAGCGGAACCGCGAGATGGTCGAGCTGACCCAGCCTGCGGTCCAGCTCGATAGCGGTGTGCGCCGCCCCGATTCCGTCCGCGTCGCAGCGGTTGGTAAGCGCACAGTACGCCACCGCGAGATTGGTATACAGACGCGACTGCAAGCCGAGGTCGCCGATGCGCTTTGCAGTCTCGAGCCCGCGCTCACAGGTCTCGATGGCACGGGCCGGATCCAGTGTGCTGTAGAGCACACCCAGGTTCGAGACGCCACGGCATTCGATCTGCAGCATGTCAGCCTCGCGCGCGACGGTTACGCTGCGGAGCAGGTAGGTAACCGCTTCTTCCAGACGATTGAGGCGTGCCAGTGCAACACCCAGCGTGTTCAGCGCGAGCGAAACCGCCGCGGCAGCAGCCCGCCGCTCGCCATCAACAGCGGACTGCCCCTCCAGGCGCTGTGCATGGGCCAGCGCTTCTTCAGCCCAGGCCATTGCCTTCTCGTTGTCGCCGCTGCGAAAGGCGAGCTGCCCCATTTCCTGATACAGGTGAGCGCGCTCTATGTTGTCCGGGTCGTCCTCGGTGAGCGCAAGGCCTTCCTGGAAAAGGCGCACCGCTTCGCTGCGATCTCCGGCATCCCAGTGCAGCGCCCCGATCTTGCGCAGCACGCGTGCCTGGGTCGAGCGATCACCCGCGTCAGTGTATCCGGCATAAGCCGTCCACAAGTGCTGCAAACCCTCGGCGCGCTGGCCGGCAGGAGGAAGCAGGTCGCCGAGCCGCTCGCATACCGACAGGCGCTGCGCATCGGCGCCCTCCGACGTTTCGAAAATTTCCAGGGCTTGCTCGTAATGGCGAATCGCATCCGCATTTGCGTAGACGGCGCGTGCCCAGTCCCCCGCAGCGACCAGGTAGCGGGCGCCGCGCAGCTTGTCCGCGCTCAACCGGAAGTGATGGCCGAGGGCCTCGAGATCCTCGAGGCGCTTTGGCTCGGGTCCGCAAATGCGCTCGAGCGCCTGACCGATGCGGGTGTGCAGCTCGCTGCGTCGGCTCACGAGCAGATTCTGATACGCCGCCTCGTGGAACAGCCCATGACGGAACCTGAAGCGGCGTTCGGCTTCCGCTTGCTGTGAGCTGGCCAACGCGGCCGGCGCTACGTCCACCAGCAACTCAGAGTCGACCAACGCGGCGAGCGCCTGGTCCAGGGAATCCGGGTCGGTCGCCACTTCTCGCAACAGCGCATCGGCGAACACCGGCCCGATCACGGACGCTTCCTGCAACGTCTGGCGCACGCCGGCGGGGAGCCCATCGATGCGCGCGAGCAGTAGCCCGTGGATGGTTAGCGGCACGTGCCCCTGCGCTTTGTCGGACCGGTAGACCCATTGCCCGCGCTCTTGGACCAGCACTCCGCCTGCGAGCGCGCGCACCATCTCTTCGATGAAAAGCGGATTGCCCCCGGCGTGCTCGAGAATGCGCAGCCGCAGCTCCCCGGTGAGCTGCGGTGCGGCCTTGCGGACCAATGCGTCGAGCAGCGCGTTTCCATCGCTGGCGGAAAGCGGCTGCAGCCGCACCACGGTCTGTCCGGCGCGGCCGTCAGCGAGCCCGCCGAGATCCTGACCGGTGCGGTGCGTGACCAGCAGCATGAAGCGACGCTGCGGGAGGCGCTCCACTAGAAACTGCAGCAGCTTGACCGATGCCGCGTCTGCCCAATGCAGATCCTCGACGACCAGCAGGAGCGCGCTGTGCTGAAGCCGTCGCTCTACGACATCCTGCACAGCGAGCAAGATCTGGCGCTCGAGCTGCTCAGGATCGATCTGGCGCGTACGCGGATCCTCCGTTTCGAATCCGAGCAGATAACCGAGAAACGCCGCGAGGTGCTCGATCTCCCCTGTTCCCGCGCCCATCTCCTGCAGCCCGACAATGAACTTCTTGCGCGCCACCGTCGGCGGGTCTTCCGGTATCACGCCATATGCATCGCGCAGCAACCCGGCCGGCACACCGTAGGTGCGTTCACCCACCGAGGAACAGACGGTACGCCGGACAACAGCTCCAGCTAGTTGGCCGCATTGCTCGAGCTGGCCGAGGAATTCGGACAACAGACGCGTCTTGCCGGAGCCCGCCTCTCCGACCAATGCGACTACCTGTGTCTCGCTAGCGAGCACCCGCTCGAACGCGACGGTGAGATCGTGCAGCTCGCGGTCGCGCCCAACAATAGGCATTCCCGCCACATGGATCGTCAGGCCGCGCGGCGAGCGTGTCGTAGAGAGCGCCCTCTCCACGCGATACACGGGAACAGGCTCGGCTTTGCTCTTAAGCGACACGCCGCCCAGGGCTTCGAAGTCGAACGCATGCTCCGTCAGCAGAAACGTCGACTGGCTGGCCAGGATCTGCCCTGGCCCCGCGCTGCTCTGCAGCCGCGCCGCGGTGTTCACCGCATCCCCAGTCACGGCATACGCCGCGCCCGATCCAGACCCGATCTGGCCCGCTACGACGTGACCGGTGTTGATCCCGATGTGCAGCGCGAGCGGCGCACCGATACGTCGAGCCCAGCGTTGACTCAACGTCGCGACCCCATCACGCATTAGCAGCGCAGCGCGCAGCGCTCGCTCGGGATCGTCTTCATGAGCCAGCGGCGCGCCGAACACGCCCATGACCGCATCCCCGACAAACTTTTCGACGAACCCCTCGTAGCGCTCGATGGCCTCCGACATCTGCTCGAACAGATCGCCCTGCAGCGCGCGGACCTCCTCGGGATCGAGGCGCTCGCTCAGCGCGGTGAACCCGGACAGATCTGCGAATAGAACCGTGACCAGGCGGCGGTCGGATTGCACCTCGACTGCAGGAGCGGGAGTGGAGCTCGGCGCGCTGGCGGGCCGCGCCTCAGCCTGTTGCGCAGGCGCGGCGGCAAGCCGCGTGCCGCACTTCGGGCAGAACGCGAAGTCTGCTGCTGCTTCGAATCCACAGGTACCACAGTTCATTGCACTCGATCACGCATGATGCTGACCCGTACTTACGACTCCTTCCCGCGCTTGCGAGGAAAGGCGGGAATCGAGGCCAAGTCGTTCCGGACCGGCATTCGCACTCCTACCCTGCACCTTCCGCACGCCTTCTAGGCGCCAGGCAGGGAGCTGCCCGGAGCCGAAGGGTCGTCAGTATCATACTGGGTCCCATACAGTGACGGGGCAGGGGGAGGAGGACGCATGGAAAGAACACGCATCGCCCTGGTTGGACTCGGCATGGCGGTGGCTCCCCATGCAAAGAGCGTGCTGGACCTTGCCGACTGCGTTGAGGTCGCGTTTGCCTTTAGCCCCAGCGCGGAACGGCGCTCCAAGTTCGGCGCTCAGTTCTCATTCAGGCAGTGCGAGCGGCTGGAGAGCATTCTCGAGGATCGCTCGATCCGAGCTGTGGCGGTGCTTACACCACCCAACACGCACCTGGACCTGGTGAAGCGGTGCGCGGCGGCGGGCAAGCACATCCTGCTAGAGAAACCACTCGAGATTACCACCGCCCGTGCACAGGAGATCGTGACCGTTTGTCGCCAAGCGGGGATCAAACTCGGAGTCGTGCTTCAACATCGTCAGAAACCAGCCACCGAGCGGCTGTCCCAAGCGCTCCGCTCCGGCAAGCTCGGTTCTTTGGTCGGCGCCTCGGCGATCATCAGGCTGTGGCGACCACAGAGTTACTACGACGACCCTGGGCGCGGAACCAAAGCGCGCGACGGCGGCGGTGTGCTGCTTACTCAGGCCATCCACACGCTCGACGTGTTGCTCTCGCTGGCGGGCGATGCCGCCGAAGTCAACGCCTACGCTGCGACTACTGCGGTCCATCGCATGGAATGCGAGGATCTGGTGTGTGCAGCGGTGCGCTGGCAAAGCGGCGCGCTGGGTGTAATCGAGGCCACGACGGCCGCTTATCCTGGCGCAGCCGAACGAATAGAGCTTGCTGGAACCCGCGGCACGGCCACGCTCGCCGGCACGGCACTAGACATGCGCTTCGACGACGGGCGCAGAGAAGCGCTCGCGGCAGACGGCTCCGGCGGCGGGACTGGCGCAGACCCAATGGCGTTTCCCCACGACTATCACCGCAGCGTCTGGCGCGACTTCCTCAACGCCGTCCAGACCGGCGGCGAGCCGCGAGTCAACGGCGAGGAAGCGCTGCGCGTGCATCGTCTGATCGACGCGCTGCTCGCGAGCGCGACTGAGGGTAGGCCTGTCGTTCCGACGGCATAGCTAGTGGTATTTCGCCTCGGAGTCCTGCCTTCACCTCCACGGACTTCCCGCTCGCGTCGAGAGTGATGTGATCGGGCGACCGCCCGATAGCGCGTGTCAAGAAGGCGTCGTCGCCGGCACCAGCTTGATCGCCTGCTCTGGACAAGCGACGACACATCGTCCGCACGCGTGGCAATCCTGCGCGCGTACGGCATAGGCCTGCTTTCCACCATGGGCCCACGCTTTCAATCTTCCAACCAGAGACAGCGCAGCACGGTCTGCGGGCGCGAGGGCGTGCAACTCGAACACGTGGTACGGACACACGTCCACGCATTTGCTCTTCGCTTCGCAGCGATTGCGGTCGATCAATGGCACCACGCGGCCAGGGAGGCCGCTGCAATCGGGATGCGGATCGAGTGTTTCGCTCATCTAAAGAATTCCCGGGTTACGCTTCGCTTCATCCAGGCCACCATCAGCGTCTGCGCTGGGCCCTCGCTATGTCTTGCTCCGATGCGCGCTTCAAGTGCCTGCGCTTGCGCTGCTCGCTGCGGTGCCCGCGGCGGTCTTCCTTCGCAAAGCGCTTCTTCTTCGACTCCGAGCCGAAGATCTGCGACCACTTGCCGTTCTTGAAGATGATCTGATAGCCACCTGAGAGAATCTCGAACGGTTTCTTGATTCTCTTGAGTTGATCGAAGTGCACCGAGCCCGGCTTGTGGAAGTTTTCGAAGTAGGCCGGATACACGAAATCGCTCATCGGAATGCCGTTGACGGGGAAGCTGAGGGCTTCCACGGGGTCGGCGCTCTCGTACGCATAGATTGTCTTCGGATCCGGGCCCGTGGTCATCAGGTTGATCGCCGGATCTACCAGCATCTCCACCAGTTCGTGAGACGCGGACACGCTCACGAGGTCCTTGTTCTGGAGCGTGGTCTTGACGAAGACCTTGGCCTGGGGCAACCCGTCGGGAGTAAGGTCGTGATAGGCAAGGGCGCCGGGCTGATCTGCATCGTCGAGGAACACCATCGCCCACGCGCCTTTCACGAAGCCTCTCGACTTCACCAGCTTCGCGGGTGTGCCCCAGACGCGCGCAACGTATTTGTCCACAAACACCTGCATTGCCGCGATCAGGGCATCGAAATCCACGCCGAGTGCTACCGTTGCTTTGTTGAAGCAGACAATCCTCGGGACTTCCCCTTGATTGAAGGCACCGAATACTGGTTTCTTCGTTCCCATTTGCGCTCCTCAAAGGTCACTGCCGCACGGTTCCGCGATGGTACTCTCGCATGCCCAACGAAAGGAGAGAATTGCATGGCGCGCAGCAACTCGTGTCGTCGAGTGGCAACTAGCGCACCGCACCGCGCCGAGCGTTCACGAGGGACGGCCATGGACTGTCGATCGACGCGGCATGAAACAGCAGATACGCGCCCAGCCCATCGGCGGGACCGACGCAGATCAACTCGTCGGTCGCGATTGGCGGTTCGATCGCATTCCCTGTCAGTGCTCCACGTGTCGCGGCGACGTCTGCGCTGCGCAAAGCGATCCCCGCGATATATGGCAGGTCTGGCAGCGCGAGGGTCGGCAACATATCTGCCGCTCGGCTTGGACTGACGAGCACAATATCGCCGCGGTCAAGGGCAACGACCGCGCAATGCTCATCGCCTTCGATCTCTCGATCGCAAAAGCGTCCATAGCGCAGAGCCGCCTCAGCTGGATCACGGACGCAGATTAATACTTGTGTAAGCGCGTCGACCCGATTGTCGTGCACCGTTGAGCCCGGGATCCACAACAGCTCGGGCGTATGGTTGGTCACCATCTGCACCCTGCCCTCCGCCATCTCCCCCGGCTCGGTGCGCAGCACCGAATACGCCGCCAAGCGCTCGCCCTTGGAAGTCGGGATGCGTCGCCGCAGATTGACGATGCGTTGCATGCCGAATCCAGCGTTGATGAGGCGACGGCGTTGCGCCGCCATATCGGCGTGTGTGAGCGCGATGAGGTGCAAGCCTTGATAGCGTGCCAAGGCGCTGCGCAGTTGATCCGCAAGCGGCGTCTCAGCCGTTGCGGCGAGGGTCTCGATGAATCCCCGGTCGAGCAGCGCGAGGCGATTTGAGGTGCCCGCCGGCACCAGGTCGCCGCGTTCGTTGGCGTTGTATTGCACGTTGAGCGGCGAGACCCGGAAGCCGAGACGCGTCAATTGATGCGCCGCTGTCTCGAGGTCGGCGACGAAGTATCCGATATGGTCCAGGAAGATCTCGTCGCCTTGCGGCAGTTGGCGGTCAATCCAGGCGGTCATGCGCCGGCCGGCTCAAGCAAAGGCACGGTAGCGGGGGTTCGCAAGGAAGTCCGCGCGCAATATTGCATACGCCAGCACATCCTCGAAGCGCCCCCACTTGCGCACGCGCTGCCTCAGAAGTCCTTCGCGCTGCAGCCCGAGCTTTTGCAGGACCCTCCCGGATGCCGGATTGCGCGCCATGTGAAACGCATAGATTCGATTCAGATCGAGCGACTCGAAGCCCAGTTGCACTACCACCGCGCCAGCCTCCGTTGCATAGCCAAAGCCCCAGAACGGCTTTCCGACCCAGAAGCTCAGCTCCCCTTGGGCATGCTCGCTATCCAGGTCGCGCAACTCGACGCAGCCAGCGAGCTGTGCGGATCCTTCTTCTGTGATCGCAAAGATTACCCGCCCGCGCTGTGACTCGTGCCCGGCGATCCAGTCCATCGCCTGTTGCAGCGAATACGGATGCGGGATGGAGATGGTGGTGTCCGCAATCTCGACCGCTCCAGCTAGCTCCGACAGCCGAGCGGCATCGCTCGCCGCGAAGGGGCGAAGCACCAAGCGCGCCGTTTGCAGAGTGGGGGCGAGTTGCACAGCTGTTGTGGACGTTGATTCTTTGTCCCCCGGTTACGCTGTGCTCCACCGAGCTACACGACAGCCAGTCCGGTAGCCTGGATGAAGCGGAGCGCAATCCTTGGAACGCATCAGCTCAGCAGCTTGAACGCATGGACCCAGTCGTCGCGCAAGAATCCCGGGATGCACCACAGCATGCATAACGGCTCGATCGCACGGGCCGCCTCGGCCTTGCCCATGTCCGCCGTTTCCCATCCGAACTGATCGAGGATGCCGCCCACGGTCTTCTTCGCCGCCTCGTCGTTGCCGCAGATGAACATGGTCGGCTTGCCGCCCCTGAACTGCGGATTCACCATGCACGCGTTGCCCACGGAATTGAACGCCTTCACGAAACTCACGCTGGAGAATTCGCGCTGCAGACGCTCCATCAACGACTCGTCGAGACTGGTGAAGAACTTGAGCACCCCGTTCGTTGGCGGTGCGTCTGCAATGGGATTGGTGGCGTCAATGACGGTTTTCCCGGCAAGATTGGCAGCGCCCGCCGCTCGTAGCGCGTCTGCAGCGACGGTGCCCTTAACCGCGAGAACGACGAGCTCACCGAACTTGGCTGCGTCGGCAAAGCCGCCGACTCCGCTCTTACCGTTGCGAGCCGCCCAATCGGCCAGTTTGGCTGGCGTGCGCGTCCCGAACATCAATTCATGGCCATGCTTGAGAAAGCCGCCGGCAAGCGCCTTCGCCACCGCGCCTGAACCTAGTATCCCTACCTTCATGCTGACTCCTTTCGATGTGCAACGCGACACTCTCCGGTTGATGCTACGCGCTTTGCTCCCGGGTTACGCTTCCGCTCCAACCGGACTACGATCTTGGCGCATCCATCAGCAGCCCGGATGCCGCGTAGCAGAATCCAGGGGTGAGTTCGTCCACGCCCTCTTACTCCGAGTTACGCTTCCGCTTCACCCGCGCTACGACCTTTCGCGTCCAGTAGCCTGGATGGAGCGCAGCGGAATCCAGGAACGAATTTCCCGTACTGCGCTTCGCACGCTCCCCGACTACCGGTGGGACCCAGCGTCCACCACCGCGAGCGCGGTCATGTTGACCAGCCGGCGCACTGTAGCGGTAGGAGTAAGAATGTGGCAGGTCTTCGCTGCGCCCAACAGGATGGGCCCGACCGTGATGCCCTCACCGGCGATGACTTTGAGCAGGTTGAAGGAGATGTTGGCCGCGTCCAGCGTGGGCATGATAAGCAGGTTGGCCTCGTCCTTGAGCCGCGAATTGGGAAACAGCCGCAGGCGGATCTCTGGCGACAGCGCTGCGTCGCCGTGCATCTCGCCCTCCACTTCCAGATGCGGTGCTAGCTGCTCCAGCAGCTCGCGCACGCGGCTCATCTTCTGCGCGGAGGGCGTACGCGCGCTGCCGAAGTTGGAATGCGACAGGAGGGCAACCTTGGGCGTCAGCCCGAAGCGATGCACCTCTTCCGCAGCCAGCAGCGCGATCTCGGCGAGCTGCTCGGCGCTCGGATCGGGATTGACGTAGGTGTCGCAGATGAACAGCGTGCGCTCGTCCAGCAGCAGCAGGTTCATGGCTGCGAACTGCTTGACTCCTGCTCTCAGGCCGATCACGCTCGCGATGTAGCTCAAGTGCGTGCTGTGCTCGCCGTAAGTGCCGCACAGCATGGCGTCGGCTTCGTTCTGCCGCACCATGAGCGCACCGATCAGCGTGGGGCGCCGGATCACTTCGCGTTTAGCCACTTCCACCGACACGCCCTTGCGCTGCATGAGCCGGTGATAGAGCTGCCAGTACCCGGGAAAGCGCGGATCGTCGTTGGGATTGACCAGCTCGAAGTCGCGGCCCGCGCGCACGCGTAAGCCCAGTTTCTCAATCCTTGGATTCACGACCTCGGGCCGTCCGATCAGGATCGGTCGGGCCAACCCTTCGTCCACAACCGTCTGCACGGCGTGCAGCACGCGCTGGTCCTCACCCTCGCAGTACACGACGCGCTTCGGTCTGTTCTTGGCTGCTTCGAACACCGGCTTCATGATCAGGCCAGAGTGGTAAACGAATTGGACGAGCTGGTCGCGGTAGGCGTTGAGATCGGCAATCGGACGCGTCGCTACGCCGCTGTCCATTGCGGCCTTGGCCACCGCAGGTGCGATCTTCACGATCAGTCGCGGGTCGAAGGGCTTGGGGATCAGGTATTCGGGGCCGAAGGCGAGGTTGGCATCGCGGTACGCCATGGCCACCACGTCGGACTGCTCCTGCTGCGCGAGCTCGGCGATAGCGTTCGTCGACGCGAGCTTCATCGCTTCGGTGATGGTGGTTGCGCCCGCATCCAGTGCTCCCCGGAAAATGAACGGGAAGCACAGCACGTTGTTGACCTGGTTCGGATAGTCCGAGCGACCGGTGGCGATGATGCAATCGGGGCGCACCGCCTTGGCGTCCTCAGGCATGATTTCGGGAACAGGATTGGCGAGCGCCAGAATCAGCGGGCGTTGCGCCATCTTTTGGACCATCTGCGGCTTGAGGACTCCGCCAGCCGACAGACCGAGAAAGATATCTGCGCCGCCGATGATCTCGTCCAATGTTCGCGCCTTGGTGTCGCGCGCGTACCGGGCCTTGTACTCGTCCATTTCCTCCAGGCGGCCCTTGTAGACAACGCCCTTGATATCGGCGACGGTGACGTTCTCCAGCGCCAGACCAAGGCCTACGAGCAGATCGAGACAGGACAGCGCTGCCGCGCCGGCGCCCGAGCACACCAGCTTGACCTTCCCGATGTCCTTACCGACGATCTTGAGGCCGTTGAGCACAGCGGCGCCGACGATAATGGCGGTGCCGTGCTGGTCGTCGTGGAACACCGGAATCTTCAGGCGCTCACGCAGCCTGCGCTCGACGTAGAAGCATTCCGGCGCCTTTATGTCCTCGAGGTTGATGCCGCCGAAAGTGGGCTCCAGGCTGGCGATGATGTTCACCAGCTTCTCCGGGTCGCGCTCGCTGATCTCGATGTCGAACACGTCGATGCCGGCGAACTTCTTGAACAGCACGCCCTTGCCCTCCATCACCGGC
>Ga0187776_10001896_pt1 | contig 10601 bp, 10 predicted proteins | sample 0216_BV02_MP12_2_FD_132426 | JGI IMG/M metagenome (GOLD analysis project Ga0187776, IMG submission 132426) | Tropical peat soil microbial communities from peatlands in Department of Meta, Colombia - 0216_BV02_MP12_20_MG | ecosystem: Environmental > Terrestrial > Soil > Wetlands > Peat | place...
ACCGATTAGGTTTCCGTTCATGTCGTTCTTAGTATAGTTGTACTGAGCTTGGAAGTTTGAACCAGATGTAACCTGGGATTGGTTCACGTCAACAAACCAGTTTGAATATGGTAATGCGACACCACGGATTTGTATTGTATTTACAGTTGCAAGCACGTCTCCATTGTTTCTGACTGCTGCTGCTCCCCAACCTATTGGTCCACCTGGGCCTCCAGCACCAGCAGTATAGGTTGCATTTACCCACAACTTTACACCTTGAGTTGCAATAGACTGTGTCTGACCACCTGTCTGGGAAAGGCTTGCACCATATAATACAACACCAACCCCCAATACAACTGAAGCAACCAAGATAATCAGCGTTGTCATAACCACGCTGATTGCTCTTCTGTTGTTTGTCTTTATCAGTAACATGTTTGTAGTTATATGATGTATGATTTTTTATCTCAAAGAGGGTGTAATTCTGACATACATACATACAATAATGCAATCAATTGCAATTTCACCTTTTAGGATTTTGGCTTTAGTATGTACATCCATCAAGTTACTGAATCTATTACAGAACATCTACGTGGAGATACCAATCATATTTCAGTCGAATGTTTTCTTGAATCTCTGAATAAATGATAAATTATTACAGCCGTAAATTATTCAAAAGAAAACGTAGATACAAAATCATGTTAATCATACAAAACTACTTACCATTATTGAGATTGGTTTCAACTATGAAATTATGAAAGCGGAGCTTGTATTATTACGAATATAGAATTGCCGATTTGTCCCAACAACAATTAAAAAGCATTCGCATAGAATTAATTAGCGATTTAGAATTGGTCCACAGGGCAGTAATATCGCGTGTAGAATAGCTTGCATTTTTTGTGAAGAGAAGAGCCTCAGAGCAATCCTTTATGATAAAGCAGCTGTCATCACCTTTCATATCTTTCAACATTCGAATTATAGATCTATTTCCATCCACAATAAACTTGGGAACATTCTGTGCAGCGCATATAACAAACCTTGCCTTTATGCTCGAAGTGTCTAGAATTTCAAAAAAGTCTGCATGATAAAACCTAGAAATGTCCTTTTCGGTGCCAAGCATCAAGAATTCTGTCTTGGCGCCTCGAATCATATCCTTAATCTTGCCATTTATTGAATGACTTCCTTGTAAGACTTGCAATTTCTCTTTGTATTCACCACTTGTTTCCAAGGAAAAAGATGACGGTATTTCGTCCCACAGATCTATTATGTTTTTCTTTTGTTTTGACAGAGAGTTGATCTTCTCGCGTTCCATGCTAACTATAGCAGTTAATGCTTGATCAATTGGTAAAGTAGAATACTTTGCAGGTGTACAAAATTCTGACGTAACTATTCCTCTATTTTGCAGTGTGTTAATGAGATGATATGTCTCTGTTCTTGGAATTTGTAATGCCTTGGAAACTTCAGGAGCTGTTTTTGGTCCTGATTTGCCTAAGAATATGTAAACTTTTGATTGATTAGAACTCAAACCGAATTCAGCAAGCGCCTCTTGTAACCTATTAACAAGAATTCTGTTTTTGTAATGAATAGAGCCTGGTTCGGAATCAAATAATGTAGATTGGTTTTTTTCTATGTTAACGCTTTTGTATTTTAAGGAATCATTCATCATTTGTTTTTACCACTAGTTTTTCAACTCTTGCATTAAGCTTACGGAAACTATCGAGCGTTGTCCAATCCATTTTTTCTTCATGTTTTCTAGTTAGCTCATCAATAAAATCCCGTAGAAGAACAATTGGTTCTTCATAATTTTCGGCCGTAAATGGAACATATTGTATTTTTTCAGACAAGGTAGAATATCCATATGTATCCATTTGTTCCAATGGTACAACAAAGGATTTCTTTGATCTAGCATCTATTCTCAGGAATTTTACCAATCCAAATCCGACTTTTTCGTTTCTAGCAATCATAAACAAAGAAAAAAAGCCAACACCGAATAAGATGATAGGAATTGGAAAAGATAGTCTTGCCAGGTGAAGATTTATTGGTATTATTGTTGCAACTGTGAAAATTAACAATGCAGCATGATATGTTACATAGTTCTTCTTTCGTGAGTCACACATACACGATATTAGATCCATAAAGATCTTTTTTTCTAATTACATATAAAGAGCGTCTGCCAATTTAGGAAATGACGGTTCTAATGGATTAATTAAAAACCGTAGCTTGTCCTAGACCATACAGACACCACACGCCTAGCCTATTCTTCGCTTGCATTTGTTTGTGTTACTCAATTACATTGATATAAAACATAATAACCAATGTCATTTTTGTTTTTGTTTCTTATTTTTTTTTGTTCAATTTCTCTATAAAATTAGTAGCCCATATGCTTTTAGAATCTTTACCCAAATTTTCTTCAATTGTATTTATAATTTCCCTTGCTTTGTGACCATATATCTCTTCAAGAACTGTTTTGAGATATTCCGGATGGTTGTAGCAATCTGAAATGGTACGACCGTAATATTCATAGATCTTTTTCCGAATCTTTTCAAAATCCCTCATGCCAAGGTCTAAGAGAGTCAGGTAGACTGCCATGCTCCTCATTACCCTCCTGAAATCACGATTGCTATCTTCCAACATATATGTGAATGTCTATGAGTAACTAATTAAAAAATGTCTGTAATCTTATATGAGTTACAAATTATTGATCCTAGAATTTTCATGGCTTTTTATTATTTTGTGTTTATCGCAATACCAAGATAGTTTACCTAGTAAAAAACATTTTATGGGTTACCGACAGTCACTGTTGTTGGACCACCTACGTTTCCTGCAAAGATGCCTACAGTTACAGAGTTGCCAGCGTCCACGGGGCTTAGCATTCCATAAGGCAATTTAAAGAAAGCGATCATTTGTTGACCCGGGTTTAGCGTGATAGGACCTGAACCTTGCGTCAGACATAATGGCGCGTTTACTGCCGCCCCATCTGTTTGCATTGCAATGAATGTGTATGGAAGACTATTGCGAGTCATTTGGCCATTGGAAGGACCGCATCCTCTCAGTCCGTTGGGGTTTATGTTACCATTGTTTAATGCGGTACCGATTAGGTTTCCGTTCATGTCGTTCTTGGTATAGTTGAACTGAGCTTGGAAGTTTGAACCAGATGTAACCTGGGTTTGGTTCACGTCAACAAACCAGTTTGAATATGGTAAGACGACACCACGGATTTGTATTGTATTTACAGTTGCAAGCACATCTCCATTGTTTCTGATTGCTGCTGCTCCCCAACCTATTGGTCCACCTGGGCCTCCAGCACCAGCAGTATACGTAGCGTTTACCCACAACTTTACACCTTGAGTTGCAATAGACTGTGTCTGACCGCCTGTCTGGAAAAGGCTTGAACCATAAAATACAACACCGGTTCCCATTACAATTGAGGCAACTAAGATAATCAGTGTTGTAATAACCACGCTGACCGCTTTTCTGCTACGTATTTTCATGGCAACACATCCTATTACCACTTTTGGAAACGGTGAAATATCTAATCTAGTGTGTATTGCCAAGTCATTACAAATTGTGCATAAATATCATAAATTCTAGTACCAAGACCACCCAGATATGCGCAGGCATAGATTTTGATGGTATAGACAAATCCTTTTGAGCCTCCATTGCCTTTAAATATTGATTTTCTTGCCCCAAATCAGAATATGCCCTACCTGCAAAAAGGTATTACAAACTAATGAAATCCATAAATGCCCTGGTTCAACAAGTTCTGAATATCTAATATGCGAAAAATGCGGTCAAAAATATGACAAATCGCTGCCTCACATTTGCCCCACAATGATTTGAAACTCAACGCCTAGAATGGTAAACTAGAAACTAATACATGGTTTACAATTATAACAATATTAATTAGTAGAACAAAAAAATTGACATTATGAATTCCAAATATGATCTTATTTTGGCTTGTAAGAACAAGATCCTATCAGGAAAACAAATTACAGAACTAGAAGCTGTACAATTGATAAACACCCCAGATGAATCGTTACAGTCATTATCAGATTCCGCCAATGAAATCACACGTGAATTATGCGGCAATTTGGTAGATGTCGAAGCTCTGATAAATGCAAAGAAAGGGCAATGCCAAGAAGATTGTTCATTTTGTTCCCAGTCAGCTTTTTACAAAAGCGGAATTGATGTATACAAGATATTGCCAGCGGATGTCATTGTACAAAATGCACGTATGTCAAAAGAAAATGGAGTCAAGAGCTTTTGTCTTGTTTGTGCATGGCGAGGACCAACAGAAAAAGATTTTGAACAGATTTGTGACATTATCAAAAAAATTAATGACAAAGTAGGAATTGAAGTTAACTGCTCACTTGGATTCATAACAGAAGATATGGCATTACGACTCAAAGAACTAAAAGTAAAACGATATAATCATAATTTAGAAACATCGCGAAGCTTCTTTTCAAAAATTTGTACAACTCACACCTATGACGAAAGAATGCATACCAACCTAATCGTTAAGAAAGTAGGTCTTGAGTTATGTTGTGGTGGAATCATTGGAATGGGAGAAACCCGTATGCAAAGACTGGAACTTGGACTTGATCTTGCTAAACTCAGTCCTGAAGAATGCCCAATTAACCTACTCGTGCCTCAAAAAGGAACACCACTAGCGAATCAAACAAATCTTTCCCTATCAGAGATACTGCGTACAATAGCAGTTTTCAGATTTCTTATGCCAAAAACCATATTGAAAATTGCTGGCGGACGAGAAGTCTACTTGGCAAATGAACAGGAAAAAGTTCTTCTTGGAGGTGCAAACGGTATCATCACAGGAGGCTATCTCACAATAGGAGGCAATACCCCAGCATCAGATTTTGAGATGATATCGAAAATAGGCCTTGAAGCCTAAATTTAGTTTCATCAATACACGTTTGTTACAAATAAAAAAAGCTCACTTATCTAGAAATCTACTTGATAGTAAAGTTTCAGGACCGTATATCATAATACAAAAAAAGAAACTTGTCAACCTGTCATCTAATGATTATTTAGGATTAGGTTCTGTCAAACTCACTTCAGCACAACTTCAGTCAAGTTCTAGATTGGTAGCAGGAAATGACCTCTTATTCAAAAAGTTGGAAACAAAACTTTCACGCCACAAGTCTCAACAAGCAGCACTTGTTTTTCCAACTGGCTATATGGCAAATTTGGGGATAATTTCAATCCTACCTCAAAAAAATGATCTAATAATAAGTGATCATCTCAATCATGCAAGCATAATTGATTCTTGTAGACTTGCTCCTGCAATGAAAACAATCTACAAACATAATGACATCGAGGATCTAGAAAAAAAGCTTCGGAAAAAAGTGGCCCGGAAATTTGTAATTACAGAAGGAATTTTTTCCATGAACGGTGATTTTGCAAAATTAAAAGAAATTTCAAATTTGTGTCAACAATATAATGCAATTCTGATTGTAGATGATGCACACGGTGATTTTGTTGCAGGTTCTGATGGCAAGGGTTCTGCGTCACATCTAGGAGTGGTCAATAAAGTAGACGTATACATTAGTAGTTTAAGCAAAGGTCTAGGGGCATTTGGTGGCTATTTTGCTTCAAGAAGAGAAATAGCTGAGATTGCAATAAACACTTCAAGGCCATTTATCTACACTTCTGCATTACCAAATTTCATGGTCAAAATAGCATTGGACAAATTCTCATCAGACAGAGAACAAAAAAGAATCAAACTATGGAAAAATATCAAACGCTTCCGTGAAGGATTGGAATCAATAGGATACACCATAGAATCCCAAAGCCAGATAATTCCAATAATAATTGGAAGTGAGAAGAAAACACTTGATTTTGGAAGATATTTGCTCAACAATGGCATCTTTGCCCAACCAATAAGATATCCTACGGTGGAACTTGGCTCTGCAAGGATTAGAATTTCAGTAACGGCATGGCTAACAGAGGACATTATTAACAAGTCAATTAGCATATTTGAAAAAGCAGGCAAAAAATTCAAAATTCTATAATACCAATTTGGAATGAATTTGGAACAAGGTATTAATGTAAAAACTGCATGATCAACACATGATTGAACTAAGTGTAGGAATTGCAGCCGTAGCAGGACTAGGATCATTTCTTGCTCCTTGCATTTTACCAATGATTCCTGCATTTTTGGCATATATTTCCGGAACAACTCTAACGGAACTTCAAAGAAATAATGGCACGGTAAATCTTGTTGCTAGCAGATTAAATATTCTATTGAACACAATTTTCTTTGTCGCAGGTTTTACAATTGTCTTTTCTGTTTTGGGAGTAATATTAAACAGTGTTTTATCATCTTCTGCCAGTAAATTACTTGTAGATTTTAATCACATAGGGGGCATCATAATAATCGCATTTGGGATTTTCATGTTGTTATCTACAAAGATATCGAAATTAAATTTTGAAAAGAAAATAATTCCATCCAGAGCAAAATCTAGCTATCCACTATCATTTGTATTTGGTCTTGCGTTTGCCACTGGCTGGACCCCATGCATAGGACCCATCTTGGGGAGCATCTTGACACTTGCTGCTACCACCCCAGGACATGCTTTTGTTTTGTTACTAAGTTATTCTATTGGATTAGGGATTCCATTTATTTTGATTGGAGTCTTCTTTTCACGATTTACTCGATTCATAAAATCAATGAGCAAACATTTGAAATATTATTCCATTATCATGGGTGCATTCATCATACTGCTTGGAGTTCTAGTCTACACAAATCAATTGGCAACCATAGCAAGTTTTCCATTGTTAAATAACGTCTTGTTGAGATGAGAGACATGAGAAAGGAGATTAAAAGTGCCACAATTACAGGAATCGTCGTTGTTGTAGCAGTAGTAGGCATTGCTTACTATTTTAATTCGTTAGACAATCCTAATCAAAGTCTAAATCTAACACACTTACAATCTACAAATTCGTCAACCCTTATCGATGAAAGCCAATATCCTCTTGCTCCAGATCTGGTAGGAATTACTGGATACATCAATACATTACCAGATGAACTAAAATCTCAAGTGAAGAATAAAGTGGTTTTGTATGATTTTTGGACCTACAGCTGTATCAATTGTCTTCGAACTCTTCCATACCTGAAAGCATGGAATGAAAAATATGCAGACAGTGGATTGTTAATAATTGGAGTTCATTCTCCGGAGTTTGAGTTTGAAAAAGACATTAACAATGTAAAGATGGCGACACAGAAATATGGCATAACATATCCAGTGGTACTTGACAGCGATCACCAAACTTGGAACGCATTTAACAATAGATATTGGCCTGCAGAATACATAACAGATTATCTTGGACATGTAAGACATACTCATTTTGGAGAAGGTGATTATGATCAAACCGAACAAGTTATTCAACAATTGTTAGCTGAGCGAGCTCAGCATCTGGGATTAAACATCAATGCAAATATGAGTTTGGTAAACTTGCAACAGCATCAGTTCTCTGATCAACAGACACCAGAATTGTATTTTGGTTATGAGTTTGCGACAGGCAGAAGCTTTATTGGAAATCAAGATGGATTCCAACCTGACAAAACAGTAACTTATACATTGCCTTCTAATTTTTCTCAAGACCATTTTTATTTGGATGGAGATTGGCAAAACTTGCCTGACAGTATGAAATTAGTATCAGACAACGGAAAAATTGTACTTCCCTATTTTGCAAAAGATGTTCATATCGTAGCTACAGGACAAAATACAGATATTAAAATTCTATTAGATGGAAACCCAATTTCTGCAAGCGATGCAGGCCAAGACACTCAAAATGGAATTTCCCATATTTCCGAGAACAGACTATACAATATCGTCTCATCCCAACAGGCAGGCTCACACATACTGACATTGATAGCAAAACCTGGATTTCAGATTTACACATTTACCTTTGGATGAACACAGTAAGAAAATAATATTTCAAAATTCGAATTTAGAAACATTAAAATTTAATCCCGCTGATCTGTGATGTAACTACAGAGCATTGTAACTGCAGTTACATGCAGCTACAGAACATGAATGTTTAAAATGCCAATCCAGATCATGCTGCAGATTAAAATAATGAACTTTACCAACAAATGGAATGCACAAAAAGAATCCATATCACAAAAAGTGATTGATAAAGTAAAACCAGACACACCGTTAAAACCAAAAATTGATGAGGCACAAAAAAGATTACAACTTCAAGTTGCAAAACTTGATTCTATTTCAAAGAAACTGAAAGAAAAAGATGATTTTATCTTCAAAAAGGTAGTAGAGGCAGTCCGATTACAAAATAAACCATATTCTCAAGCTTATGCTACAGAATTACATGAGATTAGAAAAATGACTAACATGGTTGTGACAGCAAAACTAGCTATGGAACAGATTCAACTCAGATTAAACACAATCTCGGAGCTAGGAGATGTGGTAGTCACACTCAGCCCATGTATGTCAATAATCAAAGGACTTGGAAGCGGCCTAAGTGGCCTCATGCCAGAAGCCAACTCTTCAATGCAGGACCTGTCAAATATTCTAGGAGATATCATGGCGGGAGCGTCTGTAAGTGCAGAAAACAACTTCACCATAGACACAACAAATGCCGACACGACCAAAATATTGGAAGAAGCACACGCGATTCTAGAAGGTCATGTGAGACAAACACTGCCAGACTTACCCCCAAGTCTTCCAGCCACAGCCAAGGCACAAGAGCCTATCTAGAACGCTTCTTACTTATTTCAAGGAGAAGTTTTTTAATTCTAGAGATTGTAGGGTAGCTATATCCCAATCGCCTGTAATTTGCTATCATCATCTTCCAGTTTTTTAATCGCCATTGAGCCTGTTCAGTAGTTATGGAGTGAATTTCACGCTTGATTATGCTCTTTCGTCCTACGTTTAAAACGCCGGCGTCTTTTGCTTCCCATCTGTTTTTTGCAAAATGAAGGCCTGCCAAAATTTCATCGAGCGGCATCTCACCAAAGTATTCCTGTAATTTTTTAGTTGAAGATCTGTTGGCTTTTTACCTATGAAGATCTTAAGCTCAAATTTTTCCACAAACATCCATACCCAACATATCTATTTAATATGAAAAGATCAATTCGTCTAAACTATAGGAATCTTAGCTTTGGCATTTGTGCCTGAAAATCTTGAGTTGCGATCTAATCTCCATTTCCTTAGAATGTACACGCCTTGCGACATTACGTACTAGCCCATAATATCATGATAATACAGAATAAAACATGCTTGGTGCTGGAAGCCAAAAATGCGAACATGCCTAGTAAAGTGAATAATCTACTAGCAATATTGGTCAAGAGATTAAAAAATTATTCTCTACAACCTTAGCATTTCAAAAAACTGCAAGAACAGATCAGGCGAGACAGATATTGACCAGCATGTGAGCCGAGTCGCATATCAATTGACATTGTAACACAGTTAAAGTAAAATTTCAATTGTACATTGATTAAAATTGAACAATGTGCAGTAAATAATGAGTTGATTTCAAGTGTTAACTAGTTGCATAATCTGTGGGAGTAATGGCACAGTTTTTTGTCCTAAATGTAAAACTCTAGTTTGTGTAAGTTGTCATAAACCCACAACTCAGATTTATTGTGAGTTATGCCTTGGAAAGCTGCCTGAACACAAGTCAGACTGTGAGAACAAGATGAAATTGTCTTACATGAAATTTAGTCACATTCCACTAAAGTATCGTGATTTGAAGCATAAAATTCATGATGACTAAAGTAATGCGTCATAGCCAGTTATATGAAAAAATCTATAATTTCAGTTTTTGAATTTATAGTCCTGCAATGGTAAAGACCTGCCCAAGCATCATTCATTGACAAATCCAACCGTAAAGATTGGGATATGGACATTTAATGGATTTTAGATTCCACTTGTTGCTTACAAGGCTTACAATCACAGTCAAAAAGACCAGCTTTACCCATACATTCTCCATGTTTTTCTTCAAAACACTTGTAGCAAAGAACCAAGTATATCCATTCTTTGGATATGTTTTGGGTTATTTTTACCCCCCTATTTGACATCAAACTTACCAGTTCATGATAGTTCTATATTTTGAAAAATGTAAAAATGATAAATTTTAGAAAACATAAAATTTTCAAATCGATGCTCAAATGTTAAACCCCTGCACATTTCCTAGATGTTATGAAGGATGTCATTTTTTCAAAAAATGTGATTTTTAGGGGGGGTTTAACATTTATGCGTGCATATGGCAGCCAAGTATCAAAACACCCCCATTGCATAGTAAGAGTTTGTTTCATATTGTTTTGTACGAATAAAAGCTAAACCCATGTTTTTAGGACATTTTTGTGAAAAAATGACTGAAAAAAAGATAGAAAATCACGGTTAAAGATTCATCAAAATTTCGCCAAATCGCAGGGCACAGAACTTCCAGTTATCTAACATGACTTGTTCATTGCGAGTTAATGGTTCAGAGAGTTTCTGACGCCACCCTGTAAGTTCCATCTTTTCAATAATATTTTCTAGTTTTGCAGCATAGAAGACTTGTATTATTTCAGTTTAATTTTATACCAGTTGTACTTTAGTATTTTTACTTGAGAGACAAAATGACTAATTTGTACTAATTTC